>Ga0302320_10017725_pt1 | contig 14428 bp, 12 predicted proteins | sample Bog_T0_3_FD_202130 | JGI IMG/M metagenome (GOLD analysis project Ga0302320, IMG submission 202130) | Peat permafrost microbial communities from Stordalen Mire near Abisko, Sweden - Bog_T0_3 | ecosystem: Environmental > Terrestrial > Soil > Wetlands > Peat | place: Sweden: Abisko, Stordalen Mire...
GCCATTCCAGCTTGCGGCCGATCTCGTCGGGGGTGCCGAACAGCGTGGCTTCCTCGTTGGCTTCGCGGGTGTCGGAGAAGGCCATGATGCTGGCCTTGTTGTCGTTGTCCGGGGTCTGGCTGACCGCGTGCAGGCGCCGCTGCGCGGTCATGCGGCGTTCGATCGCGGCGGCTTTTTCCTCTGCCGTGTCGGCGACGAAGAAGGCGCGGGCGACGCCGACCTGGGATGGATCGAAGCCGAAACCGTTGGCCAGCATCGCCGCCTTGTACGTATTGAAACGGTTCATCGTTTCGCTGAGCGAGGCGAACTGGTCGAGCAGCAGGTTGTGGCCGCGGGCGGCGACCTTGCGGATGCTGCCCTGGCTGCCGGCGCCTTGCCAGAACGGCGGATGCGGCTTCTGCGCCGTCGGCGGTTCGACGATGATGTCGTCATACTGCCAGTACTGGCCGTGGAACGAAAACCGCTCGTTCGAGGTCCAGGATTTGGTGATGATGTCGATCGATTCGCTGAAGCGGGCCTCGGCTTCGTCCATCGGAATACGGAAGCCGACGAATTCATTGTGGCGGTAGCCCTTGCCGATGCCGAAATCCAGCCGCCCGCCGGACAGCAGATCGACGGTCGCGGCCTGTTCGGCGAGCAGGACCGGGTTGTGCCAGGGCAACACGAGCACCGCGGTGCCGAGGCGCAGGGTGGTTGTCTTGGCGCCGATCCAGCTCAACAGGTTGAGGGTGGCGGAGACCTGGCCGAAGCCGGTGAAATGATGCTCGACGATGAAGCTGCTGTGGTAGCCCAGCGCTTCGGCCTCGATCAGGTACTCGATGTAGTCGTTGAAGCCGGCGGCGCTGTCCACGTCCGGCCCCTGGTTACGTTGTGCCTGCGCGGCGCCGAATAGTCCGAAACGCATGGTGTCACTCCCGGAGGCTTTGGCTGATCCTGTCCGGCGGCGCTGAGGATGTCCAGTCGGCTGGTGATACGTCGGCGGCTAGGCCGAGGCGCCGTAGATCTTCTGGCGCAGGCGGCGCATGCCGGTCAGCCAGCGGTCCCGGTTCGAGGTCTTGCGCTGCTCGTAGTCGTGCACCTTGTCGTGCGAGAGGATCAGAAAGCGTTCCGCCTCCATCGCGTCCAGCACGATGCGGGCCACTTCCGTCGCGGTCATGACGCCATCGACGCTGGCGGCGCCGGGCCGTCCGCTCGACATGCCGGTCTGCACGGCCTGGGGACACAACACGGACACGCGGATACCCCGGTCGCCGTAGGCGATGGCGAGATGTTCGGCGAGCGATACAGCCGCCGCCTTGGTGACGCCATATGCCATCGAGTTCATCGATGTCAGCAAGCCGGCGGCAGAGGCGGTGTTCAGCAGGTAGCCCGACCCGCGCGCCAGCATGCCGGGCACCAGGACCCGCGCGGCGAACACGTGGCTGAGGACGTGGACGCGCCAGTTGAGGTCCCAGTCGGCGTCCGAGGCATCCTCCATGCCGGGGCGCGAGATGCCGGCATTCGAGTAGTAGATGTCAACCGGGCCGAATTTTGCCTCGGCTGCGGCGATCAGCGCCTGGATATCGGCTTCCCTGGACACATCGGTCGGCACCGCGAGGCCACCGATGTCGGCGGCCACCCTGGCCAGCTTTTCGGCCGCAAGATCGGCCACCACGACACCGCGTGCGCCGGCCGCGGCATACGCGCGGGCGACGGCTTCGCCGATGCCGCTCGCCGCTCCGGTCACCACGCAGACTTTGTCTCGCGGATGCATTGCCTATTCCCCCTTGGTCTGTTGGCTGCAGTGTTGCAGCCGCGCGGCGGGCTGGCAAACCGCGAAGTCTACTGCGGCAGCGTCGCCAGGAAGTCCCGCAGGTTCTGCTGCCAGAATTTTGCCAGTCCCGTCGTCCCGTGGCCGCGGGTTTCGGCGCTGGCCGGGATCAGCAATAACCGAGCATTCTGCAGATGCATCATCACCTGCGTCATCAGCCCGGTTTCCGGCGGATTGCGTTCATCGTCGGCCGAGTTGATCGCCAGCACTGCCGCTGTGATCTTCTCCAGGCTCGGTGCCGCGTCATAATCCCGCGACGCATCCCACTGGTAGATATAGTCATTGGCATCCGCGGTCATCGGCGCCGCCAGGCGCTGATCGACCAGGGCATCGGCTTTCGCCCGTATCGGCGCCAGCGCCGCGTACGCCAGCGTCCCGCCGCTGGTGGTGATGCCCATGAAAACGTTCGCCAGCCGCAAGGACGGCGGCTGCGTCGTGTAGTTGCCGCCGTCATAGGCCGGGTCCTGCCGGATCATTTCGATCAGCATGCGCCGCGTCATCCAGTTGCGGCTGGCCATCGCGGTCGGCTGGGAGGCCATCGGCACCAGCGCATCCATGAAGTCGGGATGCGCCTCACCCCAGACCCAGACATGCATGCCGCCCATCGAGTTGCCCAGCACCAGGCGCAGATGGCGGATGTGCAGGCCCTCGGTCACCAGTCGGTACTGCGCCTCAACCATATCGTCATAGTTATACTGCGGGAATTTCGTGCGCAGGCCTTGCGACGGCCGGGCGGACTGGCCGGCGCCGAGTGCATCGGGGAGGATGATGAAGTATTTCGTGGCATCCAGAGCCTGGCCGGGTCCGAACAGTTCGCCGGCAAATTCAGGCCCCAGCATGGCGCGGCCGGACTGTGCGGTGCCGTGCAGGATCAGCACCGGCTGGCCGGACGGATCGCCGATGGTGGTGTAGTGCAGGTGCAGCGTGGGGAATACCTCCCCGGTATGGAAGCGAAACGCCGGCGCGTCCCAGTCGGCCTCGTGCGGTGCGGGGGTGTCGGCGGCCAACGCCGGTGCGGCCCATACTACGCTCAGCAACAGTCCCATTAGGACCCGCATGGTGATCTCCCGTCAGGCGGCCTTCTTCACCCGCTTCCCCTTCGCACCACGAAGCTGGCCGGGCGCGCTGCTGCCTTTGGCGCGATCCAACACGAAACGCGCGTAAGCGTCCATATCGCCCTCGAACGGCTTCACCGTTCCGTCCGCCGCCAGCCATAGCCGGTCGGCAACCAGTTCCATCAAGGAGCGATCATGGGTGATCAGAATCACGGCGCCCTGATAGTCGTTCAGCGCGTCCAGCAGCGCCCGGCGGCTGTCGATGTCGAGGTGGTTGGTCGGTTCGTCGAGGATCAGCAGATGCGGCGCCGCCATCGCCACGAGGTTGAGCAGCAGCCGCGCCCGCTCGCCGCCTGACAGGTTCTCCACCGTCGTCGCCTGTTTTTCGAAATTGATCCCGAACCCCGCCAGCCGAGACCGATGCGCCGTCTCGCTGTCGTCGGGGCGTTCGCGGCGGATGATGTCCAGCGGGGTGTCGGAGGGATTCATCGCCTCGATCTGATGCTGATGGAACCAGCCCACCTTGATGCGCTTCTCCCGTGTCATGTGGCCGGCTTGTAGCCCCAGCGCTCCCGCCGCCATTTTCGCGAACGTCGACTTCCCCGCGCCGTTCACCCCCAGCAGCCCGATCCGGTCATCCACATCCAGCCGCAAATTCAGGTTGCGCAGCACCGGCACCCCGTCATAACCGACCGAGGCGTGTTCGAGCCCCATCAACGGCGGCGCCAGCGGACGCGTCGGCGAGGGCAGCTTGAACGGCGCCACCCGCTCCTCGATTGTCGTCAGCACCGGCTCCATCTTCGCCAGCCGCTTCATCCGGGACTGCGCCTGCGCCGCCTTGCTCGCCTTGGCTCTGAAGCGATCGACAAAGCTTTGCAGATGCGCCCGTTCGGCTTCCTGCTTGGCTGCGAACGCCGCCATCAACCGAGCTTTTTCGCCGCGCCGTTTTTCGAAGTCATCATAGCCGCCGGTGTAGAGTTCCAGTTTGCCGGCCTGCAGATGCAGGATCGAGTCGACCGAATTGTTCAGCAGTTCCCGGTCGTGGCTGATGATGATCGCCGCGTTCGGGTATTTGCGCAGCCGTGCCTCCAGCCACATCGCACCTTCGAGGTCGAGGTAGTTGGTCGGTTCGTCCAGCAGCAGCAGGTCGGGCTCTGCGAACAGCGCCGCCGCCAGCGCCACCCGCATGCGCCAGCCGCCGGAGAATTCGGCCATCGGGCGGGACAGGTCGGCGGTGGAGAAGCCGAGTCCGGCGAGGATTTCGCCGGCGCGGGCAGGGGCGCGATCGGCGTCGATCTCCATCAGCCGGGCGTAGATGTCGGCGATCCGCTCGGGTTCGGCAGTTTCCAGTTCGGCGTGCAGGGCGTCGCGCTGTTCGTCGGCGGCAAGAATGGTGTCGAGCAGGCTGACCGGTGTGGCCGGGTGTTCCTGGTCCACACTGGCGATGCGCGACCCCTTCGGCAGGTTGATCTCACCGCCGTCGGCGTGGAGTTCGCCCAGGATCAGCTTGAACAGGGTGGATTTGCCGACGCCGTTGCGCCCGACCAGGCCGACCTTGGCATTTGCGGGTATCAGGACGCTGGCGTGGTCAAAGAATTTCCGTCCCCATGCGTTGAACACGAGGTCATCGATCTGCAACATTCAGGTTGTGCCGTCCGGAGAGTTTGTATTGACGCGCTGTGTAGCGTGCGTGGGCGGGAAAGGCGAATTTTTATGCTGGCGCTTCGGAGCGGGCGGCAGGGGCACGGATGGCGGGCAGCCAAATCAGGATCGGGCGCGTACCGGGGCCACGGCTTTATCGGGGTCGAAGGCGACGCGCCTACAGGCGGTGCACAACCTGAAACCACTCACAGATAATTTCGGTATCTTCGGAAAACAGCGCGCCGTGGCGAACGGCAGAAGCCCTGTAATAGTCGCCCATCACCCGCACCCACCATTCCAGCGTGCGCGGGCCCTCGCCGTAGTCGCGAGCGAGTTCGGCATTCACCGACCCAAAGCGCACGATCTCGACCCGACTGGTTTCGACGATTCCGCGGGGGACGCGGCTGCCGTCAAGCAGGACACTCAGCGCTCCCACAAACGGTATCCGGCCATCCGGATAGTCCCAGAACGGCGAGGACGTTGCTGTCTTCGTCCCGTCGAGGATCAACGCTGCACCCTCATCCGCGCCGGCTCGCGTCCTACCGATCGACATCGGCAGGAAATAACGGGCTTCCTCCCCCGGAAATGCCGCTTCAAGGACATCAGTAAACGTCGTCTCCAAATCAGGTTTTCCGTTCATTCGGCGCGCGACCTCTTTACACTCCACATCGGGCACCATAGCACATTTAGAGCGAGCCGGCCGGATCAAGCTTCTTGCACGTCAAACCCGGCACGTCCGACGATCCGTCGCGGTTGGCGCCACGCCACGAGAGGTGGACGAAGCGCAAAGCGGCTTGACCAACGATTGAGGGACTGGAGGCTAGTTGCATGCCACAGCCGTGATCGGGCTGCCGGAGATCGGAACTTTACCCGGCACTTCTTACGCCAGGGCCGGGCTCGTCACTCGCCCCACACGGAATTCGCAGCAAAGTTGCGGTTGTTGCTCGCGTCATAGGGCGGAGCGACCGGCGCCCACAAGTAAACGCCGAAGCCGCCGACGGTGAACAACGGCTTTACCGGGAACGGGTTGGCGGGCGCCACCGGCGGGATATACGGCGCCCGGATCGTTCCGCTTACTTCGGAAACAGCCCGGGTTTGAGCCGTGACCGATGTCGTGGCGAGTGAGATGAGGCAAGCTACGCCAAGCAACCCAACGCCTGTCCGGTTCATAACCTGACCTCCATGTAGGGCCGAATACTTTGACCCAGAGTACTACATGGTGTTGGATGATCGTAAAGCGCAGAAGTCCTCTATCAATTTACTGAGGTCAACCGCTTGCGGCAGCCGCAGGCAACTGGTTCGCCGCATACGCCGAGCTCGCCTGGGCAAGCCGTGCCAGTTCCAGGCTGTTCAGCACGTCGGCGCCCTGGAGATCGCCTAGCTTCAGGCCGCCCGCGCCGTCAGAAGTAACGCCATAGGCCGCAAGTTGGCTCGCAGACAGCGGCGACCGGGGCGCCGCCGGCACAACCGCAGCAACAGGATCAACCGCAGGGGCCGCGGCCTCCGGCGTTGCAGGCTTCGTGCCCAGTCCGGCCGCGAGCATCTTGTCGGGATCGACGCCCGTGACCTTCTCAAGGACAGTGGTGCCGATGGCCGCCATCAACCCGATCGGGCCGCCAAGCAAGCCGCTCACCACCACGGACCCCCCATCCTTCAACGGCTCCGGAATCACGTCTCCCGTCACCGCTCGGTAGATTGTGCCTACCACCGGCAGATATTGCAGGGGGTTTATGGCCGACAGAAAGCTATGAAAACTGAACCCGCTGTCATGCGCGGGCGCCGTTTGGGCGGCCGGGGCGGCCGCTTGCGGGGTGGTACCAGTGGATGAGACCTGAGACGTGTCCATGTTGCCTGCCGACTGCCGCATTCAGCACAGCAACATGCGTGCCAGGACGCGGTCAGCCGGGTTCCAGGATCAGATTGAGATACGGGTCGATGCGGCCCGCCATGTCGGGCGGGATGACGGTCGTGGTGTCCATCTGCTCGACGATGGCCGGGCCGGCGATACAGTTGCCGGCGGCCAGCTTTTCCCGGTCATAGACGGGGCAGGGGATGAAACCGCCCGCCTCGGCGAGCCAGACATCGCGCCGCCCAGTCACCGCGCCCGACGCGTCGGCCCCGCCCAACGGGCGCGGCTGAAACGCCGCCTTGCGCACCACCCCCGTCGCTTCCACCCGGAACGTCACCAGTTGCACCGGCTCGCCATCCGCCAGGAACCCATACATCCGCATGTGCGCGGCCTCGAACCCCTCCGCCAGCCGGTCCAGCGTCGCCGCGACGATCGGACCCGGAGGCACCGGCACCGACAATTCGTAGTTCTGCCCGGCATAGCGCATGTCCACGGTGCGCGAGACCAGCCGCGCCTCCGCCGCGATCCCCTCCGCCGCAATCCGCTCCGCCGCGAACCACGCCTCGGCCTGGCCGGACAACGCGGCAAACGCCGCATCCACATCGGGCAGGGCGGCGGCGGCCAGCGTCCGCAGCCGGGTCGTCGAAAAATCGGCCCGCAGATCGGTCAGCAGCAGCCCCATCGCGCACAGGATGCCGGGATTCCGCGGCACCAGCACGCGCCTGATCTCCAGTTCCCGAACCAGCCTCGCCGCGTGCAGCGGTCCCGCCCCGCCGAACGCCGCCAGCGTGTAATCGCGCGGATCGTGCCCGCGCTGCACGCTGATCACCCGGATCGCCCGAACCATATTGGCGGTCACCACCGACAGCACCCCCTCGGCCGTCGCCATCACATCCAGACCCAACTGATCCGCCAGCCGCCCGATGGAAGCCCGCGCCAGCGCCTGGTCCACTGCCATCCGCCCGCCCAGCAGATGCGTCGGGTTCAGCGTCTGCAGCACGACGTTGGCGTCCGTCACGGTCGGCTCCACGGCACCCTGCCCGTAACACACCGGCCCCGGAAACGCTCCGGCCGACCGAGGCCCCACCTTCAGCAGCCCGCCGCTGTCCACATAGGCGATCGAGCCGCCGCCGGCACCAACCGTGTGGATGTCGAGCATCGGCGCCTTGATCGGGTAGCCATGCACCTCGGCCTCGCCGGCCAACCGGCAGGCCCCGTTGCGCAGCAGCGCGACATCGGTGCTGGTGCCGCCCATGTCGAAGGTGATCAGATTGTCGAACCCGGCCATGCGCCCAACCGCCTGGGCCGCCACCACGCCGGTGGACGGGCCCGACAGCACGGTCCGCACCGGCAACCGCGCGGCCTGCTCGAAGCCGATGACGCCGCCGTTCGATTGCGTCAGATGCGGCGAGACGGTCAGGCCCAGGGTTTTCAGCCGTTCTCCGAGGCGGCTGATGTAGCCCTGCATGACCGGTCCGAGGTAAGCGTTGACCACCGTGGTGCTCATCCGCTCGAATTCGCGGAATTCCGGCGCAACTTCGTGGCTGACGCAGGCGAAGGCGGCCGGAAATTCTTGTTGGATGATACGCTGGGCGATCTGTTCGTGATCGGGGCGCACGAAGCCGTAGAGGAAGCACACGGCCACGGCCTGGACGCCGGCGTCACGCAGGCGGCGGACGGCCTGACGCAGCGCGGCTTCATCCAGCGGCGTTTCGACCGAACCGTCGTGGCGCACGCGTTCGGCAACCTCAAGGCGCAGGTCGCGGGTGACCAGCACCGGCGGCTTGTCGGCCTGCAGGTCATACAGATCAGGGCGTTTCTGGCGGCCGATTTCAAGCAGGTCGCGAAACCCGGCGCTGGTGATCAGCCCGGTTTTGGCGCCACGGTGCTGGATCAGCGCATTGGTGGCGACGGTCGTGCCGTGGCCGAAATAGCCGACCTCGGCAGCGGTAGCGGCGACCCGCGCGATGGCTTCGGCAAATCCCTGGGCGATGCCGCTCGATGGGTCGTCTGGCGTGGAGGCGACTTTCCAGACCTCGATCCGGCCGGTTGCGTCGTCGAACAGGCAGATGTCGGTGAAGGTGCCGCCGGAATCGATGCCGATGCGCCAGGTCATGCGTGTGTGCGCTTTCCCATCCGTGTCATGGCCGGACGTGGCCATGGCCCCTGGTTGTCACCTCGGCTGGCAGCAAGCAATATGGCGGGCAAGCAACCAGACGACCCCAGGGAGCAAAGCGATGACCGACCCCGCGCCCAGCTATGCGCACGGCGCCTCCGATCAGGCGATGATCGGGGACACGATCGGGGTGCATTTCGACCGCACCGTGGCGCGATTCGGCGACCGAACAGGGTTGATCGTGCGTCAGCAGGGGATCCAGTGGAGCTGGGCGGAGCTGGCGGATCGGGTCGAGTCATTCGCTGCGGGGTTGGTCGGGCTGGGGCTGCAACCGGGTGACCGCATCGGCATCTGGTCGCCGAACAATGCCGAGTGGATCATCGCCCAGTATGCTACCGCCAAAGCCGGGCTGATCCTGGTCAACATCAACCCAGCCTACCGGCTGACCGAGGTCGAATACGCGCTGAACAAGGTCGGCTGCAAGGCGCTGATCACGGCGACGTCGTTCAAGACCAGTGACTATATCGGCATGGTCAACGCGCTGGCCCCCGAACTGGCGACGTCGCATCCGGGCGATCTGCACACGAAACGGCTGCCGACGTTGCGTTCGGTGATCCAGATCGGCGGCGACGATCCCGGCACCTTTGCGTTCGAGAAGGTTGCCCATCATGCGCGGGAGGTCGATCGGCAGCGGTTGCGCGATCTGGCGCCGTTGTTGCAGTTCGACGACCCGATCAATATTCAGTTCACCTCCGGGACGACAGGGCTGCCGAAGGGGGCGACGCTGACGCACCACAATATCCTCAACAATGGTTTCTTCATCGGCGAACTGCTGCACTATACGGAGCAGGACGCGGTCTGCATACCAGTGCCGATGTACCATTGTTTCGGCATGGTGATCGGGTCGCTGGCGTGCATGACGCATGGTGCGGCGATCGTGTTCCCGGGCGAGGGGTTCGATCCGCTGGCGACGTTGCAGACCGTGGCGGCGTATCGCTGCACCTCGCTTTACGGCGTGCCGACGATGTTCATCGCCGAACTCGACCATCCGAATTTCGCAGAATTCGACCTGACCAGCCTGCGCACCGGGGTGATGGCCGGTGCGCCGTGCCCGATCGAGATCATGCGGCGCTGCATCCGCGACATGCACCTGACCGAAATGACCATCGCCTACGGCATGACCGAAACGAGCCCGGTGAGCACGCAGACCCGTATCGGGGATTCGCTGGAGAAACAAGTCGCAACAGTGGGGCGGCCGCACCCGCATGTGGAGGTCAAGATCGTCGACACCGACGGACGGATCGTGCCGCGCGGCGTCACCGGCGAATTCTGCACCCGAGCCTACTCGGTGATGCTGGGCTACTGGGACGATCCGGACCGGACCGCCGAGTCGATCGACCAGTCCGGCTGGATGCACACCGGTGATCTGGCGACGATGGACGAGGACGGCTACTGCGCGATTGTCGGGCGCATCAAGGACATGGTGATCCGCGGCGGGGAAAATATCTATCCGCGCGAGGTCGAGGAATTTCTCTATACGCATCCGGCGATCGTCGATGTGCAGGTGTTCGGCGTGCCCGACACGCGCTTCGGCGAGGAACTGTGTGCGTGGATCAAGCTGCGGAGCGGCGAAACGCTGACCGAGGACGAGGTCAGGGCGTATTGCAAGGATCAGATCGCGCATTACAAGATTCCCCGCTACGTCCGGTTCGTCGAGGAGTTCCCGATGACGGTGACCGGGAAAATGCAGAAATATCTGATGCGTGCGACGATGACTGAAGAAATCGGTGCCGCTTAACGGGGGGATTTATCATGCGCTGGGCTCGGATCGAGCAGAACGGTTCGCCAACCTATGCAGTGGTGGAGGGCGATACGGTGATCCCGGTGCGCGGGTCGCCGTTCGAGGCGTGGGAGCGCACCAGCCAGTTCCTGAAGCTGGCGGATGTGAAGCTGCTGGTGCCGGTCATTCCGCCGACATTTTATGCCGCCGGGATGAACTACCCCGAACATGTGCGTGAAGTTGCGGAAAAGATCGGCCAGAAGCCGAATCTGCCGACGGCGGCGGATATCGGCTACCGCGCCAACAACGCGCTGATCGCGCAGGGCGAAACGATCGTGATTCCGGCGGATGCGACCGATCAGGTCCAGTACGAGGGCGAACTGGTCGTGGTAATCGGCCGCAAGTGCAAGAACCTGACTCGGGAGAATGCGCTGTCGGCGGTGCTGGGTTACACCATTGGTAACGATGTCAGCGAGCGGACCTGGCAGAAGGCGGATCGGACGATGTGGCGGTCGAAGAACACCGACACGTTCAAGCCGATGGGACCGTGGATCGAGACCGATGTGAAGCTGGAGGATCTGGTCACCACGATCCGGCTGAACAATGAACAACTGATCGCGTTTCCAACCAACCACATGATTTTCGGCGTAGTGGATTACCTGGTGAACATGACATCGTGCCTGACGCTGTATCCGGGCGATGTGGTGTGGATGGGCACCGAAGGCGCGACCGCCAACATGAAGCACGGTGACCGGATAGAAGTTGAAATCAGCGGCATCGGGGTATTGTCCAATCCGGTGGTGCGGGAGGGGCTTTGAAGCTTAGCCGCCGGATGTGCGGGCGCTGTTGGTAGACGTTTTCAGCGCCAAGACCCCAAGACGCCAAGGCGCTGGGTTGGCCGCGTGAATCTTGGCGTGATCCTGGTGCCTTGTCGCAATCTTGGCGGCTTGGCGCTGAAAGCGGTCATCGACGACCCACCGCTGCCAAGTCGATGGGCGAGAAACGCTGCTACAAACGAGGAACCAAGTCCATGCCAACGCAAATCGGCACCAATATCGCAAGGCAGAAGCTGGCCGCGAACGAATTGGTGCTCTGCTTCGGGGTCAACCAGCTACGAACCCCCAACGTCGCCATGATCGCCGCCGCCTGCGGCTTCGATGCGCTGTATATCGACCTGGAACACAACCCTACCTCGCTGGAAACCGCCGCCGCAATCTGTGTCGCCGCGCTCGGCGTTGGTATCACCCCGATCGCGCGCGTGTTCCTCCCCGATGCCGCCCGCGTCCTCGATTGCGGTGCGCAAGGCGTCATGATCCCGCACGTCAACACCGCGGCCGAAGCACGCGCTGTCGTCGAAGCGTGCCGGTTCGCACCGCAGGGCCATCGCTCCGCCGCCGGAACCCTGCCCTCACTCGGCTACGCCCAGCTTCCGCAGCCCGAAATCTGCCGCACCCTCAACACCGAGACCCTGCTCATCGCCATGATCGAAACGCCTGAGGCGGTGGCCAATGCGGATGCCATCGCCGCAACAAAGGGCATCGACACGCTGCATATCGGCTCCACCGACCTGTCCACCGAAATGGGCATCCCGGGCGACTACAAACACCAGCAGATGCGCGCTGCTTATGAAACGATCGCGGCAGCGGCGAAGCAGCACGGCAAGTCGATGGGCGTCGGCGGGGTGCGCCAGGATGTCGAGTTCCAGTCCTGGCTACTGAAACTCGGTGTGCGTTACCTGACCAGCGGGTCGGACACGCTGTACATCCTCAGCGGCGGACGGGCCGACGTGAAGCAGATCCGGGAGGTCGCGGCAGCCGCGCTCTGATCTACGCCCGCTTGACGTTCCAGAAGATCGGCATTCCGGTCAGCACGCCGCTGAGGTTTTTGCGGTATGCCTCCAGTGTGAAATACTGTCCAAGCGGCACATACGGCACGTCCTGCAGGACCTGAAGCTGGAGTTCGACACAGATTTTCTTCTGCGCGTCGAGGTCGGGGGCATCAAACCAGGCATCCCGCAGCGCCTCGATCTTCGGTGCGGTCGGCCAGCCGAACCAGCCGCCGGCGCCGTTGCCGCGCAATGACAGATGGCCGGCGGGATTGAACATGTCGGTGCCGCTCCAACCGGTGAAGAACACGTTCCAGCCGCCCTGGTCCGGCTTGTCCTTCTTGGCGCGGCGGGAAACCACCGATCCCCAGTCCATCACCTGCTCATCGAGGTTCATGCCGCATTTGCGGAACATGTCGGCGCCGACCGCGCACTCGGCGGTCAGCACCGGCAGGTCGCTGCTCGACAGCATCACCACCTTTTCGCCCGTGTAGCCGGCGGCGGCAAGATCGCGCTTGACCTTATCGAAATCGGGTTTGTCGTTGAACACGCTCAGGCCGGCATCGGAGGCGAAGGTGGTGCCAGGCGGGAACACGCCGACGCCGGAGCGCCACATGGATGGATCGGTGCCGGCGACGGCGGTCATGAAATCGGCCTGGCTGACGGCTTCCAGGATCACCCGGCGGATCGCCGGGTTGTCGAACGGCGGGTAGAGCTGGTTGAAGCGCATGATGGCGATGTTGCCGGTGGGGTCGACCAGTTTGAGCTGGACGTTCGGATCCTTGCGCAGGATCGCCAGGTAGTCGTTCGGCGGGGTTTCCCACCAGTCGATCTCGCCGGCCTGCAAGGCGCCGGCCGCGGTCGCCGAGTCGGGAATGATCTGCCACACCACACGGTCGAAATTCGCCACTTTCGGGCCGGAGGTCCAGCTTGGTGTGCCGCTCTCGCGCGGCTTGTAGCCGGCGAATTTGTCGTAAACGACGCGGTTGCCGGCCATCCGTTCGGCGGCGTTGAACTTGTACGGTCCGCTGCCGACCATCTCCTGGACCTGGGTGAAGGCGTCGGTTTTCGCCAGCCGCTCGGGCATGATCACCGGCACGAAGGCAGTCATTTTTGCCAACGCGTCCGGCAGCAGCGGGAACGGCTTCTTCAGGCGGAAGCGGATGGTTTTGTCGTCGAGGGCGCTGAGTTCATCGGTGGCGGCCATCAGCGCCTGGCCGAAGGCGTCGCGCTTGCCCCAGCGCTGCAGGCTGACGACGCAGTCCTTTGCCAATACAGGCGTATTGTCGTGGAACATCAGGCCGGGGCGCAGCGTGATGGTCCAGGTCTTGCTGTCGGCGTCGGCGACCGCACCCTCGGCCATCTGCGGCACCGCCTTGAAGGTCTCGTCCTGGCCGAACAGCGTGTCGAACACCAGGAAGGCGTGGTTGCGGGTGACGGTGGCGGTGGTCCAGACCGGATCGAGAATGGCCAGGTCGGCCTGCGGGACGAAGGTGAGGGTGGTCTCGGATGCGGCGCGCACCAGGCTGGGGGCAGCGGTGAGGCTGGCGGCGGCGCCGCGCAGGACGGCTCGGCGGTTCAATGTCATACAGGTGCCTTTGCGAAAACCAATACAAGTGTCTTCCTCGGGCAACATTCGCATGTACGTGGAAAATGCCAAGTGGTGGTTTTCCCGGCATTCGAGCCGCATGATCCGGCAATCCAGCGCGACGTGGTCCGCCCTCGCCATCACGATGCCTGGACCGGCAACCTGATGCTCCAGAGGCGCTTATGAAGGCAGGCCGCCGCCATACCGTCCTGGATACCAAAATCAAGTCCCTGCGGGATCCGGCCATGCAACAAGGGTGCGACATGGCCGCACCCCTGGACAATGACGCTGGGCCGAACAAACGATATATCCGTCTCCGGTTATCCCCCCAGCACCACCCTTAGTTCATCCAGCGCGGCGGGGTCTTCGATCGTCGGCGGCACCGCGGCATCCTCGCCATCGGCGATCTTGCGGATACTCGCGCGCAGGATTTTGCCCGACCGGGTCTTCGGCAGACGAACGACAACGCGGGCGTCCTTGAAGGCGGCGACGGGGCCGATGCGGTCGCGCACCAGGGCCACCAGTTCCGCCGTGACTTCCGCCTCCGGCCGCACCACACCGGCCTTCAGCACCACGAAGCCCATCGGGGTCTGGCCCTTCAACTCATCCTTCGCGCCGATCACTGCGCATTCCGCAACATCCTTGTGCGAGGCGAGCACTTCCTCCATCGATCCGGTGGACAAACGATGGCCGGCGACGTTGATGATATCGTCGGTGCGGCCCATCACCCACACGTCGCCGTCCTCATCGATCACGCCGGCATC
>Ga0302320_10017726_pt1 | contig 14428 bp, 11 predicted proteins | sample Bog_T0_3_FD_202130 | JGI IMG/M metagenome (GOLD analysis project Ga0302320, IMG submission 202130) | Peat permafrost microbial communities from Stordalen Mire near Abisko, Sweden - Bog_T0_3 | ecosystem: Environmental > Terrestrial > Soil > Wetlands > Peat | place: Sweden: Abisko, Stordalen Mire...
CGTGGAGTTGGAGTCGCTGATTGAGAAATCCAAGGCGCGGCTCGGCGAACTGGGCGCGGGAAAGTAGGGAAGGGGAGCGACATGAACTGGAACAGCCGCAGAATCACGGCCATCCTCGCCAACGCACTGCTGGAGGATCAGGCCACCCGCGACGTAACCACCCTGGCGACCATCAATCCCCATCAGAAGGCGATGGCAACCATCGTGGCGAAGCAGGATTGCGTGCTGGCTGGCATCGCATCGGTGCAGCGCATTTTTGAAGTGTTTGCCGAACTCGAGGGTGAGTCGCGCGCCTATCCCGAGGTCAGCATTCCGCAGGAGATTTTCGATGGCGTGCGCCTCCGCAACGGCGAGGCCATCGCCTCCATCCGTCACAACGCACGCGTGCTGCTCAGTTGCGAACGCATCATCCTCAACCTCTTGCAGCACCTCAGCGGCATCGCCACCGCGGCCCGCTGCTATGCCGACGCCGTCCAGGGCACCGCCGCCAAGATCCTGGATACCCGCAAGACCGTGCCCGGCATGCGATTGCTGGAAAAATACGCCGTCCGCTGCGGCGGCGCCTTCAACCATCGTCTCGATCTGTCCGACGGAATCCTCATCAAGAACAACCACATCGATCTTGCGGGCGGCGTCCGCATCGCCATCGAGCGTGCCCTGGCAAACCGCAAAGGCGAGCAGCCGGTCGAGGTCGAAGTGCGCAACATGCAGGAGTTGGAGAGCGCCCTGAAGTACGGCGCCGAGTCTATTCTGCTGGACAACATGACTCCGGCGCAGACCCGCGAAGCCGTCACTCGCGTCCGTCAGGAAGCGCGCACCATGAAGCTGGAATCCTCAGGCGGAATCACCCTGGAGAATGTGCGCCAATATGCCGAGGCCGGGGTCGACTATATTTCCGTCGGCGCGCTCACCCACTCGGCCCGCTCCGTGGACTTGAGCATGAGAATTCAATCCGCCTGAGCCGGAAACACCATCGCAAAATAACGGGCACGGAATCACCCGCGCCCGATCCTCATGCAACCCGCTGCCAATCAGTCGTGGCGGATTAATTCGCGCACAATCGCCGCAATCAGCACCGGCCTGTAGCGGTCAAAGACCCTCTCCACTGCCTGGTGAATCCGTTCGGCGTCGTTCGGTCGAGGCGGAACTTCGGTAGTGGCAGCAAGCGTCTCCGTCTGCAGGGCCGCTTCGCGATGTACCGCTTCCGCCGGCGCCGCAATCGGCGCCACCGGCACCGGCTCCGCCTCGGTGTACGGCTCCACGAACTGCGGCGCAACCTGTAGTGGCTCCAGAGGGGATTCAGTTTCCATTTGCGCTGGGGCGGCCTCCACTGTGTCTTGCGCTGGCGCCGCCGCCTCGGGAATCACTGGCTCGCTCTCTGTCACAGGCGGCGCCGCCAAAACTTCGAGCACCTGGGGATCAGTTTCAGCGAGCGCCTCTGGCGCTTCCACCGTGATGGCTTCCACTGCCGCCGACTCGGCCAGAGGCTCCGCTGCGGTCTGCTGCGCCTCAACCGGCGCGGCCTCCACTTCGGCTTCTGCTGGCTCCTGCGCCGTCTCGGAAGCCACTGGCGCGCGCTCAGCCGCAGGCGCCGCTTCCAGGACTTCGAGCGCCTCGGCATGACTTTCGGCGAGCACCTCTGGCGCTTCCACCGTGATGGCTTCCACCGCCGCCGACTCGGCCAGAGGTTCCGCTGCGATCTCCTGCGCCTCAAGTGGCGCGGCCTCCACCACGGCTTGTGCCGGTTCCTGCGTCGTTTCGGAAACCAGTGGCGCGCTCTCCGCCGCAGGCGCCGCTTCCAGGACTTCGAGCGCCTCGGCATGGGTCTCGGCGCGCGCCTGCGGCGCTTCCACCGTGATGACCTCAACCACCTCAACCGCCGCCAACTCGGCCACTGGCTCTACTACGGTCTGCTGCGCCTCAACCGGCGCGGCCTCCACCACGGCTTGTGCTGGCTCTTCCGCCGGTTCGGAAACCATTGGCACGCTTACTGCTGGGAGTGGCGGCGCCAGAACTTCCACTGCCCCGCAATCAGATTCGGTGAGCCACTGTGGCACCGCCGCCATCTCCGCCAGAGGTTCCGGAACTGCCTCGATTTCCATCGGCGCGCGCTCTGCCACAGGTGCTGCGGCCGGCACATCTACTGCTTCGGGAAGGTATTCGGCGAGCGGCTGCGGCGCTTCCACCGTGATAACTTCAGCCGCCGCCGGCAGACTACCGCCTTCCTCCGGCTGCGCCGGAAAGACTTCACCCGAATCCGATGCCTGCGCTCCCTCTGGCGCCGCTGCCTCTTCCGCCCCCCAGGTGGATGCCTCGCCGCCCTCCAGCAGCGGGTCACGATCGGGAATCTCCCCGACTGCGTGCAATGGCTGCTCTTCTTCCAGCAGATACGGGTCTGGCTCGTCGGCAAGGAAGGCAGGCAGGCTGTCATCGCTCAGAGTCTCCAGTTCCGAGTCCGGCTCGATGCCGACAGTTTGATCCCCGGAAACATCGGCGATGCTAGGTAGCGCCTCCATCGGGAGCTCTACCGGCGGAGCGGGATTTTCCTCCAGGGGAATCAGCTCGGTCGAATTGAAAAGTGCTTCAAAAGCCAGCCTTCGCGCTTCCTCATCCAGGGCAGGTTGTTCCGCCGCAAAGGCCGGGACAGCCTCCTCGCGGACCGGAGCGGCTTCCCCTAAAATCTCTTGCGCAGCTAGCCCGCGGTCCTCGCCGCTGGCACCCTCGCTGCCAGGGGCGGCTTCCTGCAATTCCAGCAGCGGGTCCATCTCAGGGGTACCCATCGCGACCGGTTCCGGCTGCACCTCTGCAGGCTCGCTGGAGACAACCTCTTCTACCGCGGCCGCGGCCGCGTGCGCGACGGCAGGCAACTCGGCTGCGGCCGGCGCATCATCCACGACACTTACCGCGACATCCTCCGCGAATCCCTCATCCCACGTGGTCGCAACCGGCGCCGCCGCTGTGGTTTCATCTACGGTCGAAAATTCCAAGTCAGGCCCAGCGGCGTAGGGGGAGGCATCCACTTCCAGATCAAATTCGCCGAAGGACGGCTGAGTGTCCGCGGCCGGGGACAAAACGTCGGCGGCCGAGGCGCTGAACGGCACGTGCTCGGCATCGGGATTGAAAGCCAGGCTCTCGGCTCCGCCCAGCTCATCGCCGGTCACGAGCGGCCCGCCAGCATAAACGCTTGCCTCCGGCGCAATCAACGGCGCCGCGTCGCCGGGTACCGACGATTCGCCATAGGAGAATAGCGGTTCGTCCGGCACCTCTTCCTGCAACCCTCCGGCGAGCGGCTCCGCGGACGCCGAGGGCTCGGCAACGGACGCTGCCGGAGGCTCCGCGATCTCGGTTGCGCTGCGGCTTTCCGGCAACGAATTGTTTTCCGCATTCGCCGCAGTGAGTTCTCCCGCGGGTTCCGGTTCGGCCTGAACCGCCTGCGCCTCTCCGATCAAGCTGCGCACGGCGGCGATCAACTCGGCGGCGGCAAATGGCTTCACGATGACCGCGTTCGAGTGCACATGCTCGCCGTCGGAGGGACGGTACGGCTCCAGTTTTCCAACCGTCAGAATCACCGGCAGGGTAGCCGTGGCGGCATTGGCACGCAGCCGTTCACAGACCTCCAGCCCCGAATACCCAGGCATGAAAATGTCCAGAATGGCGATGTCCGGGGTCGCGTCGGCGATTCTTCGCAGGGCCTCGAGTCCATTGCTGACCGTCAGGACGTGGTAGCCCGCATCAACCAGGATTTTCTTGCCCATGTTCTGGGCCGGTACGCTGTCGTCGGCAAGCAGGATATTGAGAGGCACGGAGAAGGTCCTGACAAGGGATAAAGTCTTTTGGCGGAGCTAGTCAGCCACGTTACCGCGTTCCCGGAGCAAGGTCAACGAAAGAGAGCTTTTTCTGTCAACCTGGGGCAAGAAAAGGGCACGCCCTGTGTCAATCTCAGGCGTGCCCTGCTCGTTCCCTCAATGCCATTACATCGGAATCGGAATATGGAAATGGCGCTTCTTCTTCGGTTTCTGGCTGGACGAAGAGTTCTTGGCACTGTCTTTCGCGTTCGCCGGCGCGGACGAACTGGAAGCCGCGTCCCCCGATGTGCTTGAGGCGCTTTCATTCAACTGGGTGGGCGCCGGCGCGGGAACGTCGCTCGGCTTCACCGCCGCCTCCGCCGAACGCGGCGCCGGCTGATTCTCCGGGACCTTGCCGTTCGTCTTCACCGCCTCCAGCGCAACCTTGCCCGTGGCGTTCTTCGCGTCCGCATCAGACTTCAACAGCGTATTGATCGCGCGCACCATGGTCGGCGCATCCGTCTCCTTGGGATCGACCAGGCTGGGCGCGCCGCTCCGGGTCGCCGAGCTCAGGTCGGGATGCTTTTCCAGGTTGTTCACCCAGCGGTCGTAGTGGCTGGTCGGCATGCGGCTTGCGAGCTCCTTCTTGTTCTGGGCAATCGCTTCCGGCGTGGGCGTCGGTACCGGACGGTCGATGGCGGCCAGGCGGCGGCGCGCGTCCTGGTAGCGCGGCATCGCCGGGTAGCGGGTCACAATTTTGCTATACGCCTGCGCTGCGTCGTCCAGGTATTGCTTGGTCAACTGTTGCTTCAGCGGGTCCGGAATCTTGGTCGCGCGAGTCCGGTCGGCCTGCTGCTCATAGGTCTGCCCCAGGATGTAAAGCCCTTCATCGGCGCGGCTATACAGGGGATACGTATCGGTCAGCGTCTTGGCCCGCGCAATCGCCGCCAGCAGCGATCCGCGCAGGTAGTAGAAGTGCGCGATACGGAACTCGCGCTCGGCCAGTACTTCCTGCACTTCCAGCAGACGCAGCCGGGCCGTGTCGGCCAGCTTGCTGTCGGGGTATTGCAGCAGCAGTTGGCGGTACTCATCCTCGGCCCGCCGCGCATGGGTGTAGTCTCGGTCCGGCTTCTCCATCTGCCGGTAGTGGATGTCGGCGATTTTCAGCTGCGCTTCCGAAGCCTCGCCCATGTTGGGGAAGAACGTGATGAAATCCCGGAACTCGGTCTCCGCCTGCGCCAATCCCGCGGGCGTGCCTTCCTGGTACCAGGCTTCGCCCACCGTCAACTTGGCGCGCGCCACGTATTCAGAATCCGGATAGGTGTTGATCAGCGTCTGCAGCGCGATGCGCGCAACGTCATACTTGCGCTGCTTCATCGCCTCCATGGCACGGTCAAACAGCACCTTGTCCGGCTGCTTGGAGTTCACGTGAGCCAGCGGATTGGCTGCCTTCTTGTTATTGCAGGCCACCGACACCAGCAAGCTCGTGGCCAGCAGCAGGGCGATCGTAACGCGACGAAACATGCCGGAAATACCTCGGTCAATCTTGTAGGAACGGTTATGCCTTCTGCAACATGGCCGAACGGGCGGCCTGCAGAAGTTGTTGCACATTGTGGCCGGAGTCGCCACGGCCAAACACGGCGTTGCCCGCCACCAGGATCTCGGCGCCCGCCTGCACCGCTGCCCCTATGGTATCAAGAGCGATGCCCCCATCCACCTCAATACGGAAGCCAAGATGCCGCTCGGCCCGCAATTTCGCAAGATGCCGAATCTTTCCCAGCGTTCGCGGAATGAATTTCTGTCCGCCGAAGCCCGGATTCACCGACATCACCAGCACGTAGTCCACAACTTCCAGAATGTCGTCCAGCGTTGCCACCGGGGTCGCCGGATTAATCGCCACTCCGGCCAGCGCGCCCCGCCCGCGAATGTGTTCCACCACCCGGTCCAGATGCACGCACGCTTCCTGATGGACGCTGATCCAGCTGGCTCCCGCATCCACGAATGCGTCAATGTAGTCGTCGGCGTTCTCAATCATCAGATGAACGTCCAGCGGCGCCTGCACATGCTTGCGCAGCGCGGCCACCACCGCCGGCCCAATCGTCAGGTTGGGTACGAAGTGCCCATCCATCACGTCCACATGCAGCAGCGTGGCTCCGGCCGCGAGCACGGGTTCCACCTGCTCGCCGAGGCGGGCGAAATCTGCCGATAAAATCGATGGCGCAAGTTCGATCAAGCGGTTCTCTCGTGAGGATTTGCTGGGGAAATTTTACCACGCGCGCCGCCGCCGCCCCGATGCATTCAGTCGCCATTCCCAACCCGCCTCGCAATCCCCGCCCCGCCCTGCTCTCCGGCCCCGCCCGATTTAACCCGCCCGCCCCGCCGTGGTACGCTGCTCAACATGGCGCTGCTCGAAGCCGAACACCTCACCAAGGTCTATGACACCCGCGATGCCTTCGGCCGCGGCGATCCCGGCGGCTTCCGCGCCGTCGATGACGTCTCCTTCACCATCGAAGCCGGCGAAACCCTCGGCTTGGTCGGTGAGTCCGGCTGCGGCAAGAGCACTCTCGGCCGCATGCTGCTGCGCCTCATCGAACCCACCAGCGGCGTCGTGCGCTTCGACGGCATCGAGATCACCTCCCTCGGCGCCCGCGCCCTGCGCGAAACCCGCCGCGAGATGCAGATCATCTTCCAGGACCCCTTCGGCTCGCTCGACCCCCGCCTCACGGTCGAGGAGATCGTCACCGAACCGCTGGCCATCCATGAAGATCTTGGCAAGCCCATCCTCCGCCAGCACGCCGCCGAACTGATGCGCGCCGTCGGCCTCGATGTCAGCATCCTCGGCCGTTATCCCCACGAATTCAGCGGCGGCCAGCGCCAGCGCATCGGCATCGCCCGCGCCCTCGCCCTGCGTCCCCGCTTCATCGTCGCCGACGAAGCCGTCAGCAGCCTCGACGTGAGCGTCGCCGCCCAGATCGTAAACCTGCTCAAGAGTTTGCAAAAAGAATTCGGCTTGACCTACCTGTTCATCTCCCACTCCATGCCCGTCGTGCGCTACCTCTCCACCCGCATCGCCGTCATGCGCCAAGGCAAAATCGTCGAGATCGGCGCCGCCGAACAGATCACCATCGATCCACAACATGAGTACACGAAGGAGCTCCTGCGGGCCGTGGAAGAGTAGAATTCGATGGAAAAGCACGAGTCGCGGCGAGCCCGTCCGGAGCTCCAGCGAGTTCTGATTGAGACCTGGAATCCGACAGGAGTGGCCAGCGGAACAGATGCCCAGGACGAATTCAACCTTTAGCTTTGGTGGCGTTTTTGAACGGTTGGCCGGAGGGGCAACCGAGGATCAGATTGCTTCCCATCTTTTGGAGATCGTTCACGAGCGAATGGATCTGCACTCGGTAAGTTAGCTGACATGCAGGAAACACCCAACGCACTCCGCAATATCAGACTGAGACGAGCTCCCACCTCTTCCCACCCTTCTGTAAATCGCCGTACCCATAGCTCTTGCTGATCCCCATCTCGTTTGCCAACCACTCCACGGTCAGTTGGACCCTGCGCCAAAGACGGAATAATGGCGCTGACTTCCCAAATCCGTTCCTCGGACCAAAGGGAAATTCAGTGAGCAATAGGGCACAGTTATAGCTGCAAAATTCAGGCATTATGCCCGGAGACTCGCGGGGGCATTGCGCTCGTCGCGGTGCAGTGAGCGGTGTTGCCCTGTGACAGTTGGTTGGTCTTGGTCGCCGCGCAACATCGAACAAGGTAGGCGGAGAGAAAGGTCTCTATGAAATGGATGGATCGCTATACGAAGGCGTCGGTCTTAGCACTTGCCCTTATTCTAGGAGCCGCAGGATGCAACCAGGCTCCAGTCCAGAATTCCCAAGCTCAGGGCGGGCAGACTGCGCCACAACCACAGGATCAGGCTGACCCCGCCGCCTCGAATCTGGCGCCCGTCGATCAGACGGTGGCCAGCAGCGCGGAACCGCAATCGGCGCCCGCCCCCCAGAAGCAGAATTCAGAGCGGGACCGGCACGGCTCGCGTAATGACCAATCGGATCAGGATTACAGCGAAGCATCCTACAATCCAAGCCCGGACCAATATGCCTCGCAGCCTCCTCCACCTCTGCCGGAATATGAACAACCTCCTATTCCCGAGTCGGGCTATCTTTGGACTCCCGGATACTGGAATTATGCTTCGTCCGGCTATTACTGGGTTCCGGGAGCTTGGACGGCACCCCCGTACCAAGGAGCTCTCTGGACTCCGGGATATTGGGGTTTCGGCGAAGGGCGATACCGTTTCTATCGCGGATACTGGGGCCGGTATGTTGGATTTTACGGCGGCGTGAACTATGGATACGGCTATGCCGGACGGGGCTACCAGGGCGGTTACTGGCAAGGCAGCGACTTCAACTACAACCGCGCTGCAAATAACATCGGCAATACCCGTATCACAACCGTTTACAACCGAACGGTGGTCAACGATACGACTGTAAATCGGGTGAGTTACAACGGCGGACCTCAAGGTGTTCAGGCACGCCCCACTCCGCCGGAAGTAGCAGCGTTCCGTGCGCCACATGCTCCTCCAATGACGGCTCAGGTGAATCTTGCTAAGACTGCTGCGGGCAATCGCGCGCAATTTGCCTCCGCCAACAACGGCAAGCCGGCTATCTTCGTGGCACCCAAACCGATTCCGGCCGACAAAGGCATTGCTCCGGCTCCGGTGATGCGACCCGCGGCGAACACCGCAGCACGTCCCGAAGCGGCAATGCCGCCGCCCCAGGCGAAGCCGGCAACGGCCGCGCCGGCTGCCCAGCCCAAGCCCGAGATGAACAAACCCACCGCAAAGACTCAGGCGACACCCACACCGTCGACACAAGCTCGTCCTGAGAGTCGGCCTGCCCCAGGCAAACCGGTTCCTCAAGCGAAGCCAGCGCCTCAAGCGAAGCCAGCTCCTCAAGCAAAGCCAGCTCCCCAAGCAAAGCCAGTTCCTCAAGCGAAGCCAGCTTCGCAAGCAAAGCCCGCGCCTCAAGCAAAGCCCGCGCCTCAAGCAAAACCAGCGCCTCAAGCAAAACCAGCGCCTCAAGCCAAGACAGCTCTTCAAGCGAGGCCCGCGCAGGCCCAGCCTAAGGGAGGAAATGAGCCTCCGAAGCAAAATTGAGTACCCGTCTTACGTACCAGAGAAAGGCACGGCTGCCAGCCGTGCCTTTCTTTCTTGGGTAACTCCTTCCCTTCCGCGGGCATTGCGACTCGAGCGGTACGTCATGAAGCCGGAGAGCTCGTGCTGCAACTCAATCCTTACAGCGGCATCGTCACCCCCTACTTCTTCCCGTCCTTCTGCAACTCCCTGTACACGTCGCTCTTGCTGATCCCCATCTCTTTCGCCACCCGCTTCATCGCCTCTTTTTCGTCGATCTCCTCGGCCTTCATCAGTTCGCGGACCCTGCTGCGCGCGTTTTTCAGCTTCACCGCCGGAGGTCCGTGCTGCTCTTCGGCCCGTCCAATCAGGATCGTGATCTCTCCCCGAATCTCATCGCGCTTCTTGAAGCTTTCCAGCACCTCCGCCGCCGTGTCCCGCACAAACTCCTCGTAAATCTTCGTCACCTCGCGCGCCACCACCACGTGACGATGCGCCCCGAGTACTTCCACAATGTCTTCCAGCGCGCCCAGCAGCCGGTGCGGCGCTTCGTAAAAAATCTGCGTCCGCGTCGAGTGTTGAATCTCCTCCAGCAGCTTCCGCCGCTGCCCCAGCTTGGCGGCCAGAAAGCCGTGAAACACAAACGAATCCGTCGGCAGCCCGCTCGCCACCAGCGCGCTCAAAAACGCCGACGCCCCCGGAATCGGCACCACCGGAATCTTGTGCCGGATCGCCAGCGACGCCAGCCGGTAGCCCGGATCGCTCACTCCCGGCATCCCCGCGTCGGTCACCAGCGCAATCGATTTCCCCTGTTCCAGGTGCATGATCAGCTCCGCCGAGCGCGTCAGTTCGTTGTGCTCGTGGTAGCTGATGGTGCGCGTCCCAATCCCATAATGATTGAGCAGTTTCGCCGTCTGCCGCGTGTCCTCGCAGGCAATCATGTCCACTTCCTTGAGGATGCGCAGGGCGCGTAGCGAGATGTCCTCCAGGTTGCCGATCGGGGTGCCGACCAGGTAGAGCGACGGTTGAGTTGCAGGCATGCTTTCTCTCCCTGGCGCCAGCCACGGGCTGCGCCGGATGTGGATCGGCTAAACGCGAAGTGTACCAGAGGCGGGCGCCGCGCATTGACCGCATCCCCTGCAGGAACCTAGAATCAGGGTAGCCTAAGCTCGAAATGGAACGCCGCGCAAACCGTGGCCGGCAGCTTCATCCAAGGGAATCATGCCTTTATACGAATACCTCTGCAGTGCCTGCGCTCATCGTTTCGAGCGCATCGTGAAGTTCTCCGACGCTCCCATCACCATCTGCCCGAAGTGCGGCAAGAACGCACTCGATCAAGTAATCTCCGCTCCCGCCGTGCAGTTCAAAGGCTCCGGCTGGTACGTCACCGACTACGCCCACAAGAACTCGGCCCCGAGTTCCAATTCTCCGTCAAGTTCCGAGAGCAGTTCGGAGAGCAGCGAGAGTTCCGCTTCGGCCGCCAAAGAAGGCAGCAAGGGAGACGGCAACAACGGAGATGGCAGTTCAAGCAGCGCCTCCGGTTCCAGCACCACTGAAAAATCCAGCGGCAACGACAGCGCGTCGGGCGGCAACTCCAGTGGCGATTCCGCCGGCTCCGCCACGAGCGCAAGCTCCGCCAGCAATTCCGCGAGCAGCCCCTCCGGCGACCGCTAATAGCGCCGCCGACGTGCCCAGCCCCCGCCGCTGAATCGAATTTACCTGTTGCAACATCTATTTACTTAGCAGCCGCTGAAACCGCGGCTGGGAGGTAAATATGATCACCTTGCGTCCGTCCGCCGAGCGCGGACACTTCGAGCACGGATGGCTCAACACTTATCACACCTTTTCCTTCGCCGATTACCGCGACCCGAAGCACGTTCATTTCAGGGCCCTGCGGGTTATCAATGAAGATGTGATCGCCGCCGGTCGCGGCTTCGGGACCCACCCGCACGAGAACATGGAAATCATCACCTACGTTCTTAGCGGCGCACTCGAGCATCGCGACAGCCTCGGCACCGGAGAAGTCATCCGTCCCGGTGATGGACAGCGCATGAGCGCCGGGTCGGGCATCATGCACAGCGAGTTCAATCCCTCGCCCACCGAGCCCGTACACCTGTTGCAGATCTGGATCCTTCCCGATGAGGACAAACTGGATGTCGAGCCCAGTTACGAGCAGAAGCTGTTTCCCGACGAACAGAAGCGCGGCCAGTGGCGGCTCATCGCGTCGCCTGCCGGAGACGAGGGCTCGGTGAAAATTCACGCCGACGCCAAGTTGCTGGTAACCCGGCTCGCCCCCGGTGAGTGTCTTCCCATTGTGCTCGACCCTCGCCGCTACGGCTGGCTCCAGATGGCTCGCGGCGAGGCGACGCTCAACGGCGCTCCGCTCCATTCCGGCGATGGCGCCGCCATCAGCGGAGAGAAGGATTTGACCCTCTCGGCTACCGCGGATTCCGAGGTTCTTCTGTTTGACCTCGCCTAAGCCGCAACCGGCTCAGGCCGTAACCACGGGCACGGCATTGGTGGCGTGGTTCCTCGCCGCCTGCGCCGTGCTCGCCGCGTTTTACGCTGCCGGCGTCGCCTTTGCTTGGTTGCCCTTCAACTCCGGCGCCTGGCTCGTGGGCGATGAGGCATCGCGCGGGTGGCTCGCCTACCTGCTTGCCGCACTCGCCCATTTCGCTGCCGCCCTAGGATTGTGGCGCCGTCGCCGCTGGGCGCGTTGGTTGGCCGTCTTCCTGCTTGCCGCCGGATTGTTACCGGCAGTTCCCGCCATCTCGGCCGCCGTTGTGGACAGCCGAATCTCCGGCATCGCTTTCTGGGGAGTCCTCATCGTCGTTCGCGCCGCTGCGCTCTACCTGCTGCTGCAAGCAGAGTGATTCCGCTCAGCGGCCTTGCTGCGTCGAGTCGCGCCAGATGTCGGAGAGGTGCTCGTGCACCACCCGTAAATTCCCCTCCGCGGTCAGCACAAATACCTGCGTGGCCCGGCCGTCGCGCACCGCTTTATCAAATCTTCTCTCGAACACCTTCTCTTCCATGTCGCTGGCGCGCCAGCGGAACGGATAGCTTGCCACGGCAATATCGTCGGCCAGCAGTTGAACCTTGATCGGTCCGGTGATTTCGGCGCGGAACGACGTCTCCGGGTTGAAATACTCCCGCTCCTTGCGCGCCGCCGACACCGGCCCGGATTCCGAGCGCGCCGAGAATGGGTTGAACACCGTCGAGTCGAAGGCGTACATCTGCCCCATCTCGCCTTCCATCTTTTCCATCAACACACGCCAGTAGTGTTGCACCGCCGACTGAACCTCGGATGCCGAGATACTTCTGCTTGTCATGCCCGCCCGCCTGTTGCCGAAAAATGCTCCTGACCCAGTTGCCAGTCTTCATGAATTGACCGGCATTGTCCAGAACTTTTGAGCAATCAAACACCGGCCCAATCCCTCGACATGGGCCAATATCCCACTCCGCGATACCAAACAAAACGCCCCGAGTTCACCTCGGGGCGTTTCCGGTTTTTCCTCCAGCCGCGCTAGGCCTGCGGCACCGCCTCTTCGGATTGCCGCACCGTTTCCACTTCCCTGTGATGCACCTCGAAGCTCAACTTGCCGTCCGCGGAGTCCACCACCACATGGTCGCCATGTAGCACTTCTCCATCCAGAATTTTCATCGCCAGCGGATCCTGGATCGAGCGCTGAATCGCCCGCTTCAACGGCCGCGCTCCGTAGGCCGGATCGTATCCGCTGGTAAACAGCGTGTGCTTGGCCGCATCGGTCAACTCCAGCGTGATCTTGCGCTCGGCCAGCAGCGCTCGCACATCCTCCAGGCGCAGCTCCACGATCTTCGTAAGCTGCTCCACGCCCAGCGGGCGGAACACCACGATGTCGTCGATGCGGTTCAGAAACTCCGGCTTGAAGTGTCCGCGCAGCGCCGTCATCACCTGTTCGGTGGCGCGCGAAAAACGCTCAGGCGAAGTCATATCCCCGGAGAGCGACAGCGATCCGATATTCGATGTCATGATCAGGATGGTGTTCTTGAAATCCACCACCCGCCCTTTGCCGTCGGTCAGCCGTCCGTCGTCCATGATTTGCAGAAATACGTTGAACACATCCGGGTTCGCCTTCTCGATCTCGTCAAACAGCAGCACTGAGTACGGACGCCGCCGCACCGCCTCCGTCAGTTGTCCGCCCTCTTCGTAGCCCACGTAGCCGGGCGGCGCGCCAATCAGCCGCGAAACCGAGTGCTTCTCCATGTATTCACTCATGTCGATGCGCACCATGGCGTGCTCATCGTCAAACAGAAACTCCGCCAGCGCTCTCGCCAGCTCCGTCTTGCCCACGCCCGTCGGGCCCAGGAAGATGAATGAGCCGATCGGACGCCGCGGATCGCTCAACCCCGCCCGCGAGCGCCGGATCGCATTGGACACCTTTTCCAGCGCCTCGTCCTGCCCAATCACCCGCAGCCGCAGACGCGATTCCATCTGCACCAGTTTCTTCACCTCGCCTTCCAGCATCTTGGACACGGGAATTCCCGTCCAGCGGCTGACAATGCGAGCCACATCCTCTTCGTCCACCTCTTCCTTCAACATGCGCGACTGGTTCTTTGCGGCCTTCGCCGTCAGCTCCGCCAGTTTCCGCTCCGCCTTGGGAAGTTCGTCGTACTGCAGCCGCGAGGCGCGTTCGTATTCGCCGCGCCGCGCCGCTTCCTGTTGTTGCAGCTTCAGTTGCTCGAGCGTCTCCTTCAGCTTGCGCACTTCGGCAATGCTTTCCTTTTCCGCCCGCCAGCGAGCCTTCAGCACGTTGGCCTGTTCGCGTACCTCCGCCAGCTCGCGCTCCACCACCGCCAGTCGCTCCTTCGAGTTCGCGTCCGACTCTTTCCGCAGCGCCTGGCGTTCAATCTCCAGGTTCGTCGCCCGGCGTTGCAACTGGTCAATCTCGGTCGGCATCGAGTCAATCTGAATCCGCAGCGAAGCCGCCGCCTCATCGATCAGGTCAATCGCCTTGTCCGGCAGAAAGCGGTCGCTGATGTAGCGATGCGACAGCACCGCCGCCGAGACAATCGCCGAATCCTTGATCCGCACTCCGTGATGAACTTCGTACTTTTCCTTCAATCCGCGCAGGATCGCAATCGTGTCCTCCACCGACGGCTCGCCCACGTACACAATCTGGAAACGCCGTTCAAAGGCCGCGTCCTTTTCGATGTATTTGCGATACTCATTCAAGGTGGTCGCGCCAATGGCGCGCAGTTCGCCGCGAGCCAGCGCCGGCTTCAGCATGTTGCTGGCGTCCATCGAACCTTCGGCCGCGCCTGCCCCAACCAGCGTGTGCAGCTCGTCGATAAACAGAATGATCGTGCCCGCGCTCTCTTCAATGTCCTTGAGCACGGCCTTCAGCCGGTCTTCGAATTCGCCGCGATATTTCGCTCCCGCCACCATCGCACCCAGATCCAGCGAGACCACCCGCTTGTTCTTCAACTGCTCGGGCACGTCGCCCGACACAATGCGCTGCGCCAGACC
>Ga0302320_10017727_pt1 | contig 14427 bp, 15 predicted proteins | sample Bog_T0_3_FD_202130 | JGI IMG/M metagenome (GOLD analysis project Ga0302320, IMG submission 202130) | Peat permafrost microbial communities from Stordalen Mire near Abisko, Sweden - Bog_T0_3 | ecosystem: Environmental > Terrestrial > Soil > Wetlands > Peat | place: Sweden: Abisko, Stordalen Mire...
TGGAGGATTTGATAAGCAAAGAAAAGCGCGTTGAGGTCAACGCGCTCGCGCCCCATGGATTGACCCCATGCGCATAAGCGGCGGTGCGGCCCGAGGCATTCCCCTGCACGTCCCCCCCGGGGACGAGGTGCGGCCGTCGACCGACAGCCTGCGCCAGGCGGTGTTTTCCAGCCTGGGGGCGCGGATCCCGGATTCCCGCTTTCTCGATCTCTTCGCCGGCAGCGGCGCCTTCGGGCTCGAGGCCCTGAGCCGGGGGGCCGCAAGCGGCGCCTGGGTCGAGCAGCATCCCAAGGCCGTCGCCTGCGTGCGCCGCAATCTGACCGCCGTCTGCAAGAGCCTGGGACGCGACGAAACCGGCCTGTCCGTCCTCGCCTGCGATGTCTTCGCCGAGCGGGTGGTGGCGGAAGCGCCCCCGGCGGACCTCATCTTCGCCGATCCCCCCTTTCCGGATTATCCCGCGATCCTGCCTCGCTTGTTCGAGCGCCTTGACGTCCTGACCCGGGGCCAGCCCGACGCTCTGATCGTGCTGAAGCTGCCGGGGAATCTCGAATTTTCCGTCCCAGGCTGGACCTGCTTCAAGCGCCTCGGCTCCTCCCACCAGCCCAGCGCGGCTTTTATCCGCCGCTCCTAAAAAAGCTCGAGCTTGGCCTTGAGGAGGGCGACGGCGGCGACACAGGCCGTCTCGGTCCGCAGCACGCGGGAACCGAGATGGACGAGGCGGAAGCCGTGGCGGCGCAGCTGGTCGCGGTCGGCGGCGGACCAGCCCCGCTCCGGCCCGAGGGCAAGCGCCACCGGGGAACCAACCGCGGCCGCGGCCAAGCCCTCGGGGGCCTCGTAAACATCAAGCGCCAGGCGGGTGGCGGGCAAATCCGGAGCGGCCATCAGATCGGCCAAGGTCCGGCCAAACGTCACCTCCGGCAAGAGCGTGGCAAAGGCCTGCTCGGTCCCGGCCACGAGGTGGCGGCGCCACTCGCCCGTGGTCCAGAGCGGACTCTGGGCGTAGCTGGCCTCGGTTTTTTCCGTCTGCACAAAATGGAGCGCGCCGACGCCCAGAGCCGACGCCTCGCGCAGGATGCGCCGGGCGCTTTGCGGCCGGGGCATCCCGACGATGAGAATGATCGGGTCCAAGGGCGCCACCACCGTCTCCCAGACGAAAGCCAGCTCCAGGCCCTCCGGCCGGATCGCGACCAAGGTGCCCTTGCCGCGGGGGCCATTGATCAAACCGGCGTCGAAGCGATCGCCGGGCTGGCGCCGCAGCACCTCGAGGATATGCGCGGCCCGCGGATCCGCCGGCGGGAGCAGCCGGCTGGCTTCCTCCGCCTCGAACAAGATCAGGTTCACGGCTCGGCCCGCACGGGCGCCGTGCCGTCGGCAAACTCCGCGCCCAGGCGCTGGCCCGGCTTGACCGCCTCGCGCCGGGTCACCGGGCGGCCCGCGGTGTCGCGCATGATGACAAAGCCGCGGTTGAGCACGGAGACCTGGCTGGAACCGATCAGCCGCTGCCGCAGCGCCAGCACCCGTTGCTGCGCCAGCGTCAGCCGGTGGGCGGGCGAGGCCCGCTCCAGGCGATGGCGGATCTCCTGCAGCCGATGCCGCGGCTTTTGGACCGAGGCGACCAGGCTGGCGGAAAGGCGCCCCCGAATGTCGTCGAGGCGCAACCAGCCGCGCTCGATTTGCGCCGAGGGGCTGAGGAGGCGCAGCCGGTCGCGGGCGTGAGCCACCTGCTCGCCCATCCGCTTGCGGCGCCGGTCGAGGACCGACGTGAGGGCGGCGGAGGCCTGCCCAGCCCGCTCCAGGCAGGCCACGAAATGGCTGGAAATTAATTCCGCCGCAGCGCTGGGGGTTTCCGCCCGCACGTCGGCGGCGAAGTCGCAGAGGGTGAAGTCGATCTCGTGCCCGACGGCGGAGATGATGGGCACAGGACAGGCCGCCACGGCCCGCACCAGCGGCTCCTCGTTAAATGCCCAGAGATCCTCGATGCTGCCGCCGCCCCGGCCGATGACGAGGAGATCGAAAATACCGAGGGCGGCCGCCTGGCCGAGCATGTCCACCATCTCGGCGCTGGCTCCGGCGCCCTGGACGCGGGCCGGGAGCACCACGATCCGGCCCCGCCACCCGCGCCGGGTCAGGATGCGGAGAAAATCCTGTAGGGCGGCCCCGGTGGGCGAAGTGATGAACCCGACGGTGGCCGGCAAGAGCGGGATCGCCCGCTTCTTTTCGGGCGCGAACAGCCCTTCCGCCGCCAGGCGCAGCTTCAAGGCCTCGAATTCCCGCTGCAAGCGGCCCACCCCGTCCTCCACCACCGCCCGGACGATGATCTGGTATTGCCCGCGCACTTCGTAGACGCTGATTTCGCCGTAGACCACGATCTGCAGCCCTTCGCGCAGGGCCACCCGCTGCCGGGCGGCATCGCCGCGGAACAGGACGGCGCTGACCTGGGCGCCGGCATCCTTGAGCGAAAAATAGGTGTGGCCGCTCGCCTGGGCCCGCAGGTTGGAGATCTCGCCCTTGATCCAGCCCGGACGGATCCCGCCTTCCAGGAGGACCTTCACCCGCCGGGTGAATTCACTGACGCTCTCGATTCCCTCCGGAGTCATGCGGGCTTTTGGCGCCGACTGTAATGCCGCCGTACGACGTGAAGAATGGCCATCACCGCCCCTAAGACGCAGAAGGCGCCGATGGCCACGGCCGCTTTGCCGTGAAGGACGGCGTCGCCAAAGACAATGACGCCGATCGCAAAGGACCACTGGAAGGCGCAGGAGATGACGAGAACGCGGACGAGCGGGGCCTCGGCCAGGCCGAGCAGGTAGTTCTGGGCGAAGAAGGGAATCCCCGGAGTGACGCGGAGGATAATGATGAGATCGGTGATGTCGCCGGAATCGAGGGTGGGCACGCGATAGCCGAGCCGGACGAGGAGCCGGGTCAGCCACGGCCGCAGGGCCCAGCGGGCGAGCGAATAGGTCAGGAGCAGATTGAAGGTCAGGGCCGCCAGCGCCGCCGCGATCACCCCGCCCACGCCCATCGTGCCCGAGAAAGCCGGACCGGCGGGAACGGTAAAAGCCAGCATCGGCATGCCCGCGGCGGGAAGGAGCGCCATGGCGCCGAAAAACGCCCAAGGGCCCGCGCTGCGGACCTCCGCCATGAAGCGATCGAAGAGGCGATGGTAGTCCATCCCCCGCAGGCAGAAGGCCGCCACGACCAGCAGGACGGCGGCAGCAACCGCAATTTTAATCAGAAGTTTTTTTCGATCCGCAGAATTGCCTGGCAACATCCCGGCGAGACTGAAAGGAAACCGCCGGGTGGCGAGGCAGAAGGTAGGCGCCAGCCCTTGCGTTCCCGGGCGGTTTGGGCGAAAGTCCCGCCCTCGCTTCTCCCCATGGCCTCCATCCACAAACTTCTCCATACCCGCATGCGGGTCAACGACCTCGAGCGGACGATCAAATTCTACCAGGACGCGCTCGGACTGAAAGTCAGCCGGCGCCATACCTCGCCCCGCGGCGCCCAATTGGCCTTCCTCCAGACGCCAGGCAGCGAGGAGGAGATTGAACTGTGCCAGCTGCCGAACAGCCCGAGCGTCGCGGTCCAGCCCGACCTCATGCACCTGGCCTTCGGGGTCGACGACCTTAAGGCCTTTGCCGAGCAGCTGGCGAAAAAAGGCTATCCGCTGAGCGATGGCCCGACTCCGACGGGGAGCGGCTCCCTCATCGCCTTCATCGATGCGCCGGAGGGCTATGAGGTGGAACTGATTCAGAAAGGGTAAGGAGCCAGGCCAGGATTTCCGGGATGGCGGCATCGGGGACCGCCATGTGGTCGACCTCGCTGCGCCGATAGCGGCTGCGGGAATCGGCCGGGGCCGCGCGGAAAATCGCCGCGTCGGCCGCAGCCACGGCGGGGTTGTTCTCCTGGATGAGAAGAATTGGGAGCGGTGCCGGAATCAGGGCGGCGTTGCGCGCCATCACCGCCGGCCCGGCGGGGTCGGTATACCCGAGATAAATGGCGGGCGTCGCCCGGACATTGATCATGACGCCCTGAATGGAATCTTGAAAGGCGACGGGCTTGGCCCCCTGCCCGGCCTCGAGCAGGCGCAAGGCCCGGGCCCGCTCCGCCGCCACCTGCTGCTGGTAGAGCGGGTTCTCCGGAAAGTGCCCGGGAGCGAGCAGGACTAGGCCGGCCAGACCGGGATGGACGGCGGCATAGCCGAGGGCGCCATTGGCGCCCAGGCTGAATCCCACCATCACGACGGAGCGGGCGCCCCGCCGCCGCAGCCCGGTGACTTCCTGGTCCAGCTGCGCCAGCGCCGCGGCGTAATGGGCCGCATAGATGCGATCTTCCGCCCAGGGCATCGTCGGCGTCGCCACCGCGTAGCCGCGCTCGCGCAGGGCGGCCGCCAGCTTGGTCATGTCCCGGGTGGGCGAGCCCTGCTTGCCGTGCACCAGGACGGCGGCCATTTCCCCGGGAGCGGCCGCCCCCAGGCTCCCCGGCAGCAAAACCACCGCGAGCCAAAATCTCAGCGCATTCATCCCGTCAGGGGAAGAGGCGAAGATTTTCCCACAAAGCAAGCCTCGCCCCGCGGCCGGCACCCGCACTTTCGGCCTTGCCCGGGCGCGCCCGCTGCAAATATAAGGACCACCCCGCCGTTATACCTATGTCCGAAAAAATTGCTTTCGTTGGAGTAGGCCGCATGGGCGGCAACATGGCCCGCCGGCTCAAGGACTGCGGCTACGCCGTCACCGCCGTCTATGATTCGCATGCGCCGGCCGCGGCCGAGCTCGCCACCGAGATCGGCGCCCAGCAGGCCAAGACCCTCGCGGCCGTCACCGCCGCGGCCGACGTCATCTTCACCGTCGTGACCGACGACGCCGCGCAGCTCAAGGTCTTCGCCGAAACGGGCGATTCCCTCCTGACCGGGGCCCAGGGGAAAATTTTTGTCAATTGCGCCACGATCACGCCCAAAACCCATGTCGAGGTGGCCCGGCGGGCCCAGAAAGCGGGTGCGGTCTCGCTCGAGGGCTGCATGGCCTCCTCCATTCCCCAGGCCCGCAACGGCACGCTCTATCTGATGTGCGGAGGCGACAAGGCCACCTTTGAGAAGATCCGGCCGATCCTGGAAAAGCTCAGCACGGCACTGCGCTACATCGGGGCGACCGGGCAGGCCGCGCAGGTCAAGGCCCTGGTCAACATGGTGATGAATATCAACACCGCCGGGCTGGCCGAAGGCCTCGGCCTGGGCCAGGCGCTCGGCCTCGACCTCAACATGCTGCGGGAAGTCTTCAGCCAGACCGGGGCCAACTCCCAAGTCCTAAAGACCGACGGCGAGGACATGCAGAACCGCGACCACTCCTGCTTCTTCTCCGCCGCCCACGCGGCCAAGGACAGCGGCATCGCCGCCCAGCTCGGAGTCGATACCGGCCTCACCCTGCCCTTGGCCAAGGCGACCAAGGCCCAATTTGACAAGATGGTGCAGCTCGGCCTGGGCCAGCTGGACAAATCCGGCATCGCCGAGTTGACCTTCAAGGGCCGCCACGGCTGAGTCCCTTTCCCTTCGTTAACCCAAATATAATAATACCATGAGCGACACATTCATTCCCATGATCCCCTGCAATGTTGCCGGCCCCCTCGGGGTTCTGCACCTGCCCCGCCTTTGGCTCAAAGTCTCCCTCGAGGCCCGCGGCAAGCTGGCCAAGGGCTACCCCGGCATCGGCGGCGGCTTTGATTCGATGGTGATCTCCGGCTTGGGCCTGACCCCGGAGGCCGTCCGCAAATTCATCACCGACAAGCATCCGACCTACAGCGAATTTGAGACCTGGGTCAAAGCCCAGCCCGGCGTCAAACTGGACCGCGCTTCGGTTTACAAGCTGAACCAATCGATCCTCGGCTACCACCACGACGACGACACCCGCAAGAGCATCCTCAAGGGCGCCGGCCACAAGGACGACAGCCAGACGCTGGGCGCCGCGGTGGAGCTCAACGCCCTGGACGACTGGTCGGCCTTCCACGCTCAGGTCCTGAAGTAAGCGCGCGAGGCGAGGCGAGCCCTCCCCGGCATGCCGACCCTCGAGCAGCTTTCCGGTTTCTACCTCGCGCAATTGCGCGAGCAGATTCTTCCGTTCTGGCTCAAGCACGCGCCAGACCGGAAGCACGGCGGGTATTTCACCTGCCTCGACCGGGACGGCTCGGTCTACGAGGAGGATAAGGTGTGCATGTGGGCGCCCGGGCGCATCGCCTGGACGTTCGCCTACCTCTATAACGAGCTCGAGGCCGATCCGGCCTGGCTCGACTTCGCCCGGCTCGGGGTCGACTTCACCCGCCAGCACGGCTTCCGCCCCGACGGGCGGATGTACTACGGCCTGAAGCGCGACGGGACGCCGCTGGCCGCCCCGGCGGGCTTCGCCGCCGAGCAGTCGACCGTGCAAGGCTGGGTCGCCTACGCCCAGGCCACCCGCGGCGAGGGCCTTTACCGGGAAGCCCGCCGGCTCTTCGACCGCACCTGGGCGGCCCTGCAGGATCCCGCCGGCGGGGCCAGCCCGCGCCTGCCGGAAAGCGGCCCCATCCGCCTGCATGGCAGCAGCATGATCACGCTCAATGTGATCCACCAGTTGCGCAGCTACCGGGAAGAACCCAGCGATGCCGAGCGCCTGGATGTCTGCATCGACGCCATCCGCCGGTTTCATCTTCGCCCGAAACAAAAGGTGCTCCTGGAGATGACGGGCTGGAACGGCGAAGACCTGCCTGGAAGTCAGGGCCGCCGAGTCAATCCAGGCCACATGATCGAAGGCGGCATTTTCCTGATCCATGAGGCGACTCACCGCGCCGATGCCGCTCTGAAGCAACTCGGCCTGGACCTGATCCGCTGGGGCTATGAATGGGGCTGGGACCGGGAGTTCGGCGGGATTTTCAACGACTGCGACACCGAAGGCCGGCCGATCGCCGACTGCCGGGAGATCCTCCTGGCCGACAGCAAGCTGTGGTGGCAGCACGCCGAGGCCCTTTATGCCCTCCTCCTGGCCTACGCCGAAAGCGGCGACGGCTGGTTCCTGCAGGCCTACGAAAAGGTGCACGCCTACAGCTTCAGCCACTTCGCCGATCCCGAGTACGGCGAATGGTTCGCCTACCTGGATCGCACCGGCCGCCTGGTCAATGCGGCCAAGGGCACGGATCGGAAGACCTGCTTCCACATCGCCCGCAACTTTTTCTGGTGCGCCCGGTTGGCCCAGCGGTGGGCGAAGCCGGCCTGACGCTCAGAGGGCGAACGAATACAGCACCGCCCGGCTCATTTCGAATTTCAGCCGGACCGACCGCCCCGCGGGAATTTCGCCGTCCACTCGCCGCAGGGCCGCATCGCTGAGCTGGGCGGCGCCGGTGATCGGGGCGAAGTGGGCCACTTCGCGGTTAGTGGTAGCGTCGACGAGGACCGCCTGGATCGAGCCGCCGGCTTCGATATCCGCAGAGAGGGAGATCCCGGCAGCACCGTCGGCGATCAAGCGCGTCGTCACCAATTTTCCCGGCTGGGTCGAATCCGCCGGCGTCACACCGGCAAACCCATCCGGGCGGAACGTCGCCAGCGCCAAAAAGCTTTTGCGGGGACCGGTATGGATTCCGGCGCTGCCGCCATAATAGACGGCGATGCGGCCGGATTCGAAAACGGGCACGGAGGCGTAGACGCAGCCCCAGTCATAGGCGCCCGGCTGCGGGCTGTTGCCGATCAGCGCCTGGCCCGGATTGACCCGCTGCCAGTGGACCGTGTCCTTGCTCCAGGTCAGCTCCACGTGGGTTCGATCCGTCAGGTCCTCATAGATCGTCGGCAGGCCCAGATAAACGCCGGCGTAGTAGAAAATCGGCATGGAATAGACCTGATGATGGTCGTCCAAGCCCCCGAGAATCTTCTCGGCCGGCGCCCAGCGCACGAAATCGGGGCTTTCCGTCCGGGCCACCCAGCGGACCCGCTTCGTCTTGTCCGCAGCCGCCGGCTTCCAATCCCGGGTGAGGACGACATAGCGGTGAAGCGTTGGCGCCCAGATGGCGTTATTGTGGGTGTCGGCCTGGAGGGTCAGGCCCAGGCTTCGGCCCGCCGTCCAGTGCAGGCCGTCGGGGGAAAAGCCGGTCGCGAGCGGGCCGAGCTTGCCGTCGGTCTCGGGCCGATAGAGCAGCTTGAAGCGGCGGGCGGGATCGCTGTCGTGACGATCCCACAGGACCCCGGCGTCGGCCGCCAGGGGCAGCACGACATTGCTCGGCTGGCCGTGGAAGGGGAATTCGGCCAGGAGCGGCTTGCGCCAGGTCAGCCCGTCAGCGGACTCGGCATAGCACACCCCGGCCTCGCGATAGCGCGTCCGGCTTATTTGCGGCGTGGAAGCCTTCTCGTCGAGCTGCCAGACAGTAAAGGGCGTGTACCAGCAGCGATAGAGCTGCTTGGCCCGGTCCCACACGACGTTGGGATAGACATTGTCGAGCCGCGGCTCCCAGGGGTATTCCTCGCCGAACAGCGGATTGCGCGGGGATTTCGTCACGGTGCCGAGTACGGTCATCAGATTGCTGGACGCCACCGTGGTCGTTCCATCCACGAGCAGATGCTTTTGGGGCGCGGCGGAGGCCGCCCCGCTGGCCAAAAGGGCTGCGAGTAAAACGACAGAGGTTTTCACCGTGGCTTTTGCCCCAGGAGTTCGTCCGCCAGGCGCCAGCAATACCATTGCATCCGCGGGATGTGGAAGGGACCTTTCCACATGTTGCCCTTCAGCCGGGTCGAAATCGTGCCGTCGCGACGGGCGTAGCCGAACCATTCGCCGTCTTGGGGATCGGGGAAGACCTTGTAGGTCCAGTCGTGGACGAGCTTGTGCCATTTGGCGTACTTGGGGTCGCCGGTCAGTTGCCAGGCGAGCAGGAGGGCGATGATGGTTTCGTTGTGCGGCCACCAAAACTTCATTTCGGCCCAATACTCCTGCACGGGCAGGCCTTTGAGGTCGGTGAAGTAGAGCAGCCCTCCGAATTCCTCGTCCCAGCCGCGCACCCACATGCAATCGATGATGGCGAGGCCGAGCCTGAGCAGGTGGGGATTATGGTGACGGAGTTTGGCCTCGTGCAGGATAAACCAGGCGCACTCGATCGCATGGCCGGGGTTCAGAGTTCGGCCGTCAAAATGGTCGAGGATCTCGCCCTTCGGCCCAACGGTTTCGAGGAGGGCGCCCAACTCGGGCTTGTAGAAAAAGGTCTCGATCGCCGAGATCGAGCGGTCAATCCATTGCGTACAGGTGGCCCCCTCCACGGTGATATCTCCGAGATAGGAGCGGACCTCCTGAGCCATGTAAATGGCTCCCATATGCGCCGGGATACCCTGCATCGGCCGGACGGCGGGGTCCGTCTTGGCCGGCTGGTCGGGGGCCGTGAAGCAGCCGCGAAGATAGGTGGCGAAATACCTGGCCGAGTCCTCGGCCGCTCGGGCCTCGCCGGAAGCCTTGGCATAAGCGGCGCTCCCAATGCAGGCGAAGGTCTCACTGGAGAAGTACCGGCGCATCCGCAAGGGCCGGCCTTCCCGGGTGACGGTGAAATAAAGCTTTCCCTCGGGGCCCGCGCAATGCTGCCGGATGAACTCCAGGCAATGGCGGGAGGCATCCAGCCATTCCGGCCGGCGCTCGACTGTGTTGTAGAGCGTGGCGAAGGTCCAGGTCGCCCGGCCCTGCAGCCAGACCGCCTTGTCCGTGTCGATGACCGAACCATCGCGGTCGAGGCCGCTCAAGAGGCCGCCGCATTCCCGGTCAAGGCCATGGCACTGCCAGAAGGGAATCACGTCGGACAGGAGTCCGTCGCGATAAACGTCGCGCAATTCGGTCAATCGGGCGGGAGTCATGCAGGAAAGCTGCGGTCTCGCTCCGGTGACTTCGACGCTAAAATTAGTTCCTGGGCGATGCGTTCCCCAGCTCGCCCCGGTGGAATCCCCGATGCCTTGAGATAGTGCGCCCGGCCGGCTTCAAAACGTTCCAAAGCGCCGGCCTTCCGCCACAACTTTATTGCTTTTCCCACCCCCTGGGCGGCGTCCACGGCCAGGCCTTTCGCGAGGAACTCCTTCCTCCAGCTTTCGCCATAATTGCCCACCAAGACAGTGGGAACCCCGGCCATCACTGCGTGAAAGATGCAACTCGAGGTAAAAGAGAGGTGAACGTCAGCCCAAAACAAGTCGGTATCCAAGCGCCCGTTTCTCGAGAAACGCACGTTCCCATTGCGATAGCGCCGGGCCGGGCCGCTCCAGTGGCCCCCCGTCCTTTCGCGCGGATGCAGGCGAATCCGGAGCTCCGCGCGAGGGAAACTCCGGCTGATGCCGTCGAAAAGCTGCCGTAACAAATCCTCCCTCAATCCGGGCTGCGATGTGAACAGAATACGGATCGGATCATGAAAGAGAAATTTTCGCTCGGAAAGCGCTTCATTTCTCCTGCGCGCGAATGGCCCGTCCCGCAAACCGTCCCATTCGGGGGATCCCACGACTCGGATTTTCCTGCGGTCGTAGATGCTGCGACGCACTAGGATCTTCGCCTCAACCTCGCTGTAGACGAATTGACGCCAAGGCATCATGACTCGTCCCCGCGCCATTTTGGGAAAAATGTAAAGCGGATGATAATCGGTGATCACTCCGTGCTGCACGACACCGAGCTTACAGCCAAACTTCTTGGCCAAGCGACGGACCAGGCCGTCATCGTAATGTTCATGGGCGGTCACAAGAACGTCAGGCCTTAGCCGGGCCATCAGCCCATACCACTTATCATCCAGGGGCGCGAACTCGTGCTCAGGAGCGGCTCGCGCCATCCACCAGCGAACAAACGGCGTGAAGTCTCGCCCCTCGAACCGAAAAGGGCCCATGGAGCCGCGGGAGGGAGGGACTGGTCGCTGAGGCTTGGATTTGGGCCGAAGTTGGTCCGTGAAAATATGGTTGGCCGGGCGCTCCTTCAGCCCCGCCACATTCTTTTGCCAATCCTGACACGGCGAGACCAGCGCCACCACCTCGACTCCGTGCGCCCGCAGCGCCCGTTCCACCGACCAGAGATCTTTGTCGCGTCCCCCGGTCCATTGGACTTCCGATTCCATCAGCGCGACGCGAAGGCGACCGGAGTGCGGACCCATCTTCGCCAGCCTTTTCAAGCCGAGCCGCCTCCGCTTCAACCCGATGGCCCGCCGGGTGCGATAGAGGGCGGCCCCGATCCCTTTGGAAGAATCCCGAATCGTGATCGCGGCCGATGGCCAGAGCAAGGCCGAGGCCAGCGCCGTCGCTGTCGTTGCTGCCGACTCCGCGCCGCCCCTAATTACAACTTGGCGCGGGCTTTCGGGTAGCTTGGACAGCACCCGGGTCAGAAGCCGATGCACTTGCACCAGCTCGGCCAGCGCGACCACGAACCGATACCGGGCGCCTTTCCACCACTCACCTTCGTCTTTGCCGGGGTAAAGCTGAACCAGACCGTTCTTCTTTTCCCAGCTCTGGAGCAAGCGGTCCAGGGGCGGCAGAGCCGTCGGGCGCCCGACCGGACCAATATCAATTGCCGTGGGTTCGATCCGGAGCCGGTCGCCCAGTAAGCGCAGGCAGATCCTACCCATTTCGTGCCGGCTGCCGTGTCATTCGATAGAGGAGTTCCGCCTGCGCCCAGTCTTCGGGCGTATCGATGTCTTGAACTGAACGCCGCGGGATCTCGATGACCGTGGCCGCCCCTGGAACAGAGTAAAGAGTCGGATCGCTCATAAACGCCCGCACAGTCCCCCAATAGAACTGGGTGGCATCATGGTAAGTCGCCTCAAATTCCTGGGACCGCATCAGCGAAAGCTCCGGAAAAAAAGGCGCAATTCGCCCACCGGCCAGCAAGCGCACGGCGCGCTGCACCGGGAAAGGGAAAGTGGTCACCGGAAAGACATAAGAGCAGTCTGCCTGGAGCAGTCGTTGGAAGGCGGCCTGCAGGTGCAGCGCCTGCAGCAGTGGTGCCGCCGGATAAATGCAGCAGGCGTGATCACAGCGGATCTCATGGTCGTGGCACCAGCCCAGGGCGTGCTTCATGACTTGCCACATGGTGGCATGATCATCGGACAATTCCTCTGGACGCTTGAAGGGAACTCGAGCGCCGCACTCAACGGCGATTTGGGCGATCTCGTCGTCGTCCGTCGAAACGATGATGTGCTCGAATAGGCCGGAGTCCACCGCCGCCCGAATCGAGTAATAGATAACCGGTCGGCCAAAGAAGGGTTTGATATTCTTCCGCGGCAACCGCTTGCTACCGCCTCGGGCCGGAATGATCGCAACATTCATCTCAAGATACCCTTCCGGCGCCGGGGATAAGTTCGACCGAGCGCGTCCCCTCCCTGGTCAGCGGCTCCGCGAATAGGCGGCGCTGCCAGAACGGCTGGGTGAGCCATCGCCGTTCCATTGCGTAATAGTCCTGCCTGCTTTTGAGGTAAGCCTCCCATACTTGCTCATTCCAGCGCCAAAGTGCCTCCCGCGAGCTCGCGCCGACGTCCAGCAGAACCGCGGCCGTGCTATGGGCCGACTGCATTGCCTGAAGTATTCCCTGACCTGAGAGTGGATCGAAGGACATGGCGGCGTCGCCCACGGCGAACCAGCCTTCGCCGCCCCACCGCTCGAGGCGACCGGAATGAGCGGAGGTCAGTCGGGGGGCCGATTCGAAGCCGTGCCCGTGAGCTTCCAGTAAGGCGGCCAGATGCCGGGTTTTGCCCAGTTGCCGGCGAAACCAGGAGGGATCGCGCCACTCGCTTCCGGCCAGGAGATCAGCGTCGGTTTGGTAGGCCACCGTACGCTTCCCGCCCGGAGTCAGCGCGGAGTAAAACCATCCGTCGGGCAAGGTTTCTAGGAGGAGGCGGGTGTCCCGGTCCGACTCCGAGGTCGCGGTGGCGACAGCGTACAGCGAAACGAGCCGGTCGGATGCCAGGCGCTTGACCCCAAGCGCTCGCGCAATGACGGCGCTCCTGCCGGAAGCGTCCACCAGGAGGTCGGCATGGCATATTCCGTCCGAGGTCTCGACCGTCCATCCCGCGCCTGTTCGCCGAATTCGGGTAAGGCTCACGCCCATCCTGACCTCGGCTCCCATTGCGGCCGCTTCCTGCAAGAGCAGCGCTTCAAATTGCCGGCGGTCCAACTGCCATCCACAGCCCTCGCGGTTGAATATAAAATCCTTTTCCAAAAGACTTTCCCCTCCCCAACAGGAGCGATTGCCATGCGACGGGAGGTGACCGCCACGCCTAAATTTCTCCCAAATGCCCAAACCCTGCAGGGCCGAGCGGCCTCCCGGGGCCAACGTTTCGCCGACCTTCCAGGCTGGTTCGGCGCGGCCTTCCAGCAATCGGACTTTGGCCCCGCCCCGGCCAAGGGCGAGGGCCATGACGGCCCCGGCCGGTCCGCCGCCCACCACGACCACGTCAACGCTATTCGGCATCCGAATTTGAGGTCCCCCAGCCGAATTTGCGGAGCGTGAAACGCTGGGGTGTACTGGGAGGCGGTCTGATCGCGAGCATGCCGTGGCCCCCAGCTGGGGTCAAGGGATCGGGCAACCCGAGGCCCGTTTCCACCCAGACTCTGTCCGGGATTCCCGGCAAATCGGTCGGCCCCGGACGCTCTTCAACCAAGCCCAACTTACCGAAATCGGTGATCATCTGTTCGATGTCGGTCGATCCGACAAAGGCACGAAACCAGTCAGGACGGTTCAAAAACGCCGACCACCGGTCCTTCAAGGTCCGACTGCGATCGATCAAGATGTCATAGTCCGTGGCCCGCAGAACTTGATTCGGTACCCGGGCCGGCCAAAAGGTGGGAAGGCTCTTGGGAAAGGTGTTAAAAAATGAATAGCCCGAAAGGCAGCTGGCCGTGTCGGCTTGCCACGGGACCGCCAACCAGCGGGTCAGATCGCCCGGAGCTGAACCGTTCAACGGTCCCATCGGGGACACCGCCACCGCCGGGGTCAGCACTTCGCCGTAATCGGGCTCAATGTACCCGGGCAGATGGCGCCGCAGGCGAAAAGGACCTGCGAACATCGAACGCTTTCGAATCGGCCATGTCACCTCGCATCCCGGGTGAAAGGCATCGGCCAGACAGTACGAGAGAGCGCCGGCGGTCAGCAGGTGCGGCTGATCGCTCACCGGCGCATCCTCCAACGCGATCGGCTGGCTTGCCAGGAGATCGCTGACAAAGTGCCCGGCTGCCCACTTTTTCAGCCAAGCCAACTGCGTTGGCGTCAATGATGCCAGGGCCTCCGGAAATTGCAGGCTCCCGTCTGTTCCGGGCGTGAATGCCAGGCTATCGAGGGCATCGCCATAGAAAGGCGGCCAAAGGTCCTTACCCAGATTCCGACCCTTGAAGGCCGGGTTCCGAAAAAAGGCGAAGATGCGTTTCCGGAATTCCCGGTTTGAGTCGGAGGCGTCAGCCAAACGCGGCATCAAGTGGGTCCAATCATA
>Ga0302320_10017730_pt1 | contig 14427 bp, 8 predicted proteins | sample Bog_T0_3_FD_202130 | JGI IMG/M metagenome (GOLD analysis project Ga0302320, IMG submission 202130) | Peat permafrost microbial communities from Stordalen Mire near Abisko, Sweden - Bog_T0_3 | ecosystem: Environmental > Terrestrial > Soil > Wetlands > Peat | place: Sweden: Abisko, Stordalen Mire...
ATCCTTGACAATGCCGTCAATCGAACCGGTTGGAACTTGACCATGGATGGAAAGAGCAAGTGCGAACGTGCACAGGACCAGGGAGAAGCATGACTTGATATGCAACGGTAGGCCTCCAAAATAACAGCACTTTGTCTGCTTGGACAATCTTTGGAAAGGGAAAGCGACCTTATGAGGAACTTTCAGGACACGCAAATGCTACGCACACGCGCACCGTTCGTCTTCAACCCTTCGATGGAGAAATTCCCCCACCTGTCCCTTCCGGCCCCGGCGGTGTATGCTTCCTTCGTCGTGCCGAACCCGATCAACAGTTCACACGAAGCAGGAGACCGAAAATGCCTCATATCAATCTGCCTGAAGGGCTGCAGGGAATCCGCAGTGCGATGGCATTTCGCCCCGAAACCGCAAAGCCTCTCAACGAGCTAGCCGAAGCTCTGCTGCACGCGCCCAACTCATTGCCGCAAGGCGACCGCGAACTGATCGCGACCTACGTTTCTTCTTTGAACGATTGCTACTTCTGCCAGACTGTGCACGGCTCCATCGCGGCTGCATGCCTCAATGACGACCATGACCTCGTCAAGCGAGTCAAAGCCGACTTTCGCGCCGCCGAGATTTCCGACAAGCTCAAAGCCCTGCTGGTGATTGCAGCGAAGGTGCAAATGGGTGGCAAGAACGTCACCACTGCCGACGTGGAGGCCGCGCGCGCGCAGGGTGCAACCGACTTGGAGATTCACGATACTGTCCTCATCGCCGCTGCCTTTTGCATGTACAACCGCTACGTGGATGGTCTCGACACGTGGCAACCCCGCGATGAAGCACTCTACCGGGAGCGTGGCAAGAAGACAGCCCGTGAAGGCTACGTCAGCATGAGCCGGGAATATCTTCCTGGTCTTGTGACCGAGCCTTGAGCCACAGCCGGAATTCCCACGCATCCAACAGAAGCCTTTGGGGCCGGAATCCCAACCTGATGCCGGATCAGTCATCCATCGCTCCGACTGTGGAATTGCAAACAGAGGTCGCCTGACAAGGACGACGCCCCGGGCATCGATCTCGAAACTTCGCCGAACCTGGTGCAAACGAGAGTTTTGGCGATGAGCTAGCCGCGCTCGATGGCCACAATGACCCATTGACAGGGCAAAACCACGAACCTAGGCTTCTGCGTAAGCGATTTCTCAAATAGAGGCGACTTAAGATGACAAACGAAATCGACCGCAGGGTCTTCCTCAAAGGAGCAAGCTTCACCGCAGCAGGATTGAGTGCTCATCGCTCGTTTCCTGCGCTTGCAGGCGAAACGAAACCGCTGGTTGCGGTTTCTATACCGCTCGCTCTATTTGCATATGGGGACGTGAAGTTGCACGAAGGTCCTATGAAGCGGCAGTTCGATGAGAACCATGCACGCTTTCTGAATCTTGATGAAAGCAGGATGCTGAAAGTATTTCGGCAAGTTGCTGGATTGCCGGCGCCAGGGGAGGACATGGGGGGATGGTACGACCTGGCCGGTTTCAGTCTGGAAGCGAATGACTTCCATGGATTCATTGCAGGTCATTCGTTCGGACAATACTTATCTGGTCTTGCACGTGCTTATGCTGTTACCGGTTCCGAACCAACTCGCCTCAAGATCAACCGCCTCGTGAAAGGCTACGCCGAGACACTCGATCCCCGGGCAAAGTTCTTCGCTGGCTACAGGCTCCCAGCCTACACCTACGACAAGCTGTCTTGCGGACTGATTGACGCGAAGGAATTTGCCAACGACCCGATGGCGATGGATGTTCACGAGAGGCTTACCCGTGCGATCGTGGCCTATCTGCCGGAGAAGGCGCTTTCGCGCGCCGAACAACGCTCCAGGCCGCACAAAGACACTGCCTTCACGTGGGATGAGACCTACACGCTTCCTGAGAATTTGTTTCTCGCTTACCAGCGAAGCGGAAAGACTATTTACCGCGACCTGGCAAAGCAGTTCCTGGAAGATGACACCTACTTCAATCCGCTTGCGGATGGCAACAATGTGCTCCCCTTCGAGCATGCGTACAGCCATGTGAACGCATTCAGTTCAGCCATGCAGGCGTATATCACTCTCGGAAGCGAAAAGCATCTGCGAGCGGCCCGCAACGGCTTCGACATGCTGCAGAAGACGCAAAGCTTCGCGACGGGAGGATGGGGACCCAATGAAAGCTTTGGTGAGCCAGGCACGGGCCAGCTAGGCGACAGCTTGGGTGTAACTCATGCAAGTTTCGAGACGCCCTGCGGTGCATACGGGCACTTCAAGATCACACGTTATCTGCTTCGCGTCACCAAGGACTCCCGCTACGGCGACGGCATGGAGCGGGTTCTCTACAACACCATTCTCGGCGCGTGGCCGATCCAGGCGGATGGCACTTCGTTTTACTACTCCGACTATGCCAACACCGGAAAGAAGGCCTGGTACAGAGACAAGTGGCCTTGCTGTTCTGGCACGTTTCCGCAACTCGCCGCCGACTATCACATCAGCACCTATCTGCGGTCGCACGATGGTGTCTATGTGAACTTGTTTACTCCCTCCAGCGTAAGTTGGACGGATGGTCCTGCAAAGTTCCAGTTGACCCAGGTAACCAGGTATCCGTTCGATAACAAGATTGAGATTCAAATCTCGCCTTCGGAAGAGGCGGAACAAACCATCTATGTCCGGATTCCAGCCTGGGCAACTCCCAACCCAGTGCTGATGGTGAATGGTACGCGAGTCTCCGACTCCGTCGAACCTGGAACCTTTGCTCCTGTTCGCAGAACCTGGAAGGACGGCGATCGCATCCAGATTGAGTTCCCCATGCCATTGCGTCTCGAGGCTGTCGACACAAATCACCCGAATGTCGTTGCACTGGTCCAAGGGCCATTGGTCTTGATGGCGGTGGCCGAATCGCAGCCAGCTTTCGATGCACAATCGCTTCTTCGTGCGAAACCGCTGAAGAATGCTAGCGGAGACTGGGTAGCGAACTCGATTGATGGAGGACAAATCACGATGAGGCCCTTCATGACGATCGACAAGGAGAGCTACAGCACCTACGTGCGAATCAGAAGCTGAGTCGCAAGCAAGGAATTCCATCGGTGAGGGAGGAAGCGATTCATCCTTGAACCGGTTGTGCGGCTGCGGTTCCTTCTTGAGCGGCCGATTCCCGCGGTACTGGAGCAATCGATCCTGCGCGACGGCAAGAGATGCATCTACCGGATTCCGGTGATCTAATTCAACCTGCATGGTCCTTCCGGTTCTTAGGAAAAGTCGCGAAGGATTCAGACAGGCATTGCACGAATCCTCGGCAATCGACGGGATTTAAAAACCCACAGCCGTTTTCGCAAAAGCGAATGCCAAAACAAATCGGGCCGGCTCGCTTTAGAAGCGATCCGGCCCAAGTCTTACGGAAACCAGGTTGGTGTTGCGTTAGAACGTAAGTTTGCCCGCCAGTTGGAAGAACCGCGGCTCGTGAGAACCGGTCGCGGTGCCGAAGTTCCCGTCGGGAAGATTGGTATCGACTCCTGCGTAGTTTGCCCTGTTGAAGACGTTGAAGAGTTCGAACCGGAACTGGAAACCGATGCGTTCCGTGATCGCAGTATCTTTGAAGAAATTCGCATTGGTTTCAATGAAGTTCGGTCCACGGAACTGATTCGGTTTTTCGTTACCTTCCTGTCCGAACGTGGGAACAGCGAAATCCGAACTCGGGATAGCTCCGGCCAGCCAAACCTTGTTGTTGGTCGACTGCTGATAGCTGGTGGCATTGGGATAGTCGAGGTTGTTGCCGTCAGCGTTATAGTCGCCGCTGCCTGGAGCATACCCAATGGCCGGATTGGCGGCCGACGGGCAGGCAGGCGCACCGACTGAGGTGTTGGCGCAAATCGGGCTGTAGGCGTTGCTGTTGTGGGGCGCTAGAGGATAGCCCGACTGGAAGATGCTTGTACCGCTGATACCCCAGCCTCCGGTCACAGCACCGATAGCTCCCTTTCCATCGTTCAAACCTTTCAGAGAATAGTTGAAGCTTAGGGAGAACCGATTTGGAGCATCGGTAATCGAGGGTGCGTAGTACTGGGAGGAGTTATCCGGCGAGGGATAGGCCAATGCGTCGTCTTTCGAAGCGGAACGAGTATACGAGGCATCCACAAAGCCGCGCGAGAAGCGTCCCTTCACGTCGAAGTACACGCCGTTGTAGTTGCCATACCGGTTATTTTCGGCGTAGAGGATCGATCCAAAACTCGAATTGAGCCCCGTTGGCGCAGTACTTTCATGCGTGATGAGATCTCCTGGAAGGACGTTGACATTCACGCCATAGGAGACGCCGCCGACGCTGTTTTCGTTGCCCACCAGGTCATAGGAGTGGGAGCCGCTGTATCCAACCGTCGCGGCGAAGATTCTGTTGATCCTTCTCTCTACGCTCAGTGCCCAGACATCGGCCTTTGGCGATTTCACCAGCGGATCGATTCCGCCGATCCCGAAGTGAGCACCCACCACGCCACCCTGCGAGTTCAGCCCTCCTGGGAATGTCGGGAAGGTGAAACCATACGGAGGCTTGCTTGAGTTGCCCAGTGCAAAGATGGGAGGATTCGAGGTTCCCGCGTAAAAGGTTGGCTCAACATATCCCGGAGGGCTCCCGCGGAACTCTTCCTGCACATTCGCTGAAGTCAGCCAGTTCTGGTAGATGCCAATACCGCCGCGAACGGCCCAATCTCCCTTGCCGGTCGGATCCCACGCTACGCCTACTCGCGGGCTCCACAGATTATCCACGGCATGAAGAAGGGCATTTGGAGTGGCCTTCACATATCCGTTCGCAATCTGCTGTGCCCTTGTTGTGCCCGCCCCGAGATAGAAGTTGCCGAAGACGGTAGAGGTGCTCTTCGACCACGGATTTCCACTATCGTCATAACGCAAACCGAGAGTCAGCGTCAGCTTCCTGTTAACCTGCCAGGTGTCTTCCACGAACGCTCCGAAGGTTTTCGACGCCGCGTCCCAACTCCAGAGAGCCTCTTTTCCTGTGGTGGGATCGTACATAACGCCGCCTTCGCTGGCAGGCGAATCCTGGGCAAGCTTCAACAAGTTACTGAAAGAGAATTGAGGCTGCGAGTACGGTCCCTGGAAGGGCTCGACGTCATCTCCGTACCAACCCTCGTACCCAAATTTCAGGGTATGGGCGCCGCGCACGTGCGTGAGCACGTCACGCCAGTGATAGTTGTGCTGGATAAAGTCGCCTTGAGAGAAGCCAACGCCGTATGCCTGGCCGGAATCCGCGTTGATTCCATTCACGTTGATGGTGGGAACGGTGTAATCCTTCGCGCCGGTGCCCAACACGCCCTCAACCCTGCTTTGACCAGCCGTCACCTCATTGAGCGTGTTGGCAGAGAAAGTATGCGTCCAGCCTACCTGGCCGGCAACTTGCCATGTGTTATTCAAGGCTGAGAACTGGGGCATGGACGAAGGCGCGCCAGTCTGCAACAGAGTGCGGAACAGGCTGACGTAGATCCTTTCCTTGCCGAAGCCCTGGTCGATACGGGCGAAATACTGCGTTCCGTTTCTGATGGATGTGGCTCCGAACGAGCCGGTGTCAATCATAGGCAAACTGCATGGAACGCCGTTCTGCCCAGCCGTCGTGCCGCATCCGCCCGCGGCAGTACCAAACACATTGGCAGCCGTCTGCTGCACACTCGACGACCCGATCCCGGACGGAAGATAGGTTGAGAGGACGTGTGTCCCGACCGTGCTGGGGTAGTTGGCTTTTGCAAAAGCGATGAACTGCGGATCCGCGAACGTGACCGAACCGCCGGCGCTAGACGAGGAACGCAACGGTTCCACTGCAAAATAGAAGAAGCTGTTGCGGTGGGGAATCATCGGTCCACCGACAGCAAAGTCCATGTTATTAGAGTGGAATGGCTGGTAATGGTTCGTTGCGGAACTTACAAAGTGCTGGTTGGCAAACATCCCCTGGTAGTTGAACCAGTCGGATGCCGAGCCGTGGAACGAGTCCGAGCCCGACTTGGTTGTGAAGATTGTCTGCAGGCCGGCCGCGCGGCTATAGTCCGCGGAAAAAGTGTTTACCTGGATGCTGGTCTCTTGAATGGAGTCCGGCTGGGGCGTCAGGTTCAAGACGCCCTGTCTGATTCCACTGGTGACGTCCAAGCCATCAACGATGTACTGATTGTTGTTCTGGCCCTGACCGTTGGCGCTGGCGTCAACCTGCTCTTCGGTGGAGTAATTGTCGACGCCGGAAGCGGGACTGCCGGATGAACTGGTGCCCAGGCCCGAGACTCCGGGAGCCATGGTCACCAGGGTAACGAGATTGCGACCGACGATCGGCAACTGCGCAACGCTCTTGTTTTCCAGGGTCATCTCGAGCCGACTGTCCGCAGTGTCAACGATGGGTGCTTCCGTGCTGACAACGACGGTCTCCTTGGCGGACCCTACTGTCAACGAGATGGGTAGATTGACATTCTGCTCGGTGAGGAGCGTGACATCCGCCTCGGCGTTGGAAAACCCGCTGGCCATTACGGAGACCTTATAGCTGCCTGGGGCAAGACTTACGAAACGGTATTCGCCGGCGGCATCAGAAGTCGTGGTCTTAATGCCTCCCGTTGCGCTGTTGGTGAGATTGATTTGCGCCTTTGGAACGCTGGCTCCTGATGCATCGTGCACCACTCCCTGGATGCTCGCTGTGAATTGTGCAAAGCCGGGAACAGCCCACAGTGCTAACAGGGAGCATAGGAGCGTTGCAACAAGAGATACCTTGCGTTTCAGCATTGATTCCTCCTCTATTTTTCAGTCGATCAGTAGATGGATCGTGGCATCATGCTTTGGGTGTAGACTTTGGCTGTAGAGGGAAAACGTTTTCCCAAGACAGTTATGGGTTTTACTTACCCCGCTACTGGAGTGTCAATGGGTTCTTTGTCCTATTGTCGTAATGTATTGAAAATAAGGAAGAACTACCGCTTCCATCCCCGGTTTGGCACCAATCCCACCCCTTCACGGATGGTCACCAACTGGTTCGCGGGGATTTGCGGATATCGTTCACGCAGGCCGTTTGGCCAATAGATATCGAGCGTCGCTTCCGTTGAAGCGCCAAGGCCGAAATGGAGCCGGGGATCGTTGCAAGAGTAGTAGCTCGATTGACTCACGAGAGCCTGGGCCTGCACCTTGTCGCCGTAATGAGCTAAAACGCGGGCGCCGATTGCACTTCGATTCGACTTGACGCCTTCGAGCATTATCTTCAGCCAGTTCTGGCTGACTTTCAGATCGTTTCGCAGCAGAGAGGGCGGTTCATTCAAATTGACGATAAGCACGTCGATGTCGCCGTCGTTGTCAAAGTCGCCAAATGCACAGCCCCGGCTGCTGTGCGCGGCTGAAATACCGTCTCCAGCCTGCGTTTCCAGTTCTTCAAAGGTCCCATTGCCCAGGTTGCGAAACAGGACTCGTGGAGTCTTGTAGGGAAACTCCGGCAGCTTCTTCTCGACTTCTGGATACACGCTGCCAGTAACGAAGAGCACGTCTGGGTAGCCATCGTTATCCAGGTCGACAATCCCGGCTCCCCAGCTTGTAAAGCGAGTCTCCACTGCGATCTTTGCGGCGCGGCTCACCTCGTCGAAATTCCCTTCCCCGTCATTGCGATAAAAGCCGCTCGTATCGCTCACAAAATGCGTTTTGAACAGGTCCAGGTGCCCGTCGAGGTTATAGTCTCCGATGCCTACGCCCATACCGGCCTGTTCCATTCCGTCTTCACTTAACGCAACCCCACGAGTGACTCCTTCTTCCCGGAAGGTGCCGTCGTGATTGTTCATGAACAACAGGCTAGGCGTGGAATCACATGCTACAAAAATATCGGGCCAGCCATCCTCATCGAAATCGGCTGTAACCACCGTCATTCCGTAGCTTTCAGTCGCAACATCGACGCCCGCCTGTTTCGTAACGTCCGTGAATGTGCCGTCTCCGTTGTTGCGGTAAAGAGAATGTCGTCCAGTGGGTAGCCCGCGGGGCCCGCAATTGACAGGCACTCCCTTGAAATTGCAGGTCGATTTCTCTCCCGGAACCGGAGCATGCTCGAAGGAAAAGCGAATGTAGTTTGAGACGAAGAGATCGAGGTGGCCATCGCGGTTGTAATCGACCCATGCACAACCGGCTCCCCATCGAGCAGGACCAGCCTCCAGGAGCCCAGCCTCTTTCGTCACGTCGGTGAAGGTGCCGTTGCCGTTGTTTTTGTAAAGGCGATTCTGGCCAAAATAGGTACAAAAGATATCGTCGAACCCGTCATTGTTATAGTCGGCGACGCACACACCATTCGCCCATCCAGCCGCTTTTAATCCCGCCTTCTCCGTCACATCGGTGAAGGTGCCATCACGATTGTTCTTGTAGAGACGATTTGTCGCTTCGGGTGGATTTCCCTCCAGCCGCGTACCTGAAAGCAGAAAAATATCCATCCATCCATCGTTGTCGTAGTCGATAAAGGCACAGCCGCAGCCATTGGCTTCCAGGATGTACTTCTTGGTTTCAAGGCCGCCGTAGACGACTGGAGCGTGCAAGCCCGCTTGTTTCGCCACATCGGTGAAATGCGCATTGAACGGACGGCCGGACGGTGCCGGCTTCGGTTGCGATGCGATGTTGCGTGTCGCGATTCCCTGCTCTTGCCCTACAAACCGCTGGGCAGATGCGCAGAGAGACAAAAGAACAAACGAACGCCGGCTAATGGTCATGAGAAACCCTGGATGGAACTTCTCCATTATGGGGATTGCAAGTGTCCGAGTAAAGGTTTACTGCCCTGCCGGCTTTACCGCGTTTATTCCGGGGTACCCGCCGGAGCAACGATCAGCTTATATCTGTTCCGTTCGCCTTCCACTTTGGCCGCGTCCTGGCGAGCCTTGGCCAGCCTCTTCAGCAAATCGGGGATCTCGGCCGTGGCGCCCATTTTACGCAGCGCAATCACAAGATGGTACAACGCTCCCTGGTCCGATGGATCCTTCTGGAGAACCAACCTGCACTCTGCGGCCGCAGGGACATTTTGGACAGAGTCGAGGTAGTACTTGGCCAACACGTTATGGGCGACAGTGAGCGAAGGCTCGAGGGTCACAGCTCGTTTCGCCGAATCCAGCCCCTGCGCAAACTCCGCCGAGCCAGGGTCCGGAGACTTCTGCGAGAGGATTGCCGCCTGAAGATACCAGAGGAATGCATCTTCGGGCTGCCTTGCAAGTTTGGCTCGCACCGTCGCGAGCGCCCGGTCTGGATCGTTCTGGTTCTGCTCCTCCGCGAGCATACCCTGGGCCGCCGCGCTCATTCCCTGCCTGGGATCGAGTTGCTCCGCCTTGTCAAAATCGGCCTGCGCCTTTTCGAAATCGGCGAGCTGAACGAAAAGCACACCTCGCGCCAGGTAGAGTTGGGCCGCCGCTGGTTGGAGCTTGAGCCCGGAATTGATCATCTCAACGCCGGTCTGAAATGACTGGTGATCCATTGCGATCTCCGCGAAATCAACGTACAAGGCGGTTTGGAGCGGGTCTTTCACAATCGCATCTCGCAGAATCTTTACCGCATTCGGCGTGTCTTTATTCGCCTCGTAGACAGCTGCTGCCAACCGCATCGTGCTCACGTCCGGCGATGAATCCAAAAGCGGCTTAAGCGTGGCAAGTGCGTCCTCAGGTTTTCCCGCTGAAAGCTGAACCGCTGCCAAATCTCGTCTGAACCTTGGCTCGCTTGGCTGCGTCGTCATCAGCCTCCCAAAAACCTGGATGGCTTCTTCCGTCTGCTCCAGTTTCAGCAGGCAGATGCCATAGCCCCGCAGTGCGTCCGGTTGTGAATCCAACACTGGCCCGACGACGGAAAAGTGCTGCACGGCCGTGGCGCAATCGTCCCTCTTCGCTGCCAGCACAGCCAGCATTGCATGGGATGTGGGTTCATTGGGATGCAGCTTCAGAATGCGTTCAAGCAGAGGAATCGCGTCTGCGCTTCCTGCCTCATATTGCAGCTGAGCTGCACCTTCCAAAGCCGGCAGATAGTCAGGCGAAATCTTCAACGCATGTTCGTAGGAGGCAAGTGCCGATTTCGAATCGCCTGTCCCCGAATAGGCCAAGCCTTGCAGCATCCAAAGCTGGGGATTGTTGGGAGACTCTCGCAGGGCGGTATGCAGCGACTGCAACGCCTGTTGGAAATCCCGGCCCCGAAGAGCCGTCGTAATCGACTGCAGGCGCTCATTTGCGGTCTGCCCGGACAGTCTCGCTTGCAGCGAAACAAGAAGTATCACCCAACAAATTTTGCCCCAAAAAGACTTGGCCTTCATGGCTGCTCGCACCTTGTTTCTTTGTCCCTTCCATACAGGCCAGCACGGTCATTTGAGTTACCGGAATCGCCAATGTAGCGCTGGGGCACTTGAGCAAGCAAAAGTGAATCACGCACCACCCAAGAATCTCGCCGAAGCTGATGAATTGCACTCACCTCCAACAAACCGATACGCGCAGTATAATTGGCCGGCGATCCGCTTCAGCAGTCGGAATCATACCAGCGTCTTTCGAAGCTGAACCATATAGGACAGATGACCCATACCTGGAGGAGACGATAACCCCCAAATCAGGTTGAGCACTAGGGTCGAGCGATGCATGAGCGAAGCAAAAGGAACTCACGTGGTGATGAGGCGAAGGGATTCTCGAAGGATTCGTTCTACTCCGGTTTGCCAACTTTCCTGGGTCTTCGTGTCGTTTTTGCTGGTGGTTTCGCTCTCCACTGCGGGATGCAAACGGACTCCTTCGACCGTGGCTGTGATCGCACGTACCGGCGGAACTGCGCTTTGGGAACCGGAACATGCAGGCGCCGCCACAGAAGCACGCTCTGCCGGACTGAATCTCTACTGGAATGCACCTATGCGTGATGATGATACCCAGACCCAGATTTCTCTCATCGAGAAATCCGTTGATCGAGGAATGGCTGGAATCATCGTTTCGCCCATCGAATCGCTTCCTATGCGAACGCCTGTCCGCCAGGTTCTGGCCCGCAGAATTCCCGTTGTTGTAATAGACACTGAACTTGGCATCCCAGCCAGCCCCAAACTTAGTTACGTGTTGAACGACGAGAACGTTGGGGGGCAGATTGCCGCGCGCAGGATCGGCCTTATCCTTCAGGGCAAAGGGAATATCGCCATTGTTGGCATCGGGCCGCAACTTGAGAGCAACACCGTTCGGGAACGGAGCTTCGAGACCACACTCCGCCACGAATTCCCTGAGATTCACGTCGTTGCTCGCAGACTTGGTCTCGCAAGCGTTCCGGAAGAACAGCACATTGCCGAAGAGCTCCTCGCCGGCAGCCAGTCCCTCGACGCGATCGTTGCGCTGTCTCTTGCCTCAACCAGAGGAACGTATTACGCGTTAGTTGAGTTTGGCAAAGTGCACACCATCAAGCTGGTGGGATTTGACCAGGACTTGATTCCCCCTATTCGCGACGGAGGAATTGACTCCGTCGTCGTGCAGAACACCTTCGAAATGGGCAGAATAGCAATGGAACTCATGAATCGTGAGATCCACGGTACGGGCGGATCTTCGGAAGTCAGCGTCGAGCCTTTTCTTATGACCCATGAGAACGTGGATTCAGTCGAGATCCGCCGGATCCTGAACCTGTCGTGGTGGTCACCGCAATGAGCCCTCTAATCGCGAGAAGAAGAATCACAGTCGCTCTGTCTGCAGCGGCGCTGCTCTCCCTGCTCGCGATCGGCGGAATCACATATCAATCGATCACACGCAGTGGGCCGACGCAGCGCAAAATCATCACGCTCGAGAAACAGGAAGATTGGCAGGCATTCGGCGGCACATGGCAGTACGCTGAAGGCGTGATGAGTAACATTTCCGACGAGCGCGGCGCCAAGCTGATGACCGGCCCCGAATACTGGGCCAACTACTCCGTTGAAGCCGATGTCCTCCTTCTCGGGCAGTACGGCGATGCCGGGTTGATTATTCGCGCCAGCGACGAAGAAAAAGGGGTGGATGCATACCACGGTTACATGGCCGGATTGCGCGACCTCGATAACACGTTGATGATAGGGCGGGCAGACTATGGGTGGAGGGAATACGCGGCCAGCTTAGTATCCCCACACGTGTCCGCGCAGCAGTGGTATCATCTCAAATTCCTCGCCTTCGACTGTGATTTCGCCGTGAGTGCGACCGCTCAAAACGGTCGGACAACAACCATCGCAATTCGAGATCCTGGATGCATCAAGTCCGGACGATTCGGCCTCAAGTCCTACAACACGGGCGCTCAGTGGAGGAATGTCGAAGTTTCGCCGGCGACGCAACGCGACTTGACTGCGATGATCGGGGATATACAACCACAACTGGCCGTGCCCAGGGAGCTTCCAACCGGATCGGAGCCTGCTCCGCAGGACCGATATCTTGAACCCATTGAGCGCGACCTTCAGGCTCACAGTTCGGGGGTGAATGCACAGTCGATCGGAAGCCTGCGGCTCTTATCCCCAGACGTGCCGAGTTCCGCTACTGTCCAGGGCGTCGTCACGCTCACCTCGCCGATGCTCTACATACAGGACTCGACCGGAGGACTTGCGATTTCAAGCAGCCATCCCCATGCGCCATTGCAGATAGGGGATGAAACTGAGGTCAGGGGTGACGTCTATTTGCATGATTTCAGCTCCGAGATTCGCAATGCGGACATCCACCTGCTCTGGTCCCACACACCAGTCTCTCCCGTGGCGGTTACGGCCTCGCGGGCCGCAACTGGGGCTTTTGATGGTCAGTACGTTGAAGTGCAGGGGAGGCTAGCAGAGAAAGATGCGGATCGCAATGGAACCGGGACGCTGACTCTGGAAGATGAGAGCCAGTCCTTTCTTGCCGTGGTGAATGGGCTTGGGCGCTCGCCCAATTTCAATTCTCTCGAAGTCAAAAGCAAGGTGCGATTGCGAGGGATTTGCGTTACCGATTCCAGGTACACTCATGACCTGACCGCATTTGCACTGCTTCTGCCATCCTCCGGCGATATTGAAGTTCTTGAAGGCCCACCCTGGTGGAGTGCGGCTCATATTCTCGAGCTCGTTATCTGCATCTTTCTTCTACCTTTTGCCGGAATGACAGGCTTCTTCTTTGTCGAACGCTGGCGCATGCAGGCTGTGCTTGACGAGCGACAACGTCTGGCGCATGAAATGCACGACACCCTCGCCCAAAGCTTTGCCGGTCTCGGCTTTCAGCTCCAGGCGGTACGCGATGATTTACATGATGGAATCGATATCATGCCACAACTCGAACAGGCGCAGGATATGGTCCGCACGAGCCACGAGGAGGCGCGGCGGAGTATTTCCGCCTTGCGCCCGGAACACCTGGAGTCCGTTGGATTGTTATCCGCACTCGAAGAATGCGCACGCCGCATGGTATCCACGAACTCTTCCGTCGAAATAAAAACGGAAAGTTCGGGAAACATCCAGAATATTCCTTTGCGCGTCTCCGACACACTACTCCGAATCGGTCTTGAGGCGGTTGCGAATGCGATCCGCCACGCCCATTGCTCGCAACTGACCATCGCGCTCAATTATGGAAAATCCACGGTGGAGATGATCGTTGAAGATAACGGAGTGGGGTTTGCCGTTTCAAGCGATTCGGCCGGGTTTGGCATTCGAGGAATGCATAAGCGAGCGGAAAACATAACAGCCCAGTTCAGAATCGACAGTGCACCTGGACAAGGAACCACAGTTCGAGTTCTGGCGCCGCTACCGCCGTCTTTCCTTCGAACCCTTACACATCGGTGGCTGAACCGGCTTCAAATGAGGAAAATGTATGACAATCGCACCAGAGTCTAAGACAACTGTACGCATTCTAATCGTGGATGACCACCCGGTTGTTCGCGCCGGATTGGCTTCCTTGCTCAGGAGGCAGCCCGGCTTGAAACTTGCCGGGTCGGCCCATTCCGGAGAGGAGGCTATGGAAATACTCATGCGCTCTCCTGTCGACGTGATGCTCCTGGATTTGCGCATGCCGACGACCAATGGCATTGATCTGTTGAACATGCTAAAGGCAACTGACCACCAGTCGAAGGCAATCATCCTATCGAGTTACGAATACGAAGAAGAGATCTATCAAGCGATCAAAGCTGGAGCTCGAGGTTATCTTTCAAAGAATGCGCCGCGTGAAGAAATAGTTGCCGCAATCGAAACGGTGGTCCACGGGGGAACTTTCTTCCCCGAACGCATCAGCAAGTGGATCGAGGAGCGGGATGCTCGGTCGAGCTTGAGCGCTCGAGAAATTGAAATCCTGGAGATGGTCGCAAAAGGACTAACGAACAAGGAGATCGCTGGGGCTCTTCAAATCAGTTTTTATACTGTTCGAAATCATGTAAACCACATCACTGCCAAACTTCAAGTTGCGGACCGGACGGAGGCAGCGACAGTTGCCATAAGCCAGGGCATTATCGGTTGTGGCTAAGCGAATCTCTGTGATCCGCTCATTGGAAGATTA
>Ga0302320_10017734_pt1 | contig 14426 bp, 10 predicted proteins | sample Bog_T0_3_FD_202130 | JGI IMG/M metagenome (GOLD analysis project Ga0302320, IMG submission 202130) | Peat permafrost microbial communities from Stordalen Mire near Abisko, Sweden - Bog_T0_3 | ecosystem: Environmental > Terrestrial > Soil > Wetlands > Peat | place: Sweden: Abisko, Stordalen Mire...
ATGGCCAGCACCTTCAATGTCTAATTCCGAGTATGCAAGCACCCTGGCGCAACCTGGATCGCCTTGACGAGCGGTCCGCTGCTCGCCTCACAGAGTAGGCGTTTGAATTGGGCCTGACTGAGCGAGATTGCACATAATTGCGGGGTAATGCACGGGGCGCCACGCACTCGTCGAGACAAAGCGAAGTCGATATTTTCGAGTACCGGTTGGATCGTGGGCAACCCGGATATTACCACAAACGGTTCAACTTCCGGTTAGGCGGTAATATCTCCAAAGCGCTTGAGGCGCTTCGTCGGATAACGATTCTTCAGGCCGCGAGGTCTATGCTATTGGCCAACCGTCTCGATCATGGACAAATGGGACGGATGGGTTCTTGAGGTTGAACCAATGAAAGCTACTGTCGCGATGCTTTTATTTTCGTGTTGTGTCATGGGTCTCGCGGAACAACAAAGGTCGTCGTCCCTCGTGAACGAACCCGATGTTCCATCTACATTGAGCGGTCAACTCATTTATCACAATGGCATCCGTACGCGAGCTATCACTTGGAACCGTGGACATCTTACGTGAGTCCCAGGCTGCCTGGCGGCTCTGCCTTATACGGAACATGCGGCGAAGGCTTCGTCATCGATGAAGTTTTCGGGACACCGCAAGCGAGTCCATCGCACCTCACAGAGTCTCGAGATTCTTTGGATATGGCGATGTTCAATTTGGAACGCGCGGTTTCGTCCGGCAATACGGACCTGCAACTGGGGTACACCTGCGTTCGCAGGCCATAAAACGAGAGCAAAAACGGGACTACGATTCGGGGTTCCGAACGAGTAGTGGGCTATCCGCCAGTTACTCCCAGTTAGAACCTTCACTGGTTTCCCTCTGGCAATCAGCGCGGACAACGCTCAGCTGGCCGGAGGCGCCGCCGGAACCACGCCGAGTTGCTGCATCATTCCGAGCGTGTCCATGAGAATACGGCTGTCGGCCATCTTGCCGGCTTCAAGGCGATCGATCACCACGCCTTTGACCTCGACAGACTTGCCGGTGGCAGGGATACCAAGGAATGTGTCACGATGAGTTCCGGTCCAAGCGAAGCGCGTGACGACCTTGTCGCCTTCGGCGATCTGCTCAGAGACGCTCCAGTGGATATCCGGGAAGGCGGAGCGGAATTGCAGAAGGACGGCCTTGAGTCCTTCCCTGCCCTGCTGCTGGCCGGGCAGCGGATCGAGCTCAATGAAGTCCTCTTTGACGAGGTCGCTCATGCGCTCGAAGCGGCCCTCATTGAGGACCTCTTCGATGAATGCACGGATGATCTCCTTGTTCGCAGCTGGCATGGTCGGTCCTCTTTGTTGCGCGGTGCGCGGCGCCACTTTCGTTTCTTAGCCTTCGTCCGCTTCGCGCAGCTTGGCGATCACTGTGAAATCTTCAAGCGTAGTGGTGTCGCCCTTGATTTCTCCATGGGTGGCCAGCTCGCGCAGCAGCCGGCGCATGATTTTGCCGCTGCGTGTTTTCGGCAGAGCTTCCGTGAAGCGAATATCGTCCGGCCGAGCCAACGAGCCGATCTCCTTCGAGACCCATTTGCGCAACTCGTCCTTCAACGCTTCACTGGGCTCATTGCCGCTTTCGAGCGAGACAAACGCCGCGATGGCCTGCCCCTTCAATTCATCGGGACGGCCCACCACAGCGGCTTCAGCGACTTTGGGATGAGCAACCAGAGCCGACTCAACTTCCATCGTCCCGAGCCTGTGGCCCGATACGTTAATAACATCGTCCACGCGGCCCATGAGCCAGAAATACCCATCGGCATCCTGGCGCGCGCCGTCCCCAGTGAAGTAGCAACCCGGCACATCGGACCAATAGGTTTTCTGATAGCGCTCAGGATCGCCATAAACCGTGCGCGCCATCGAGGGCCACGGCTTGCGGATGATGAGCAGTCCACCCGAGCCTGCGGGCACGGCGTGGAAGTTGCCGTCGGCATCCGGCTTTGTCACCACTTCGGGCTGAATCCCGAAGAAGGGCCGCGTTGCCGAGCCAGGCTTCGTGTGCACAGCCCCAGGAATGGGCGCAATCATAATGGCGCCAGTCTCCGTCTGCCACCACGTGTCGACGATGGGACAGCGATTGTGCCCGATCTTCTCGCGATACCACATCCACGCTTCAGGATTGATCGGTTCACCCACAGTTCCAAGAAGTCGAAGCGAGTCAAGCTTGTGTTTGATCACGTGCTGGTCGCCCCACTTCATAAAAGCGCGAATCGCCGTAGGCGCGGTATAGAAGACCGTCACCTTGTGGTCATCGACAATCTTCCAGAAACGCGAAAAGTCGGGCCAGTTCGGTGCGCCCTCGTACATCAGTACAGTGGCCCCGTTTTGCAGCGGCCCATACACAACATAGGAGTGCCCAGTAACCCAGCCGATGTCCGCCGTGCACCAGTAAATGTCATCATCGCGCAGATCAAAGACATACTTGGTCGTGAGATACGTTCCGACGGAGTACCCTCCCGTCGTGTGCACGAGACCTTTAGGTTTGCCGGTCGTCCCGGAAGTGTAGAGGATGTACAACGGATCCTCCGAGTCCAACGGTTCCGCGGCGCAATCGGCAGCTACGTTGGCAACCAGATCGTGCCACCAGTGGTCACGTCCTTCAACCATCGTCACGGCAGACCCAGTACGCTTATACACGACGACGTGCTGCACAGTAGGGCAACCGGGCAACGCCTCGTCGACCGTACGTTTCAGTTGAATTTCGCCGCCGCGTCGGTAGCTCGAATCCTGTGTGAGGATCGCCACGCAGGTTGAGTCATTGACGCGGTCGGCGATTGCGGTCGCGGCAAATCCGCCGAAAATAACGGAGTGCACAGCGCCAATGCGGGCGCAGGCCAGCAGGGCGATAGCTAGCTCGGGAGTCATGCCCATATAGATGGCAACGCGGTCGCCCTTCTTGATGCCAAGAGTTTTGAGGGCGTTAGCGAACTTCTGCACTTCGGCGTGCAATTCGGCGTAAGTCAGACGGCGGATTTCGCCCGGCTCGCCCTCCCAGATGAGAGCGGTTTTGCTGGCGCGAAGGCCGAGGGCGTGTCGATCGACGCAGTTGTAGCTTAGGTTGATTTTGCCCCCCACAAACCACTTCGCCCAAGGCAGATTCCACTCCAAAACCTTATCCCAGGGCTTGAACCAGTGAAGCTCTTTGGCAGCTCCCGCCCAGAAGGTCTCAGGGTCCTCAATTGATTGCTTATAAAGGGTTTCGTACTCTTCGAGGCTCTTGATGTGGGCCTTCCGGCTGAACTCTTCCGGCGGTGGAAAGACGCGGTTTTCGCGCAGTGTCGAATCGAGGTCCTGGTTCGATAGGGACGAGACGGGAATGGAAGGCATGTCAATCCTTTATAGGGGAAAATGGCCGCGGACAAGTGCGTACAACTGGGGCGTACAAGACGGCGTCCCATTGAAATTCCGCGTGGGTCACACTTTACCGAGCCAGAGGCACAGGGAGCAAGTGACGCGCGTGCCGCCGCAAAATCCAGTCGCGCAAATCTCTATGTGTATGTAAAAAAAGCACTCGAAGAAGCCGGACAGACCTGTCTCGAAGAGTGGCTTGCACTTCCCTTCCAGAACGATCCGCCGCGCAATGAGTTTTTGCTCAAACTGTTTTTTGGCCGCGATGTGCCTTTGAGCGTTTCAATCGCACATGTGCGGGACTGCCAGGAGAAGAACTGGCACATGCTGGCCGCGCTAACGGGATTCGAAGAGCTGATGCGCAAGCAATCTTCGCCCAATCCTCATGCGCCGTTCTGGACTCTGACGCTTGAACTGGGAATTACGCTGACGCGCGCCGCTCTGGATTTTGTGCGCGACATAAGTTGCCGTTCCTGCTCTTCACTAACAGGGAGATCGACGGGCGATTCGGAGTAGCAGACTTTGTCATTCCCTAATCGTGCCCATAAACGTGGGTGCCCCAGGTCTCGCTTTTGAGACCTCGGAAAGCACAGACCCTAATGATCACGGCGCGAGGCAGAAGGGCTTTCAGTCGGAATCCGCCGGTTGCGGCGAATGGTCATAAACCGCCGGCAGCGGCAGGGTAAGACCCCACGCCATCAGTTCCAACCACACCAGGCTGATGATCGTGACGACAAACTCGCCCAGCCAGAATTCAGCCCCGCGATGAAGTGGCGAATGGTCCTTACCGATTAGCGGGCGGATAGCTGCCCCGACAAGAGCGATTGCGGGAATTGCGAATCGCGCGATCCGCACCTGTGCCGGCGGCACGGAGCTTCCCGCCGGCTCGCGTTGGATGGGAGCTGTTCGGATCCAATGCAGAAACCACAGGAAGACTGCCACGCTACCGAAGACCGAACTCGCGTACTGGAGGATCTTATGGACATTCACCATTCCCAGTAGGGGGAGCGTAAAGGCTTGCATGAGGAACGGCCAGTGGCGCGCAGGCCAGTAGCCGGCGTGTGTGAAGGAGTCCCACAAGTCATGTGTCAGGGCTCCTACAAAGATGGACAAAAACACGAGTGCCAGTTGCAAAGGCTTCCACGGTGGAAGCGGATACGGGTCGGCGGGAACTCTCTCGCGAACAGCGCGAGGCATTAGTGCGGCCAGTGGCTCTTTCACAACCGCGTGAAATAGCCAGTAAACGACAAATCCCACAGGCAGGCAAAAAAGGAAGAGGCCACGCGTCGTGTGCCCGAAAGGACCTTTGGGCGCGAACCGCAGGAAAAACTCCAAATCCGGAGTAAACGTACCAATGATCAGCGCCGACAAAACCAGGCGGGTTCGACGAAGCGGATATGCAGCAGCTGCATGAGCCAGCGTGAAGGGCATTCACTTCCATTATCGCCCGGCTGCAGCTCCAATCGCGCCCGGCCTGATTACCAAGGTTGCGTAGCGTTGCCTATACCTGCCTCGGCTGCGACTGACCAGGCAACCGGAATCTGCCACCAGGAATGCTTGTAGTTGTGACGTTTGGAATCCCGAAGATCGGAACGGCAAGACTGTGTTAGGGTGAGCCAATGTCTCGATCAGAAAACATAGCGGTAGTCGAAAGTTATTTGAATGGTCTCGCGCGCAAAGACCTATCGTCCGTGCCGTTCGCACCCGGCATAACGTTTGAAGGGCCACTGATGCCTAAACTGGCGGGCCGCGAGACGATAGTGGGTTTCCTCACGAGCATTCTGCCGCTTATCAGGGGTATAGAAATAAAGCAGCACATTGTCGACGGCGACTATGTCGCCACCGTTTTCGACATGGAGACAATTAACCGCGTGGATCATGTTATCGATGTGTGTCTTGTTGTCGGTGGAGAATTGAAAGAGGTTCGCGCCTTCTACTATCCGAGCCAGGGCCCTCGTTAAGCAAGCAAAGTCGGTTACGCGACTGCAACAGACGTAGACTGAGCGCGGGAGGAACTGATGAAGAAATATCTGATCTGCGTCACAATTCTCGGTGTTGCGTTCGCGTCGTTTGGATACGCATTTATTCATGGAACTCCCGATTGGCTGAGAATAGCGGCGCAGATAGGAGTGGCAGTCCTCTTGATTCTTGGCTCGGTCTACAAGATCTTTCCGCCGAAGGATGGCCGGATTAGGAGCGGGCTATTCACCATCTTATTCCCGCCGATTTGGCAACGTTGGCTTCTCGATGAGCCTGTGGAGAAAGGCAAGAAGCGAGAGGCGGCAATCGGAAGCAAGCAGATCTTCTAACATTATCTGCGTTTTGCAGCGACTCCACCGCATTTCCGCGTTTCTTTCATGCCCGCAGCAAACATTCACCTGCAGCATCCGCCGACTTTTTTCTTCGTTCCGGTCGAATAATTCTCCATCCGTCAATAACGAATCAGTAAACAGTTCGAAATGCTGATCGCCCGCCTTCTATTCGCACTGCCCCTACAACTTCGGAAACTGGCAAATCGTAGCCGTTCGGCCGCTTTATAGCTGTCCTGGCTAGACAGGCACGAATTCTGTTGACAAAAAATCCAATACCTGTTTACTCTATGCCTGAAGTGAACAAGCCTATGCCCGAAACAACGACTCGCGATCTGTTTCCCGGTGCACTCGAGATGATGATTCTCGAATCATTGCGCCGCCAACCCTCCCACGGCTATGCACTCGTACAGCACATCCAGCAGCGATCGAAGAACCTGCTGCAGGTGGAAGAAGGATCGCTCTATCCTGCGCTCCAGCGGCTGCTCAAATCGAAGCTGGTGAAGGCGCAATGGGGCGTCTCCCCGACCAACCGGCGAGTTCGAACGTACGAGATCACAGCTGCAGGAATTCGACATCTGGAACAGCAGATCTCCAGTTTCGAACGAATGTTTGAAGGTATCGCCCTGGTCCTTAATCCAGCCAAGGCTACATCGAACTGACCAGCACGTTAGAAGGAGTTCCCGATGAACTGGATACCAGATATCTTCAGTCGCGGCAAGCTCTACAACGATCTCTCCGAAGAAATCCGTCTCCACATCGAAGAACGCGCGGAGCAGTTGATGCGCGGAGGGATGAATCCGGCCGAGGCGCAACGTACAGCGCGCATGGCCTTCGGGAATCGCGCAGCACTCGAAGAGCGTAGCCGCGAAGTGTGGCAGTGGCCAACATTGGAATCGATCCTGGCCGATGTGCGATTCGCGATGCGCCAACTGCGCAAGTCCCCCGGCTTCACCATCACTGCCGTTTTGACACTGACGCTGGCCATTGGCGCCAACGCCGTGGTCTTCGGCATATTGAACGCGCTCATCCTGCGTCCGCTGAATGTGCCTCAGGCAGAGAACCTCTTCGTCATCCAACATGGGAGCGACTCCTATCCCGACTATCTCGATCTTCGCCAGCGCAATCGCAGCTTCGACGATGTGGCTGTTTTTGCTATCCGTCAGTCAGGGCTGGATACGGGCAAAGATCCATCCAATGTCTGGCAGTATGAAACCAGCGGAAACTACTTCGACGTATTGCGCATTCAGCCTTATATTGGCCGTTTCTTCCACGCTTCCGATGAGCACGGCCCAAACAGCGCGCCCTATGTCGTGCTCTCCTACGCATATTGGCACAACCATTTTCAGGACGATCGCACCGTCGTGGGCCGCGTTGTTCGGCTCAACAAGCATCCATTCACCATCCTTGGCGTGGCGCCTCCAGGATTCCAGGGGACCATCTTGTTTTTCGCTTCGGATATCTTCGTGCCCATCGTGAACCATGACCAGTTATCCGGCGATAAGATCTTGAACGCGCGCGAAAGCCATTGGATGTTTGAGACAGTGGGACATCTGAAGCTGGGAGTCACTCCGGCGCAGGCCATTACCGATCTGAACTCCGTGGATTCCTATCTGAAAAAAAGCTATCCCAAAGAGGAAAGTAGTGAGCCTTATACACTGGCGCGGCCGGGTCTTCATGGCGACTATTTGAACGGGCCAACGCGGGCTTTTCTCACTGGATTGATGTTTCTTTCGGGTTTGATCCTGTTGGCGGCCTGTGCCAACCTGGGCAGCCTGTTTGCGGCGCGGGCCGCCGACCGTTCCCGCGAAGTGGCCTTGCGCCTGGCTCTTGGTTCGAGCCGCAATCGCATTTTGCGCCAGCTGTTCACCGAATCCGTGCTGCTTTCGCTCGCTGGAGGCGCAGCGGGACTCGTGGCGAGCATCCTGCTTTTGCGCCGGTTGAGCGTGTGGCAGCCATTTCCGCGATTCCCCCTTCATGTGCCGGTAAGTCCGGACGCTAACGTTTATTTGGTAGCTTTGGTCTTGGCGTTGGTCAGCGGAGTTCTATTCGGAGTTGTTCCGGTGCACCAGATTCTCCGGGCCAATCCGTATGAGATCGTCAAAGCGGGATCGACAGGCGCGTTCGGGCGCCGAATGACCGTGCGAGACATATTGCTTGTCGTCCAAATTGCGATCTGTGCCGTGCTGGTCACTTCGTCGATGGTTGCAGTGCGTGGACTCATGAGCTCCATGCACAGCAACTTCGGTTTTGATCCGCGGAACGCGATGTTGGCAGATACCGATCTGGCGACAGCAGGCTACAGCGGCGAAAGAGTACCCGCAATGCAACGGCGAATGATTGATGCCCTACAAACGATTCCTGGCGTAGATTCTGTAGGATCGGTGAACTGGCCGCCGTTAGAGCCTCCCGGTGGTTGGCAAGGGATGGTCTATACCGACACAACCACGGATCTGAGCCCATCCAATGCCGCGGCCGACCCTTATTTGTACAACGTAACTCCAGACTACTTCCGCGCATCCGGGACATCTTTATTGGCGGGCAGAGCCTTCTCATGGCATGACGACACAAACGCCCCGCGCGTAGCAGTGGTGAACCGGGAGTTCGCAAGCAAGATACTGGGCTCCGTGCCGGACGCTGTCGGCCGGTATTTCAAGCTGCACGATGGCACGCGCGTGCGGGTGGTGGGTCTGGTCGAAAACGGGAAATACTTGAACCTCACCGAAGGCCAGAAGCCCGCGATGTTCCTCCCCCTCCTGCAATCGCCGGCTAGTTGGACCTGGCTGGTGGTGCGCTCCAGTCGCGACCCGCAGCAACTTGCCGCGGCCATGAGAAGTGTGCTTCGGGACATCGACCCTGCGATGGTTCTGGCGATTCGCCCGTGGAGCACAGAAATGGGCGGAACTTTGTTCCCCTCGCGCATGGCGACAGTATCGCTGGGTGTGCTCGGCATGATGGGCGCGATGCTATCGATCACGGGAATCTTCGGCATGGCTGCGTACTCGGTGAGCAAGCGGCTCAAGGAGTTGGGAATTCGCGTGGCTCTCGGCGCGCAGCGCAAGGAAGTGCTGCAAGCCGCGCTGGGGCGTGCGTTCAAACTGCTGGGGATTGGTTCGGCGGTTGGATTGGTTCTGGGCCTGCTAGCAACGAAGGTGCTGGCGTTCATCGTGTATCAGGCCACGCCGCGCGATCCCCTGGTACTGACCGGCGTGGTCCTGGCAATGACTGCGCTGGGATTGCTGGCAACGTGGATTCCCGCCCAGCGCGCGCTGTCCGTCAATCCCCTGGTCCTGCTGCGTGAGGAGTAAAGACATGAACTGGATACCGAATTTCTTTCGTCGCCGCAAGCTCTACAACGATCTCTCCGAAGAGATTCGCCTTCATATTGAAGAGCGTGCCGAGCAGTTGATGAGCGAAGGCATGAGCCGGGAAGAAGCACAACGAAAGGCGCGCATGGCCTTCGGAAACCGCACTTTGCTGGAGGAGCGCAGCCGCGAAGTTTGGCAGTGGCCGACGCTGGAATCAATCGTGGCCGATGTGCGCTTGGCCCTCCGCCAACTGCGCCGTTCTCCAGGCTTCACGATGGCCGCCATTTTGACACTAGCCTTGGCCATCGGCGCCAACGCAGTCGTCTTCAGCGTGATGAACGCATTCCTTCTACGCCCTCTGAATGTGCCGGACGCACAAAGCCTCTACTCGCTCCAACACGGAGACGCGCCCGACGGAAGCCTGTCCTATCCCGACTATCTCGATCTGCGCGACCGCAACCGCAGCTTCAATGGGTTGATGGCGTACAACTTCGCCTCAACGGTGCTGGACACTGGGAACAATCCATCCATTGTTTGGGCGGAGGAGGCCAGCGGAAACTACTTCGATGCACTCGGCCTGCAGCCGTATCTCGGCCATTTCTTTCACGCAAGCGATGAGCACGGGCCGAATAGCGCTCCCTATATAGTGCTGACTTACGACTATTGGCACACCCATTTTCAGAATGATTCCGGGGTCGTGGGCCGGGTAGTCCTCGTGAACAAACACCCCTTCACGATCCTCGGTGTCGCCCCTCCTGAGTTCAACGGCACTCTCTTGTTTTTCAATCCGGGATTCTTTGTTCCCCTCGTCGAGGATCCCCTGCTGGTGGGCGATGACTTGAGTGCGCGCGGAACCCGGTCATTGTTCCAGACAATGGGTCACCTCAAGCCCGGAGTCACTCCGGAGCGGGCGGCTGCAGAATTGAATGCGATTGGCGCGTATCTCCAAAAAAACTATCCCAAGGACGAGAGCAAGATGACCCTCGTCTTGAGACGACCAAGTCTGTACGGCGATTATCTGGGCCGGCCCCTAAAGGCCTTTATGGCAGGATTGATGCTGCTGACAGGGCTGATCCTGCTGGCTGCTTGCGCCAACCTGGGAAGCCTGTTTGCGGCACGAGCTGCGGATCGCTCGCGCGAAGTGGCTTTGCGCCTCGCTCTCGGCTCGAGCCGCACACGCATTCTGCGCGGACTGTTCACGGAAGCCACGATCATTTCCCTTGCCGGAGGCATGGTTGGTTTGTTGAGCAGCGTGATACTGCTGCGCGCGCTAAGCGCATGGCAGCCGATTCCCAGTTATCCGATCCATCTGGCGGTGAATCCAGACGCGAAGGTATATGTTGTTGCGGTGCTGCTGGCATTGGTCAGCGGACTCTTGTTCGGTGCGGTGCCGGTGAGACAGGTGATGCGCACCAATCCATATGAGGTGGTGAAGGCAGGGCGCGGACGAATCACAGGAAAGCGGATGAACGCGCGCGAGGTGTTGCTGGTAGTGCAGATTGCCATCTGTGCTGTGCTGGTGACGTCGTCCTTGGTGGCGATACGTGGGCTGATCCGCTCGCTGCACAACCATTTCGGATTTGATGTTGAGAACATCACCCTCGCAGAAACGGATCTGAGCATGGCCGGCTACAGCGGAGACCGAGTCCCTGCGATGCAAAAGCGCATGATCGACGCGCTGAAGGCTTTGCCCGGAGTAGAGTTCGTGGGATTGGCCGACTCATTGCCGCTTACAGTGAACGGCTCCGGCGACTCGATCGTCTTCACCGACAATACGTCGGATCTGCGGCCCGTGAACGCCGCAACCGATGCGGCAATGTTCCACGTCTCTCCCGAATACTTTCATGCAGCAGGTACTGTCCTGTTGTCCGGAAGAGCGTTTACTTGGCAGGACGACAAAAGTTCGCCGCAGATCGCAATCGTAAACAGCGAATTCGCGCGCAAGGTCTTCGGCTCCGCGGACCGCGCCATCGGCCACTTTTACAAGATGAAGGATGGAAAGCGCATTCAAGTTGTGGGCATTGCGGAAGATGGGAAATATAACAGCCTTACCGAAGACCCGGTAACGGTGATGTACCTTCCGATCCTGCAATCGCCTTCCACCTCCACAATGCTGGTGGTGCGCACGCGGCCTGGTTCGGATAACGCTAGTTTGGACAACGGCCAATCCCAGACGGCAACAGCGATGAGAAATTCTTTGCGGCAACTGGATCCAGGCTTGCAGGTTTCTATCGAAGCGCGCGATAGGACCTTGACGGCAATCCTGTTTGGGCCGCGCATTGCGACGGTCTCGCTGGGCGTGCTGGGCGTGATGGGCGCGATGCTTTCGATCACGGGCATCTTCGGCATGGCCGCCAACTCCGTGAGCAAGCGGCTCAAGGAACTCGGCATTCGCGTGGCTCTCGGCGCACAGCGCAAGGAAGTATTGCAAGCCGCGCTGGGACGCGCATTCAAACTGCTGGCGATTGGTTCGGGGGTTGGATTGGTCCTGGGTCTTCTCGCAACCAAGGTGCTCGCTTTCATCGTGTATCAAGCCACGCCCCACGATCCCCTCGTCCTGGCTGGCGTGGTTTTGGCAATGGCTGCGCTCGGACTGCTGGCTACATGGATTCCCGCGCGCCGTGCGCTGTCCGTCAATCCCCTGGTCCTACTGCGCGAGGATTGAAGAAATGAACTGGATACCGAATATCTTCCGGCGCCGCGGGCACTTTACCGATCTCTCCGAAGAGATCCACCTGCATATTGAAGAACGCACCGAGCAGTTGATGCAGGAAGGCATGAGCCAGGAAGAAGCACAACGAAAGGCGCGCATCGCTTTTGGGAATAGCACAGTGCTCGAAGAGCGCAGCCGCTTAGTATGGCAGTGGCCGACACTGGAATCGATCGTCGCCGACGTGCGCCTGGCAGTGCGGCAGCTGCGCCGTTCGCCGGGATTCGCGATTGCCGCTGTCTTGACGCTTGCACTTGCCATCGGCGCCAATTCGGTGGTGTTCGGTATATTGAACGCGCTTTTTCTGCGGCCGCTCAATGTGCCGCATCCGCAAAGCCTCTATAACCTTGAGCGCGGCGGCTATAAGGAACAGTCGACGTCGTATCCAGACTATCTCGATCTGCGCGATCGCAATCGCACCTTCGACGGCTTGACAGCGTATATCCTCTTGCCGGTTGGGTTGGATACAGGCAAAAATCCATCCGAGTCTTGGGGCTACGAAGTGACGGGGAACTACTTCGATGCGATGGGAATCCAGCCTTTTCTGGGCCGATTCTTCCATGTTGCCGATGAACACGGGCCCAACAGCGCTCCGTATCTTGTGATTAGTTATGCATATTGGCACAGCCAATTTCATGACGACCGCACGGTGGTGGGGCGCGTAGTTTTAGTAAACAAGCACCCGTACACCATCCTCGGCGTAGCGCCACCCCAGTTCAGCGGGACATTGCTCTTCTTCTTTCCCGACTTCTGGGCGCCGATGGTTCAGCAGGAACAGATACAGGGATTCAACGTCCTCGATGCGCGCGGACAACGCGACCTATACATGGTGCTGGGGCATGTGAAGGCGGGTGTGACTCCAGCGCAGGCGATCGCCGACTTGAACTCTGTTGGCTCGTACCTCGAAAAGACCTACCCGAAAACGGATGCGTACATGACTTATTCCCTGGCGCGGCCAAGTCTCGCCGGCGACATGCTTGGACGCCCGGTGAAAGGGTTCATCACGGGAGTAATGTTGCTGGCGGGCTTGATTCTGCTGGCCGCATGCGCCAACCTTGGGGGATTGTTCGCCGCGCGCGCCGCCGACCGATCCCGCGAAGTGGCTTTGCGTCTCGCGCTCGGAGCGACGCGCAAGCGCATTCTGCGAGGAATCTTTACCGAGGCCTTGCTGATCTCACTCATGGGCGGCGCCCTGGGACTTTTCGGCAGCGTCGCAGTATTACGCCGGTTGAGCGACTGGTATCCAATTCCCCAATATCCAATGCATATTCCCGTGTACTCGGACGCAAACGTCTATCTGGCCGCTCTGCTGCTGGCTTTGCTTAGTGGATTCCTCTTTGGCGCGGTTCCAGTGAGGCAAATCCTCCGCACCAACCCGTACGAGGTCGTCAAGGCGGGAGCGGCGGGAATTGTTGCGGGCAACGGCGGGCGGCGGATTACTCTCCGGGACGTCTTACTCGTGGTGCAGATCGCCATCTGCGCCGTGCTGGTGACTTCTTCGTTGGTGGCCGTGCAGGGGCTGGTGCGCTCGATGCACAGCAACTTCGGATTTGAATCAAGCAACGCAATGCTTGTCGACACCTCTCTGCGCATGGCCGGCTACCGCGACGACGGCATGACGGCCATGCAAAGACGCATGATCGAAGCTCTTGAGAAGCTGCCCGGCGTGCGGTCGGTGGGACTCGTCAGTCAAATTCCCCTCGGCGGAGGCGGGGCGACCGAGGACGTCTTCACCGACACAACAACTGACCTGCGCACAGCGAATGCCGCCGCGGACGTCCAGGTGTACAAAATATCTCCCGATTATTTCCGTGCAGCGGAGACATCTGTGTTGATCGGCCGAAGTTTCTCGTGGCAGGACGACAAAAACTCGACGCGAGTGGCCATCGTGAACGGGTTTCTTGCGCGCAAGCTTTTCGGCACGGTCCCCAACGCGGTGGGTAGGTTCTTCAAGATCGAAGATGGAACCCGCGTGCAGGTGGCAGGCGTCGTTGAGGACGGTAAATATTATCAGCTCACCGAAGATCCGCGGCCTGCGATCTTTCTTCCCTTCCTTCAATCGCCCACCAACCTGATGTGCCTGGTGGCACGTTCTGACCGCGATCCGCAGCAGCTGGCGGCTGAGATCCGAAGCAGCCTACGCGACCTCGATCCAAGTCTGCCTTTCACCATCCTGACCTGGACTCAAGGAATGGACATAGCCTTGTTTCCATCGCATGTGGCCACGGTGGCGCTGGGCATATTGGGCGTGATGGGCGCAATGCTTTCGATCACTGGCATCTTCGGCATGGCCGCCTACTCGGTGAGCAAGCGCCTCAGGGAGCTTGGAATTCGCGTGGCCCTTGGCGCGCAACGCAAGCAAGTATTACAAGCCGCACTGGGCCGCGCGTTCAAGCTGCTCGCAATTGGTTCGGCGGCTGGATTGATCTTGGGTCTTCTGGCAGCAAAGGTGCTGGCATTCATCGTGTATCAAGCCACGCCGCGCGATCCCCTGGTCCTGGCCGGCGTGGTTCTGGCCATGGCTGCGCTGGGATTGCTGGCCACGTGGATTCCAGCCCAGCGCGCGTTGTCCGTGAATCCCCTGGCCCTGTTACGCGAAGAATAAATCCGGCTCGATTTCAAAATCACCGCGGCCCGATCTCATCCCAGATCAGCGTGCCGCGCGTTTCTTTCAGCAGAAGCGTTCCGCATATAAAGCACAGGACGGCCACGCCGATGG
>Ga0302320_10017735_pt1 | contig 14425 bp, 10 predicted proteins | sample Bog_T0_3_FD_202130 | JGI IMG/M metagenome (GOLD analysis project Ga0302320, IMG submission 202130) | Peat permafrost microbial communities from Stordalen Mire near Abisko, Sweden - Bog_T0_3 | ecosystem: Environmental > Terrestrial > Soil > Wetlands > Peat | place: Sweden: Abisko, Stordalen Mire...
TATCCCTTCGTGAATGCGCGCCCGGTCCATGAAACCCTCCATCCCTGGAGGTCATACGACCGGACACTTCACGAGCTACGAAACCCGGACAGATCAAGAGCTAGCCACACATGGCAATCTCCAACTTGACGATCGGCAGGCCTACTAGTACACTCCGCCGGAAGTTCCCGCTCCATTCGGCCAAGCCGACAAGAGCCGGTCCCCATCACATGGAACGAGCCCATAGGGGTCAGGACTTCCGGCGGCATGTACTAGTAGGCTGTTATTCCAAAGTGCCCGCGTCGGCACGCGTCGGTGAACGCGTTGCTCAGTAAGACAGCCTGGTCCCCAAATTGGGCAATCAAAAAGATGGCTGCTCTGCGGGCAAGACGACACATAAACAAAAAGGGGCGGCCCCTGCGGCCCGCCCCTCCCGTCTCGCAGCGACAGACTTCGACTTAGAAATCCATATCGCCCATGCCGCCACCACCGCCAGGCGGCATCGGCGGGCCCTTCTTCTCCGGCTTCTCCGCGACCATCGCCTCGGTCGTCACCAGCAGGCCGGCCACCGAAGCGGCATCCTGCAACGCGGTGCGCACAACCTTGGTCGGGTCGATGATGCCGGCCTTCACCAGGTCCTTGAACTCGCCGGTCTGCGCGTCAAAGCCCCAGTTGTACTCGTCCTTGTCCAGCACCTTGCCGGCAATGACCGCACCGTCCTCACCGGCGTTCTCGGCGATCTGCCGCAGCGGGGTCTGCACCGCCTTGCGCACGATCTCGATGCCGAAACGCTGGTCGTCGTTGTCGGCCTTCAGCTTGGCCAGGATCAGCGACGCCCGAGCCAGGGCGACACCGCCGCCCGGAACGATGCCTTCCTCGACCGCTGCACGGGTCGCGTGCAGGCTGTCGTCCACGCGGTCCTTGCGCTCCTTCACTTCCACTTCGGTGCTGCCACCAACGCGGATGACGGCGACGCCGCCGGCCAGCTTCGCCAGCCGCTCCTGCAGCTTCTCGCGGTCGTAGTCCGAGGTGGTCTCCTCGATCTGCGCCCGGATCTGCGCGCAACGGCCGGTGATGTCGCCCTTCTTGCCCGCACCTTCGACGATCGTGGTGTTTTCCTTCTCGATCAACACCTTCTTCGCCTTGCCGAGGTCGGCCAGCTTGACGTTCTCCAGCTTGATGCCGAGGTCTTCGCTGATCACGGTGCCGCCGGTCAGGATCGCGATGTCTTCCAGCATCGCCTTGCGGCGATCGCCGAAGCCAGGCGCCTTCACCGCGGCAACCTTCAACCCACCACGCAGCTTGTTCACCACCAGGGTCGCGAGCGCCTCGCCCTCGACGTCCTCGGCGATGATCAGCAGCGGCCGGCCGGACTGCACGATGCTTTCCAGCAGCGGCAGCATCGGCTGCAAGCCGGACAGCTTCTTCTCGTGGATCAGGATGTAGGGCTGATCCATATCGGCGACCATCTTCTCCGCATTGGTAATGAAGTACGGAGACACGTAGCCGCGGTCGAACTGCATGCCCTCGACGACATCGAGCTCGGTCTGGATGCCCTTGGCTTCCTCGACCGTGATCACGCCTTCATTGCCGACCTTCTGCATCGCTTCGGAGATCATCTTGCCGATCTCGGCCTCGCCGTTGGCGGAGATGGTGCCAACCTGCGCGGTTTCGGCCGGGGTGGTGATCTTCTTGGTGCGCTTCTTCAGGTCTTCGACGATGGCGGCGACAGCCTTGTCGATGCCGCGCTTCAGGTCCATCGGGTTCATGCCGGCGGCGACGGCCTTGGCGCCCTCGCGCACGATCGCCTGCGCCAGCACGGTCGCGGTGGTGGTGCCATCGCCCGCGATGTCATTGGTCTTGCTGGCGACTTCGCGCACCATCTGCGCGCCCATGTTCTCGAACTTGTCGGCCAGTTCGATTTCCTTCGCGACGGTCACACCATCCTTGGTGATGCGCGGCGCGCCGAAGCTCTTGTCCAGGACCACGTTGCGGCCCTTGGGACCCAGAGTGACCTTGACCGCATCGGCCAGGATATCAACGCCGCGCAGCATGCGAGCACGGGCGTCACCGCCGAACCGAACGTCCTTGGCAGCCATGTTGTGTCTTCCCTTGTGTGTCTGTCGATATGTCTGGGTGCGGAGAACAGGGAGGCCTCAGGCCGCCTTCTTCTGCGCAACCGGGGTGTCGATGATGCCCATGATGTCGGACTCCTTCATGATAAGGAGCTCCTCGCCATCGAGCTTCACTTCCGTGCCGGACCACTTGCCGAACAGGATCTTGTCGCCGGCCTTCACGTCGAGAGCCACGAGCTGGCCCTGCTCATTGCGGGCACCCGGGCCGACGGCGATGACCTCGCCTTCCATCGGCTTTTCCTTGGCGGTGTCGGGAATGATGATGCCGCCCGCGGTCTTTTCCTCGGCGGTCAGCCGACGGACCACGACCCGGTCATGCAGGGGACGAAAACTCATACGGATCGCTCCTGGTTTGGTTCTGGATGTTGGTTGGACCTGCCACGCGCCGGAGCCGGTGTCGGACCCCGGTTTGTTAGCACTCCCCCCTGGGGAGTGCCAGCGATCTAGTCGCTCGCCCCGGCGGAGTCAAGGGTTGGCAGCACTCTTTGGCGGTGAGTAGCAACCTGATGGAATTGCTCACTTTTCTGTTGCAGTCCGGCGCCGCGCTTTGTCATGCTGCGGTCACGCGGTGAACCGCGGCACTCATACGTCAGAGGATGCCGAGCTCATGAGCCTTGCGTTGCAGTTGAAGGACTACCGGCTGACCACGGCGAACATCTACTACCATTTGCCGGATTATCCAGCCGTGCTGCAAACCTATGTGTGGCAGGAATACGACATCGCGCCGCAATTTCCCGAGTTGCAGAAGTTCCTCGATTTCTGGCAACGCAAGCTGGACGGCAAGGTCCATTCGGTGTCGGTCGCCTCGAAGAAGCTGGTGCGCCCGGCGGACTGGCGGCATCCCGGGGCCTATCTCCGGCTGCACTGACGGCGTCCCAAACGGTGCGAGGCAGCTTCATGCCACCGTATCCTCGCATGCTCTTGACGACTATAACCCCCGTCCATGCCATTCGATGTGCGGGACTTCCCCGGCGCACCCCCCGGGGACTGGGAGGCCAGACCAGCCAGCCGGCGCCTGATCGCCGGCTGGCTCTTTACCCTCGCGGGGATGGTGCTGGTCATGATCGCCCTCGGCGGCCTGACCCGCCTGACCGGATCGGGACTTTCCATCATGGAATGGGCCCCGCTGATGGGCACCGTGCCCCCGCTCAGCAATGCCGAATGGCAGCGCTTGTACAGATTATATGAGGAGATCCCCCAGTACGCGTTGATCAACCAGGGCTTCGGGCTCGACGGTTTCAAGCATATTTTCTGGCTGGAATGGACCCACCGGCTGTGGGGCCGCCTGATTGGTGCGGCGGTTCTGCTGCCGCTGCTCTGGTTCTGGCACCGCGGCCAGATCAACCGCCGCCTGGCCGCCGGATTGTTCGGCTTGTTCCTTCTGGGCGGGCTGCAGGGGGCGGTCGGCTGGTTCATGGTCGCCTCCGGCTTCGCGCCGGACAGCACCGCCGTCGCCCCTGGCCGGTTGACCATCCACCTTGTCCTGGCGTTGCTGCTGTACGGCGCGATTATCTGGACCGGCCTGTCGGTCCTGCGGCCTCACCCCGCGAAGGCGCCCGCCCTGTTGCGCCGCCTGACCCTGGCTGCCACCCTGCTGGTTTTCCTGACCATCATCGCCGGCGGTTTCGTCGCCGGCCTGCATGCTGGCCTTGACTACAATACATTTCCGTTGATGGATGGCCACCTCGTCCCCGCCGGCTACGCCGACCTCCACCCCTTCCCCCGCAATCTGACGGAGAACATCGCCACGGCGCAGTTCGACCACCGTCTGTTGGCGACCCTGAGCGTGCTGGCCATCGGGTCGGTGCTGGCGTTTGGCTTTCCGGTCCCCGGCTTGCGGTCCCGGCTCTGCCTCGTCGGAACAGCGGTGGCGCTGCAATACGGGCTTGGGGTTGCGACCCTGATCTGGGCAGTACCGCTGCCGCTGGCCTCGGCGCATCAGGTCGGCGCGACCCTGCTGCTGACCGCCCTCCTGGTGCTGCTGCACGCCCTGCGTCCGGTCCGGCGCACATGAGCGCGCTGACCGTCCCGCTGGATACCATCATCGAGGTCCTGCCGGTGGGTGTCGCGCTGGTCGATCCACAGCGGCGCATCATGCTGATGAACCAGGCCTTCCGCGATTCGCTCGACCTCCCGCCCGATGCCTTCCCGCCCGGTATCTCGGTGGAGGACGCGGTCCGATCGACGGCCTACCGCGGGGTCTATGGACCCGGCGACCCCGAGGAGCAGGTCACCGCGGTGCTCGCCGCCGACCGCAGCCGGCCGGGGCGGTTGCGCCGCCGGGTGTTCCAGGGCCGCAGCTTCGATCTGTTCAACAGCCCACTGCCCGACGGCAGCTATGTGGTGACCGCGATCGAGACCACCAGCCTGATCGCGGCCAGAGCACAGGCGGAGCGGGCGGTGGCGCAGACGACGACGGCGATTTCGGGCTTGCGGGTCGGGCTGGGGGCGTTTGGTCCCGACGGCGTGCTGTTGTTTGCCAATCCGCGTCTGGCCGAACTGCTGGCAGTGCCAGCGGATCGGATTGGACCCGGCATGACGTTTGCCGCATTGCTGACAATGATGGCGGACAGCGACGAGTACGCCGGTGCGGACTGGATCGCGTTTCTGGCCGAACAGCGCGAAGCCAATCGGGGGGTGCCCTTCGCCGTGCGGCTGCTGCGCAGCAACGGGCAGGTGGTCGATGTCGCCTCCGACCCGCTGCCCGACGGCGGATGGACCATCACGGTCGCCGATATCAGCCAATTGGCCAGAGCCGAGAGCGAGGCCCAACGCCGAGCGCGACTGCTGGACTCGATTCTGGAGGCGGTGCCGCACGGGATTTGCGTGTATGGGCCGGATCGCCGGGTGACTCTGTTCAACCGGAGCTACAGCCTGGTCATGGCCGGCGCGCCGGTGCAGATCGGCGATCATATCGTCGATGTCATCCGTCGACGCGCCGAGTCGGGCGAGTTTGGGCCTGGGGAAGCGGACGATGTCTATTCGCAGCAGATGGCGTTCGACATCAGCCGCCCGCAGATGCGCCGCCGGCACCGCCCCGACGGATCGGCGATCGATATCCGCACCGCCCCCCTGCCGGATGGTGGCCATATCAGCGTGGTGACCGACATCACCCCGCTGGTCCAGGCAGAGGACGAAATCACCCGCCGCGCCGAGGAAATGTCTGCGATGCTGGCCAGCATCCGGCACGGCATCCTGCTGTGGAGCGCGGACAAACGGCTGGTCGCCAGCAACGCGATCGCGGCGGAACTGCTGGGTCATCCGCCCGGCCTGCTGACCCCCGGCCGCACCGAGGCCGAAGTGCATGCCGATATGGTGCTGCGCGGCGAATGGGGCGGGGGCGAGCAGGCCCTGGCGGTCGCGCGGGATCTTCAGGAACGTGACCGTTCGGTTCCCTATACCAGGCAGATCGTCACGAATGCAGGCCGTGTGCTGGATATGCGCTCCGACCCCGCGCCCGACGGCGGATGGGTGAGCACCTTCACCGATGTCACCGAAACCCGCACGGCACAGGAGGAGTTGCAACGAGCCAAGGTCGCGGCCGAAGCGGCTAACCAGGCGAAGTCCCGCTTCCTGGCAACCATGAGCCACGAGCTGCGCACGCCGTTGAACGCGGTGATCGGGTTCTCGGATGCCTTGCTGCGGGAGGCGGCCGTCGCGGACCCGGTCCGCACCGGTGAATTCGCCCAGCAGATCAACGCCGCCGGACGGCAGTTGCTGAGCTTGATCAACATCATCCTCGATGTGGCGCGAATCGAGTCCGGCCGGTTTGATCTTGCGTCGGAGTGGGTTGACGTGGCCCGCCTGATCAGAGGCGCTATTCGCCAGTCCGACTCCGCGGCCCAGGCGGCGGAGATCGCCGTGGTGGCCAACCTGCCCAACGGGTTGCCGGCGCTGCGGTCCGACGAACGGCGGCTGACACAGGCACTGAGTCAGTTGCTGTCGAACGCGATCAAGTTCACCGACGCCGGCGGCGTGGTGACCATCGGGGCCAGGCTGGAGTCCGATGGCGATATGCTGATCTCCGTGCACGACACCGGGATCGGCATTCCCGCTGGCGACCTCGAACGCGTGTTCGAGCCTTTCACCCAACTCGACAGCACCCTGTCCCGCCGCTACCAGGGCGCCGGTCTCGGTCTCTACATCGCTCGGGCGCTGGTGACCGGGCATGGGGGTCGCCTCACGCTGCGCAGTGCGCCGGGCGAGGGCACCACCGCGGAAATCCGACTGCCCGCGAGCCGGGTGGCATAGAGGTCGGCATCTTTGCACGACCGCCGGTAGTCAAACCGCACCCGCCGCCCCATTCTCTTGGCGGACAGCAGCCTCCCGGAGACCAAGCCATGACCGCGCTCGCCGCCACCGACAAGCTTTTCTTCCAACGGGCCGACACGGCACTGGACCAGGCCGCGGCCGTGGCGATCGTCGAGCGGACGCTGGGCAACAGCGATGACGGCGAGATGTTTCTGGAATACCGCGAAAGCGAGCAGATCAGCCTGGACGATGGCCGCATCCGCAGCGCGACCTCGGACGTGACCCTGGGCTTCGGGCTGCGCGCGGTCGCCGGGGAGGCGACGGGCTATGCCCATGCCGGCGAAATTTCTGAGCCCGCGCTGCGCCGCGCCGCGGCCAGCGTTGCGGCGGTGGCGGCGGGCCATTCCGGCGTGGCGGCCGAGGCGCCGCGAGCCACCAATGCGCGCCTGTATTCCGATGCCAACCCTTTGACCCTGACGGATTTCGGTAGCCGCACCGCGCTGTTGTCGGAGATCGACGCCTTCGCCCGCGGCAAGGATGCGCGGGTGATCCAGGTGATGGCCTCGATCGGCGGCGAGTGGCAGGCGGTGCAGGTGCTGCGCGGCGACGGCACACGGGTGGCGGACCTGCGGCCCTTGGTGCGGCTGAACGTCTCGGTGGTGGTCGAGCAGGGCGGACGGCGGGAAACCGGCAGCTACGGCACCGGCGGGCGGTTTTCCTACGACGCGGTCACCGATCCGAAGGTGTGGCGCGGCGCGGTCGAGGAAGCGCTGCGCCAGGCGCTGGTCAATCTGGACAGCCGCCCCGCCCCCGCCGGCGAGATGGAGGTCGTGCTTGGCCCGGGCTGGCCGGGCATCCTGCTGCACGAGGCGATCGGCCACGGGCTGGAGGGAGATTTCAACCGCAAGAAGACCTCGGCTTTCTCGGGCCTGCTGGGCCAGCGGATCGCCGTGCCGGGGGTAACCGTGGTCGATGACGGCACGATCCCAAACCGCCGCGGCAGCCTGACCGTCGATGACGAGGGCACACCCACCAACCGCACCGTGCTGATCGAGGACGGCATCCTGGTCGGCTACCTGCAGGACCGGCTGAATGCGCGCCTGATGGGGATGCCGGCGACCGGTAACGGGCGGCGCGAATCCTTCGCCCATTCGCCGATGCCACGGATGACCAACACCATTATGTTGTCCGGCGACACCCCGCCCGAGGACATGATCAAGTCGGTCAAACGCGGCCTCTATGCCGTGAATTTCGGCGGCGGGCAGGTCGATATTACCTCCGGCAAATTCGTGTTCTCGGCCAGCGAGGCTTACCTGATCGAGGACGGCAAGGTGACGGCGCCGGTCAAGGGCGCAACGTTGATCGGCAATGGGCCGGATGCGCTGACCAAGGTGGCGATGGTCGGCAACGATATGGCGCTGGATCCCGGGATCGGGACGTGTGGCAAGAGCGGCCAGGGTGTGCCGGTTGGGGTTGGCCAGCCGACGTTGAAATTGATGGGCCTGACTGTCGGCGGCACCGCCGACTGAGCGCGAATCGATGGAGGGGTGTTCGGCTGCCCTTCCTGTTCGCCAAATCGGAGCGGCCGTGAGGCGCGCTTGCCCAGGTTTTCTCAGGAGTGACGGGGCGTATCGCCGGAAATGGCGGCGGCGAATCACGCACTGGACGGTGTCAAGGCGAATCTTTGTCGATTTGACGAGCCGATAACGTCAAAAAAACGATAAAAAATCCTCAATGCGGAAATATCGGTCTCAACGGGGATGACCTGGCGCACAGACGCTTCGCCCTGAGGTATCAACGGCTAGAATGTAAGGGTAAGGCAATGATCAACGGTGCAATCGTCGCTATGCTGAACACAGTTGCCGATGCTGGCAAGGTCCGCCTGGGTGGCTACGCCCCCACTCTGCCAACCGCAGATGCCGGCAAGGTTCGTCTCGGTGGCTATGCCCCGACACTCGCGACCGCCGATACCGGCAAGGTCCGCCTGGGTGGCTATGCCCCAGCACTCGCGACCGCCGATGCCGGCAAGGTCCGTCTGGGTGGCTATGCCCCGACACTCGCGACCGCCGATGCCGGCAAGGTCCGTCTGGGTGGCTATGCCCCGACACTCGCGACCACCGATGCGGGCAAGGTCCGCCTGGGTGGCTATGCCCCGACGCTCGCGACCACCGATGCGGGCAAGATCCGCCTGGGTGGCTATGCCCCGACACTCGCGACCGCCGATGCCGGCAAGGTCCGCCTGGGTGGCTATGCCCCGACGCTCGCGACCACCGATGCCGGCAAGGTCCGCCTGGGTGGCTATGCCCCGACACTCGCGACCGCCGATGTTGGCAAAGTCCGTCTGGGTGGCTATGCCCCGACGCTCGCGACCGCCGACGTTGGCAAAGTCCGTCTGGGTGGCTATGCCCCGACGCTCGCGACCGCCGACGCTGGCAAAGTCCGTCTGGGTGGCTATGCCCCCGCGCTCGCAACCGCCGATGCCGGCAAGGTCCGTCTGGGTGGCTATGCCCCGACGCTCGCGACCGCCGACGCTGGCAAAGTCCGTCTGGGTGGCTATGCCCCGACGCTCGCGACCACCGATGCGGGCAAGGTCCGCCTGGGTGGCTATGCCCCGACGCTCGCGACCGCCGACGTTGGCAAAGTCCGTCTGGGTGGCTATGCCCCGACGCTCGCGACCGCCGACGCTGGCAAAGTCCGTCTGGGTGGCTATGCCCCCGCGCTCGCAACCGCCGATGCCGGCAAGGTCCGCCTCGGTGGCTATGCGCCAACCCTGCCGGCCGGCCGCTGATCCGCCACGCGGCGGAATTCGCCGCCCAGCCGAAATTATCGTAGGCTGACAAGACCGGGCCCCGCGGCCCGGTCTTCTTTATGTTGGGCACTCAGCGAAGGAAGGCGGCAATGACCAACCCCGATTCCGTCCCACACGACGCCGCTGCGGCACAATCCAGGTCGAAGCTGGTGACGTTCCATCGGCTCGTAGCGTCAGCCCGGCTGCCGCAGAGAGCCGACCGGTCCGCCGCCGGATCATTGCCAACCAGAGCATTCCGGTACTGCGAACCGGCAGCGTCCGCGTCGGGGTTCGGTTACTATATTTTTCCCCCCATCGGATTCTCCGTGCAATGGGATGGCCATGACATGATGTGGACCTGGGAGGGTGCCGGCGACTGGTTCCCATTGAAGTCCGCGCAATTCCCCGGCTTCCGCGACCAGTTCGCCGCAGCCGCGCCGGAGGAGATCAAGGATTATTCACCCCCCTTCCTGGGCGCGTTGCAGGAACCGGGATTGATCCAGCTCTGGACCGGCCTCGTCGCGCGCACCGCCCCGGGATGGAGCCTGCTGGTCCGCGCGCCGGCCAACCTGCCACGGGCGGGCGGCTACGAACCCTTCGAGGGCATCATCGAGACCGATCGCTGGTTCGGCCCCCTGATCACGAACATCCGGCTGACCAAGACCGACGTGCCGATCGACTTCAAACCGGATTATCCGCTGTTGCAGGTGCAGCCGATCCCGCGCCATGCCTATGACGATGCGACGCTCAACAATTACGAGCTGGTGCCCGATCTGCACCAATTCACGCCGGAGGATTGGGACGACTACTACGATACGGTCGTGCGGCCGCACGTCCAGGAGACCCGGCCACGCGGTCAGTATGCCGCCGCGGCGCGCAAGCGGCGGGCGGCCGAAACCGGCAATCCATAGGGGGCCGTGGCGTTTGCGGGATCGTCGGCGAATCATAGCGACTGACCCGAAACGCGGCTCACTCGACCGCGTCGGGCACGGCACGCTTGTTCAGAAGGACCGCGGCGGCCTCATCGTTTTCCGGAACACCCGCCAGCCGCAGGCCCGCGGCCCAGTCGTCACGGTCGGTCTCCCGGTCCAGCGGCGACGTCGCGATGAAGCGCTCGACCGTGAAATCCGGTTCAGTCTCCAACAATCGCCGCAACGCGATGCCGGCTTCCTGGGTCCGCCCCAAATGACCCAGCGCGGATAAATACGGTTTGAATCCGGCTGACAGCGACGGGTTTATCTGCGTCACTGCTCGACCTGCCGCCACCGCCGATTCATAATCGCGCTTCAGCAGATGGATCACGGTGAAGAACCCGTCGAAAAAAAACGCATGCGGATCCAACGGTGACAGGCGCTTATAGCGGTTGTTGCGCCGCTCCGCCTCCGCCACGTCACCCAGATAGGCATGGGTGATCGCCGACAGCGCCCAGGCCATCGCCAGGTTCGGGTTCAGCGACAGTGCCCGTTCATGCAGTGAGGCCGCTTCCCGCAGACGATGATGCAGGAAGGCTCTGACATGGCCGGCGATCGTGAGCGCCCGCGCATCGAAGGGATCGAGCACGATCGCGCGTTCCGCCAGGCGTCCCGCTTCTTCGATGCTGGCTTTCGGTTGGGTGGACCAACCCTGGCCGACCAGGAAGATATGCCAATACGCATACCAGGCATGCGCCGCCGCATAGTCCGGCTCCAGCGCGATCGCATCCTTGAGAAACTGTTCGGCGCGCGTGAAGTGCTCGCGCTCCATACGCCAGATCAGCGGAATCGCGCGCAGCACGAGGTCGTAGGCGGTGGCGCCAACGGGCGGGCGTGACGTGCTGCGGGTAGCCTCGATCAGCAGGATTTCCGGATCGATCTGCGCCACGACCTCGGCGGCGATCTCGTCTTGCAACGTCAACAGATCATTGGTTTGCCGGTCGAAGCGGCGCGCCCAGACGACCTGGTTGCCGGCCCGCAGGTCCAGCAGGCGCACCGTGACGCGTAGCCGGTTGCGCACGCGCTGGATCATGCCATCGAGCAGGAAATCAATGCCGAACGTGCGGCGGATCGCCGCCTCATCACGCCCCTCGGCCGCGTAGCGCCCTAGCGAACTGGACGACACGACGAACATCCAGCGAAATCGCGACAGGGCGGCGGTGATCTCCTCCGCCAGGCCCGGCGCCAGATGCGCATCTTCCTCGGTCACGCCAACAAGTTGCATGGGCATCACGCCAACATGCGCGCCGCCGCGGGAGGACTGCGCGTCCGGCGCCGGCGCCGGCGTCTCGGCCATACCCTCCGGCTCGTCCAAGACCACGGGTTGCGGCAGCGGTGGCGCGGCGGGCGGTCGCAGCGGCACCCGATTACTGGCAGGGCCGCGGATTTCCGTCAGCAGTTTCTGCGTTTCCACCGATGGCGCGGCATCCAGCAAATCCGCCAGCACCGCTCGGCAACGATCATAGGCCTGGATCGCCATGCCACGTTCGCCGCGCGCGGCATGCGCCCGCATCAGCGCCCGCCAGGCGCCTTCATGCGCGCGATCGATCTGCAACAGGCGTTGCGCCGCGGGGATGGCGGTTTCCGGTTCGAGCTGCTCGCGCAGCAGCGCCTCGGCCACGCTGCGGGCCCGGTCGCGCAGCCGTTCCCGTTCCGCGGTCAGCCAGGCGTCAAACGAGGGGTCGACGCCGTCCAGGTCCTCCAGCAGGTCGCCATCCAGCAGCGACAGCGACGCCGGCTGCAGGGTCGTGGCACGCATCACCTCCTCGACGTCCACCCAGACCGCGCCGGCGCGCAGGGTCAGGTGATCGCGCGTGACCAGCAGGATGTCGGTCTTCGCCGGCGACAGGGCTTCCAGCAACCGGTGGATCTCCTGGCGCAGCGACGCCCTGGCCTGCTCCTCCGGCCGGCGGCTCCAGAGCAGTTCGGCGAGGCGACCCCGCAAGGCCGGGCGCGGTGCCGAAAGGGCGACCGATGCCAGCAGGGCTCGGGTCTTCCGGCCAGCGGGCAGCACGCTTTCGCTGGTGACAGTCCAGGCCTCCATCTGGCCGATCAGCCGCAAGCGCACGACGATCTGGTCGAGCCTCGGCTGCGCGTTCGGCGGCTGCGTGGACCTGGGAGTTGTGTCTGCCATTATTCCAACACGGTATGAGAAGCCGACTGTAGAACCACCGGCATCGGCACGCAAAGAGCCTCGTCGTTTAACAGAGTGCCGCCTCCTGGAAGATTGGCCGCACGTCACCTTGCCACTCCTGGTGGTATTTTTCCAGCCAGCGTGTAGCCTGGTTGGGCGCGCCATCCGCGATGGCCTGCAACGGCGCCAGATAGATCGATTCGTCGTCGCCCGCTTCATTGTGCCGCGCCCGAGCCTTCAGGCCGTCGCTCGCGATCGTCAGTACCAGACGGGCCAGGTCGCGCAACGTGCCGTTGCGCCACGCGGCTGCCAGCCCCTGGCGCGGCACCGCAGCCCGCATGGAAACGGCATCCTGCCAGCCGCTGCCGCGCAACAGCGCCTCCGCCGCGGTCAGCGCGGCATCGTCGTACAGCAAACCCACCCACAACGCCGACTGGGCCACCATCATTTCGGCGCTGCCCGCGTCGGCGCCCCGCATCTCCAGGAAGCGTTTGAGCCGGACATCGGTGAACACCGTTGTCAGATGGTCGGCGAAGTCCCCGATCGTGGCAACGGTCCCGGCCAGGTTGTGCAGCCGGCCCGCCCTGAAATCCTGAAACGAGGCGCCGGCGACGTCGATATATCGGCCATCACGATAAACGAAATACATCGGGACGGCTTCGGTCAACCAGGCGGCGTAACGTTCGAACCCGAACCCGTCCTCGAACATCACCGCGGGAATACCGGACCGCTGGTTGTCAGTGTCGGTCCAGACATGTGCTCGGAACGACTGGAAGCCATTCGGCTGCCCCTCGGTGAACGGCGAATTGGCAAACAACGCTGTCGCCAGCGGTTGCAGCAACAGCGCGACACGCAGCTTGCGCACCATGTCCTGCTCCGACGCGTAGTCCAGGTTGACCTGCACCGTACAGGTTCGCGTCATCATGTCCAGTCCGAGCGATCCCACCTGGGGCATATAGCGGCGCATGATGGCGTAACGGCCCTTGGGCATCCAGGGCATGTCGGCGCGGGTTGCCAGCGGGTGGAACCCCAGCCCCGCGAATCCGAGTTGAAGATCGTGGCTGGCGGCGCGGACCTGGGCGAAATGGGTGATGAATTCCTGGTTTGTGTCGTGCAGGGTTTCCAGTGGTCCGCCGGACAGTTCCAACTGACCGGCCGGCTCCAACGACACCGACGCGGTGCCTTGCTTCAGGCCGATCACGTTCGTCCCGTCCAGGATGGGTTCCGCGTCGAAGCGTTGCATCCCGGCGAGCAGGTCGCGAATCGCGCCCGGCTGCCCATCCGCCGGTTCATAGGGCGGGGACGTGAGGTCAGCCAGCCGAAAGCCGAATTTCTCGTGTTCGGTACCAATGCGGAACTGGGCCTCGGGCTTGCAGCCCACGGCGAGGTAATCCGCCATTTGTTGGATCGACGTGACCGGGGTCGCGTCGGCGTCTCCAGGGTTGGACATTCAGGTTCTCGGGCAACTCGGGTTGAAGACCAGCGTACTAGCCGCACCCCGGCGCCTGCAACAAGGCCAGCCCGGCGAGGCATGCGGTCTCGGCCCGCAGGATGCGCGGACCAAGGCTCGCGGGATTTACAAAGGGGTATCTGAGCAGCGCGTCAAGCTCTGCCGGCGTGAAGCCACCTTCCGGGCCGATCAGCAGGGCGGCGGGGCCATGCGCCGGGGACAGCATTGGCACGGTTTTCCGCTCGATGGCGGCGTAAAGCGTGCGATCAAGCGGCCAGTCTGCCAGGACGTCATGCAGGCGGCGCGGGGCTTGGATGAGCGGGACCGTGAGGCGTTCGCACTGTTCGGCCGCCTCGGTGGCGATCGCGGACAGGCGGGATTCGTTGACGCGGGCCGTGTTGGTGCGCTCGGTGATGACGGGCAGCAGGGCGGCGGCGCCGAGTTCGGTGGCTTTTTGGGCGATCAGGTCGGTGGCGTCGCGCTTGAGCAGCGCGAAGACCAGCCAGAGGTCGGGGTCGGGGGCTTGCGGGCGTTGCCGCGCGCCGATGGCGAAGCTGGCGCGGTCGCGTCGCAGAGTGGCGATGCGGGCGGCGAACTCCCCGTCGCGGCCGTTGAACAGGCGGACCGGGTCCCCGGCGCCACGGCGGAGGACGGAAGCGAGGTAGTGCGCTTGGCCGGGGGCGGCAAGGATTTCGGTGCCCTCGGAGAGGGCGGTGT
>Ga0302320_10017736_pt1 | contig 14425 bp, 12 predicted proteins | sample Bog_T0_3_FD_202130 | JGI IMG/M metagenome (GOLD analysis project Ga0302320, IMG submission 202130) | Peat permafrost microbial communities from Stordalen Mire near Abisko, Sweden - Bog_T0_3 | ecosystem: Environmental > Terrestrial > Soil > Wetlands > Peat | place: Sweden: Abisko, Stordalen Mire...
CCATCAGGTGGTGCCACCTCCACATACTTCTGAGGCGGATAATTTGAGTAAACACTTTCGTAATTATATTTTTGATGACCGGCAATCCAAAGTGTTGTAGCGGTAGCTCCTAAGGCAACTGTACCCACGGCTGGCAATCCAAATCCCAATCCGCTCACATAGGCGTGAACCGGTTGTGTCAAAAATACCATGCCTACCACCGCCAAAATAACTAATTTACTTAAATATTTTTTGATTATCATATTCCCCTTCGACATTGATTCTAGTATTCATGATCATATTTTAGATAGAGGTCTAAAATGAATCAATTGTACCGGGGTATAGTTTTAAATTTCTTTGTGTTGAAAAATGCCTACGAAAATTCAGTGATGATAAATGGTAAGAAAATCTGCAACTAAAGGAGATATAATATATTGTTTTATATCATGCCTTCGGCTTTTGAGCTTTCAGAATATAGAAAATAATTAGCTCTAAAATACCGATTCCTAATAAGAAAATAATAAGAAACAAGTGCATATTAAACCCTCATACTTTCTTAGAACTGATAAGATGTAGTCCAATTAACCTGGCAACAAAAACACCAAGATATATCTGTCCTGAAATGGCTTCAAGATTTGACAATGACATCGCAATCTTATTGACAGGATAGATGTCACCGTAGCCTACCGTTGTAAGCGTCGTAAAACTAAAATACATCAAAGAGACTGAATCTCTTGCTCCTGCATAATGGAACGCATTTTTATCAATAAAATGAACGATGTCATAAAATAGTGTCCATAAGAAACCGATTAATAAATAAATGCTGATACCCGCACATATCGTATCCGGTGTCACCTTATCATCTGCAAATATATCCCGTATCATCAAAATCAATGAAAATAACAGAAAACCTGAATAAGTTAATAAAAAAATTGTTATAACTACATGCCTTACAATACCCGGAGAATATAGCCATAAGAGCAAATCCAAGATAAAAGCGTTAATACCAAAGACCCAGAACCATTTTGAAATTCTTGGATCAACCTTAATAGTTTTAAAAGTAGCAAGTACAACAACAAAAAATACCAAGGTAACCAAAGAAATCTCGGTTTTCATGTTTTCAATAAATGGAAACAAAAAAAACAAAGAAACCAGCACTAAAAGCAAATTCCTGTGCCTGTTTGACTTAATAACACGCAAAGCTGGGATCATTTAAATGTCATTCTAGGGAAAGCTGAAATTGAATCAATTGTACCGAAGTATAATAGCTCGTTGGATGGATATTCTAATTAGACAAAAATTCCTCTACAGGCTTGATGAATCTTTTAAAATCTTCGATCTGGGGCACATGACCCAAGCCTTTGAGCATTAATAAACGCGCCTTGGGAATACGTCGGGCAGTCTGAGGAGCTAATTTCTGATAAAGCCCCAAACTCTTTCTCACATCCTCAGAAACTAAATCCTTGCCTATGGCTGTCCGGTCTTCACTACCGGCAATTAACAAGACGGGCATTTTAAGATATTCCAATTCATAATAAACCGGCTGAGTAAAAATCATATCATAAGTCAAGGCTGATTCCCAGGCAAGCAAAGTACGGTCAGGACCATTGAGCCATCCCACCAATGGCTGAATCCAAATGTCATACTTATTCTTCCATTGCCCATGAAAATAATCTTTTCGCTCATATTCTTTAATGGATCGCGGAGTCTGATTCAATTCTCTTTTAAACCAATTATCTATCGACTGATATGGAACAGTCCGCTCCCAGTCTTCCAAACCTATAGGATCAACAAGTACCAACTTTTCAACATACTCCGGAAACATCAATGCATAACGTATCGCGATCATTCCTCCCATAGAATTTCCCACTAAAAATATTTTGTGAATGCCCAGTGAATCCAAAAGCTTCTTTGTATTTTCTGCTAAAGCCTGAAACGTGAATTGATAGCACCTTGGTTTCGAAGATTTACCAAACCCGATTTGATCGGGAATGATGACTTGATAACCCTGAGTCAATAGGGCCTTTGCTGTTTGGCCCCAATAAGCTCCATTGAAATTCTTACCATGTAATAAAACTACCGTCTTACCGTTGAATTTCTTTGAGTCAGACGGTTGAATTCGCATATACGCCATGCGTAAGTCCTGCTGTTGACTTCTAAATTTGTAATATATGACTTCAAAAGGGTATGGGTAACCGGTGAGCCATTGGTCGTATGAGATATCAGAGGCCATGGCGACAATATTCACACTTAAGAATAAAAATGAAATTATAATACATCGCATAAAAAATTCTCCAATCAATCGCCCAATTGCTCTATGGAGTATTGTTGATCTGGGTGACGTCCCATCCGCCTCCAAGGGCTTGGACCAATTGAACAGCCGCCATCATCTCGCTCACGCGCAGAGTTACCAGAGTCTGCTGATCGCTTAACAGGATAGTCTGGGCAGTGAGCACGTTGAGGTAGGGATCAAGACCTGTCTGGTACTGCGCCTGGGCTATATTCACGTATCTTTGCGCGGCCTTTACTGCCGCATCTTGACGGGCAATCTGCTCTGAGAGTACACGCAAAGTCGCAATGTAGTCTTCCACCTGCTGAAATGCCGTCAGCACGGTCTCTTTATAGGAGGAAGCGTCAGCATTATAGGCTGCGGTATACTGAACTACTGTAGCATTGCGTAAACCAGCGTCAAAAATAGTCTCTGCGGCCGCAGCCCCCAGCGACCAGAAAAATGCCGGGCCTGAAATCAACTTCGCTATTGTAGATGATTCAAATCCACCGCTTCCCGTGAGACTTAGCGTCGGATAATAAGCCGCCTTCTCAACTCCGATAAGTGCGTTTGCCTGCGCCATGGTACGTTCTGCCGCGGCGATATCCGGACGCCGTTGGAGCAGCTCTGAAGGAATTCCGACTGGGACAGCTGGAACCGGCGTATTCAAAAGTTTAACGGGCATCGAAAACGTTGAAGCGGGCTTACCAATCAGCGTTGCAATTGCATGCTCGTATAAAGCGCGGTTCGTGGCCACACCAATCCCTGCTGCTTCTGCACCTTCGAGCGTCACCTCTGCCTCAGCAACGGCCTCCTGGCCGTCGATGCCGGTTTCAACCAGAGCGCGTGTAAGGTCAAGCGACTGTCGATCCGCCTTGATGGTGCGATTATACAAATCCTGCAAAGCATCTTGACCGCGCAGTTCGAAGTAATACTCCGCAAGATCGGCCTGCTCTGTGAGACGTTCGTTTTCAAGGTCCGCAGCACTCACCTGGGCAGCGTACTGATACTCACGGACTGTATTGCGGACGCGATCCCACAGGTCAGGTTCCCATGACACGTCAAACGGCAATGAGAAATCGGTGGTGGTTTTACCTGTGCTCGTTGATGAAGTACCCGTCGTTGCGCCAATACCTCCTTCGGTCCTGCTGAACACAGGATTAACACCAACGGTAGGAAAGTAGCCCGCACGGGCCTCGCTCACCTGCGCGCGGCCTGCCATGAAGTTCTGAAAATATTGCGCGATGTTTTGGTTATCGATGTTCAACTGATCTTCGAGTGTGTTGAGTTCTGGTTCGTTGAATATCTCCCACCATTTCCCTTTAAGCGCCGCATCCTGTGGCAATGCCGGCTGCCAAGTGCCTGGAGGCGCTTCATTGTAAACTGCAGGAGACGACTCCTTGAAAGCCGACGGAGCGGGAAAGTCCGGTGAAACATATCTGGGACCAACATTGCACCCGCTCAGTAAAAAAATCCAGAGCGCTGCAAAATAATAAAGATTCATAATCTTATACCCCCTGATGACTCCAATTAAACCGCAACACTGGGTGCCGGTCCAGCCCCATGATTAAGGACATAATGCTGCTTTCCCTGCATCCGTAGCCTTAGCCGGTCGAACGCCAAATAGACGACCGGTGTTGTATAAAGTGTCAGCAACTGACTCAAGATCAGCCCTCCAATAATCGTGATGCCCAGAGGCTGCCGGAGTTCATGCCCCATGCCTGTCCCCAGCGCCAAGGGCAGAGCGCCCAATATTGCAGCCATCGTTGTCATCAGGATCGGACGGAAACGCAACATGCACGCTTCAAAAATCGCATCGGCAGGGCTCTTTCCCTCCTGCCGCTGTGCCTGAAGGGCGAAATCAATCATCATGATGGCGTTCTTTTTTACAATCCCGATCAGCAGCACAATGCCTATGATGGAAACGATGTTCAGGTCCACTTTAAAAAGCATTAATGCGAGCATGGCACCTACACTCGCTGATGGCAAAGTGGAAATGATCGTCAGTGGATGTACCAGGCTTTCATATAAAATACCTAAAACGATATACACTGCCAGCAGGGCCATCATGACCAGCACAGGCTCGGTGCCGAGAGATTGCTGATAGGCCAGCATTGTGCCGGCAAAGAATCCTTGCAACGTAGACGGGCTCCCAAGCTCATTTTGCATCTTGGTGATGCTCGCTGTGGCATCACTCAAAGACACGTTCGAGGCGAGATTGTAGGACAAAGTGATGGAGGGAAATAATCCTGTATGGTTGATGGCCAAAGGCGTTGTACTGACTCGCGGTGTCGCCATCGCAAGCAGCGGAATGTTAGCATTGCTGGACGTGTTAAAATAGATGTCTTTCAAGCCCTGCGGACTTTGCCAATACCGGGGAGCAGCTTCCAATATCACGTAATACTGATTTGCCGGCGTGTAGATGACGGACACTTCTGACTGGCCGAATGCGCTGTACAACTCTGAATCCAGCGACTGTACGGTAGCCCCAAGCTTTGCCGCAGTGACGCGATCGTAGTTCAACACTTCGTCAAGGCCTCCATTCTGCTGGTCTGAGCTTACGTCCTGTAGACCAGGCAGCTTTTTCATCTTACTGAGAATAATAGGTCCCCACTTGGTTAGAGAATTCATACTGTCGCTTTGGATCGTGTACTGATATTGCGCATTACTGGAACGGCCGCCGATGCGCAGATCCTGTACAGCCTGAAGAAACGCAGATGCGCCAGGCAGACGGTTTAATTGAGGGCGCAGGCGATTGATGATCTGAGTGGCACTGGCATTGCGCTTATTTAAGGGTTTAAGCGCAACGTAAAGGTTGCCAGTATTGGTGGCCCCACTACCGCCGGTAAAACCAATCACATTCTCAACAGCAGGATCTTTTTTGATCACAGCAGCGATCTGTTGAATGGAATTGTTCATCGATGGGAAAGATGAATCCTGCGACCCCCGTACTGCACCGGCAAGCGACCCTGTATCCTCCTGAGGAAAAAAGCCTTTAGGGATATTGATGATCAGGACCACATTGAGTGCTATGGTAAGAAAAAGTATGATAAGGATGACTGCCGGATTAGCGAGTGCCCAATGAAGGCTATTGCGATACAAAGACAGCACCCACCCAAAAAACTTCTCACTGGCAGTGTAGATACGATTATGTTTTTTCGTACGCTCGCTTTTCAACAAATAGGCACACATCATCGGTGTGGTTGTCAGTGAAACGATCATGGAGATGAGAATGGCTGTCGAAAGAGTTACAGCAAACTCACGGAAAAGACGGCCAACGATCCCTCCCATCAACAAAAGAGGGATAAAGACGGCGATGAGCGAAATACTGATGGAAAGGACAGTAAAACCTATCTCTTCGGCACCTTTCATCGCCGCTTCAAATGGTTTCATACCATCTTCAATATGGCGCGTGATATTTTCCATCACAACGATGGCATCATCAACCACAAATCCTGTTGAAATGGTGATCGCCATCAGTGAGAGATTATCAAGGGTATATCCCAACAGATACATCACGGCGAAGGTACCGATCAACGAGACCATCACAGCGATGGCAGGAACGAGTGTAGCACGGAAGTTGCGCAGAAAGACAAAGACCACGAGGACAACAAAACATATGGATATGAGCAGTGTCTTCTCAACATCATCGACAGAGGCGCGTATGGTGGTTGTGCGATCGAGAACAATGGTGGTATCGATACCGAAGGGAATAGATGCCTTGATAAACGGAAGTTGTGCGCGTATACGGTCGACCGTGGTAATGATGTTGGCACCCGGCTGACGGAAGATGATGATGGGGATCGCACGCTTGCCATTCAAATAGCCGGCAGCACGGATGTTTTGTACCGAATCTGTTACTTGGGCGACATCAGAGAGGCGGACAGCAGCGCCCTTGTTAAACCCAACGACGAGCGGTTTGTAGTCAGCTGCTTTCGAGATCTGATCGTTGGCAAGGATGTCTGCAGTCACAATACCATTAGAGATCTGTCCTTTGGCCAAATCAGCGTTCTGCAGGCTCAGTACGGACTTCAAATTCATAAGAGTAAGTCCATAGCTGGCTAATTGTGTGGGATTTGCATCCACGCGTACGGATGGTAACGCGCCGCCTCCGACAATGACCTGGCCTACACCTTGTATCTGCGATAGGCTCTGCTCGATAACAGTGGATGCCTCATCATACAATTCACCGGGACCGAATTTGTCTGATGTAAGGCTGAGGATCATGATCGGCGCGTCAGCGGGGTTGACCTTGCGGTAGGTTGGATTAGATGGCAAATTAGTGGGCAGATAACTTCGCGCCGCATTAATGCCGGCCTCCACATCGTGCGCCGCGCCATCAATGTTGCGGCTAAGGTCAAACTGGATGGTGACAGATGTACTTCCCAGAGTGCTGGAAGAGGTCATCTCTGTCACACCTGCAATATGACCGAATTGCCGCTCCAGCGGAGTGGCAACGGATGATGCCATAATTTCCGCACTGGCTCCAGGTAAGCTTGCACCGACTGCAATAGTCGGAAAGTCAACCTGCGGCAAAGGAGCTACCGGCAACATCTGAAATGCAATCACACCGGCCAAGGCAATCGCCACTGTGAGCAATGTCGTTGCTATTGGCCTATGAATGAAGGGTGCGGAAATGTTCATACCTGCCCTTTCGATTTATGCGTAAATCGCTTCGATAAATTATCAAAAAAAATGTAAATAACGGGCGTTGTGTAAAGTGTCAGCGCCTGGCTCACCAACAATCCTCCCACCATGGCAATGCCCAACGGCCTCCGTAGTTCAGAACCGTAACCGCCTCCGAGCGCCAACGGCAACCCTGCCAGCAATGCTGCCATAGTAGTCATCATAATGGGGCGGAACCGCAGCAGACAGGCCTCATAAATTGCATCCGTCGCGTTCTTTTTTTCCTTACGCTCAAGATTAAGTGCAAAGTCAACCATCATAATGCCGTTCTTTTTGACTATACCTATCAGCAGGACGATACCGATGATCGCCACGACACTTAAATCCTGGTGAAAAATAATCAATGCGAGCAAAGCGCCGACGCCTGCTGACGGCAAAGTAGAAAGAATAGTAAGTGGATGAACCAAGCTCTCATATAAAACACCAAGCACTATATACACTGTGACCAAGGCAGCAAGAATGAGCAGCGGCTCAGTGGACAGCGAATTCGTAAATGATGCCGCAGTTCCTTGAAAACCGGCCTGAAGGCTGGGAGGCATATGCATGTTATTTTGCACTTTATTAATCGCTGTAATGGCTTGGCCCAGCGCTGCACTGGGTGCCAGATTAAACGACACAGTGATGGCTGGAAATTGCCCCTGGTGTGTAATAACGAGCGGCTCCGTCGTGTTTTCAAAGTGCGCAAAAGCACCCAGAGGCACGGCGTTGCTCATGGCTGAACTGGTAGTGGATGCCGTTGTGGAAACACTCGCCGAAAGCGCGTTGGTCGGAGGAATAAGAGTATTTGCCGCCGGAGTGTACAGCGCTGAAGTCGTCAGCGCGTTTGATCCCGCGGAAGATGATCCGGAAGACGCAAAAGAAGAAGCAGCCGCTGCACCGGTTGTACCGGAAGATGCATTGGCCTGAATATAAAGCTGATTTAACTTGTTGGGGTCCTTTTGAAATTGCGGCTCACTCTCAAGCACAACGTGATATTGATTCACTTGCGTATACATGGTGTTGATTTGCCGTTGGCCGAAGGCGTCATACAAAGTATTATCGATGGTCGAAGGTGCTATGCCCAATCGCGAGGCTGTGACCCGGTCAATCACCAATGATACGGCCAACCCTCCTGGTTGTTGATCGGTTGCTACGTCTTCTAGTTCTGGTAATTTTTTCAACTGGATGAGAAAGCGATTGGTCCAGGTATTGAGTTCGTTGGCATTGGAATCTTCAAGCGTGTACTGATATTGCGTGCGGCTCACACGGTCATCTACGCTGATGTCCTGTACCGGTTCCATAAACAACTGTATTCCCTGGATCTTGTCTAATCTCGATTTGAGCCTGCGGATCAGATCTGAGGCGCTGATATTGCGTTTGCCCAGAGCTTTAAGATTGATAGACATCCGGCCGCTGTTCTCTGTTAAATTTGTGCCATCCGCGCCAACAAAGGACGAAAGGCTTTCAACAGCAGGGTCTTGCAGTACCGCCTTTACAAGCTCCTGCTGCTTGATAGCCATGGCTTGTGAACTAATTGTTGGTGATGCCTGTGATATGCCCTGAATAACACCTGTATCCTGTATCGGAAAAAACCCTTTGGGGATGATGATATAAAGAAAAACCGTAAGCAACATGGTGGACAGAGCGACTAACAGAGTAATTAGTTGGTATCGCAAGACAAACTTCAATGTACGACCGTAGAACGCAATCATCCTTTCGAAAACACGCTCCGAGGCTTTATAGATACGCCCCTGCTTTTCTTTTGGCTTGTGCTGCAAAATCCTCGCGCACATCATTGGCGTCAGTGTCAAAGAGACTACTGCTGAAAGAATGATAGTAACAGCAAGTGTCACTGCAAATTCACGAAACAAGCGCCCAACCACGTCACCCATGAATAACAACGGTATCAGTACGGCGATAAGCGACACTGTCAGCGAAATAATGGTGAAGCCGATTTGTTCTGCCCCTTTAAGCGCCGCATCCATGGGTTTCTCGCCTGCTTCGATGTACCGCGTGATGTTCTCAATCATCACGATGGCATCGTCCACCACAAAACCGGTGGAAATGGTCAGTGCCATCATCGATAAATTATCCAGGCTGTAACCAAGGGCGTACATCACCCCGAAGGTGCCAACCAAGGACAGGGGCACTGCAACACTAGGGATAATGGTAGCCTTGAGACTCCGTAAGAAAAGAAAAATGACCAACACAACAAGCGCGACTGTCAGGAGCAATTCGTATTCAACATCCTTAACTGATTCTTCGATGGCGGTTGTAAGGTCTGTAAGTACAGTCACCTTAATGCCCGTTGACAAATTGGACTCAAGCTGCGGCAATAGCTGCTTGATGCTATTGACCACACTGATGGTGTTGGCTCCCGGCTGACGCTGTACATTTAAGATCACCGCGGGGGTTTGATTCATCCACGCGGCCTGATCATTATTCTCGACACCATTCACGATGCGTGCGACATCGGTCAGCATCACCGGCGCACCGTTGCGATAGGCAACGACCACCTTGCGATAATCAGCGCTGGTGACCAGCTGATCGTTAGCATCGATTTGATAATCTTGCCGCGGCCCATCGAAATTCCCTTTGGCTGCGTTGACACTGGCATTTGTCAACGCCGTGCGCAGGTCTTCCATGTTGATACCATAAGATGACAGCGCCGTTGGGTTGGCTTGAATACGCACCGCGGGTTTTTGTCCACCGCTGATGGTTACAAGGCCAACACCGTTGAGCTGCGAAATTTTAGGTGCTAGGCGCGTATCCACAAGGTCCTCGACCTGAGAAAGCGACATGGAATTTGAGGTGATGGCCAGCGTAAGTACCGGGGCATCGGCTGGATTTGTCTTACTATAGACCGGAGGTGACGGCAGGATGGATGGTAATAAACTCTGCGCCGCGTTTATGGCAGACTGCACCTCTTCCTCGGCCACATCAATAGACATGGTGAGATTAAATTGCAATACAATGACGGAAGTGCCTCCGGAGCTGCTGGAGGTCATCTGGCTCAAGCCTTGCAGTTCGCCGAATTGACGCTCCAATGGCGCCGTGACTGTCGCTGCCATCACCGTTGGGCTTGCTCCTGGATAAAACGTGAGTACCTGAATGGTTGGATAATCGACTTGGGGCAAAGCGGAAACAGGCAGTTGTGTATAACCAACAATACCGACCAGGAGGATCGCCGCCATTAGCAAAGAGGTAGCTACCGGCCGCAAGATAAACAAACGCGATGGACTACTCACGATACTTTACTCCCGCTCGTCTTGGCTGAAACAGGCACCTTCGTAATAACTACCTTAACTTTGTCCTCCAACTTATCGAAGCTGCTGTTGGCGAGAACGTCTCCAGGATTGATGCCGTCAACCTGCGTTACATCACCTTCTGTGACTCCCGGCTTTACGGTAAGCATATGAGCGATATTGCTTTGGATCACATAGACAAACGATGCCTGTCCATTTTGCTGGACCACCGATGATGGAACGAGTGTCACCCCCTGCAAAGTATTGACCAACAGCCTCGTATTAACAAATTGATTTGGAAAAAGACCATTATTTTTATTGTTAAAAAGTGCCCGGGCTTTTACTGTACCAGTAGTCGTGTCAATCTGATTGTCGAGAGTCAATAGCTCCCCGCTTGCAATCTTGGTCTGCCCGGTGTGATCATAGGCATCAACGGTAAGCTTAAGCTTCTTGGATAGTTGAGCTTCAACCGGCCCCAAGCTGTCTTCCGGTATTGTGAAAATGACGGTGATGGGGTCTAATTGTGTAATGACCGCAAGAGTTACGGTACCGGTAGACTGCACCAAATTGCCCGGATCTACCAGCCGTAAACCAACACGGCCGGCAATCGGAGCGGTGATGTGGCAAAAGTCGAGTTGAACCTGATCGTATTCTACCGTTCCCTGGTCGTTTTTGACAACGCCATCATCCTGCAGCACAAGCTTTTCCTGGTCATCCAAGGTCTGCTTTGCAATGGCGTTGCGTGCCCACGCTGCTTGGTAGCGTTCAAGATCCATCTGTGCTTGTGCAAGCAGGCTCTCATCCCGCTCGAGCGCACCTTGCGCCTGTAAAAGAGTCGCCCGGTACGGACGCGGATCGATATCTATTAACGGATCGCCCTTCTTGACCAGTTGACCCTCGGTGTAGTGCACGGTAATAATCTGCCCAGTCACCTGGCTGGTAATCGAAGAAGTGTAGACAGGAGTGACAGTACCGATGGCATCAAGATAAACACCGATGTTGCCATTTTTAGCAGTCACACTCGTAATGGTGATCCCAGGCGCAATATGAGGTGGCGCTTTAGGCGCAAGCACAAGGTGTAAGATCAGTACAATCACAAGTACCAAGACAAGAAGCAACAGACTCCATATGATGATCCTCAAAACCTTGTGTTTGGGATGAAAAATCGCGATATGATGGTGTGCGCTGATGGATGAATGATTGTTTGGGTCATCTGTCATATGATTTGTATTGTTTTCCTAGGCCATAATCACCTACTCCTGGGAGAAAAGATTTCACATTTCTTATTTTTGTATATTAGGATCACCTTCATTTATAAGTCTTGAAACAGCCTTGTCGTTATTCTTTAAACATCGCTCTGCCTCCAGCCAATTATCTAAATCAGATCCCCCTTTTTCTAGATGAATCTGATAAGCCCGAAGCTTTATAGAACTATCCTCTTCGGCTACTTTTGTTGAAATATCTTCTGACTTCATTGATTCACTTACTTGATAAGGCGTCTTCTTGTTATGAATTGGTGCTGAACCATTTCCTTTGTTGGCGATTTGCTCTGCTAAGTTCTCAATTTTGTGTTTTGACATTTCTTTCTCCTTGTTCGAACATTAAAATGATTCTCTAAAATATATATATTAAGGATTGTTAATTGTTTTATTTTAGAAAAGAGACCAGAAAAATCAATTGTACCAAGGTATAATACGACATGATGACGGATGTTGAGCCATATTTATTCCTCCTAGGTTGGATAGTGATTAATTTATAGTATTCTAGAGAGAAATCAAAATGGCTCAATTGTACTAGGGTATAATAGATGTCAACAATGGATGATTAGACTTTGGAGGAAGTAATGCCCACTTTATGGGCGAAATACATGAGTGAACTTCCTTGAAGGAAAACAAACCTTATCCTTCATATCCCGAAATAGTTATCCCTACGATGACACTGGCCTGCTTCTCTTGCAAAAGAGAGTTTGACCATCACTTGTATTAGCGCAGGCGCCAGTCTTATCTTCTCCCTTGGAGTTAGTATAATCACAAGTATCACCTACTGCTTTTCCCGAACAAGCATCAATGGCAGCCTGTGAAGGAGCGCGGTGTGAATGCTCTCCACCAGAACCTTGACTCTGTTCAGAAGATTCTTGCGCAAAGGAAGTGCCCGCTAAAAACAAAATCGCTAAAATCGCACCGATAAGATTCTTCTTGATCATGTACCCTCCCGTTTTGATTAACTTTGTTATTATTCCTTATGCCCCGCCCCGTAAAATATCTCAGACTTTTCTACAATAACAATCTTTTCCATATTCTTTAATGACCGTTCATGGGCTTCTTTATCCATAGAAGACACACAATCCGATACCACCACTGGAAAGAATCCCCGATTGGACGCGTCACGGGCTGATGATTCAACACCAAATTCAGTAGCTATCCCGGTAAATATCAAGGTGTTTATGCCTCGATCGCGCATCAGGTATTCAAAATTTGTCCCGATAAAAATGCTGGCTGTAGGCTTATCAAGAACTATATCCGACGGTACTGGTTTTATACTATCGGGTATTTCCCTCTCTTTTGACCCGATGGGCATAAAGACAGGCAGCTTATCCACATCCTTTATATTAAAACGTCTCATCATCGAATAGATTCTCCATGATGAATTAAAATCTTTTGGCGGCGGGGTAATTAACGTATAGACCACCGGCACCTTACCTCTTAGACTTTCTATCAATTTCTTTGTATTAGCCATAAATTCATCTTTATTGAATATTCTGTCTACCAAACCGGTCTGCACATCCCAAACAACAAGGCAGGAATGAGCAGGATCTACTATTTCCTTAATGTCTTCAAAAATTTTGATTCCATTTACAGTTTTCATTTAACTGCCCCCTTTAGATAACAACCTTTGGATACATATATGCGCTCAATAATGATATGGCAAAAGTAACGATAACAAGAATAACAATATCATACGACAGTCGGGTTACATTACCAGTTACTAATAGGGCACGAATACCATCAACCATATAACTCAATGGATTGATGTTGGCAACCACCTGAAGCCAGGACGGCATAATCGAAATTGGATAAATAGCATTAGAAGCAAAAAAGAGCGGAAGAGTTATCGTTTGCCCTATTCCCATAAACCGCTCGCGAGTTTTCACTATAGACGCGATAATCATCGACAATCCGGTAAAGAAGCTGGCCCCGAGAACAATAAGAACCAACACACCCAACATTGAATATAGGTTAATCCGAAGGTGAATATGAAGGATCAAAGCAAGAATAAAAATGACGATGGCCTGGCTTATCCCACGAACACTTGCTGAGAGCATTTTCCCCCAAACAAGCGCTAAGCGCGGTGTTGGCGTAACCAATATTTTCTGAAGCAGCCCCATATCGCGTTCCATGATAATATCCAGCCCATAAAATATCGCGACAAACGTCACTGATTGAGTAAGAATGCCGGGTGTGATGAATTGTAAATACGTAACCCCTTGCGTTGGTATTGCCCGGACTTGACTCATCGCTTCTCCGAAGATACATAGCCATAAAACGGGCTGTACCGCTCTGGATATCAATTCAGTTGGATCATGAAGGAGCTTTATGATCCCAACCCAGGCCATCACTCTTGTTTTGATCATCAGTTGTGAAATATACTCCAACATATTTTATCCCAATCTCCCCTCTGTCTTCCTTGTCGATCGTATATCCCGGAAATTACCCTCCGCCTCAAGTGAATTACCGGCAAAGAAAATAAAAGCATCTTCAAGAGTTGCATCCTTCTTCTTAGTTCTTTCCTTTAGCTCTGCGACAGTGCCAATAACAGCAATTTCCCCGGTATTCATAATCGCAACTCTGTCAGAAGATTCTTCAGCTTCTTCCAAATTATGCGTTGAAAAGAATATAGTCGTGCCAAAAGTTTTTCGCAGATCCACCAGATGCTCCCAGATATTACGCTTGGCGATAGGATCAACCCCTGTCGTCGGCTCATCAAGAAAAAGAATACGCGGATGGTGGATCATGGCCTGTCCGATTTCCAATTTACGGATCATACCTCCTGAAAGAGTCCTCACCAATGACCGGGCGTGCTTGTCTAAATTAAGGAAGGTTAGCATTTCCTGGATACGCCCCTTGCATTCACGATAAGGAACGTCGTAAAGCTGTGCCATAAGCATCATGTTTTCCTGGACCGTAAGGGAACCATCAACGGAAATCATTTGAGGCACATAGCCTATAGACTTCCTTACTTCGGCCGAATGCTGGATCAAACTATGTCC
>Ga0302320_10017738_pt1 | contig 14424 bp, 11 predicted proteins | sample Bog_T0_3_FD_202130 | JGI IMG/M metagenome (GOLD analysis project Ga0302320, IMG submission 202130) | Peat permafrost microbial communities from Stordalen Mire near Abisko, Sweden - Bog_T0_3 | ecosystem: Environmental > Terrestrial > Soil > Wetlands > Peat | place: Sweden: Abisko, Stordalen Mire...
GACCATCGCGCGCGCCTGCGGCAAGAGCCACCTGCACAATCTTGAGCCGGAGGATCTCGTCGCCCTGACCATTGAAGCAGCGGCCATGGCGCGGGTGCCGCTGGCCGGCACCGATTGGATTCCCGGGAAGTCACCCTTCTGAGAGAGTCCCGTTCAAAGCGGGCCTGAGCGAGAGCGAACACATGTCCCTAGACCTTGCCGAAATCGCCAAAGAGAAGGGCATCAAGTACTTCTTGATCTCCTACACGGACCTGTTCGGCAACCAGCGCGCCAAGCTGGCGCCGGCCGCCGCGATCGCCGGCATGCAGAAGTCGGGCGCCGGGTTCGCCGGTTTCGCCACCTGGCTGGACATGACCCCGGCCGATCCGGACCTGTTCGCCAAGCCCGATCCGGCCAGCCTGATCCAATTGCCGTGGAAGCCGGAGGTGGGCTGGCTGGCCGCCGATCTGTGGATGGGCGGCAAGCCGGTCGAGCACGGTCCGCGCAATGTGCTCAAGGCTCAGATCGCCCGCGCCGCCGCCCTCGGCTGGCAGATGAAGACCGGCGTGGAATGCGAATTCTTCCTGGTCACCCCGGACGGGTCGCGCATCGCCGACGGCGCCGACACCCAATCCAAGCCCTGCTACGACCAGCAGGCCCTGATGCGGCGCTACGACGTGATCACCGAGATCTGCGACGCCATGCTGTCCCTGGGCTGGGAGCCGTATCAGAACGACCATGAGGACGCGAACGGCCAGTTCGAGATGAACTGGCTGTATGGCGACGCCCTGGTCACGGCCGACCGCCAGGCCTTCTTCAAGTACATGGTCAAGTCGATCGCCGAGAAGCACGGCCTGCGGGCGACCTTCATGCCCAAGCCCTTCGCCAATCTCACCGGGAACGGCTGCCACATGCACGTCTCCCTGTGGAAGGGCGCCAGCAATGTGTTCGAAGGCGACGGCGACAACCTGTCGCCCCTGGGCCTCAACTTCATCGGCGGCGTGATCCATTCCGCCGATGCGCTCGCTGCCATCCTCAATCCCACGGTCAACAGCTACAAGCGGATCAACGCCCCCCGCACCACGTCGGGCGCCACTTGGTCGCCCAACACGGTGACCTGGACCGGCAACAACCGCACCCACATGATCCGCGTCCCCGAAGGGGACCGGTTCGAGCTGCGCCTGGCCGACGGCGCGGTGAACCCGTATCTGATGCCCGCCGCCGTCCTCGCCGCGGGTCTCGACGGAATTGAAAACAAGCGCGATCCCGGACCGCGGCTGGACATCAACATGTACACCGAGGGCCATACCGTCAGTGGCGTGAAAACCCTGCCGCTCAACCTGATCGACGCCCTGCGAGCCCTGGAGGGCTCAACCGTGCTCAAGGAAGCGCTCGGGGCCCTGGCGCCCGCCTATCTCAAGCTCAAGCTGGGCGAATGGAACGATTTCTGCCGCCACCTCACTCAGTGGGAGCGCGACACGACTTTGGATTGCTGAGCTTGCTTCGCCTCAATTTGAAATCGGATTCGCGGCCGCCGGCAGTCAATCCAGGCTGGGGCGGCTTGGCTTTCCCTGGTCAAGAAGCGCGCGCACGTCTTGGGCCAGCGTCCGCTGGGTGTATGGCTTTGGCAGGAGCCGAACGTCCGGATCCAGGCGTCCGTGATGAATGATGGCATTTCGCGTGTAGCCGGTCGTGAACAGCACCGGCAGGTCGCTTCGCAGCTGTAGGACGCTCTTGGACAGTTCGCGGCCGTTGGCGCCGGGCAACACGACGTCGGTGAAGAGCAGATCAACGCGCGGCGCGGGGTCAAGCAGGCGGAGGGCTTCGGCGGCGTCGCCCGCTTCGAGCACGCCGTAGCCCAGCTCCTCAAGCACCGAACGCGCATACGCTCGAACGGCGGGATTATCCTCCACGATAAGAATTGTCTCCCCCGGCTTGGCGCGCGGGACTTCGGCGCTGTCCGCCTTCGGCGATGGCGACGCGGCCTGTTCGGGATGCAACAGGCGCGGCAGGTAGATTTTCACGGTCGTGCCCTGAGCCACCTCGCTGTAGATGCGGACATGTCCGCCCGATTGCTTCACGAACCCATGCACCATGGCGAGGCCGAGCCCGGACCCTTCCGCCCCTGATCGGGTCGTGAAAAACGGCTCGAAGACCCGGTCGAGAATGGCTTCGGGAATCCCGCTGCCGGTGTCAGTCACGCTCAGCAGCACATATTGGCCGGGCGGGACATCGCCAAACTGTCGGACATAAGCCTCGTCGAGGTAGGTGTTGGCGGTCTCTATGGTCAGTCGGCCCCCATCGGGCATGGCGTGTTGCGCGTTGACGCACAGATTGAGCAGGGCGTTCTCAACCTGGTTGGCGTCCGCGAGGGTCGGCCACAAACCGCCAGCCAGGACGGTCTCGATATCGATCGCCTCGCCAAGAGTTCGTTCCAGCATCACCGACATGCCCGAGACAAGGCGGTTGAGGTCGAGACGTGACGGCGCCAGCGTCTGGCGTCGGGAGAAGGCGAGCAGACGTTGAGTCAACTGAGTCGCGCTCCTGACCCCGTGCAAGGCGAGCTCAACGGGACTGGCCAGCGTCGCGGCGATGTCCCGCGCGGACTGGGTTGGCGCTGGGTTGGCAAGCCGACGCTGCACCATATCCAAGTTCCCCAGGATGACGGTCAGGACGTTGTTGAAGTCGTGAGCGATGCCCCCGGCCAGTTGGCCTATCGACTCCATCTTTTGCGATTGCCGCAGAGTATCCTCTGCGTCTCGCCGCAAGGCGGCTTCAGCCTCCAGTTCCTTGGTGCGCGTCTCCAGCGCCGCCAGCGTCCGCATGGACTGGCGCAGCAGGAGCCCGGCCAAGCCGAGCGCCGCTACGAGGCTGGAGCCAATCAGTACGAGCAGCGCATTGCGGGTGGCGGCCGCGTCGGCCTCGCGCTTGTCGAGCAGGTCGAGCTCACCCTGGGAGAACCCAGCAAGCTCAACACGAACCCGATCCATCAACACCTTGCCTCGGTCGGACTTCACGATGTCGATGGCGTCTTTCATCCGCCTCGCTCGGGCCAACGCTATAGTCTGTTCCAGCTCGCTCAATTTCGCGTCGACAAGCGGCGTTATTCGATTCAATCGATCCCGCTGGCCGGCCTCGCCGGCCGTGAGTTGACGCAGCTGCGCAACTGTCTTTGGCGTCGAAGCCTCCGCGTTCGCGAAGGGCTCCAGGTACTTGGAGTCGCCTGTCAACAGGAAGCCGCGCTGCCCGGTTTCCGCATCCTGCATCTCGCTCAGCAACACCGTTGCCGTTTGGAGTTGTCGAAGGGTGTGGGTGACAAGGCGGGCGGCGTCGTCCGCGCGCAGGGCCATGTAGCCGGAACTGATCCCCGCCACCAAGACGAGCGCGAATCCGCCGATGAGCGCCGCGCGGGCATAGGGAATCGCCTCGCGGCCTTTGATGTTCTGCAGGAGGTCGGGCAAACGCCATCTCATTGCAGAATCGCCTTCCAGCCGCGTTGCCGTCCCCATTGACGCCAGACCGAACCCTGATGCTAGGCCGCGCCGCCGCTCTTCGCCTATCGGAATCTAGTCCGGTCAACGTAGCGAGGTTCTGCTGGCGATGGCGCGCCTTTCGCCTTGGCGACCGGCCACGGTTCGGATCGCGTCGACCAATAATTCAGCACTGTATGGCCGCCAGCGCCGTGTCGGTCCAGGTGCGGAAGTCCTTCGCCGTGATGTCGGCGCCGCTGATTTTCTTGAGGTAGACTTTGACGTCGGATGAGGTGACGGCTTGCCGCTCACCCGCCTCGTCGAGATATTGGAACAGGTGCTGGCCAGGCAGCTCCTGGCACGTCTTGACGATCCGCGCGATGCGTCGATCATGCACGCCAAGCCGCCAGATCCTGGCGCTCTTGCCCTTGGCCGCGCGTTTCGTAAACCGGCAATCTCGGGAGATATCGATGAGGAAGCTGAGCACGAAGGCCAAGGACGCCTTGCCCGCCAAGGACTTCGGCAAGGGGTCTATTTCTTGATCGCGCTGTAGCATCCGGAATCGTGCTGGGAATCTAGGCCGATCTGGCAGGACGTCTTGAATAAATTCAACCTGTAGCCTCGCGCGTTCATGCACCGCTGCATGTACGAGATTGGGTCGTTCCCCGGTTCCCGCAATTGCGCCGGCGATTGGCGGTTGGCCCGCGCTTCACAGTCTTTGATGCTTGATTTCAATCGGGCGGAGCAGGCTGTCAGCGCCATGGTCAAGGCCATGGCCGTGAAAGCCCAATGAACGGTCGAAGACTGTCGCCTGATAATCGCTGTCCCCATCCGTGAACGGCCGTCTCTTCTCAAATCTGGCCCGCGACGGCGCGAATGTCTGCATCGCGCCCGCCCATAACGAGCCGCCCGGCGATGTCGTTCCCCGTCGCCGCTGTTCATTTTGATCCAGCGATAGTCATTGACTGTGGTGAGCGCCGGCGGTTCCACGGCGCCGCCGAACCCTCGGTGTTGGCGCGCGGGCCAGTCGCAAGCGTCATGCCTGGCGGAAAAGCGGGTTTTCAGATGTTGTTTGAATACAACCTGGTGATCAGGCTCGCGAGCGAGGCCATCGAGCCGCCCACGCAGAGCCAGATGGCGACGATCTCAGTCCAGGAGCGCCGGTCGATGAGGCGGGAGAACTCCTCTAACGCCGTCCAGGGGTCGTTCGAATAGCGCTTGGGCCCCATGGAGATCGACACGATCGATAAGGCCGCCGAGCCCAACAGAGCCAGCAGCCCCACCCGCGCCACCGGCAGCCACGGACTCGATAGCGCCAAATAGGCGATCGTCTGCGGGTCGGCGGAGAATTGTACGAGGTCGCTGGCTATGATGAGGCCGGAAAACCCCAGAATCGCGCCGCTTTTGACGTGATGGTCGTGGTCCCGATAGCGGAGGCTCTCCAGCACCCGGGCCTGGGTTTCGTCGAAATCGATCAGCTGCGCCCAGCGACGGCGTCCTCTCTCTTCGGCATTGTCCTTGACCTTGGCCATGAACGCTCTTGCGGGAAATCGAGGGCTGCAGGTTAGCGGAACCGTCGGCCGGGCGCCAGCCGTTTGCCTCCGGCGGCGCCCACGGCGGTTCGGCGGCTCGAAGGTCGCCGCGCCCCAGCGACCTTGCGCGTGAAGGGCCAGGAACTGACCGAGGCCAACGTCGTTCCAGGCGCTAAGGCGCCGGGGTGAGCCAAATATCGACCATGATCTCCGCTGAGATCTCTTCCAGCGCCGCTTGAATCCGGGCCGCCTGAAGTTCAGGCGCAAGCCGAAGACGCATCTCCATATGGAACAGCGGGATGCCGGAATGGGCCTCGGCATCGATCCAAGTCTTAAACGTCTCGATGTTGGCGTCCAGGCCGCTGAGCACTGAGGTCACCTGGTTCACGATCCCGGGCCGATCCTGGCCGACGAGGCCGAAATGAAGCAATTCTCCAGCCGCGGCGGGCCCTTCGACAGCGGGAACAAGGCGCACTTCAAGACCGCGGGCGTCCACGGCGCCCACCGCTGAACGCAATTGATCAACGCTGTCCTCGCCAAGCTCGACCAGCAACGATCCGACGTAAAGTCCGCCAAGCCGACTGAGGTGGCTCTCAAGCCAATTACCGCCCGCCGAGACGACTGCGGCCGCGAGCGCCTGGGTGAGCCCGGGGCGGTCGCTGCCGACCACGCTTAGGACCAGCAATGTCATGGTTGACTCTCAAGAGGATGTTGGGCCGCGCCAGCGGGCGCCAGATTCATTATTACGGGATGGCGGTTCGTAACAGCACCGATGCAGTCGACGCTCATTGTGCGACCGCTGGATCTCGGATCCGTCGCGGGTCCGCGACGACCGGTACGCATTCAATCTTCTGAGGGGCGCGCCATGCCTGATATCCGTCCAAGCGCGGCAAGCTCCATCCCCGCGAATGGGGCGGCCTCATCGTCCGGGATGGGGTCATCCTTTTTGCGTCAGGCCCTCGCCGTGATCACGAAATTTCCGCATTTTGGTGCGCCTCACGGCTTAGTGGCTGGAAGCCTCCGGTAACGGCGCTAATCTGGCCAGGAGTCACGCCGACCCTTTGGAAGAGACTGTACGATGAGAACGCGTTTGCTTGCCTTGGGCCTGGTTCTCGCGTGGCCGTCGTTCGCCCACGCCAACTGGTTCGGCGATACGATCGGGCGTCCGATCACCGGTGGGCTGGCGCAAGGCGCGCACGCTTTCAGTGACAGCATGGTCACCGGCGCAAAGCAGACCGGCGCCGCTTTCGGCTCGGCGGCGCACGGGATTGGCATCAAGGGTTGGCCGCGGTCAAATCAGGAGCTGGCGTTCGACGCCGACGTGGGCGCGGGCCAGGCCCAATGGGACGGCTTTGGCTGGCGCGCCTGCCAGAAGTCGGGCTGTTTCGAAGGTGGGCCGACGCCCCTGCCAGCCGGCGGCGACAAGATGGCGCCGAACGTCCCGCTGAGCCCCGTTGCCGAGCCGACGGTCAAGGTGACGATCTACAACAACTCAGCCTCCAAGCGCGTGATCGAGGTGTACGACGCCAAGACGGGGGCCTGGACGCATCGGTTGGCGTTCCAGCCTCGGCAAAAGACCGAGGTCCTGCTCCATCGGGACGCGGAGGGCCGCGCCGAGGCCGTCCTGCGCTGGGACCACGATCCCCGGTTTGACGTGCGTTACAACTGGGTGAACCCGGGCGACGAACTAAAGTAGGCGCCTGTGGAATCGATGCTTAATACCGCCTGCAACATCACCGCGGCGCCGGCCGCAAGTTGCTCGCGCGTACTCCACTCGTCCGGGGTATGGCTCATGCCGCGCAGGCACGGGATGAAAATCATCCCCGCCGGACAGACCTGAGCGATGAACGCGGCGTCGTGGCCTGCGCCGCTGGCAATATCTATCGCGGACAAACCCAGGGTCTGCGCCGCCGCGCGGATGGCTTCGCGTATCCCCTCGCTACAGGACGCGGGAAAGCCGTCGGACAACGTCTTGAAGGCGGACCTGTTCACTCGGGCGCGTTTGGCCGCGTCGTGGCTAGCCTCATTGATCCCCGCTTCGAAGCGGTCCGTCATGGTCCGGTCCGAACTGCGCGCGTCAATGACCAGTCGGCACAGATTGGGCACGACGTTGGAGCCGCCCGGCTTGACTTCGAGAATGCCGACGGTGGCGACAAAGTATTCCGGCCCTTCGCTGGCCAAGGCCTCCGCCAATTCACGAACCGCTACTAGAGCCAGGGCTCCGGCAAAGGCCGCGTCCTGGCGAAGGTCCATGGGCGCCGTGCCGGCGTGGGCCGCCACGCCTTCGAAAACGATCTCGATGCGTCGGATGCCAACAATGGAACTCACCACGCCAATATCGAGGCCGCGCGCCTCGAGCACGGGGCCCTGCTCGATGTGCATCTCAATGAAAGCCGCGAGGTCTTGGCGCACCGCGGAAGAAAGCGCCTCCGGATCACCCCCGACTTGGCGCAAGGCGTCGCGCAGCAGGCCGCCATCGGGACTGGCCATCGCGAGCATGCCCTCGTCAAGCAGACCCGCCATGCCCCGGCTTCCAATACAGGACAGACCGAAGTCGCTGGGCTCCTCGGCTAAAAAGTCGATGACCTCCAGGGGATGCTCTAGCCCGCCGTTCTGGCCCAGGACGCGCGCGACCGCGATTCCGGCGATGACACCCGCGATTCCGTCGAAGCGACCTCCCCCCTGGACCGTGTCACTGTGCGAGCCGATAGCGATCGGGCCCAGGTTCGGATCTGCGCCGTCGAGCCGACCGATCAGGTTGCCGGCCGCGTCGACGCGGACCTTTAGACCCGCTTCAACCATGATCTCCGTCAGGAAGGCGCGGCCCTGGGCGACAAAGGGCTGAACGCCCTCCGCGTATAGGGGCGCGCTTGTTCTGTAATGGCGCCGAGGTCGAGCAGATCTCGCCAAAGTCGCTCGGCGTCGATGGCCAACCCGGGACTCACAGCCATAGACATTCTCTTCGTGGCCGCTGGAAGCGTCCTTGCCCAGGCTCGGCGACGACCTTCCCGTCCGCGAAAATCGCATCGCCCCGAAGAAACGCGGCGTCGACCTTGAACGGCAAAATCATGTTTTCGTACGGACTCCAAGTCACGACATTCGCGCCGCTTGCGGCTGGGTCATAGCGATAGGGGTCCTCGCGCACCAGAACCACGTCGGCGTCGCGCCCGACGGCAAGGGCGCCTTTGGTATGGCTGAGCCGGAACAGGTAGGCGGGATTATGCGCGAGCAGTCTAGCGGCATGGGTCAACGGCAGCCCTCGTTCGTGAAGGCCCTTCATCAGAAGCGGGTAGAGCACCTCGAGGCCGGGAACGCCCGAGGCGTTGTTCAGTATGACCGGATCGTCCTTGCGATCGGCGGACCAACTGACGTGGTCGGTTGAGACGACCGTGACATTCCCCGCCGCCAGGTGACGCCAGAGCCTTTCCACCTCAGCGCGCGCCCGTATCGGGGGATTTACCTTGGCGCGGCCAAGCAGCCGGCTCACGTCGGATTCCTCGTCGAGTGTTAGGTAGTGGATGCACGCCTCCACGGTCGATTCATAGCCCTGAGCGCGGTAGCTGGCCGCGATTTCGTAACCGCGGCCGATGGAGCAATGGACCACGTGAGCCGCGCAGCCCGTCGAGGCCCCGATCTCATAGACTTGGGCCATGGCGAGGGCCTCCGTGATCGGAGGTCGTGAGCGGCCATGGGCCGCGTAAGTCCTGTCGCCGGACTCAACCACCTTCGCCATGCAGGCCCGCACCATCTCGTCGTCTTCGTTATGCACGCCGGCCATCAATCCGTGCCGGGCAATGGCGGCGAAGCACTCATGCATCATGTGCGGTGGGATGCGGGGGAAGCGCTCGGGGTGGGTGCCAAAGGTTGAAAACTTGAACGCGGCGGCCCCGGCCTCGATCAAGCCGTCGATATGCCTGGCGCCGTCCGCGGGGGCGGCTGTCGCATATAGGGCGAAATCGACCCGCGCCTGCTCCTTGGCTTCGCTCGCCTTGGCCAGAAACCGCTGAGAGGTGGAGATCAGGCGACCGTCGTCGTAAGGCATGTCGACGATGGTTGTGACCCCGCCGGCGGCGGCGCTCTTCGTCGACCAGATGAAGTCTTCCTGATCCTTCTGACTGCGGCTGTGCGTTTGTGAATCGATCGCGCCAGGCAATACGAAGAAACCCCGGCCGCCATGAATTTCGCCCGACGGCGGCGGGCCTTGGCCGACCCGTTGCACGACGCCGTCGCCCGCTAGAACCCAACCGTTGTCTATAACGCGGTCTGGCAAGACGACAGCGCCAGTGAAAACCCGATCTGTCATAGGCTGCCCCTCAATTTCCTTGTGTGCGTGGCTCGCGGTTGCCGGCTCCTCGCCGATCGGATTGGGCTCTAATGATCGGCGCTGAAACCCGATCCCAAGCGCCCAAGCCAAGGTGGAACCTCTCAGCAGACTGCTGGACGTCGCGAACCATGGGTTCAGCGACAGGTATGACCAAGCGGCTCGCCATCGCCGCGGCAAGGGCCGCGACGATGGCGATACGCTTGATCAGGGGAGAGAGGCTGACAGGCGCACGAAGAGGAAGGTCCCGAAGGCGCCGTCGGGGGCCTACTCACTATAGAGCGAAACCTGAGGGCTTCGCTCCGCCGCGATTTGCTGGTTGGGGAAGGTGTTGAACAGATTGTGGCCGCCGACCGTAAGCTTCAAGGTGGGATTGACTTGGTAAGCGACCGACATGTCGGTGACCCATTGAGGTCCGAATGTCTGATCCAGCGCCGGATTGGTCTCGTCCAGATAGGCATAGGTTCCATATCTGGTGATCGACGGCGTGACCGTCAGGCGCTTCCAGCTGTAGGCGGCGCTGAGCACCAGCTTGGAATCGGGCGTCTGCCGAGTGATATAGCCCTGCTGCTGCCGATCGATCACGATGACGCTGGCCGGAAGCTGAGGCGGATTCGGGTTGATATGGGTGATGACCGTGCTGTTGACGTTCAGCGCCGCCGAAAGCAGAAGGCTGGATCCGGCGAAGCGCACGGTCTTGTGCGCGACGATATCAACGCCTTCAGTCCGCGTATTGACGCCATTCGTGAAGTATTGAGCCCCCGCGAGTCCTGGGAATCCGGCGTTGGCGAGCAGATTCGACACCACGGACCCGGTCAAGGTTTGACTGAGGACGATGCGTTTGTTGACGATGATGTCATATCCATCGACCGTGAGGACGGAATCTCCCCACCCTTTCAGAACGAAACCGCCTGAAAAGTTCGTCGATTCCTCGGGCGACAGCGGCTTGGCGCCAAGCGCCTCGCCAGCGGCGCTGTCAGGCCGCACGATCCGTTCCAGGAGCTGTTCGTTGCCGACGATCACCCCCGACGTTCGCGAGTAGTCGAGTTGGCCGATCGAGGGCGCGCGATAGCCCGTGCTCACACTGCCGCGCAATGATAACGCCGGGACGACCTCGTAGCGAGCCGAGATCTTGCCGTTGTTGGTCCAACCGAAATCCGAATAGTGCTCCGAGCGGGCGGCGACGCCGAGGTCCAGCTTCGGCAGGATTTGGCCTTCCAGATCGATATAGCCGCCCTCGACATCGCGCCCAAATACGCCGGCGTCGGCCGGCTGAAATCCGGAGGCGCTCTGGGAGCCCAGGGCGGCGAGAGCGCCCGCGCTGGGGCCGGTGAGAACGGGCTGACCACCGTTTTCCCAAGTGAAGGGATCGCCGGCAATGATCTGGTAGCGCTCATCGCGATAGGCTAGGCCCGCCGCGACGCTGAGCGGGCTGGCCATGAATCCTGTATCGAAGGGCCTGATCCAGTCCAGATTGACGTTTGTCTCGTCGTCGACCGTGGCGCCGGAAGAGCCGCCTGTGCCGCTCGCCAGGCCCATGCTCGCATTGTCGGTGTTCCAGATGTAGATGGATGCCTTGTTGCTGCCGTGCTCCGCGCTCAGGTTGACCTGACCAATATTGCTGGTCTCATATTTGAGGCCAATGGCGCTGTCGTAGTCGAGCGACGTGACCTTCTGTTCCGGCTGGAATCCGTTGGGATAAAGCGCCAAAATGGTCCCGCTATTGTCAGGCGGCCGGTAATTTCCGAAACCAAAATTCTGGCGCGTCCCCGCTTCGGCGAAGCCATAAACCTTCAAGTTCTCGGTCAGCGGCTCCTCGCCGTTCGCGAACACGCCGAACTTGTCGTATTGACCAGCGCCGTAAAACCAATACCGCCTGGGACTGTTGGCGGCCGGCTCCTGTGGACTTCCCGAAGGATAATAGAAGGTCCGCGTGTCGGCTCCTTCCGGCGATTCCTCCGGCGTGGCGTACACGCCCTCCAGGGCCACGTGCAAGAACCCGTCCTTGGGTAGGGTGAAGCCCGCCGAGCCGGTCAAGTCATAGGTCTTGCCGCCGCCAAGGGGATTGGTCTCGCCTCCGCCATGGAGATATTCGCCGTACTGAGCGTCAAGGTCGATGCCGTGGTTCTGCTTTTTCGGGATGATGTTGATGACGCCAGCGAGCGCGTCGGACCCGTACTGCGCAGACGCGCCGTCGAGCAGGACCTCCGCGCTGCCAATGGCGGAGACGGGGATTGTATCCAAGTCGACAACCTGGGTGCCCCGTCCGTAGTTGCCGTAGCTCGTGTTGACCTGGGAGTTCAGGTGGTAGCGGATGCCGTCGATGAGAACGAGCGTCTCATCGGGCCCCAGGCCATGCAGCGACGGCCCTTTCACGGCGTATTGGACCGACGCGGACGCGGTATTCTGGGGAAAGTGGAACGAGGGAACCTCCGACTCCAGCGCCGAGTCCAAGTTGGTGATGGACCCCCGCTCCAGGCTCGCGCCTCCAACCACCTGAACGGGCGTCGAACTGGTCAGAGCCGTCAAATCCGAACGCCGCGTGCCGGTCACGATGACCGTGTCGGGCGAACTGGAGTCCGCGCTTGGCTGCGCGCTGGTCGACTGCGCCATGGCGACGCCCGGCGCGGCCATTCCCCAAATCAGAGCGAATGCGGACGCCGCGCCCAGAAGCTGGTTCGCCTTGGCGGCGGCGCCTCGAACATAATGGCGCGATCGAACCAAATCGGCGTTTTGGAATCCACCGGCGCAAGACTTTGATGTTAGAAAACGATGCATAACAACCCCTTACCATCAAGGATTTAATCTTGAGAATGAGGGTAAGTTACGCTTCTCAATTACGATCATACTTAAAACCGATATCGCGCATAAACAGGGCCGATGGGTTGGCCGGCATTCGGATTTAGAGACGCTTCGCGGCGACCGGCACGACATCGAAATTGTTGTCTGCGCGCATAAATTCAAGCCGCAGTAATTCCAAAAATTCACGCTCGGACTTGTTCAAGTCTCGTTGTCCGGAATGAAAGGCGTAAAATTGCCGGGTTAATGTCGGTTCGATGATCATATGACTGCGAAGTGCGCCGCTGTTGATTTGGTTTTGCACCGCCGACGCCGGCAGAACCGTGCAAAGAGGCTGTTCCCGAACCATGGCTAGGGTGAGCGGAATTGAATTCACTTCCATGACCGGGGTGAATTTGAGGTGGGCGTCAAGCACCGCCGCATCCAAGATTTGACGCAAGCCCACTTCCTGAGTTGGCACGGCTAGGGGCAGGTTCATGAGGTCCGCCAGAAGAACTGGACCTGGCGGCAAGAGGTTGAATCGAGGATTGGCGATCAGGGACAGCGGCTCGGCGTCGGCCAGTTTGAACCTCGCCATCCCGGGAACCGTGCGCTCGGTGATGGCCAGGGCGATAGTCCCATTGGAAACCATGGTCTGGAGCGCGCCGGTGCTGCCTTGCAGAACCTGGATGCGGATGGAGGGGAACCGTTTACGCCAAAGCCAGATTGCCCTGGCGATGCATTGGGGCATCGCGCTGGTGTGGGCCGCAGCTGGCACAACGCCGATCTTCAGTCGACCGCCTTCAGCGCAAACGACGCTGGCGCTTTCCACGGCGATGCGGCGGGCGCCTTCGAGTATCACCTTGGCGGCGGCGTCGAGGCGCTGGCCCGCCTCGGTTGGAATCAGGCCCTCGCGAGAGCGGTGAAAGAAACGGCTATCCAATGCTTGTTCTAATTTTTGCAATACATCCGTGAGAGCTGGCTGCGCCATGGAAAGACTGCGGGCCGCCGCCGTAATAGTGCCGCTTTCGAAAAGAGCGCGGCTATAGCGCATCTGGCGATATGAGAGCACGGGGCGGAAGCAGACATTCTCTTCAGGACTCCCAAGCTCTCCAGCGGGTTCAAGCAGATTCCTGACGATTTCCGCGAATTCTCTGGCCGCGGCGTCGCCTTCGTGGTGGCGAGCAACAAGTTTTGCGGTGAGAGGAGGCCAGAATGGACGGACATCAATATTCGCGAGCCTATGTCTATCGGCCACAAGATAACCGGGCAGCAGATAGGCAGCGTCCGGCTGTTGCAGGATTAAGCGCGGCAGGTTTCCCGCGGCCTCCTCGCAAAACTCAACGTCAATCTTTGCCCGGCCCGCGGCGTCGCGGAGCTGCTGGACAAGGGATCGTCCTAGGGCCGGCGCGATGTAGCGAGCGCCCATTGATGAGGGGGACCGATCGGGCTGACCGCCGCGCGCGGCGCGCATGACGATCCAGGCGTCTTGAGCGAGGGCGAGCGTCGTCGCCGGATTGTTGAGCGGCCGCTCCGAGTAGGGCGCGGCCTCAATGATAAGCAGCGACCGGTCGTCTTGTCCAAAGGCCCCGGCGATTGAATGGGCGTCATCCACCGTGGACTCAGGGTCAACGAAACAGGGTTCAAGGAAGATGTGCGGATGGGCTTGGCCAAATATCTGGATGGCTCGGCTGACAGCCTTGGTCAGGCGGCTGATCCCGAAGCTCGCTTTGACGTGGACAGCCAAGTGAGCCGGCTTTTGTTCGCTCGGGCCTTGGGCGACCCAATTGCGGAAGAACTCTTCCGCGTGAAGGAGGGGAAGAGCCGACCGAAACAGCCACAGTCCCGTCGGCGTCGGATGCATCCTGCGCTGCACCTGCTCCAGCAAGGGGGCGCCCGTTTCTTCAGTGAGAAGTTTCAGCGCCTCGCTGAAGGTCGATTGAGTGATGCGGAACTTCGCCGCCGTCGCCGCGCAGCTTTGCTCCTGGCACGCCAGCACGAAGTAACTCAACCGCCGCAAATCCATGGGACCGCCCTCGCTGCGGTGAGGCTCCAGTGTGGGCCTTTTCATCGTCGGAAGGGTAGCTGAGCAATCAGTTTGCGACGAGCGCGTCGGTGAGGGAAAAGGTCTAAACTATTAAATATGCTAATGTTTTGTACATTTCTGATAGCTTGGCGGTCAGGGCAGGGCGCCGATTGGGTTGCGGCCGTGCCGGGCCTTTCACGCGGAGCGCGATCCCTGCCCAATCTCGCGACATGCGTGTGGAAAACGGACTGTGAAGGAAGGATGTCTCTCCGGATGGGGAGCAAAATTCCCGCCCCGGTGCGGTCGTAAGAACCGACA
>Ga0302320_10017743_pt1 | contig 14421 bp, 14 predicted proteins | sample Bog_T0_3_FD_202130 | JGI IMG/M metagenome (GOLD analysis project Ga0302320, IMG submission 202130) | Peat permafrost microbial communities from Stordalen Mire near Abisko, Sweden - Bog_T0_3 | ecosystem: Environmental > Terrestrial > Soil > Wetlands > Peat | place: Sweden: Abisko, Stordalen Mire...
CGAAGAAGAACGGCGGCGGCTTTCTGACCGATCATTTTCCCGAAGCACAGAAGTCGATCTGGGACTTCCACGGCATGTTCACGTCGTCGCGCCATGTTCCGAACGTGAGTTTCGCGGGTCTGATCCATCCCGGCCTGATCGGTTGCCTGCCGGACCCCAAGCTGCTGGAGACCTGGAACAAGCGCGAAACCGGCCTTATCGCCACCAATCCAACCCGGGTTCCGCCGCTCGCCAACGCTCCGTTCGGGCCGACCGCGCACATGGGCCGGCTCAAGGGCGACGCCAGGGACGCGGCGGCGGCGACGGGCGCGCGCACGGTTCCGCCGCGCGAGCATGGCGGCAACTGCGACATCAAGGACTTGTCGCGCGGCGCCAAGGTTTACTTCCCCGTCTATGTGCCGGGTGCGGGACTTTCGATGGGCGATCTGCACTTCAGCCAGGGCGACGGAGAAATCACCTTCTGCGGTGCGATCGAAATGCCCGGCTGGATCCACCTGAAGGTCGACCTGATCAAAGGCGGCATGGCCAAATACGGCATCAAGAACCCGATCTTCAAACCCAGCGTCATCAAGCCCGTCTACACCGACTACCTGATCTTTGAAGGCATCTCGGTCGACGACGCCGGCAAGCAACACTACCTCGATGTCAACGTGGCGTACCAGCAGGCGTGCCTGAATGCGATCGAGTATATGACGAAGTTCGGCTACAGCAGGGCGCAGGCTTACTCGATCCTGGGCACTGCACCTGTGCAAGGCCACATCAGCGGCGTGGTGGACATTCCCAACTCCTGCGCCACACTCTGGCTGCCCACCGAGATCTTCGACTTCGACATCAACCCCGGAGCATCCGGCCCGAGCGGCGGAGCCAAGGGTGGCGTGTCGATGCCGCTCGCGCCCGATCTTTGATAGAGGTGCTGTAATGCCGGTTTACGATTATCTCTGTTCGGACTGCGGACCGTTCACCGCAATGCGACCAATGCTGGAGTTCGACCAGCCCCAGCCATGCGACGAATGCGGGGAGGCAGCGCCGCGTGCGCTGCTGACCGCGCCGGCGATGTTCGGGGGTGACCCCGGACGCCGGCGGGCAGCGGAGGTGAACGAACGGAGTGCCCATGCGCCGAAGCGCGCGAAACGCCATCCGGCTTCGTGTGGCTGCTGTTCGGGCGGCGCCGGCAAGAAACTTAGAGCGGAAGCGGTGGCGGCCAAAAGCCTCCCGGCAAAGCGGCCATGGATGATCGGCCACTGAACCGCGGTTTCGTGCGTCCGCCGGTCACCGTCAAAACCGCCATCCCCTCTGCTCTGGTAGCGACGTTCCTGCTCTCTCCGGCGCGCTGTGCGTGTTAAAAAATTTGGAATGCCAGATGAAGGCACGGCGCCGAAGCAAAACTGCCACGTCAAGGGTCGGCGCCGTGCCTGCCTGCGGCGTTCACAAAGATGGAAGTTCGGATTGATCGCCGTCGCCGGCGGGACGTTCACTCCGCTTCGTCTGCTCCCTCAGCAGCACCGGCAGGCCAAACAATGTCGACAACGGCGCGGGATTGTCGATCAGGGAGGTGCTCGGGGACTGATTCTCCGACAGGGTACGCCAACCAAGCCACGACGACAGCGGCGTCGGGTCATCCTTCAAGGTTCGCCATCCGAAGCGATCGGAGACGGGCGCAGGATTGTTCAGCAGCAGGCGCCAGCCGGCGCGGTTCGATAACGGTGCCGGATCGTCGCTGAGCGACGCGTTGGCGTCCTGGTTCGCCGACAGGGTGGGCAAACCCAGCAGCGACGACAGCGGCGCTGGGTTATTCAGCAGCACGCGCCAGCCGAACTTGTTTGAAGCCGGGGTGGGATCATCGGACAACAGCGGCCAGCCGAAGCGCGATGACAGCGGCGCCGGGTCATTCCCCGTCGAGGCACGGGCGGTTGCCGTGCCGGTATTGCCGGCCGGCGTGGCGCTCCGCACGCGCCGACTCGTTACCGTTTCGGGCACGTCAGCGATGTGCGTGTCGACCGGCCCGATGCTGTCAAGCACCTGCGCAACCGCAGCCGCGCGGCCGAAGCCCGGTGCGACCGAGACCACGCTACGGTCCCGATTCACTGCTTCGGCATAAACCTTGGCGCTCGCTGCCGACAGTCCGTTTGCCGCCAGCTTTGCCTCGGCCGCTGCGCCGTCGCTGGGCGTAACGACCGTGACCTGCCCGACCGGCGGGTGCTGCCTCAGCTCCGCCTCGGCCTGCCGTGCCTTGTCCTCAGTGTCATAGATCCGCGTAATGGTGACCGGCATCTCTTTGCTCCGCTACGGTGAAGACTCCGAGTCGCCTAACGCCCTGCCCCGGGCCTCGGTGCATGTTGGCGGGAAATTGAAGGAGAGCATCAGCATCTCTGGCGTGTCGGGCGGGCCGAGTTGCTGCGGCGCCCGGCTCGTCAAGTTCCGCGTCTCACGACGCTCCGCGTCCTGCCAAGCCGCTCTCCATGGGGCACGCGATGCTGCGCCGCGAACCAGGGGCTTTCTGGGCGACACGGGCGGTCGGGCGAAGCGGCAGAACGATCAATCCGTCGACCTGTCCGGCACAGGATCTTGTCGATCTCGGCCTGGGTTTCGGCGGCACGCCAGATCAGGTCTATGACCAGCTTGTCGATTTCTACCACCATGTCGGCGGGTTCGGGCACTTGTTGGCGATGAGGCAGGGCGGCGATCTCAGCCATGCCGAGACCAACGACAGCATGCGACTGTTCGCCAAGGAGGTCATGCCGCGCCTGCGTGAACTTCCGCCTCCCTCACCTGAATATGCCCGCGACTGGACGCGCGCTGCGTAACCATTTGGCGCCTGAAAGGTCTCGGACTGGATCCATCTGGATTCAGAGACTCGTAACGATACGACCGCAAGGCAAATTTAGTGACGCATCGCATCATCTCGCTCCAGCCCAACCGCGAACGTCAGAAATCTATCGAAGAGGGGCGTCTTGCGATAAAAGTGCCGGCGATCGAAGCGGCTTCCCTCGACCGCCTCCTCCCGGTGCTCGAGCAACCCGAACCACACCAGGGGCCGCAAAATCCGCGCTTGCAGCGCAAGGGATCCACTGTCCCACTGGCTCTCCAGCACCCCGATGATCGGTATGGTACACAAACGTGACAAAACCTTTGGCGACTGCCAGTCAGTCGCAGCAACCGACAAAGACCATAGCACAACGCCGGCGTCGGCCTGAGGCCAGCCGTCATGAATGCCACGTCCGAAATAGCCCAGGTACATGTGCCAAAATGTGGTCTGAAACAGCAGCGCCTGCAGAGCCTGTACGTGTGGCTCAACCAGGCTTTTCCGGCCCGCGGCGGTCGCTGCAAGAAAACCCTTGCGACGCCGGGCTAGCTTGGCGGCTTGCAGCAGGTGGCGAACAAAAAACAGCGGGTAGAAATCCGGTTCATTGATCACCTTGTTGACCGAAAATACTTCGTTCTTGTCAAAATCCGGCCAGGTAAACTGCGCGCACAGGTCCGCGACGACGCTGCGCGCCAGGTTCCCCGTCGCAGTCGTCTTCAGCCCTTGTGCCTCGGCAGCAGCCCGCAAAACCATGCGTGCGTTGCGTGCGACCGCGGAGCGTTCGATTTCTTCGGCTGAGAGATTGGCGGCGAACCGGATCGGGCCATCAGCGTGTGATGGGGGCCGGCGCAGCGCCAAAAAACTGTCCTGATCAAGCAGCGTCCAAGCCGGCTCGATGCCCTCGAGCCAGCTGAGCACAGACGGATTTTGAAGCATTCCAGGCGCTACCATCTAGCCGCTCTCACCTCTCGGACCATCGCCCCGACCGGGCAGAATCTCAGCCATTCGTCCACGACATCCCGAACCGGCCATGCGCACCAACGCTCGTCAATAGCCATCCACTCGCGGGTATGCTTAGCTTACTGATCAGTATCCGCAGGGAGGATCGCTAAATGGATGGCTTTGTGCTCGAGATTCCGGAAATGGTCGGACTGCCGCTGTCGCCGTCGCGCACAGCGCAAGCCGCAACGCACCCATGGCCGGACGGCACCATCATCGTCTCCGCCGATAGCCATATGCTGGAAACCGATTGCTGGGTGGACCGCTTCCCCGAACACATGAAGCACCGCGCGCCGCGCATGGAGTTCCGCGACGGCGGCTATCATCTCACGGTCGCCGGGGAGGAAGTGGGCAAGCGCCCCGGCCGCGAGTTCGATGCCGCCGCCCTCTGCACCGCCATGGAGTGCAACACCGGCCTCACCAGCATCGAAGCCAGGCTCGCCGACCTCGACATCGAAGGCGTCGAGAAGGAGCTGATCTTCCCGCAGCGGCTGTTCAGCCTGTTCATCCTCGGCAAGCTGATGGACCGGGCGGAAACGTTCTCCGCCTACAACGAGCACATCGCCGAAATGTGCGCGATGGGCAAGGGACGTCTCTACCCGGTGATGGTGCCCAACTACTGGGACCCGGCGGAGGCCAGGGCATCGGTCGAACGCTGCCAACAACTCGGGGCGCACGCGCTGATGATCCCGATCAAGCCGGGCAACTATGCCGACGGCGAGCCAATCTTCTACAACGATGCCAAAATGGACGCGTTGTGGGAGGCGATTGCCGATTCCGGCATTCCGCTGTGCTTCCACATCGGCGAGAATATCCCAACCAGCGCCCCGGGTGCCGCTGGCACCGCCGTGCTGGTCCAGATGCAGGGCTTCCGCCAGATCTGGGGGCCGCTGACCTTCGCCGGCGTGTTCGACCGTTTCCCGGCCTTGAAAGTGGTCTTCGTCGAGGGCGGCATAAGCTGGGTCGCCTCCATGCTGCATGACGCCGATATGATCTATAACTCGTTTCCAACAGTCATGAACCCGAAGCTCGCGCATCCGCCAAGCTGGTACTGGTTCAACCATTGTTATGCGACGTTCATGACCGATCCGGCGGGTCTCGAATTGCTGCATCGGATCGGCGCGGACCGCGTGATGTGGTCGTCGGATTATCCGCACCAGGAATCCACCTTCGGCTACTCAAGAAGCGCCGTTCAGGCGGTGTTCGATGCAACGAGTGTCGAGAACGCGCAGAGCATCCTCGGCAAGACCGCGATCGAAGTTTTCAACCTGCGATGAACAGGACAGGCCCATGACCCAGTTCGCCGTCACTGAAGACGCCGGTTTCGACCCGCAGGCATTGCGAGAAAAATATCGTATCGAACGCGATCGCCGCCGGCGTCCGGACGGCTCCGCCCAGTATGTCCGCACCACGGGAAAATACGCGCATTACCTCGATGATCCCTATGCCGATCCGAACTTCACCCGTGACCCGATCCATCAGGACGTCGAGGTCATCATCATGGGCGGCGGCTTCGGCGGTCTGCTGTCCGCTGCCCGCCTGGCCGAAGCAGGCATCCATGACATAAGGATCATCGAGAAGGCCGGCGACTTCGGCGGCACCTGGTACTGGAACCGCTATCCCGGCGCCGCCTGCGACACCGAAAGCTACATCTACATGCCCTTGCTGGAGGAGGTCGGCTACATCCCGACCTCCAAATACGCCAAGGCGCCCGAACTGTACGAGCATTGTCGCCGCATCGGCCGGCATTACGACCTGTACAAGCGGACCTGCTTCCAGACCACGGTCACCGAGATGCGGTGGAATGACGCGACCTGCCGCTGGACCGTAACCACCGACCGTGGCGACACCTTTGCCGCCCGCTACGCCATCATCGCCGGCGGCACCACGCTCGGTCGTCCCAAGCTGCCGGGCGTGCCCGGTATCGACGACTTCCAGGGCCACACATTCCACACCAGTCGCTGGGACTACGACTATACCGGCGGCGATTCCGGCGGCGGCCTGACCAGGCTGCAGGACAAGCGGGTCGGCATCATCGGCACCGGTGCCACCGCCGTGCAGTGCATCCCCCATTTGGGGGCGTGGGCAAAGGACCTGTACGTCTTCCAGCGAACCCCCTCCTCGGTCGATGTCCGCGCCGACCGGCCAACCGATCCGGATTGGGCGCGCAGCCTTCAGCCGGGCTGGCACAAGGAACGCATCGACAATTTCACCGCCGTCATCTCCGGTGGCGAGTTCGAAATCGATCTGGTGAACGACGGCTGGACCGACCTGATCGGCAACATCCTGCTCGCCGCCCGCCGGCGGGCCAAAGCCGGTGAACCGGTGGAGGACCCCGAAGCGCTCGTTCAGCTCGCCGACTATCAGAAGATGGAGCAGGTCCGCGCGCGGGTGGACTCGATCGTCAAGGACCGCGCAACGGCGGAGGCCCTGAAACCCTGGTACAACCAGTTCTGCAAGCGCCCATGCTTCCATGACGATTACCTGCCGACCTTCAACCGACCGAACGTCCATCTGGTGGACACCAAGGGCGAGGGCGTCGAGCGCATCACCGGGAACGGCGTCGTCGTTGCAGGAACGGAATACAAGCTCGACTGCCTGATCTACGCGACCGGCTTCGAGGTCGGCGCCGACTACACGCACACCATCGGTTTTCAGATTTACGGCCGCGGCGGCCGGAGCCTGGGCGACAAATGGAAGCAAGGCGCCGAGACGATGCACGGCATGTTCACCCGCGGCTTCCCGAATTGTTTCGTCCTCTCGACGATGCAGTCCGGCCAGAGCGCGAACTTCCAGCACATGCTCGACGAGAAAACCAAACACATCGCGTTCGTCGTCCGCGACGCAACGGCGCAAGGCATCAGGACTCTCGAACCGAGCGAGGAAGCCGAAAAGGAGTGGGTGGATACCGTCGTCCGGCTGGCCATCGGGCGCCGGGCGTTCCTGTCGGAGTGCACGCCCGGCTACTACAATAACGAGGGTGGCGAACTCGATGTGCGGATTGCCAAGAACAATCAGTATTGGCGCGGGCCGGTGCAATTTGTGAAGATTCTTGACCGCTGGCGCAAGGACGGCGCGATGCCAGGTCTTGAGCGGACCTGGTGATCAAAATCCAAATCAGGGAAGGAGAGAAACGATGACCGAACAACCCACCTTTGGCCGCTACCGGGAGCTTCCGTACGAGGAGATGACGCCGGAGCAGAAAGAAGGCTACAACGCGATCATGGAATCGCGCGGCCGCCTGCCGGGCCCGACCAAAATCTGGGTGCACAACCCGAAACTCGCGAAAGTCGCAGGACCATTCGGCGCCCATTTCAATCCGGGACGATATTCGCTGACCGAGCGGGAGCGGGAGATCGCCGTTTGCGTCATCACCAGCCGGTGGCATTCCGCCTATCCGACCAACGCCCACGAACGCCGCGGTAAGGAAGTTGGTCTGCCGGCGGACAAAGTGGAGGCAATCATCTGCGGACTGCCCACCGCGTTCGACGACGAACGCGAGCAGATCGTCTATGAAATGGCGCTGACGCTATCCAGCGCCCGCTGGGTGCCGAAAGGCCTGTTCGACCGCGCCGTCAAGGCGCTGGATCACGTCGGCATTACCGATGTCATCACGTTAATGGGTCATTACACAAGCGTTTCCATGACGCTGGCCTTCTACGACGTGCCGGCCGGCGCGACAGGGCTGGAACGCTAAAGAAAACGGAGGAACACCAATGAAAGACCTTTCCGGCAGGACGGCCGTAGTCACCGGCGGCGGCTCCGGCATGGGACGCGAACTCGTGCGGCAACTGGTCGCCGAGGGCTGCGCTGTCGCGATGTGCGATGTGTCCGCACGCGGAATGGCCGAGACTAAGCGTCTGTGCGACGTGGCCGGACTGCCCCAGGGACTTCGCATCACGTCCCACCTCGCCGATGTATCCAATGAACCGGATGTGCAGCGTTTCCGCAATGAGGTGGCGACACAGCACGCCACCGATCGCATCCATCTGCTGTTCAACAACGCCGGCATCAGCGGCGGTGGCAGTATGATCGTCAATGACCGGGCCGAGTGGGAACGTACATTCAACATTTGCTGGGGCGGGGTGTACCTCAACACCCGCGCCTTCCTGCCCATGCTGCGGGCCGCGGAAGAAGCCCACATCATCAACACCAGCAGCATGAATGGGTTTTGGGCGTCGGTCGGACCTGACACGCCCCATACCGCCTACTCCGCGGCGAAGTTCGCAGTGAAAGGCTTCACCGAGGCGCTGATTGCCGACTTCCGCATGAATGCGCCGCATATCAAGGTGTCCGTTGTCATGCCAGGCCATATCGGCACCGGCATTCGCGACAACTCGCTGAAGGTGCAGGCAATGACCGATGCCGATGGCCTCAACGCCGCACAGATCGCGCAGATCCGCACCCGGATCGCCTCGACAGGCCGAGATCCCTCGAAATACACCGACGCCGACATCGAACGGATGCACAATGAGCGCGCGCGGCGTTTCGTGACCGATGCGCCGACCAGCGCAGCCGAGGCGGCGACGATCATCCTCGATGGGGTCAAGGCCGACAGGCTGCGCATCCTCGTCGGCCCGGACGCCCAGCTCATTGACCGTATGGTGCGAGAAGATCCCGACAACGCTTACGAACCGGCGTTCTATGAACGCTTCGCCGCTGAAGCCGGGTGGTATCCCGGGCGTTGACGCCGAAGCCGGAGAAAGTTCATGCACCCACGCGCCATTGACCGGAAAGCGCTCTAGCATCGCCGCACAGGAGGAAACGCCCAATGTCCCAGACCGCCAGCAAACCGGTGCCAATCCCGGACCCTGTCAGCACCCCGTTCTTCGACGGCGCCCGCGACGGCCGGCTGATGCTGCAACACTGCGCAAGCTGCGGCGGCTGGAGCTTCCCGGTCCGTGAGCGATGCCCGCATTGTTTCGCTGGCAACCTCGGCTGGCGCGCCGCCAGCGGCCGCGGCACGCTTTACACTTTCGCGATCATGCATCAGGTGATGAATCCGGGTTTTGCGGATTCGGTGCCCTACAATGTCTCGCAGATCGACCTGGAAGAGGGCGTGCGCATGGTCTCGAACGTCGTCGGCGTCGCCAACGACGCGCTGCGCATCGGCATGAAGCTGGAAGTGTGCTTCGAGGATGTCGGCGACAACGTTCGCGTCCCGAAATTTCGTGCCGCCGCCGACTGAGCTGGAGAGAAGCCATGTCCAACCAACCCAAAGGCTCCATCGTCGGCCTGGGCGTCACCCCGATGGGCAAGATTTACGGCCGGCGGGCCGTCGATTTCGCCGCCGAGGCGATCGCACTGGCGCTCGACGACGCCGGACTGACCAAGAATGACATCGACGGCCTGCTGATCAATGCGAATATCCCGAACGACATGGATCCCCGCACGCAGATGGCGCTGGGATTCGAGAATCTGACCCTGATCAACGTCATGAACGGCTACGGCTCGACCGCCGGCGCGATGATGCAATATGCCTGCATGGCGATCCGCGAAGGCCTGGCGAAAACCGTCGTCCTGGTCTACGCCGACGCGCCATTGACGCCGACCCGTGGCGCCGGTCAGTCCTATTCCGGACCGCACCGCTTTCCGCTGAACGGGATGGCGGGTCTGAAAGCGCACTATGGCGATTTTGGCGCCAATCTGGGTTACGCCATGGCGGCGCGACGCCACATGCACCTCTACGGCACGACCGAGGATCATTTCGGCATCATCGCCGTCGGCCAGCGGAAATGGGCGCAGATGTCGCCGTGGGCGCAGATGAAGGCGCCGATGACGATGGACGATCATCACAACTCGCGCTGGATCGCCGAACCGCTGCGTCTGCTCGATTGTTGCCTCGTCTCGAACGGCGCCGTCGCGGTGATCGTGACGTCAGCGGAACGCGCGCGCGACCTCAAGCAGCCGCCGGTGAACGTATTGGGTTACGCGACCTGCGCGCCGGGCGACAATCAGAACACCGCGCGACATCCGGCAGTCGAAACCGGTGCGAAACGGTCCGGCGAGACGGCATTCCGCATGGCGGGTATCACCCGCGACGATATCGGATCCTGCCAGCTCTATGATTGCTACACTTACACCGTGCTGGTGACGCTGGAAGATTACGGGTTCTGCGCCAAGGGCGAAGGCGGCCCCTTTGTCGCCGACGGCAGACTGGGGCCTGGCGGGTCGCTCCCGACCAACACCGGCGGCGGTCAGTTATCCGGCTATTATATGTGGGCGTTCACGCCTTTGTCCGAAGCCGTGGTGCAGGTGCGCGGCCAGGGCGGCGCGCGTCAGGTGCCACGCAACGACCACACGCTGGTCAGCGGCAATGGCGGCATTCTGAATTTTCACTCGACGCTGATCCTGAGCCGTCACGCATCAGGCTGACCGCCGCCCCAAGGCGTTCGGCCAAGGCAGGACAGACCAATCAGTCGCCAATAAGGAGGAGCAGGAGCCATGACGATCAACATCAGAGCCATTCAACCCGGCTTTATCGGTGAGGTGACTGGCATCGATATCTGCCGGCCAATCCCGGCCGACGCGGTGGCGGCACTTGAACGGGGCATGGATGCGTATGCCGTCCTGACGTTCCCCAACCAACCGCTGACCGACGACCAGCAGGTCGTCTTCAGCAGCAATTTCGGCGAACTGGAGATCCCGCTGGCCGCGCAAATGGCCAAGCCCGAATTGCGCCGCTTCCAGCGGCTGGAACTTGGCGACATCTCCAATTTCGCCGGCAAGGATACCGAACAACTGCGCGCCCGCGACGACAACCGCCGCATGTACGCGCTTGCCAACCGCCTGTGGCACTCCGACGCATCGTTCCGCGCCGTAGGGGCCGGCTACACCCTGCTGCATGCCCGCATTACCCCCTCCAAAGGCGGCAACACGGAATTCGCCGACATGCGTGCGGCGTACGATGCATTGGACGGCGCCACGAAAGCCGAGGTCGAGGACATGATCACCGAACACTCGATCGTCTTCTCGCGCGAGCAGATCGGCTTTGCCGTGCAGGGTGACGGCAATCCGGACAATCTGCGCCCCGTTCAACACAGGCTTGTTGTGACGCACCCGGTGACCCGCCGGAAATCGCTGTATCTGTCGTCCCACATCGGCGGCATCGTGGGCTGGCCGGTGCCGGAAGCGCGCGCATTCATCCGCGACCTGACCGAACATGCGACGCAGCGCCGGTTCGTTTACGCGCACCCCTGGCAGGTGAACGATCTGGTGATGTGGGATAATCGCAGCGTCATGCATCGCGCCACGCGGTTCGACGATCTGAAGGAAAAGCGTGATTTGCGCCGGACATCCATCAAGGGGGTCGGTCTTGCCGTGGCGCCGTCCATGCAGGCGGCCGAATAACCGGGCTGCAATCGGCCGCGCGCTGCGCTCCCGCCATCGAAGACATTTGTTCGGCGCGATGCTGCGTGTAGTAGTTCGTGGGTAAGCAGAAACGCAGGGGAATCAGCGATGCGGCGGCGGAGTGTACTGAAAGTGGCGGCGGGCGCCGGGTTCGTGGCGGCAGCGCCCTTCATCGTCAGGCGCGCGGTGGGCGGCGTCACCGACACCGAAATCCGCATCGGCAGCACCGCGGCCTATAGCGGTCCGGCTTCGGCCTACGGTGCCATCGGGCGGGCGCACACCGCGACCTGGCAATGGTTCAACGACCAGGGCGGCGTCAACGGGCGCAAAGTGAAGTTCCTGTCATACGACGACTCTTACTCGCCGCCGAAAGCGATCGAGCAGGTGCGACGGCTGGTTGAACAGGACGAGGTGGTCTGCCTGTGCAACACGCTCGGTACCGCGGCGAACAGTGCGTTCCTGAAATATGTCAACCAGAAGAAGGTGCCCGATCTGTTCGTCGGCAGTGGCGCCGACAAGTTCCAGGATCCCGTGTCCTGGCCATGGACGATCGGCTGGCAACCAAGCTATCGCGTGGAAGCGCAGATTTTTGCGAAGTATACGCTGAAGGAGAAACCGGACGCCAGGATCGGCATCCTGTATCAGAACGACGACTTTGGCAAGGATTACCTGATTGGCTTCAAGGACGTGCTGGGCGACCGCTTCGACAAGCTGGTGACCACCGCATCCTTTGAAGTAACGGACTCAACGATCGACAGCCAGGCGATCTCCCTGCAGCAGGCAAACGTGGCCACTGTACTGCTGGCGGCCACGCCGAAGTTCGCCGCCCAGGGCATCCGTAAGCTGGCTGACATGAACTGGAAGCCCCTGATCCTGTTGTCCAATGTCTCAAGCTCGGTCGGCGCGGTGATCGAGCCGGCCGGTGCCGACAAGGCCATCGGCGTCGTCAGCAACCAGTATTACAAGGACCCCACCGATCCGCAGTGGAAGAACGATCCCGGAATTGTGCTGTGGCGGGATATAATGACCAAATACGTGGCCGGCGTCGATCTGAACGATGCATTCTATGTCTACGGCTTCGGCGCGGTGATGACGATGATCCCGGTGCTGAAGCAGTGCGGCAACGACTTCTCACGCGAGAACTTGATGAAGCAGGCGACCAACCTGAAGAACGTGGAGGTACCATCGCTGCTTCCTGGCATCCGCGTGAACACCAGCCCCACCAACTACCACACCATCAGCCAGATCCAGATGATGCGCTGGAGCGGCAAGAGTTGGGACCTCTTCGGCGACGTGCTGTCGGGTGGCGGGTCGATTTAGCCGGCAACCCGGCCAATCTCCCTTGCGATGCATCTGTAATTCACTATTCATAAACGTGCGATAAGGTTGACACCCCCACCGCCCTCGGTAAAACTCGTCGGGCCGAACCCTGCCATCTGTCCGTCACTCAGATAAGGAAAGTCCGATGCCCCCGACTCGCCGCACCGTGCTCGGCAGCGCCGCCGCCGTTGCTGCGACCAGCCTCGCCGGCCCCGCCAAGGCCCAGTCGTCCGATCCCATCCTGCTCGGCGTCAGCGGCCCGCTGACCGGCCCGAACGCGCAGTACGGCGCGCAATGGAAGGATGGTTTCGATCTCGCACTGGACGCCACCGGCCACAAGGCCGGCGATCGCCCGCTGCAATACCGGTTCGAGGACAGCCAGTCCGATCCCCGCCAGGCCGTCGCCATCGCGCAGAAATTCGTCGCCGATCCCCGCATCATCCTGGAACTCGGCGATTTCTCTTATTCGGCAGCCCCGACCCGCGATCGCTGCCCAGCGCCTTGCCGAACTGGCGGTGGCAACTCGGCGGCGGCACCATCGGGGCACTCGATCTCCTGATCGCCGGCATCGGCCTGACCAGCGCCGCCGTGTTGTTCTGCTTCCTCCGCTTCACCAAACTCGGTTGGGCGGTGCGTGCCACGGCCCAGGACCGGGAAGCCGCCAGGCAGATGGGCGTGGATGCGAACAAGGTAAACGCCGTGGTGTTTGCCATCGCCTCGGCGCTCGGCGGATTGAGCAGCCTGCTGGTCGGCATGTTCTACAACCATATCGACCCCGGCATGAGCTTCCAGGCGACGCTGAAAGGCGTGGTAGCCCTGGTCATCGGCGGCATGGGCAATGTGCCGGGCGCGGTCGCCGGGTCCTTGCTGCTCGGCCTGATCGAAAGCTTCGGCGTCGCCTGGTTCGGCGCCGATTACCGCAATCTGTTTGCCTTCACCGTACTCCTGTTGATCCTGATTCTACGGCCCGAGGGCCTGTTCACCCGCCGCCGCAACCTGCCCCCCGAACCCCTGACCGGCACCTTCATCGCGCCCAGCCGCCCCGTCGCGATACCGCAATGGGGCCTCATCGTTGCTTTGGTTGTTGCCGCCGCGTTGCCGTTCACCGGCGTGTCCAACGACGTGCTTCAGGTCCTCGCGAACGCATGGCTGTACGGTCTCCTCGCCCTCAGCCTGACCCTCATCGCCGGAACCCTCGGCCAGGTCTCGCTCGGCCACGCCGGGCTGTTGGCGATCGGCGCCTACGCGTCGGCCTTGCTGAGCGTCGATCTCGGAATACCGGTCGCCGCCGCGGTCCTGCTCGCCGGTCTCATCACCGCCATACTCCGAACCGCGCTCGCCTTCCCCGCCTTTCGTCTGCGCGGCCACTACGTCTCCATCGCCACGCTCGGCATGGGCGAAATCGTTGCGCTGGTCATTCTGAACTGGCAAAGCCTGACCCGAGGACCCATCGGCATCGCCGGCATCCCGCCCCTCGGCATCGGTAGCGAATGAGGCTTCCGCAGGGGAAGCCTCGATGCGATGTTTCGGTCGCATAGCCCCTGGCTCAGCCGCCTTGATCATCGCCACATCGTCAGGGAGTCGCTAAAGACGCTTGAGTGTCGCAGTCGGTTAATGGTGCGGCACGGGGTGGGTCAGCCAAGGCAACGGCAGGCGGACATCGTCAACGACAAGCACATAATGACTCTCCCGATCTACCGGACCGCTACTCGTCGCAGGCCAGCCGATAGTATCGAATTGGCAAATCCCCGCCAACAGAGGACGCCACAAAGGCATTATCATTGGTGGAGAGTTTGCAGTCTCATTACCACCTGAAGCTGGCCCGCCGCGCCCGGCCGCCCGGACAGGCCAGGCCCATTCAGGCGCAACGGGCCGCATCGCCTCACGCCGCTAGATCCTCCAGAATCATCGCCGCCGCCTTCTCCCCGATCATGATGCTCGGCGCATTG
>Ga0302320_10017745_pt1 | contig 14420 bp, 11 predicted proteins | sample Bog_T0_3_FD_202130 | JGI IMG/M metagenome (GOLD analysis project Ga0302320, IMG submission 202130) | Peat permafrost microbial communities from Stordalen Mire near Abisko, Sweden - Bog_T0_3 | ecosystem: Environmental > Terrestrial > Soil > Wetlands > Peat | place: Sweden: Abisko, Stordalen Mire...
GGGGAAGAGGAGGAGTAAGTTTAGGATTTGATTTTAGACAGGAGGAACATGAGGGACTTGAGGGAAGGCAGGGAATTTTGACGGAATGAACTGAATTTTTAGGGGGAGGAAGGCAGGACCCAATTTCCGAATTGCTAAATGTTTTGTGGGGGAATTTTTGACATGAAAACATGAAATACATGAGGGAGACGGGGGGGGAACATTTCGCACAGCACACGCGTGTGGCGGACTGATGTGAGGGAGAATAGGCTGATGGAGGCAGGGGGGAATTTTGACGGAATTACGGAATGAACGGAATTTTGTTTGGGTTTAAATGATATGGAATTGACGCCGGAAACTGAGGCGAGAGGGATGAAGGCATACGAGCAGGCGCGGGCGTTCGAGCGACTGAGGTCGTGGCGGTTGCCCGTGACGTTCGCGTTGTTTGCGCTGATTCCGGCGCTGAGCGGCGCGCTGATGTGGCATCTGGGGCACACGATGATGGCGTGGCTCAATTTCGGCGTGGCGGTTTTTCTGGCGTATATACTGTTCTCCTGCCAGCGGTTCCTATTTATAGGTGTCTGCAATTGAAACCCCTTAAGCCGTAGATATTCATCGAGCTCGTCGAATAATATCTGACCAGAATAGATTGGCTTATGTGTAACCTCGCAGTGAATGTATCTAGCGCGAATTAAGTATCTGCCCATTGATTCAAAGGCTATTTTTTCGGCGCCTTGCAAATCAATCCAAACAAGGTCGATGTAATTGGTCTCGTTCACATTCAATGCAGTTTCTATTCTCCCGCAAGGAATCGCTATTTCGTCCTGAGAGTATTTTTGGTTCCTCGGCATTTTCAGTGGAATGAGGGTTTGAGTAGAGAAGGGATATTGAGTTTGGCGGCGACGAAGTAAAGCATGGCGATGAAGTACCGCGTGGTGCGGTAGCCGCGAGCTTTGCGCTTGGTGGCGGAGAAGAGACTGTTGAGGCCTTCGAGGAACGCATTGGTCACGCCCGCCGTCCAGTGGGCGAGGATGCCGGGCAGATGGCTTTCGATCATCTCGGCCACTTTCACCATGGGAGCCAGCAACTGGCCCGGAGCCTGGGCGGCTTGCCGTTTGACCCAGCGCGTCCAGGTCGTGAAGCGTTTCTGGGCCGCGCGGCGGGGAAGCTGGTAAACGGCCTGGAGGGCCAGGCGCATCTGGTAAGCCTTGGCCGTCCACAGGCTGTCCCGGTCGATGCGCGTGAGCGTCCGTTTTTGGTTGGCCGTGAGATTTTCCGGGTTCTTGAGCCAGAGCCAGCGGGTCTCCTTGAGGGCGTCCTTGCTCGTCGCATCCCGGGCGGATTCCAGGCGGCGCACCGCGTCGACAGCCTCCCCGGCGTGGGCGATGACGTGGAACTTGTCGAAGACCACCTCGGCGTGGCGAAAGTTTTCCGCCACGCCCTTGCGATAGGCCGGACTCATGTCGATGGACACTTGCGTGATGCCGTGCGGGTGGGCGTTGTGTTCGAGCAAACACCGGGCGAACTTTTCCCACGTCCCGGCCTCCTTGCCCTCGGTGGCGAACAGGACGCGCTTGGCCACCAGATCGCAAAACACCGTCAGGTAATTATGGCCTTTGCGCCGGCTCATTTCATCGGCCCCCACCACGGTCACCTCCTCCATGCTTAAGGTTCGATGCGCTTCATCGACATGGTTGAGGAGCATCCGCCAGAGTCGTCCCTCGTCCACCTGCACGATTTGCCCTACTTTTTTTACCGGCATCTCCCGCATCAACGTGAGCGCGAACGCCTCAAAGTCCTTGGTAAAATGCTTGTTCTGGCCCTCCCACGGCGGCGTTACCCGATAGACCTGGCCGCACTGCCGACACTTGGCTCGGGGCAAGTCGCACACCAATTCGCACGCCTGGTTGAAGATGTTCAAATGCTTCCAGCGCATCGGCCCGGCGTGGTCGTAGCAGAAAACTTCGCCGCCGTCTTTCGCGCATCGCTCCTTCTCCCACAACACCGGCGTTTCCCGGATCACAATAAAAAAGGTCGACGCCTCCTGTTCAAACTCGCAACTGGCCACTTCCCATTGCTCGCCCAACCGCAACATCGCGTGCACGGTCTTCTCGATTTCCATCCCTCTCTCTAACCACTTTCTTCTCCCCTATTCCACTGTTTTTGCGGTAGAACCGTATTTTTCCACTGGGTACCTCCCATTGGAGAGAAATAGTGATGAGGCTCCGGGATTGCCGTCTATCCAGGTAGTGACCGTTCTAAATGGATTTATTGGATAAAACTTGCAATTACCCTCAAATAGATTCACGGCCTTATCAACCAACATTATTCTTTTAGAATATGGTTTAATATTTGAACGACATAAGGGCAGTGTTTGTGGATTACATTCGAATGCAATGACTTTGGAGTTCCTATACTTTACCGCAAATTCGATTGATTGCTTACAATCTCGTGCGCCAACATCTAGTATTGTCCGTATTGTATCGGGGTCTATCAACTCTTTCTCCAAGTACCTACAGAAGTTAGCAATCACGGCGCGAGGCTCGCTCTGAATACGCGGGTTGTCAAATAAGGAATGTGGCTCACAGATCAATTGTAAGCGGTGCGTGGAGCCCTCTTGACATTAAGGTTGGGTCGGGTCATAGAGACCGTAATCAAAAAGTGATAATGTCAATGACGAGTGTCATAGTTCAGGCGGCTTAAGGGATTGAGGTCAACTAATACTCACTTGCCCAGCCTTGCGGGGTGAGTCCTTCGATCTGCTAAGTGTTGGCGTTAGGTAATCCCGTGATGACGTCACGCCGGTAAGCATACGGGTCGCAACCGCGACAGCGGCAGCACTCGACGATGCCGCAACACCTCCGCCTTCAGCCGGGCCTGTTTCTTCTGCTCGACCTTCCATCGAAGCCATCGGCGCAGCGCATCACAAAGGAAGCTGTCTTCTTTGTCATCTTGTCGTCCGCAGGCATGCTCCCCCTTTCCATCACTGCTTCGAGCAATCGTACCCAGGACCAGGTTCACCTCTCAATGGTGTCGCTTGAGCCGTGGGAGTACAGTTTTGTTTCTTGCGCCGTTGTTGCAGCCAAGAAGCCTATGTGGAATAGTTGATTTCGGAGAGCTTCGCAAACTGGGTGCCACTGATCCCGCTCTAATCAAATTGCTCAAAAAAAGCCCGTCCGGCGCTCCGATGTCACCACTACCCGCCCTCGTGCATCCTTCCTCAAAATATGATCCTGCGTCATAAATGCCATATTCTATAATTGATGTCCTCTATGACACTTCCAATTCAGGGTGCTCAGCGAATCCTTTAATGCGTCAGTCAAACCAGAAGAAGGTCCTGAATGAAAGAGTCAGACAGAGAAGGAATAACAACCACTTTAACCCCGCATCATGCGGGGACGCCCGTGAGGGCGGACGCGAGGCGTTGACAGTGGCAGATGCGGGCGACCATCAAGCCGCGAAATACAGCAATCCAAGCTTCACACATATCTGCGGCCTTAGTCAAAAGGGAGGTTTGTCCTCATGCGCCACACCATCACTATACGACCGCGTGCCAAGTTGCAGGCCGTCAAAGGCGAAATCCATGTCCCGGCAAAACCTGCAAATCCCCGTGCAAGGAGCGTGGCTGGCGGACGTGTTGCGAGGGTATTTCGCTTACCACGCGCTACCCACCAACATCCGCAGCTTCGACGCATTCCGCACTCAGTTTGGCCTGTCACAGGTTCCGCGCCTTGTGGCGACGGGGACCAGAAACGACGGATCAACTGGAAGCAAATGGTAAGGCATATCCGATGCTGGCTGCCCTCAACGAAAATCCTGCATCCCTGGCCGACGACGCGCTTCGACCTAAGGACTCAATCCAAGAGCCAAGTTCGGTAATCCTGCACGCTCGGATCTCTGCGGGGGTCCGGAGGCAACTCAGGTACCTACGGCGTCCGTTCATCCGGATTGTGTGCTTCGCTAAAGATGTGGTATACATAGCGTTGCAAGATGATGCCGCTGGTGTTGCAGATTCGAAGTGGCTTGGAAGTAATCTGCCTCAGCTCCGAACCTTTCTTGGAATGAGATGCGTATGTCCTTAAAGTGCGAGATCGTGTCTAGAACTATTCTTCATTGATGGTTATAGGCAACGTTTCGAACATCATTGGAAATTATACTCTCTAGAAAACACAAGTCATCTTCTGAGAAATATTTAGGCCAGATGTGAAGGCCTCCCCGTTCCAAGCCCGCCTTTGTGAAATCTGGACGGTATCTCTTATCATCTACTGTTATATGTTGAATTACTTCCTTAAGTTGTTGTTGACTTTTAGACGCGATATAACGGAGGGCCTTTTCAGGATGCACTTTAAGGTCGAAGAAATGAACAAAATTTACTCCCTTGTCCTTATACGGCAACCAGCTTAAAACGTGCTTATGCCATTTATCAATAATATTTCGCGGCTTCACATAACTATAGGAAAAGGGTTGTGTTTCCGTAGGTATATTCCATAACTCACGGCGAAGGAAATTCGAAAAAATAGGCTCTTTTATAAATCGCTCGTAATTTGTGTTGTTGTAATAATTATAACAGGCTACCATAACGTCTCGTGGATCACGAATAATATAAAAAATGTCATATTTCTCTAGTATGCGATCAATGTAACGTTCGAAAACAAATGATTGATAATGGGTCTTTAGACACTTATTTGTTGGATGTGGATAATAGCAAGTTAAAAGTTGCTCTAGAATCTTTTCCTTCAAGTTATTGGGATTAACCTCTTTAACCCATTGATTTTCCTTTTCGTGGATAATGTCGACCCAGCCATCTTGGATTCCTATAAAGTTAGTGGAAAGGTTATTTATTAAGAAATGCGTTCCTGATCTTTGGAAGCTAGCTACGATAATCTTTTTCATTTGCACAATGCCTTCTGAGGTGAAAGGCGTGTTCTGTTATTTGACTATTCTTTGATCCCACTTTGCGTCAATCGTTTTTGTGCCTAAAGGCAAGTATTTTAAAGCTCCCCCATCATAATATCTTTCAATCGCTCGGATTACATCTGCAGATGTTACTAAATCATGCATACATCTTTGTACTTTCCTGCCTCCTAATTCTACCGTGTCAATACATAAACTCCGATCTTTTTCATCTCCATCGTTAAGAGGGGCTGTTCGACTTTTCCAGCACCCTCCATTGTCGCAACATTGCATTTGACCATTGGCGTGCAAATAGACATGATTTGTATAGGCAGTGAAGACGCTCGGCTCTCTGCCGCCTGCCGTGACCACGCAGGCCTTTCGCTTTGGAATGCCGGGCTTAGCTGGTATTGCCGCGGCTAGGTGCATAGCAAATGTTACTGGACAAACTACTCCGTGAGCATGATAAACTAAACGCATAAACATCCTAATGTCAGTTTTCCCGACAAGATTAATTACATTTCTTAACGCAGGATGGCAGTGATTCGAGCCTTCATCGCCAAACTGGACGAATTGTATTCGATCTTTAAAATAATCTACGACCTCTTGTGCGTATTCAGGAATCCACCACTTAGCAGTATAGTCTTTCTTGCCTCCTGTGCATATCAACCAAAACGGTGTATCCCACCCCGTGAAATGTTGATGTACCATGCTAATCCAAGAACACTCTTCTTTTGAAAAATGAACATCACCCCAAAATTTTGTAGGATTGATTTTAATTTTTAATGTATCTTCAAGAAAGAGTCTAAAGCCGTGCACAAAATGAAACGCGCCTTCATTACTATGGTGAATAATAGGGTATTGCATTTCAATAAGTTCGGCATCGTCTTTCGTCAAGTTTGTAATATACGGATTGTGTTGCCAAATTTGTGGAAATAGGGTATCGACATTGGTTATGTATGTTCCAGGATGCGATAGATGTAAATCGCGTACGGCAGCAGTCAGCATCAGAATGTCACCCGGGGATTGGTGATTTTTGAGAATCAATTTCCTTAAGCGCTTTCTTTTTGATTTAGTAGCGCTCATATCATCGATATTATACTATAGGAGTTTAAGGGTCGAATGCTTAGCAGCGGTAAATTGATGCATCTAATTTGTTGCAAAAAGAATAGGTGATCGAGATCAAGAAAGGATGTCCTGTAAGCAGTTGTTTTGAAAGGCAGAACTTCGGAAATGCATTTGCTGCTAGCGTGAGTCTGGGGATTTGTGTGTGTTTTCTGGATTAAGGGCTGTAAGTGTTTTGAGCCGTGCGGGTTCTTGTCCAAAAATATTTATGCGCAAGAAAGTTTTTACATTTGTCTTGATTTCCGCGTCAAGAATTTTAGTTTCGGCTATGAAAAACGTGATTGGCGCTGGACGCTGAGCTAGGCAATAAAAACTGGTTTTTAATTTATGGCGTGCTCTTGTTCATGTAGCAGTTCGAGCAGCAGCAGCAGTTCGAGCAGCAACAGTTCATCGAGTCGGAGCAGTAACAGTTCGAGCAGCATGCCGAGTTCAAGCAGCATGCACAGTTCGAGCAGCATGCCGAGTTCGAGCAGCATGCACAGTTCGAGCAGCATGCCGAGTTCGAGCAGCATGCCGAGTTCGAGCAGCATGCCGAGTTCGAGCAGCATGCCGAGTTCAAGCAGCATGCCCAGTTCATCGAGCTCAGCCCACAGTGGATCGAGTTCAGCCCACAGTGGATCAAGTAGCTTGCCCAGTTCGAGCAGCATGCACAGTCCGACGCCTCCCTGTTGTACTCCCTGTCCTGTCGAGGGTGCGGATCTGACGCAATGTCCATGCAACAGTCCCGGCAGTCCTGTCAATCCATGTTCGCCGCAATACAGTGGCAATCCGGTTCGTTATGGGAATGGGGAAATTAAGCTCAGCGAAGTCGACTTGCAATTTAACGGGTTTGGGCGTCCGTGGGGGCAGGTGCGGAGTTACGACAACATTTTCAGCACCGGATTTGACGGGATTTGCGGGATCAACTGGTATGTAAACCAGACACCGTTTTTGCAGGGAAGCGAAAGCTCATCGTCATCCTCGGTTGGCGGCGGGGGCGGAAGCCCGTCGCGGGTCACGGTGGTGGGAGCGCCCATCTCGGCCTTGATCTATGATAAGAGCGGATCGACCTATCAGCAAAAGTTTTTCCAAACGAGCACGCTCGATTATCAGACGGAACCCAATCAGTATGCGTGGACGGACCAGCAGGGAAGGCAAATCCTTTTCTACGGGCCTGGATTGGGCAATCTGACGAACAAAATGAGCGGACTGGTGGATGCCAATGGGCAGGTGGTGCCAGCCGTTTATGACGCCAACGGAAGGTTGATTTCTCTGGCGAGAAGATACCGTGGTCAACAAACGGGATTTTTTTACACCTACGCCAGCGGGCAGACGTTTCCGGGGAAGCTGAGCATGGTGACGCTGAAAGTCAACGGGGTGTCGCAGCGCCGCTGCCTTTACACCTATTACGGAACATCAGAAAGTTACGGTTTACAGTGGGACCTCAAGACGGTGGAAATCGAGGTTTACGATGCAGCGAGTGCCGCGTGGCAGAACGTCCAGACCTCTTACTACCGGTACTATACCACGAACGGCGAGGATGGCTTCAAGCACGGATTGAAGTACTTGGTGGGTGGGGAGGCCTATGCCCGGATGGTGGCTGCGGGGTTGGATCCCGCCACCGCCGGCAATGCGGCGGTGGAGGCATATGCCGATTACTACTTTGCCTATGATTCGAGTCGGCGGGTGACGGGGGAGCAAACCGACGGGGGGGCCTACACGTCGACTTTCGACTATGAGAACAACGGGAGCATGTCGACGGATTTCAACCAGTGGGTAACCAAGACGACGGAAACGCTGACCGATGGCAGCCAGAACATCGTCTACTGCAACCCTTACGCGCAGGTGCTCTTTAAAATCTATCAATCGGGCGCCTCGCAGTGGTACGAGATGTTTCAATACGATACCAGCGGGCGGCTGTTGCAAAGGGCGCAATCCTCGGCCATTGCGAGCTACAGTGAATCGGAACCCTCGGTGGGAGTGCTCAAAAGCAACGAGGGGCTCGTTTGGGTATGGGAATATTATGCCTCGGGGGGGAGACAACCGGCGGGCTATTTGCGTTTCACCAAGCTGCAAAGGGGTGGCAGCGGCCGGCAATTTAGATTGCGCGCACAGAAGTACACCGCGCGCACGGTGGGGAGCAAGACGATCTATTTCCTGGCGAAAGACACCGTCTACCAGAGGGCCGGGTCGCGGGGGGCGGCCACGACCGAATATCAATATGTCGACTGGTACCGGGGGACATTCCAGGTCAAGCAAAAGACCATCGTCTGGCCGCTTGTTCCCACCAGCCAGAACGGTTCCAATCTGTCCACCAGCCGGACCATGGTCTACGATCAGTACAACAATGTCACCTGGCTCAAGGACGAACGCGGTTACCTGACCAATTCCACCTACGATCCGGTGACCGGGGGGCTGCTCCAGCAGATCAATGACGTTGACACCGATAGTGTGCCCGCGCCCAATGGCTGGACCACTCCCACGGGTGGAGGTTTGAACCTGATCACCGATTACCAGGCCGACTATCTGGGACGTCAAACCCAGAGCCTTGGGCCGGAGAACACCCTTGATATCGGCGGAACGGCGACCACGGTCCGCCAGGCGCAATGGACGGTGTATCAGGATGCGTTGCATGCGGTCTGGACCGGCGCCGGTTATGCCACGGGATATACCTACACGCTGATCAACCCGGTCAGCATTCAGCAAATGGATGTGGCGGGGCGGACCGTGGAGCAAATCCAGGCCACGCGCGCCAGCACCTCGGGTGCGCTGTCGGCGACCGATTCATTCCCGCAAAGCAGTTGGACGCGATGGATGGCGACCAATTACGACAACAACAGCAATCTCACTTGGCAGCGGAGTTACATTGCCATTCCGTCGAGCGGGACGGGAGACCCCAGCGATTACAACGAAACTGACTTTGCCTACGACGACATGGGCCGACAGATCAAGACGGTGAGCCCGGCGGGGACGATCACCCGGCAGGTGCTCAATCCAAAGGGCTGGGTGTTGTCGAGCTGGGTCGGGACCAACGACACCGGGGCGACGCCGTCGAACCCGGCCGGGAGCGGTTTGCCCAACAACATGGTCCAGTTGGTGGCCAATATTTACGACCACGGCAGCGCGGGGGGCGACGGCAACCGGACCCAGCAAACCCAGTATGCCTCGGGTTCCGAGACGCGGGTGACGACCTATTGTTATGATTTTCGCAACCGGCTCAAGGGCATCATCGGGGAAGAATTGTTTTACCAGGGCTACGTCTACGACAATGTGAGCCGGATCACGCGGGTGGACCGGCGCAACGAATGTCCCTGCGGCACCCTGGTCGCCCGGAGCGCCACCGCCTACGACAACCTGAGTCGGGTCTACCAGAAGTTGCAATACGCCGTCACTCCGACCACGGGGGCGGTGGGCAACGCGCTGACGCAAAACCTTTGGTACGATGCGATGGGCAACGTGATCCTCAACCAGGACCAGGCCGACCAGGGGTTCACCAAGAACAGCTACGACGGGATCGGACGGGTGACGGCGACCTACGCGGCGTGCAACTCGTCGTCGCAAACCTACGCGACGGCGGGGACGGTGGCGGCCGACACGGTGATGCAGCAAACCCTCAATACGTGGGATGCGGCGAGCAACCTGGTCTTCCAGGCGGTGAGCCAGCGCGACGACAACGCCACGGGCACCGGCCCGCTCAACGGACCGAGCGGAAGCCAGCCGCAGGCGCGGGTGAGTTATGCGGCGATGTACCCCGACGCGCTGGGCCGAATTCTCACGACGGCCAATTACGGGACCAACGCCGGTTCGGCGGTGACGCCGCCTTCCGTGGCACCGTCGCCTTCGGATACGATCCTGGTGAGCTCTAACGCTTATGACGACGCGGGCAATTTGAACGTCGTGACCGATCCGCAGGGGACGGTGACGCAAAGGTTTTTTGATGCCTTGGGGCGGCCATGGCAAATGACTGAAGGTGCGGGCGTCGCTGTCAGGACGACGTACTATAGCTACGACGCCAACGGCAAGATCGCCCGGCTGACGGCGGTCAACCTCACGACGGGCACCCAGGTGACGCAATGGATCTACGGGACGACCACACCCGCCTCGGAGGTGGCGAGCAACGAGTTGCTTTACGCCAAGATCTATCCCGATTCGAGCGGCGGGAGCGACCAAATCGTCTACGCCTACAACCGGCTCGGGCAGGTGATCGAGCAAACCGACCAGAACGGGACGGTGCGGCAGTTCGATTACGACGGGTTGGGCCGGTTGACCGACGACATGGCGACGACGATTCCCACCGGCGTCGACAACACGATCAAGCGCATCAGCCGCACCTATGAAATCCGCGGGCTATTGCAAAACGTGACGAGCTACGACAACGCGACGCCGGGCGCGGGCAGCGTGGTGAACGACGTGCAACGGGTCTACAACACGTTCCAGCAGTTGCAAACCGATTACCAATCCCACAGCGGGGCGGTCAACACTTCCACCACGCCGAAGGTGGGCTACGCTTATGCCGACGGTACGGACAACACGATCCGGCTGGAGACGATCACTTATCCGAACGCGCGGGCGTTGAACTATGCCTACGGGACTTCCGGCAGCGTGGATGATTTGCTCAGCCGGGTGACCGGGATCGGCGACAGCGGGACGACCACGATGGTGGCCTACACGAAGTTGGGTCTCGACCGGACGGTGGTGGTGCAATATCCGCAGCCCGACATCAGGATGACTTACATCAAGCTCTCGGGCGAACCGGTGGGCGATGGCGGAGACCAATACACCGGTCTCGACCGGTTTGGTCGCGTGGTCGATAACCGCTGGATGAACAGCAGCAATATAGATATCAATCGTATATTCTATACCTACAGTCGCGCAAGCAATCGGCTGACGATTAATAATTCGGTGACGGGCTTCGACCAGAGTTGTTCTTATGATGACCTCTATCAATTGACCGAACGAACCGGGACGGCCCCGACCGAGCAGTTCCATTACGATCTCACGGGAAATTGGAATAGCTACGTCAACGGCGCAAATACGCAGGATCGCACCCACCAGTTGGCGAACGAAATCACCGCCATCACCGGCACGCCGAGCGCAACGATGGGCTATGACGACAACGGCAACACGACCACGATGCCGCAAGCGGGCAATTGGTCGAATACGCAAACGGCGGTTTGGGACGCGTGGAACCGGCTGGTCAAAGTGAAGCAGGGCAGCACGACCTTGGGCGCGTATCAATATGATGGGTTGAATCGAAGGACATGGAAACAATCTCTGGAAGGCGGAACGCTTACGACACGCCATTTTTATTACAGTGATAAATGGCAGGTGCTCGAAGAACGGATCAATACCAGCACTTCTGCCAATGTGCAGTATTGTGCTAACTACCATTTGATGGGGCCAAGGGTGGGTTAAAAAGGGGTAACACTCGCGGGTTTTAATGAACCTCGATCAGCGCCTGATCACTCAACCAGGCTTCCACGGCGTGCCGCCATGCGGCATGAACGCTGCGTTGATCGGACTTCATCCTTGTTTGCAGTATGGCCTTGGCGTGGCAACTAATCCACTCAAAAGCCTGATGGCGTTGCCGCTGGTTCCAGCGACCGCGCCGTTGTTTCCGATTATAGATGTCCTTGGCATTTAACCCGCCGAGGCAGCGACGGGGTTGGTAGTTACGTTGGGCGGCTGCCACCGCCACGAACGGGCCGACCTGGGCCACGTTCCAGCTTTCCGGCACGGGCAACGCCCGGGCCATTTCCTTCTTCAGCTCCTTGATGCCTTGCTCGATGGCCCCGTTATAGGGCGCATAGTAAGCCGGGCTATTGAGTGGGATCACGCCCCAGCGGGCGAGGACTTCATTGACGGCCTGATGGTTGAACACGCTGCCGTTATCGCGTTTGAGCAACAACGGCGCACCGTGGCTGCGGAACAGGCTTTCGAGGTGGCGGGCCACCTCGATCCCGCTGCTGGCCAAAGCCGTCAACGGCTCCAGTTGGTAACGGGAGGCGAGGTCTTTCACGGCATGGACCCATAACCGCTGATCTTGTTTATCCCGAGCGTATTCGGTGGCATCGATGGCCCACGCCAGGTTGGGTTGCTTCCAGCGTAATTGCTGTTTGCGTCCCCGTTTTTCCTGACGCTGTTTGCCGCGCTCCTCCTCCACTTTCACGGCGAGTTCCCGGCGCGACATCCCATCGCGATATTTCGTATAGAGCGCACCCGTGCCATGGGTGCGCTTCATCCGGTGTCTCATCGTGGCGATCTCGACGGCGACCTGGGCCAGAGGCAACGGCCCGAGCTTTTTCGGCCCCGGCTTATGCAACAGCGAGTCGCCGTTTTTGGAACGGGACTGCCACCGCTGCCAGGTCGTGCGCGGCACGCTGAGGCGCAGCCCCAGTTGTCGCGCCTTCAGGCCGGTTTTGCTTTGGATCTCGTGGCTCATGGTCAGGATGCGTTGGATCGTTTCGAGTTTTTTTTACTCTGTTCCTTGCGCTCCCGGCGTTCCCGGATTTTCGCGATGTCGAGCAACACCAGCCGCACCGCCTCCACTTCCTTGGCCTGGTTCAGCGCCGCTTCCAGTTCCGCCACCTTCCGTTGCAGCGCCTCCTTCTCCGGGTCGATCTGCTGGACGGGACGCCCCGGTTCTTGCTCGCTCACGCCCGATAGCAACCCCGTCAGGCCACGCTTCTCCCACTGATAATAGGTTTTGCGCGATACGCCCAACAACCGTGCCGCCTCCGTCGCCGTGATCTCCCCCTTCTGCACCCGCATGATCACGCTGGCCCGTAATTGCGCCTGCTCCTTCTTCTTCATTTACGCCGTTGCCTCCCCTGGTTGCGCCGTGAGCTTCGCCAGTTTCGCTTCGAGTTTGCCCACTCCCGCCGCATGGTGCCGTTTCGTGAGCAACGCCTGCAACCGGGGGCTCAGGCATTGTCCCGCCGTCAGGTTCACCCGGCTTTCCAGCGCCTGCAACATCCCCTCCATCGCCCGGTCCTGCCACTGCGAGAACGTGATCGGGTTCACGCCCAACTGTCGGCACACTTCCGCTGGCCTGGCCCGTTCCGTCCATACCGCCAACACCGCCTGGGCTTTGTCCGCCGCACTCACGCTGTGACTCAGGTTGGCCATCCGGGGCCGCCCCTTCTTTTTGACGATTTCCTTCGCTTCCTTTTTGTCCTTCTCCATCGTTGTCTCCTTTCTTGAGGTCATAGACCAGTTCCTGTTCGTTTTCACCATCAACGCTCAACTTGAGCTTTCCCTTTTCGGCCCGCAAAACGACCGATTGCCCCTCCATCCGTCCCACCATGTAGAACGGTGCCCGGGGCATTCCGCGCAGGGCCATTTCCAACACGTTGTCGGCCACCCCGGCCGACATCGTTTTGCGCAGTTCCGTCGCCACCTCGAAGTAGCGGTCGGCGGGGCACACCCCGCCGATCCCCTGATGGGGGCGCTTATGGTTGTAGTAAGCGATCCACAACCTGATCCGTTCCCGCGCTGCTTCAAAGCTATCGAACGGCGCGCGGGCCAAAAACTCCTGCCAGATCGTGGACCAAAACCGCTCCACTTTCCCCAGCGTCATCGGATGCTGCGGCCTGCTTTTAATATGGGCCACCCGGTCTTTTTGCAGCTCGGCCTCGAACCGGCTTGTCCCCCGCCACGTCGTGTATTGCCGCCCGTTGTCGGTGAGCATTTCCTTCGGCGGATGGTATTCGCCCATGGCGATCCGATAGACCTCGATCACCGCCGCTGCCGTGGGACTGCGGAACAAGTCCGCCCCCACCACATAACGGGAGTAATCGTCGAGGAACGCGATGAGGTAGGCGTACTTCCCTCCCAACCGGAAGGTGAAGATGTCGCTTTGCCACATCTGGTTCGGTGTCGCCCGCTCGAAGAACCGGGGCCGGGTCAGGTTGCGCCGTCCCTTCGCCCGCTCGTTGTTCATGAGCCCGGCTTCGTGCAGCCGGGTGCGGACCGTTTCCGGGCTGCCCGGCAGCCAAAACATCCGGCGTAACACCTGGGCGATTCGTTTTACTCCCCAACTCGGCTCCGCCTTTTTGAGTTCCACGATCCGGGCCGTGACCGGCTCAGGCAACTTCTTTTGGCCACGCGGTGCTCCCGGCGGCTTGGTCCGCAGGCCGTCCTCCCCTTTCTTCCGGTACGCCATGACCCAGTTGGTGACAGAGCATTGCCCCACCCCAAGTTCCCGGCTGATCACTTCCCGGCTGATGCCTTCTTCCAAGTTCAACTTCACCGCCTTGAGCCGTAGCTCGTACGGATACACCACCCTCGTCCTGCCTTTTGGGCTGTTTTTACGGGGAACCTTTTTCCCCACTTCGATCTTTTCTTCCATCATAACACTCCGTTATCATCATTGGAGTGTTACCCCTTTTTAACCCGCCCTTGGCCCCATCAATTGTTAGGTCGCACAATCATTCGACCCAATC
>Ga0302320_10017746_pt1 | contig 14420 bp, 10 predicted proteins | sample Bog_T0_3_FD_202130 | JGI IMG/M metagenome (GOLD analysis project Ga0302320, IMG submission 202130) | Peat permafrost microbial communities from Stordalen Mire near Abisko, Sweden - Bog_T0_3 | ecosystem: Environmental > Terrestrial > Soil > Wetlands > Peat | place: Sweden: Abisko, Stordalen Mire...
TCAAGATGAACGCCAAAGTGCGGCGCCCTTGACACCCAAATCCTCACCACAGGAGATCTTTGCGCCGTTTTCAAGAAAAGCAGCCGAAAAAGAGTATTGACAAAGCCGACGCTGTCATACACGGCGCCACAGTCCGGCCATTACGCTACATTCCGGCCATTACACGATCATGGGGTCACGGTACCAGGGCCTGCCTCTTGCCCGTCAGTCCACATCTGACCGGTCATAAATCCGGTGCGCCAGAGCCTTCCCTGTGACTGTCGAAGTGCCTGACCTGGTAGTGCACGAATCCCGAAGTTCATAATGAACGACTTATAAAAACACGCCATTTACTTATCGGTAAACAACGCCGGCGTTTTTGGCCCGTTTTGCCCCGATTTCAGCCAAAAGAGCCGTATTTCTCGCGCAAAATCGTGCAGGATTTGCGCATTCAGCCGTTCCCTATTCCCTACTCCCTGTTCCCTGCTCTTCTCACGCTTCATGCGCGGTGGGCACATGCGGCTGGGGAACCAGTTCGGTGAGGGCGATGCCGGCCAGGATGAGCAGGGCGCCGCTGGCGGGGCGCAGGCCGAGGCGTTCGCCGGTGACCAGGAACGAAGTGATCCAGGCAAAGACCGGCTCCATGGTGAGCACCAGCGCCATGGGCGTGGCGGGCAGCACGGACTGCGCCCAGCTCTGGATGGAGAAGGCGGCGGCGGTGGCCAGGACGGCGGCAATGCCCAGGGCGAGGAGCAGGCGCGGCGTCCAGGTGATGTGCGGATGCTCGATGAGCGGCAGGCTGAGTGCCATGAAAACCGCGCAGAAGCCCACTTGCAGCAGGGCCAGCGGCTGGAACCCGATGCGCGGCGAGAAGTGGCTCAAGGCAATGCAGTGGAAGGCGAAGCCGACGGCGCAGCCCAGGGTGAGCACGTCGCCGAAGTTGATGGAAGACAGGTCGGGCAAGAGGTTCACGAGGACGCTCAGCCCGGAGCTCTGTCCCTGGCTGTGCATGGCGGTGGGAGCGGTGAGCAGCACGATGCCGGCAAAGGCCAGAGCGGCTCCGGTGAAGGCATTCCAGCGGGGCCGGTGCGCGCCCGGCGGACGCAGGCCGGGGATGAGCGAAATCAGCGGCACCAGCACCACCAGCAGCCCGGTGATGAAAGCAGATTTCGACGGCGTGGTGCGGGCCAGGCCGGTGGTCTGGAACTGGTAGCCAACCCCGAGGCACAAACCCACCAAAGCGCCCTCCCCCACCTGCCAGGCGCGGATGCCGCGAAAGTAACGGTGATAGGCGACGGCCAGCACGGCAAAGGCCAGCGTCATGCGGACCAAGTTGAAGGCCGCCGGCGAGGCGTCAGCCAGGGCGCCCTTGATGACGACAAAGGTCGATCCCCAGATGGCAACCACGAACAGCATGAGCAGATAGGCGCGCAGCTTCATCTGTTTGGATTATTGCAGCCGCCTGCGGCGGGGCATCTCTCCAGCGGCCACGCTGGTACCCTGCCTTTGCGCGGACGAGGTTCATGGTTTCACCCCCTTGCGACAGAAAAAGGTCGCAAGAATGGGGCACGGAGCCACCTGCGGGAACCGGCACACGGTCTTCGGGCCGATCAATCATCAACCAGGCTGTTGGATGCCCAGGCTATTGGATAGCGGCGTTTCCGGTGAAGCTCTCCTCGCCGCCCACAAACGTCTCCTGCGCCACCGCCCAGAGAATGGCCGAAGCGGGGGTTTTGTAGAGGTCGCGGTCGACCAGGATGAAATCCGCATCGTAGCCGGGCAGGAGCTTGCCCTTGTGCTGCTCGGCAAACTCGGCGTAGGCCGAGCCCTGGGTGTAGGCGTAGAGCGCCTGACCGCGGGTGAGTTTGTTCTCAGGGAAGTAGCTCTTCTTGCCCGACTCGCTCATGCGGGTGACGGCGGCGTAGAGGCCGCGGAAGGGCGTGATGGGTTCCACCGGGTAATCGGTGCCGAAGGCCAGGGGCACGCCGGCGTCCAGGAACGCCTTCCAGGCGTAGGAGTAGGCTGCGCGCCTGGGCCCCAGGCGGGCCTCGGCCCAGTTCAGGTCGGTGAGCAGGTGGTTGGGCTGCATGGAGGCGATGACGCCCAGTTTTGCGAAGCGCGGAATGTCGGCGGGATCGACCACCTGGGCATGCTCGATGCGGTTGCGCGCGCGGGTGGAGATGCCGGGCTGCGCGTAGGCATTGAGCGCCATGGCGGCGGCCTTGTCGCCAATGGCGTGGAAGCCCAACTGGAAGCCGGCGCGGGCCCGCTCGACGGCCATCTGGTTGAGCTGCGGCTGGGTGTACTGGGGCAGGCCGGTGTTGCCCGGATCGTCGGCATAGGGGGCCTTCAAGGCGGCGGTGCGCGAGCCCAGCGAGCCATCCATGAAGCCCTTCAACATGCCGGTGTGGAGCATGGGATCGTTGAGGTCGTGGTGAGCGCGCATGCGCTTCAGCTCGTCGAGCGAGTCCTTGAAGGGCAGCCACTCCGTGATGCGCAGGTTGAGCTTGCCTTCCTTTTCAAGTTCCTCGAAGACCAGAAAATCCTGCCAGTCGCTGAAGTCCTGCACGCTGGTGACGCCGTGGGCGAGGGCATCGGCAATGGCCAGTTGGTCGCCGCGGCGGCGCTCCTCGTGGCTGGGCGGGGGAATGAGCCTGGCAACCAGATCCTGGGCCGACTCGCGGAGTATGCCGGTGGGCTCGCCCTGGGCATCGAGGTCGATGGCTCCGCCCTGCGGCGGTTTGGTTTTAGCGGTAATGCCGGCGGCGGCCAGGGCCGCGGAGTTGGCGAGGCCGATGTGGCCGTCGATGCGGCCCAGAAAGGCCGGATGGCCGGCGGTGACCTTGTCCAGGTCCTGGCGGGTGGGCAGGGTCTGTTTCACCCACAGCGTGTGATCCCAGTTGCCGCCGGTGAGCCAGTGGCCGGCGGGAGCGGCTTTGGCAAAGGCTTGCACCTTGGCCAGCAGGGCGGCCAGGGATTTGACGCCGGTCAGATCCACATTGAGCTTGGTTCGGCCGGCATCGCCCAGGTGGGTGTGCGCGTCGTTGAAGCCGGGAAAGACATAGGTGCTGGTGTTGGCGGAGTCCAGATCGCGGAGGCGGGTTTTGGGGCCGGCCAGGCGGGTGATTTCGTCCGTAGTGCCCACGGCCAGCACCTTGCCGCCGCCGATGGCCATGGCCTGGACGGTCTGGGGCTTATCTTCGGAGAGGCCGACGCCGGTGTAAATGACGCCGTTGAAGAAGATAATCTCTGGCGGAGCGGAGACGGCCGGCTCGGGCTTCACCCGCCGGGGCGGCGTATGCGTGGCCCTGGGTGTTTGAGCGGAGCAGAGAGACGCGGCGGCAAGGGCGGCGACGAGCAGGACGGGGACGCGCATGGGCGGAGTTTAGCAGAAAGATGCTACTGTTCCGCGGCCCAATCGAGCATGGTCAGGGTGAGCAGCAGAACGCGGCGCAGGCCGGCTTCGCGGTCTTTGGCGGAGTACCACTCGGCCTGGGTGTGAGCGCCGCCGCCGTCGCCGCCCGCGCCCATGGAGAGGGCGGGAACGCCCAGCGAGAGGGGGATATTGGCATCGGTCGAGCCCAGGCGAAGACTGGTGCGCAGGCCCAGATGACGGTCTACGGAGCGCAAGGCTTCCAGCAGCGGCGAGTCGACGGGCAAACAGGCGGCGGGACGGTCGCCGATCTTCCTGATTGTGAAGCTCAGTTGCCCCTTGCGTTTGGGGTCGTCGGCCTTGGAGAGCGCATTGCAGCGGTCCACGGCGTCTTCCACGGCGCGGTGCAGAGCCACCTCCAGCCGCAACAATTGTTCAGCGTTGGTGGAGCGGAAATCGATGGAAGCCTGGGCGGTCTCGGGGATGGAATTGACGCTGGTGCCGCCCTGAATGGTGCCCAGGTTGAGGGTCGTGCGGGGCTCATCGGGGAGGGGAGTTTCCGCCAGGACGGCGAGGGCGGAGGCCAGAGCCACAATGGGGTTGGGGGTGCCCGCATCGGTAAAGCTGTGGCCGCCGGGACCGGTGATGGTGACTTGAAAACGGCGGCTGCCCAGAGCCTGGGCCACGACCGAGTCCGCGCCAGCGCCGTCGAGAACGATGTGGGCGGCGATGCGGCCGGCCAGCGCGGTCTGCTGATAGAGATGGCGCACGCCGCGCAGGTCGCCTTCGCCCTCCTCGCCCACATTGCCCAGGAAGAGCAGCGGCGCGGGCAGTTCGACGCTGGCTTGAACCAGCGCGTGGGCAATGGCCAACATGCCGACCACCCCGGCGCCGTTGTCGCACGAGCCGGGAGCTTGCAGGCGTTCACCGTCCACGACCGGGTGCAGCGGCGTCCCGGCCGGGAAGACGGTATCCAGATGCGCGGAGAGAACCACCAGGGGGCCGGTACTCTCCAGAGGAAGGCTGGCGGCGGGGAGCAGACCGAAGACGTTCCCGAGGCCGTCGGTGCGCACCTGGCTGAGGCCAGCCTCGGCAAAGCGGGCGGCCATCCACTCTGACCGGGCCTGTTCGCCAAAGGGCGGTCCGGGGATGACAACCAGGTCCGTTTGCCAATCCATGATGGTCTTGGGATTGCCGTGCAGCCAGGCAAAGGCGGCGTGCACCGGCCGCTGCGCGGCGAGCGCCGTCACCCTGGAGAATGCCGAACTGGGGGAAGTGAGGGACATACGGGTGGCTTCAGGGTAGCAGGGATATGCAAGAGTGCTGTTCTGATACTGAAACGCATCGAAGTGCAGGGTTCAGGAGCCCGGCAAGCGCCTGGCCAGCAGCGAGGCCATATTTCTGTGCCCATCGGCAATGACGGCAATGAAAACGGTGTTTGCGCGAATCCGGTAGCGGATGCGATACGGCTTGAAAAAGATCTGACGATAGGCGCGGCTGCCCAACTGCAGCAACTCCGGCGGATACGCGCCTCGTTTGGGGGATTCGCGCAGGGTGAGAGCCGCTCGAACGATCTCCCGGGCAACGTAATCGGCGTTTTCAAGCGAGTCGTTTTTTGCGATATAGGCATGGATGGCGCGCAGATCGTCGCGTGCGCCCTGAGTAAACTGGACGGTAAGAGCCATCAGGCCTGCTCGGCCTCGACGCCAAACTCGGCCATGACTTCTTCGATGGGAACCGTCTCGCCGGCCTCGATTTCCTTGTCTGCCAGCGCAAGGACCTTGAGCAGCGTCAAGGTTTCATCCATCATCTGCTCATAGCTGGCAACGTCCATGAGGACAGCCCGCGCTTCGCCGTTCTGGGTGATGATGATCGGCTCCCGGTCCTCGGTGATCCGGTCGAGGAGTTCCGCAGCGTGGGCCTTGACGTAGCTGATGGGCTTGATCTGGGTAGAAAAGCGCATGGGAGCCTCCCGAAGACGGTTTATGGACCAAATATAGTCTTTTTGCGGACGGTATAGAAGTATTTATTCCGTCTGCCGAACCAATCGCTGCTCGTCGTACTCCACCGAATGCAGAATCAAGCCGCGCGCCGGGGCGGTGGGGCCGGCGACGGAACGGGAGCGGGCGGCGAGGATGGCGGGGAGGTCCGCGGCGGTGAGATGACCGCGGCTGACATCGAGCATGGTTCCCACCAGGTTGCGGACCATGTGGTGCAGGAATCCGTTGCCGCGGATGCGGTAGACGAGCAGTTCGCCGGCCTCGTCTTGCCGCTGCTCCCAGGCCGAGTGGTAGACGGTCCGGATCGCGGTTGCGGGATCCGCTTCGGCCCCTGGGACGCGGTTGCGGGTGGTCAGGTCGGGATCGGAGGCGGCAAAGCTGAGGAAGTCGTGCTCGCCGAGGAAGGCCCGGGCGGCGTCTTCCAGGGCGGCGACGTCCATGGGCCAGGGGCAGGCGTAGACAAAGCGGGCCAGGAAGGGCGGGCAAATCTCCCCGCGGAAGATGCGGTACTCATAGGTCTTGGCCAGCGCCGAGTGGCGGGCATGGAACGCGCCGGGCACAGTTCTCGACTCGAGGATGCGGATCGAAGGAGGCAAGGTCCGGTTGAGGGCGCGCAGCAGGTTTTCCGGGGGGATGGGGGCCTGGAGGGCAAAGCTGGCGACCTGGGCCAGGGCATGGACGCCGGCGTCGGTGCGGCCCGAGCCCTGCGGCAGGGGGCCTTCGCCGGTAACGCGGCACAGAGCGTTTTGCAACTCGCCCTGGACGGTGGTCTTGCCCGGCTGCACCTGCCAGCCGCTGAAGTCAGTGCCGTCGTAGGCCAGGGTGAGCTTCCAGGTTTGCGGGCCGGGCACGGTTTGGGGAGGGTCAGTCACGGGGATGCGCCTGGATAACAGGGTACCCGACCGGAGCAATTGCTTGAACAGCGATTGTGTTCTTCATGGGGATTCGATCCGCCCCTCCGGGGCGGATTCACACCACTGGAATGCATTCCCAGGGCTGCGCCCTGGGCTATCCTCGCCGCCTCCCTCCGGGAGGGGCACGGAAACATGCACGCTCCCAAGGCATACCGAACCCAGTTCGGCAACAAAGGACGTTCATGCGATTGCGCTGGGTACCCGACCGGAGCGCGGCGGAGGGGAGAGTGGGCTGGGATATACTCAGCTTTCGGCACGCTGCAGCGGGCGGGCGGTCACGAAGCGTGCTGGCCGGGAACTCGGGAAAGAACCTGCAGGAAGAAACGGCGGGAACGAACCGGGGGCCGCGCGCGTATTGACCCATGAGCCCGCATGCCGGGCTGGAAGCGAAAAGCGCCCAAGCGAATGACAAATTTGCGTCCGGAGAGGCTCTCCGGTCGTCTTGAAGAATGGCACCCCACATGCCTCAGCGATTCGTGGAGAGGAATCATGCATTTGGACGGTATTAGTGTGTTTGAGCAGCAGGATGAGACCGTGCGCAGCAGGCGCGATCATGCAGGGCGCGGGCAGGCAGGCAAACGGCTGCGCGCAGTAGCGGCGGTCATGCTGACCATGGTGGCTGGAGTGCCTTCGGGGTTTGCGCAACAGACGGCACCGGCGGAGACCGACAAGGCGGCCTCGGACCTACCCGCAGCGCCGGCGCCGGTGTTGACGGAGCCGTTCTCGCTGCGTCCCTCGCTGCGCGATTTTTCGCAGCCATCGGGGCGCTTCCTGGGCAACCCGATCAACGAGTACCGGGCAACCACAGTGGCCAAGGCGAATTTTGCGAACTCGGTGCGGCTGGGAGACTTGGTGAAGGACGGCAAGATCTACTTGAGCCTTTCCGACGCCATTGCGCTGGCCATTGAGAACAACTTCGACATCGCCATTGCCCGCTACAACCTGGACATTGCGGACACCGATCTGTTGCGCGCGCACGCCGGATCGATGCTGCGCGGCGTCAACGCCGGCGTTGTCACCGGTACGGAGGGCGGCACGTCCGCGACGTTGACCTCGGGCGGAGGCCCGGGCGGCACCACCGGCGGCGCCGGCGGCGCGGCCTCGGGCAGTTCCGGCCTGGTGCTATCCACTTCCGGCGCAGGTCCCACGCCCACCAGCCTGGACCCCACGTTGACGGGCGCCATTCAATTCGACCGCATGCATGGCATTTCAACGAACTTCTTCTCTGGCGGCACCAGTTCGACCAACACGTACAACTTCACGCTGGATCAGGGCTTTGTGACGGGCACGGATTTCAAGGTGGCTCTCGACAACACCTACGCCACCACCTCCAACGGCATTACGCTGTTCAGCCCGCAGTTGAGCGCCAACTACAAGGCCACCCTGACGCAACACGTGCTGCAAGGCGCGGGCATCTGGGTGAACAAGCGGTTTGTCTATGAGGCGCTGAACGACCGCCGCATCACGGACTCCTCGTTCCGGCAGCAGATTCTATACACGGTCAACCAGGTGGAGAACATCTACTGGGGACTGGTAAGCGCCTATGAGGATGTGCAGTCCAAGGAGCGGGCGCTGGACCAGAGCACCAAACTGGCAGCCGACAACCGCAAGCAGTTGGAGATCGGCACGCTGGCCCCGCTGGACGTGGTGAATTCCGACTCGGCCGTAGCCACGGACAAGCAGGCGCTGATCAGTTCGCAGAGCAACTTGAACTACCAGCAGCAGATCATCAAGCAGGCCATTGCGCGGAACCTGAACGATCCGGCACTGGAGACCGCAGCGGTGATTCCCACCGACCGGGTCGGCCTGGAAGAGCTCTCCGAAGAGAGCCAGCCGGTGGAGGATCTGGTACAGGAGGCCTTCAAGCGTCGGCCGGAGCTGGAGCAGGCGGTTCTGCAACTGAAGAACAATGAGATCACTCTGCGCGGCGCGCGCAATGCGCTGCTGCCCACCTTCGATGTTTACGGGTATCTGGGCGGATCGGGCATTGCCGGCTCGGTGAACAAGAACTGCAATTCGGAGTTCAATGGCACGGCTTGCAGCTCGACAGCTTCTACGGGCTATGGAACGGCGTTCAGCAATGCCTTCAACAACTCGGCGCCGGACAAGGGAATCGGCTTCAATATCCAGATTCCCATCCGCAACCGGACGGCGCAGGCCGACCAGGCGCGCTCTTTGATTGAGTATCGCCAGTCGGAGCTGCGGCTGGAGCAACTGTACACGCAGATTCGCATGCAGGTGGTCAATGCGAAGTTCGCCTTGACCAATGACCGCGCGCAGGTGAGGGCCTCCATGGCGGCCGAGGAGTATGCCAAGCAGAGCCTGGATGCGGAAGGGAAGAAGCTGCGGCTGGGCGCCTCGACCACGGCCAACGTGCTGCTTCAAGAGCGCAATCTGGCCACGGCGGAGAACAACCTGATCTCAGCCAATGCCGCCTATGCCAAGGATCGCGCGGGCCTGTACCAGATTCTGGCCTCCACCCTCCAGCACTATGGGATCAACCTGAGCGATGCCGCTACGGGCGACGTGAAGACGGCGCCGGTGGTGCCCGGACTGAAGCCTGCCGAGAAGGGGCCGGAGGCTACCACTGCGCCGCCAGCTTCGCGGTAAACAACTGTATTGAGCACTTGGAAAAGGCCGGGCCTGCTTCTTGCGAAGCAGGCCCGGCCTTTTTGGTTTCCGGAGAGACAGATGCATGTTCTCCCACCCTTGCGACAGAGAGAAGTCGCAAGGATGGGGCACGGAGAGTTATGCGGCGGGCGGCGCATTCCCTTCCCCAGGTCTCTGACCGGATCATTTCGTACCTCGAATTCATGCTATCCCAGGTCCCAAAATCGGGACCTGGGGCACCCATAGTTGGTACTACAACAAGCGGTCAGAGTCCTAGCGAACTCCGTTCCCCTGCTTTGCTCTTTGCGCGGCCAGGTGGGTGACAAGTTCGCTCTGCTTCACCATCTGGTGGACCGGGAAGCCCTTTTCCGCCAGCGCACCGGTGGGACAGGCCTGGACGCACTTGCCGCAACTGGTGCAGTTTTGCGACTTGCCCCAATCGTCCTTGAGATCGCTGACGATGCGGGAGTAGATGCCGCGCGAGGCGACCTCCCACACATTGGCGCCCTCCAGCTCCGCGCACACCCGCACGCAGCGCGTGCAGAGGATGCAGCGATTGTGGTCCAGGACGTAGCGGGGATGGGTCATATCCACCGGCACGCGCGGACTGTTGTAGGAGTAGCGCACGTGGGTGATGCCGAGGGATTGAGCCAGCGATTGCAGCTCGCAATGGCCGTTGGAGACGCAGGCCGAGCAGACGTGATTGCGCTCGACCAGCAGCAGCTCGACGGCCATGCGGCGGTAGAGAGTGAGCTTCTCGGATACTGTCTTGATGGACATTCCGTCCTGGATGGGCGTGGTGCATGCGGGCAGCAGGCGGTCGGTGCCGGCCAGTTCCACCATGCACACGCGGCAGGCGCCCACCGCGCTGAGGCCCTTCAAGTAGCAGAGCGTGGGGATGTGCTTTCCGTTGGCCTGAGCCGCCTCCAGGATGGTTTGTCCTTCGTGGGCGGCCACCAGTTCACCATCAATCCTCACGGAAATCGTTTTGTTGGGCACAGCGGCGCTCCTTTCTCAATGGGTGTTGACGGCGGTTTTCAAATCGCAATGGAGGCAGCGGCGGCACTCTTCGAGCGCCTCTTCGGGGCTGAGGCCGGCCACCACTTCCTGCTCGGAGCGGACGCGGACCTCGGCGGGAATGGCGTGTGCCGAGTGGCGGTGGCTGAGGCTGGGCTCTCCGGGCAGTTGGCGGTTGAACTCCCACTGCGGGAAGAGCCTCTCCCAGCGGTCCTCGCCCATCAGGCGCTCGTCGATCTTGCGCGCCGCCTGCTTGCCGCCGCCCATGGCGTTGGAGACGTTGGATGCGCCGGTGATGGTGTCTCCGCCGGCGTAGAAGCCGGGGCGACTGGTCTCAAAGGAGAAGCGGTCCACGGCGATGGTGCCCTCTTCCTTGAGCTCCAGTCCGGAGGCGCGGCAGAAATCCAGGTCGAAGGTCTCGCCCACGGCCAGGATGACGCTGTCGCAGTCAAAGCGCTGCACTTCGTCGGTGGGGATGGGCCGCTTGCGTCCGGATTTGTCGTACTCGCCCAGGCGCGTCTTGACGATCTCGATGGCCTTGACGTTGCCGTCCTTGCCGCCCACGATGCGGTGCGGCGCAGCCAGGAAGACAAAGCGCACGCCCTCGTCCTCGGCCGCCTGGACTTCTTCTTCGATGGCCGGCATGTCCTTGCGTTCGCGCCGGTAGAGAATGGTGACCTGGGCGCCGCGGCGCAGCGCAGTGCGCGCCGAGTCGATGGCCGCATTGCCGCCGCCGATTACCGTGACCCTTGAGCCCATGGCCACCTTCTCGCCTTTGGCCACCGCTTCAAGGAATGGCAGCGCGGGAAGGACGCCCTTGAGTTCCGTTCCCGGCAGGTAGAGCCACGATTCCTTCCAGGTTCCGATGGAGAGGAAGGCCGCATCGAAGCTGCTGGCCAGTTCGTTCAGCGGAAGGTCGAAGCCGACCCTGACGCCGTACTGGATCTTCACGCCGACGCCCTCAATGAGGTCCAGTTCGCGGCGCAGAACGGCTTTGGGCAGGCGGTACTCGGGAATGGCAAAGCGAAGCATGCCGCCGGCCTCGCTGCGCTCTTCAAAGATGGTGACGTCGTGGCCCAGCATGGCCAGATAGAAGGCCGCGGTGAGTCCGGTGGGACCCGAGCCTGCCACGGCAACCTTGCGCCCGGTGGGAGGCAGCTTGCGCGCCTTGATCCGCTCCAAGACCGGCCCAAAACGATCGGATTGATAGATCGAGTCGGCAATGAAGCGATGCACCTCGCGCATGTTCACCACTTCATCGAAGGATTGGCGGCGGCAGCGATTGTCGCAGGGATGCTGGCAGACCCTGCCGGTGGAGGCGGGCAGCGGATTGTCCAGGACCACCGACTCGAAGGCGTCTTCCAGCCGGCCTTCCTGATAAAGCTCAAGGAAGCGCGGAATGTTCATGCGCAGCGGGCAACTGTTCTCACAGGGGGACAGCGCCAGTTCCTGGCAGACACCGGCGCGGCAGCGGTGAGCCAGAATGTGGTCCTCATACTCCTCGCGGAAGTGGCGGATGGTGGTGAGGACGGGATTGGGCGCCGTCTGGCCGAGCCCGCAGAGCGAGCACTCCTTGATCATTCGCCCCAGCTCATCCAGCAGACCCATATGTTCCGGAGTGCCGCGGCCCGCGGTGATGGCGTTGAGGATACGCAGGGCCTTGTTCAGCCCCACCCGGCAGGGGACGCATTTGCCGCAGGACTCGGAATGGGTGAACTCGATGAAGTAGCGGGCCACATCGACCATGCAGTTGTCTTCATCCATGACCACCATGCCGCCGGAGCCCATGATGGAGCCGATCTGCGCGAGGCTCTCGTAGTCGACGGGGGTATCGAGCATCTCGACGGGGATGCAGCCGCCGGAGGGCCCGCCGGTCTGCACCGCCTTGACGCGGCGGCCGCTGACCGCGCCTTCGCCGATGTCATAGATGAAGCTCTTGAGGGGAGTGCCGAGGGGCATCTCGACCAGGCCGGTGTTCTGGATTTTGCCCACCAGGGAGAAGACCTTGGTTCCGGGGCTCTTGACGCTGCCAGTCTCAGCAAACCAGGCGGGGCCGCGGCTGACGATGGGGGCAATGTTGCACCAGGTTTCAACGTTGTTGATGTTGGTGGGCTTGCCCCACAGGCCTTTCTGGGCGGGAAAGGGAGGACGCGGATGGGGACGGCCGGCAAAGCCTTCGAGTGAAGCGATCAGGGCGGTCTCCTCGCCGCAGACGAAGGCTCCAGCACCCTGCACCAGCTCGATGTTGAAGTTGAAGCCGCGATCGAGGATGTTCTTGCCCAGCAGGCCGTATTCCCGCGCCTGTTCGATGGCCCGATTGAGGCGGCGCACGGCCAGCGGGTACTCGGCGCGCACATAGACAATGCCTTCGCTGGCGCCCATCACGTAGGCGCCGATGATCATGCCCTCGAGCAGCGAATGGGGGTCGCCCTCAATCTCATTGCGGTTCATGTAGGCGCCGGGATCGCCCTCGTCGGCATTGCAGATGATGTATTTGGTATCGGCCTTGGCCTTGGCCAGGAAATCCCACTTGTTGCCGGTGAGGAAGCCTGCGCCGCCGCGTCCGCGCAGGCGGGCGGCCTTGATCTGCTCGATGACGCTGTCGGTGCGGCCGTCGATGAGCACCTTGTAAAGGGCCTGGTATCCGCCCACTGCGATGTACTCCTCGATGTCTCCAGGATTGATGAGGCCGCAGTTGCGCAGGACAATCTTCTTCTGTCCCTTGAAGAACGGGATTTCGTTCCAGGCCGGAATCTCCGGGTAGCCCTGGCCGTATTTCAAGTGCGCCGTAATGTGATCCCATTCCTCGATCTTGCAGTAGATGAGGTCGGGCGGCATCACGCCGGTGGAGAGGCTCTCCAGAATGCTGCCGGCATCGTTGGCCTGCACGCGGCGCAACACCACCAGAGGACGGCCGGGAAGGCGGATGCTGACCAGCGGCTCCTGGAAACAGGAGCCAAAGCAGCCCACGCCAGCCAGCAGCACGTCCAGCCCGCTGCTCTGGATGGCTCCATTGAGGGCGTGAAAGACCTCTTCCGCGCCGTTGCCCCGGCCACAGGTTCCCATGCCCACCGTGAGGCGGGGAATGGCCGGCATCAGCTTGGCAAGGCCGGCCTCACGCACCGCGTTGAACGCGCCAATATCCTGAATTCGCGGCATTATTTCCTCCCCTGTTTCAGAGCCTTCACTTCGCGCTGCAGCGTACGTTCGTTCACGTGGCTGAGGATGTGGTGATTGATTTCCACCACCGGGGCCAGCGCGCACTGGCCAAAGCAGGCCACGGTGCGAATGGTGAACTTGCGGTCGGGCGTGGTGAGGACCAGCTTTTCGGAGTCGTTGCTGTCCTCCATGTCATGGCCGCTCAACCCCAGATCGAGGCACACCTTCTCCAGCAGGTCGCGGGAGCCGCGGGTGTGGCAGGCGGTTCCGCGGCAGACACAAATCACGTTGTCGCCTTGCGGATCGAGGTTAAAGAGGGCGTAGAAGGTGGCGGCGCTATAAATGCGGGCCGGGGGAACCCCGGTTTCATCCGCGATGTAGCGCAGCGACTCCATGGAAAGGAACTTGTGGGCGTCCGCGGATTGAACTGCCTCCAGAATTCCCAGCAGCGCCCCAGGACGTCCCTGGTACTCGGCAATCGCCTGGTCAATCAGCAGCCTCTCGTGTGCATTCAGGGCTCCATCGGCTACGCTTTGCATCCTTTCCTCCTTCAGCCCCGGCGCGCTTGCCAGCCCGCGCCGCGGCGCAACTCTCAATGGCCGCCGTTCAAGCGGTTCCCGCGAGGATATGTTTTCCGGTTGAAGAAGCAGCCAAAGGCATCCGCGCGGCGGCCGCGGGCGCGAAATTGGCCTGGTGATTTGCAAGTGTGAATGGGTTCCGAGGTCCGGGCGGGGCACCCTGCGCCATGGCGTGCGGCAGCCGCCAGGGATCAAGCCTGGTCACTGTTGGAAGGCCGTTCCGCTCCTGCCGGGTCCGCATCGGCTGCTCCCGCAACGGATCGCAGTCCCGCGCGCCCCTCATGGCCATGAGGAGGCGAAATGGGCCGGACCCGCCGCACCTCTGGGCCCTGTCTCAGGAGAGGAAATAGAGAGGAAAAGAGCAATCGCCGACGACGCTTCAACTACCTGGCGAAAGAGGATGTTGCGCTTCATCGATGAGCGCCGCACCTGGTGACTTCTCCCCAGAGAGGGTCCGTCGGGAACATTGATCCCCTGAGGAATCATTAGGATGTGCCTATGATCACACCTATCTGTGACAAGAGGATGCAACTGGATCGAGCGGGGCGCCTATAGGCAATCGTTGCATAGATATAGCCGCAGAAAGCTTGAAACAGCTTCACTATGGAACGCGCCTATAACGCGTATTCACTGTTCATCGAATGAAGGCCCCTGCTGTCCCACCCTAGGTGTGTGTCGGGCATAGCGTTTAGCCAAGACCGATCCAGCGGTTTGCTGGGCAGGTGGTCGATCTGGGGCGCGCAGGCAGTCATCCGGTTGGTATCTTGTAGCAAGCTCTCTGTGTTGTTTT
>Ga0302320_10017747_pt1 | contig 14420 bp, 16 predicted proteins | sample Bog_T0_3_FD_202130 | JGI IMG/M metagenome (GOLD analysis project Ga0302320, IMG submission 202130) | Peat permafrost microbial communities from Stordalen Mire near Abisko, Sweden - Bog_T0_3 | ecosystem: Environmental > Terrestrial > Soil > Wetlands > Peat | place: Sweden: Abisko, Stordalen Mire...
TCTACAACGGTCGGGTGGCCCATATTAGCCTTCTTTTGGCTAATGTGGGATTGCAACGCCGTTCCCTTCGTAATGGTTTTGTTTCTGACGTTCGAGGGCGGAACCCACTTCGCCCTTCCAGGCAGCATGTCACCGGGTTAAACTGCAAAGTACATGTCCAAGTCAAACGGTTCCGGTAGCGGCTCACCTGCAGCGTCGCAAGCGGCGGGAAAGCCGTTGTCGCTAATCGACACAAGGGTTATCTACTGCGGCGACAATCTGGAGCAGTTGAAGAAACTGCCCGATGCGTGTGTGGACCTCATCTACATCGACCCACCGTTCTGGCTATTCAAGCCGGACGACCGGGATTCCAGTTTGAACCTGGCGGCCCGATCTGCTACGTTGAAAAATAAGATAAGTGGATTTTCCCGTCAGGGGGCTGTATTAGCCGCCGGATGATGTATACAATCACCCATGCGTTTCGCCGTTCCTCATCCGATTCCTTACCAAGGTAGTAAGCGCAGACTGGCGCCTGCGATTCTTTCGTTTGTCGCGCCCGGGCAGTTTCGGCGTCTCGTTGAGCCGTTCGCGGGTTCAGCGGCTATTACTCTGGCCGCTGCGAAGGCAAGTCTTTCGGATGAGTTCGTCATCGCGGACGTGCTTAGACCGTTGACTGATCTCTGGACTGAAGTTCTGGAGCGTCCACGGGTGCTGAGCGAGGGCTATCGCAAACTCTGGAATTCGCAGTTTAGAGGCGACCCGGCTGAGAGATTCAATGAGATTCGGGCGGAGTTTAACCGGAACCACGACCCTGCTAAGTTGCTCTTCCTATTGGCTAGATGCGTCAAGAATGCAGTCAGGTTTAGCTCATCCGGGCAATTCAATCAGTCGCCTGATCGCCGGAGAACGGGCACACACCCGGATACGATGGAAGAAGAAATAGCCGGAGCTCACCGCTTATTGCGCGGGCGGTGCCGCGTCGTTTGTGGTGACTTCCGCACGGTACTTAGAGACGTTCAGCCTGACGACATAATCTACATGGACCCGCCCTACCAGGGAACCAGCGAAGGCCGGGACAGCCGCTATTTTCAGGGAGTTCCGAGAGAAGCGATCATCGAATTCCTGGCGTTCTTGAACCAAAGGAACGTGCAGTACATTCTTAGTTATGATGGGCATTGTGGAGCGAAAACGTACGGCGAACCGCTCCCAGCCTTTCTTAATGCGCAGCGAGTGCTGCTGAATGTCGGTCGGTCGAGTCAGGCAACCCTAAACGGCGTGTCTGCGATCACGCTGGAATCGGTCTATCTCTCTCCTGCACTCGCATTGCCGGACGTTCCGAATGAGCCAATGCGGCTTAAGGATTTTGCAGCGCAGATGCAGCTACATATGTGAGGAAAATCTCTTCAGGGCTTCCGCCACACTTATACCCTCGCGGTTGCACTTCGTTCGGAACCTGTCAAACACCCTGCACTCATCGTCGTTCCAAACAATGTCGGCACGGCGCAGCGGTTGCATGGCGACGTGCTTGTGTTCTTCAGGGTTCGCCCAATAACACTCTTTGCACGTCTTCACTTGCCGGTCGTCCGAAAAATTCTTGCAGTGTTCGCATGCCCACGACTTTCGTCGATTGCAACTCCCGTCCAAAGCCATGTAGGGATTAGCGTCATCCTTCAAAGATTCGCCAGCGACCTGATAAGGCACTCGATGGTCAACCTGCAGGTCGTGAGTAGCGCCACAAAGCTCGCATTTGTTTCCAGCTTTCGCGATGATCTCCGAACGTTTCTTTTTGGGTAATGCGACCCTTCCTGCCTTTCCTCTTTCGTCGAACTTACCGAGCAGATCGAAGGTGTATGCTGCGATGCTCTTCTTTCCATTCTGGCTTCTGACCCTTGTGGTGGTCATTGGGAAGCCCAAGTCGATTGCATCCATCCGTGCTCGCGGCGGGTGATCATAACCGATTTCCTTCAATTCTTCGGTTGTGATGCTGCCATTCTTGGCGATGCGGTCCAGCACAATGCGCGCTCGCTTGTTAGTCACGGCTTGAATTCGGGCGATGAACTCATCTGGCAGGCTTGGCACGTTTGCTCGGTTGTTCTGAAATCAGTTCTACCGCTGTCACCCCAAGGGCGAATGCGATCTCTTGCAAGGTAATAAGAGTGACATTGCGCTCTCCGCGTTCGATGGCTCCGACGTAAGTCCGGTGCAGGCCACATCTTTCGGCCATCACCTCCTGCGACCAGCCGCGTCCCTGCCTAAGCACACGCAGGTTGCGAGCCAAGATAGCGTTTGGGTTCTTCTGCGGCATCACAAGGAGTCTGCGGGAGAGATGACTATATATCTACAGACTAGATATAGCATCCGAAATTCCGAAACCGCCCCTTTGACAGGTGGCCCACATCTGCCTTCTTCTTTTGGCTAATGTGGGAATGCCACCCGGCATTCGCCTGAATACGTTTGTGCCCCGAAGCCGCCCCATCTGTCCCTTTGTCAAGAGTAAGTTTTTGCAAATTCCTCTCAACACACTGACTTAAAACCACATAGAGTTTTAAGCCAAGTGAGGGGATTACCCTCCAAAATTGCTATCCTGAAGATAGGGGAAGTTAGCTTCAGCGAAGGCGGTTATGAACCTGTCCTTGACCTTGAAACTTCGAACCTCGAAACCTTGAAAACCGGCGACACTTCGCCTCATAACCCACCTGTTTTCAAATTTTTACACGGAAATATAGGAGGGTAGGGGTGCCAGTCCGCTTTTAGGCCCATCGCCGGAAAGCCAGCACGGCGTTCAGTCCGCCAAAGGCAAATGAATTTGAGAGGGCGAATTCTGCTTGCCTGTTGCGTGCGACGTTCGGAATCACGTCGAGGTCGCACTTGGGATCGGCCTCGTTGAAACTGACGGTCGGCGGCAGCACTCCTTCGCGCAGCGCCCTGAGAGTAGCAAAAGCCTCCAGCGCTCCCGATGCGCCCAGCGCGTGGCCATGCATGGACTTGGTCGAGCTGATGGCCAGCTTCTCCGCATGTGCGCCGAAGAACTGCCGGATCGCCCGCGTTTCGGTCGCATCGTTAGCCGAAGTGCCAGTGCCGTGAGCGTTGATGTAGTCGATCAATGCCGGTTCAATCTGGGCATCGTCAAGGGCCGCAGCCATCGCCGCAGTTGGGCCTCCCACAGATGGCTGAGTCACGTGGCCAGCATCCGAGGACATACCGAAGCCGACCACTTCGCCCAAGATCTTTGCGCCCCGGGCTACGGCCCGCTCGGCTGGTTCCAGCACCAGCATGGCTCCGCCTTCGCCCAGGGTTAATCCCCGCCGGTCGCGGGAAAACGGACGGCAAACGTCGGGCGTCACCACGCGCATCGCTTCCCACGCCCGCAGAATTCCCGGACTGAACGGTGCCTCGCTGCCTCCGCAGAGCGCAGCTTCAACGGCTCCCGAACGCACCATCCAGAATGCCTGTCCGATAGCATGGGTTGCCGAAGCGCAGGCCGTGGAGATGGTGAACGCCGGCCCGGTGATTCCAAGATCCATCGAGATCTGGCTTGCCCCGGCGTTATACATGGTGAGCGGGATCGTGAACGGATGAGGCCGAGGTTTGCCCTCTTTGTAAATTGCAACGAAGCCGCGATCAAGGCTGGCCTGGCCGCCCATCGACGTGCCGGTGATGACCGCAACTCTCGCTCGGGCCGGTCCGGAAAGATCCAACCCCGCCTCACTCACCGCCTGGCGGGCAGCCACCACCGCGAACTGCGCGAATCGGTCGATCAGATCGCAGCGCGAGGCCTCGAAATGATCCTCGGCGCGAAAGCCATGGGCCTCCGCGCCATTCTGAAAGCGGAGCCCTGTCATCTCCACGGACTGGATCGGCGCAATGCCCGAGCGTCCTTCGCGCAACGCGCTCCAGCACTCGGCAGAGTTCGATCCCAGGGCGCAAAGCACGCCAGTCCCGGTCACCACTACACGCCGCCCGGAGGGGGTAGGCATCCGCCTCAACCTTGCGCGGAATTTTTTTCCGCCAGTATCCGTTCGACTCTAGCAACTGCGCTGCGTATGTCTTTAATCGAGTTCGCCGCCTCGTCCGGTATGGAAATCCCGAAGTGTTCTTCGAGGGAAAACAGAAGGTTCATGGCGTCAAGACTGTCCATTGCGAGTTCTTCGAACGTACTGTCGATGGTGATGCTCTCAAGCGGAATTCTCTTCACCGCGGCGATCTCGGCGATCACCTTTGCCGCCAGTGACTCATCCATCCTGGCTCCTCTTTTTCGTCCGTTCAATTCAACAGGCTAGTGTATCCGATTGCCCGCATTCGCAAAAAACTGCCCGAGCTCCTCAATGCAGCACGAAGCCAGGCGAGGTGCCTCCATAGCCGTTGGTGATCTTCACCGTAGCCGGTCGCGACGCATAATCCGATGCCGCAATCGTAGCCGAGATTTGCCACGGGCTCACATAACTGCTCGTGAGGTTCTTGCCGTTCCATTGCACAACCGGCTGGTTGCTTGAGATATCGGTACCAGTCAACGTCAGAACGTAATTGCCGCTGCCGTCCCCTGCCAGAGCCCCCGAGACACCGGAAATTTTCGCTACGAGCGGCCACAGTTGCACGGCCATTGGCTGCGTCGTAGAGATCCCGGCATTCGGCGCCGGATTTGCAATCGAAATCAGGTACGTTCCCTCCTGCGCAACATCCTCGACGCTTAGGTTGATGATCAGCTCCGTGCTGTTGACATAGGTTGTCTGCCGCGCCGCGCCGTTCCACAGCGCGACGGATTTTGGCGTGAAGTTCGCACCGTGCAGGAGAAATGAAGCACTCGAATCACCCGCGGATATGGCGCCGCCAACCGGGCTTAGCAGTGGAAACACCGTGTTGTAAACCATGACCAGAAAGCTGGTGCTGGACGGCAGGAAGAATGCATCTCCCGAGTAGGTGATTGTCACCGTGTTTGCCCCGCTGCCCAGCCCATTCGCCGCTGTCAACGACACATTGGAAAGCAGCCCCGACCCGTCCCACGCATCCAGCGTCACGGTTCCCAGAGTCGCCGTTGACGTCGCAAACGTCACGGTTCCACTTGGCGTTGCAGGACCGGCGCCGGAAACCGCCGCACTGAATCCCGTAGTGCTGCCCTCCGATAGCAGCGGCAGCGCCGCACCGGGGTTGGCCGTAATCGTCGCTGCCGATCGCGTATCGGAAAAAATCAACGTGGCCGCGCCACTGGAGGACGCAAAGTTGGAATCTCCGCTGTAGGTCGCCGCAATCGTATTTGTTATACCGTTAAATCCGTTGGCGGCGCTCGCGGCCACATTGAGCGCCGCTGTTTGGCCGGATACCGCTGCCGTGCCCAGGGTGGTATTTCCCACCGCGAAGGTCACGCTTCCGCTGAAGGGTATGCCGGACACCGCGGAACCTACCCATGCGCTCAGCGTAACCGTGTAGCCGGTCGGTGCCGGATTTGGCGTCACGTAAACCGTTGTGTTTGACGCGAACGGCGTTGCCGGAACGCTTAGCGTAGTCGAGCTATTGGAGGGTGCGTAGGTCGAGCTTCCGCCGTATCTTGCCGTAATCGTATCCGTACCATTGCTGAACCCGTTGGCCGCGCTCGCTATCGCATTCAGCGTTGCATATCCGTTGGAAACCGCAGCCGTACCGAGGACCGTATTGCCCATCTTAAACGTTACGGTTCCCCCTATCGGCCCATAGCCAGTGTCTGTAGTCAGGCCTGTGATGTGCGCGCTAAGCGTGACCTGATCGCTGAGTCGCAACAGATTCGGCGTCGCAGAGATCGACATGGATGTTCCATTCAAGTTCGACCCGCCCAGTGAAAGGAAGAGGGCGTTTCCGTCAATCGAGCCCAGGCCCGTCACCATGTCATAGCCCGTTTTCGCCGCGTAGCCCATCACCCCGTTGACGCAACCGGAGGTGCCCGTCCGGCATGGCACGTTGTTGTTCCCCGTGACGATGTCATGGAAGATTGTGGCGTAACTTTGAGAGTTTGCCTCCAGTTGGTAGAGCTTCGGATTGATATTGCCCTGAGGTCCGAGCGACTGCACCATCACTGTCAGCGCACCGGCAAACGACGGCGCTGCCAGCGAGGTGCCGAAAAAGTAGTAGAACAACGAACCGCCGCTACCCCCGCCGCTGTACCATCCATTCGTACACATATTCCCGTACGTGCTGTCGTCCAGGCCGCCCGCGCAGGCTATATAGCCATCGTGCTCGGCTGCGGTAAATGCAATGTCCGGGATCAACCTTCCGGTTGCTCCGCCGATCAGCCCGTTTTGCCAACCCGGTAACGGGAACTCCAGCATGCTGCCGTTCCGTAACGTGCTTTGGCCCCCGCCGCTGGCGTTTAACCCATTCGCTCCCGTCTCGTTCCATGATGTCTCCGGAATATAAGACAGCGCCGAGACCGGAGTCGACGGCACTGCATTCCAGTACGGTGCCGGGTCGCTCACGTCGCCGGAGAACTGGGTGCCCCCAACGGCTGTGAAGTTTGGCGAATCCGGCGGAGCCTCCGCCGAAATTCCCTGCGTCGCCGCCGTCACCGAATCGTTGCCGTGAGCGTCGCACCCCGCTGCGCCGGAGTCTCCCGAGGAAACCACCAGCGTCTGCCCCTGCGCGCTCGCTTGCGCGCCAATCTGATTAAACAATACGGCCTGAGCCAGCGTGAGACCCGTCTCGCACGCGGTATAGCTCATGCTGATCACCGGCAGCACCAGTCCACTGGAACTTTGGTAGTCCTGCACTGCATGTTGCAGTGCGCTGAATACATCCTGGGTCGCGTCATTGCCCGCCGCGTAGACGTAGTCCACCGTCGCTCCGGGAGCCATGCCCGCCACCCATTCAATATCGACATCCGCTTCCATCCAGTCGCCCTGGCTTATTCCCGCCGTGTCAGTGCAGTCTGCCGCGCTGATGCAGACATAGGTTAGGTTGGGCGTTCCGCTTCCTACGTTCTGGGTAAAGTTCTGAATGTCTGCCAGTGGAGCATAGGTCTGCCCCACCACTCCCACATGAATTCCGGTCCCGTCGTATCCCGAGTTATACATCGGAAGGAGGTCATAGATCGCCATCCAGTCACCCGGGGTCAGGTAGTGCTGCGTGCTGCTGTAGGTATAGTTCGGATTCGCAGCTTTGCCATGGAGATTCGAGTGCGGCCGGAAATTATCCAGCCCCCGCACGTTCAGCGATACGCTGGCAATCTCCGAGGGAAGCCCTAGCTCCGTTGCGTTGGCATAGTGTTGCTTGCCGCCGAGTTGATAGGAGTGCAACTGGGTGCGGAATGCTGACTCCACCTGTCCAGCCGTGCCGCTGAAGTAGATCGCATTGCGCGAGCGCGCCACGCGTTTTACCGTCAGGCGCTGCGCTGTCAGCCATCCGGTCACCCTCTGCAGGTCTGCCTCGGTCAGGCCAAACCTGGCGCCGAACTGCTCCTGGGTGAGCCACTTGTGGTACTGCAGCGAACCCGGATTCTGCAGCGCCTGCAGTAGAGTTTCAAGATCTTTACCCTGCGCGCTGCTCAACGACGTGTTCAGTACCAGCGTCTCCATTTGCATTCCAAGGTCCACCTCGCCCAGGTCGGTTGCAAGCCGAGTCAGCGGATGCAAGGTTCCGGAAACCGTTGCCATCGCCGTTGGGGACGGCTCTCCCGCGATTCTGTTTGCACGTGGCGTTGTCTGCGAGAAAAGCGCTGTTGCCATTGCCAGAATCACGCCACAAACGGTCAGTTTCCTCCTGTCGATTGCACGAGGGAGCTTGCAGGCGTTCATTTCCAAGGGGCCTCAAGAATGGGAGATCAATCCGCGGCTCACTTGCGGCGAGCGCTGATTTCCATCCGAGCGTATCTCGGGCACGCGCTGAGTTTGACAGCTTTGTACTTTTTCTCTGTTGTGCAGTTCTCATTCGAACCCGCATTTCGCATTCGGGAATGTCGCGGGGAGCGTTGTTGCCGTGCTTTGCGCAGAGACAGTGGGCTGGTTCTGCGGAGACTCAGTAGTTAATAGGGAGGCGTCTGCCGAATCTCAGATTGATTCAGCTACCTGCAACAGGCGGGAAAGCCAGGCATTTCCGTCGGATATCCTTCCAATACCGCCGAGAGGAAGGAGGATGCGAAGCACCAGTTTAGGCTTCACAACATAAAAACTTATCAAGTCCAACTCGCTTGATATATAAGGCTTCGTCAGCGACACACAGAGTGATGATCCGATTAAAATCCAACTGCCGGAGTCGAATCTGAGTGTCTTCCGGAAATTCACGGAGAGCCCGCGCGCGCGATTGCCATTTAATTTCTTGCCCAACCTTCGGAATGCTCTTGAGGGGAGTCGCCGGGGAAACGTTATAGACGGGGTATTGCTGTTCTGTAATGTCTTCGATCATCACCAACGCCAGCTTCTCGCTGCCGCTTAACATTGGGCTCGCGGTTACTAGAACTTGAATTTCTTTTGCCGTCTGCTCATGGACGATTTGAAGATGCATGACCTTCCGGCTGACCACTTGTTCTTGCAAACACTTTCTCACCGAAGTCCGAATGATGCAGTTCTTGCAGAGTGGCCCCCTGCCGCATCCATCGGGAGCGTCGCTGGCATGTAGGCATCGCAATACATCGCCGCCCCGCCGGCGATAAGCGGCATCGCGGTCTTGACCGCAGAAATCGGTTGCGGAAAAATTGAGGTCTAGTATTGTCACGTCTTCGTCGACGACGAACGCAGGGATTGGAATCGCGTTCAAAATCGCCTGGTAATGCATGTCGTCCGGCTTCACTGGCGTCGCGGGGTGGCTGATTGCCTGCTCTGGTTTGGGCACCGTCTCGCTTGTCGCAGGTGCTTCGGTCTCGGATCGTTCGTTACGTCGAGAGTTCATGGCCTGCTCCTCCATTTGGCGCGAGAGTTGCGCTGAAGAGATTATCTGCCCAATCGAAGAGGGTGGCCGGGTTTTCATTGAGCGCTTCCCTAAATGGGCACAACCTCCGCGTCGACGAAGGCAGGGAGTTCGGTTGGCATGTGTCAACCATGCAAGACGTTGGCCAATGCGGTGAAGGAATGTTCAGGTCGCGGAAATAGCTTGGCGCTGCAGCTATGCTTGGTAGGTATTTCCTAGCGGCCGCGCCAAACGGGCTTTCGCTTTTCGGCAAAGGCCCACTGTCCCTCGCGAGCATCCTCGCTGGCCAACATGCGTTCGACAGCGGGATACTTGGCGCGGATGGCCTTCTCCAGATCGGGCTCCGCCAGGCTCTGCAGCAGAACCTGTTTTGTCGCTTCAATCGAAAGCGGGGCGCAGGCAAGTATCTCGTCAGCCATAGCGCGCACGGCACTCTGCAATTCCGCGGCAGGCACTACCTCGTTGATTAACCCAATCCGCTGCGCCTCTGCTGCTCCAATTCGTTTTGCGGTTAATGCCAGGCCCATCGCCTCCTTCATGGGGAGATAGCGAGCCAGGCGCTGGAGCGCGCCGCCCCCGGTTGCGCCAAGTCCCACTCGCGGCTCCGGCAATCCAAACTGGGCGTTCTCACTGGCAACCGCCAGATCACATGCGCAGAGAATTTCTACGCCCCCGCCGAGACACAGCCCGTTTACCGCGGCAATGACCGGCTTGAATAGGTCAAATCGATGCGTGATTCCACCGAACCCGGTCGGCGGATGGTTGTCAGCGTTGCTCTTCGCGCGGGCCTTGATGTCACTACCAACGCAGAACGCGCGGCCCGTCCCCGTGATCACTGCGACGCGAAGGTCAGGGTTAGCCGCATAGTGGTCAAAGCAGCGGGCCAACTCGGCATGAGCCGTGGGGTCCAAGGCGTTGAGCACGGCTGGCCGGTCGATGGTGATCGTCATGACGGCCCCATCGAAACTGACGCGAACGGATTGCAAATCATCGAGCAGCGAGTTCTCGAACGAAGCAGTATGTATGGCCATGATTCTTTCCTTTATAACTGCACGGCTAACGAATCCGCCGTTAGGACCGGATATCTTGCCGTGTGTTGAATACCACTTTAGCTCCCGGTTTGCTTGTTTACAACCAACTTGTTTGACCCTGGCATAGGCGCGGAATTCAGATAACTACCGTCCAGTAGTTGATGCGAAGCTCATCCCCGACTTTGGGCGTGATTGAGGAGGGACGGGTTTATCGTATTGAGCTTGACATTCGGTCCGGCGTAACTCAGACTGCTCGCCCAGACCACCTATAAGACTACGTTTCACTCAGTAGCTGTATCAATGAAAATGAAAAGGGAGGAGAAGCAATGTTCAAATCAGCATCGTTGTCTGCTGTTGTCGTACTTCTAGTCATCACCTGCGTTGCCGTCTCGGCGCAACTCATGGATCAGGCGAAAACCGCGCCTGTCGCCACAGCGGTAGAAGCACTTCGGGTAGCCATGGTATCTGGAAACGAGAAAGAGATGAATGCCCTTGTGGATGACCATCTGACCTATGGGCATTCCCACGGGCTTCTGCAAGACAAGACTGCATTCGTCAAAAACCTGGTTGGCCCCAACGCGCCCGGCAAATTCAACTGGATCAAGCTCTCCAAACAGACGATCGACATGGTCGGCAAGGTCGCGCTTGTCCGTCATGTTTTTGACGCCGAGAATGTTCTTCCAGACGGCAAGATTACCAAAGCTCACATCCTCGTCCTTCAGGTGTGGATGCAGGAAAAGGGAGGCTGGAAGCTGTTGGCTCGGCAAGCCTGTCCCTTGGATTAATTGGGACCAATAGTGTTTGGCGAGGGTAGCGGAGGAGGAATTCTTCACAAGCCGCTACCGCTCACCGTCAAGATTGTAGGGTGGTCAACTGGTACTATGGCGAAGCCGTCTGCCCCCTATGAGCCCTGTTTCCGGGAGGATTTGCGGAAATTCTAATGGTAGGAGCGGCAGGACTCGAACCTGCGACCCTCTGCTTAGAAGGAATTGCTGCACGAGAAATCAATAACTTAGCGCAGTTTGTACGAATTGGTATTTCCTTGTGTTTATGCGGGCTTGCCGCTTCTCGATTCTCCGAGAGACAAGCCTATCCAACCACCCACTGGGCACAAAACTGGGCACAGTGGGAAGCGTGTCGTAAGAGAAGAGACGCGCCGCACCGGTGCTAGTAACACCGACACGGCGCTAACCAACATCGCCTATCAGGAGGCAACATGGCTAAGCAAGAACGTATCACTGCACATCGATCTCCTCAAGAGCAACCTCCAAACATCTCCCGTGTGGCACTCTACGCCAGGGTGAGCACCTCCAACGGCCATCAAGATCCGGAAATGCAGCTCGCTGAGTTACGCGAGTATGCCGGACGCCGCGGCTGGGAGATCGTTGGCGAGTACACCGATCAAGGCGTGTCCGGCTCGAAAGAATCCCGTCCGGAGCTCAACCGTCTCATGACTGACGCCCACCGGCGTCATTTTGACGCAGTGTTGGTCTGGAAGATTGATCGTTTCGGCCGTTCCCTGAAGCACCTCGTGAACGCATTGGCAGATCTTGGCGCATATGGCGTTGCCTTCATCAGCCTCCGCGACAACATCGATCTCAGCACCCCCTCGGGTCGGCTGATGTTCCAGATCATCGGGGCAATGGCAGAGTTCGAGAGGGCGCTAATCCAGGAGCGAGTCAAAGCCGGCCTCAAGAATGCACGAGCTAAGGGCAAGCGCCTTGGCCGTCCGCGGCGCGTTGTGGACTCTTTCAGAGTCGCCGACCTGCGTGCCGCTGGCGCCTCCTGGCGGGAGGTTTCGCGAGAGCTAGGGGTCGGGCTTGGCACCCTGTACCGGGTGAGCGCGACGTAATCGGCGTCGGCATCGTCCCGCGCCGCCTGCATCCCGACAGGTTCGGAGGTGACCCTCGATCTTATCCGTCAGAGTGCTGCTGCTCACGGCGAAAACTTCGAGCCCGATCCCGCAGAATGGTTCCGTTCGATGTTTGGGCGAGCAAGATCGCTATCGAATAAGTAGACAAGCTCTTCGTCGAATTGGGAACCAAGATCGACGCTCTCGAACGCTACCAGATCAGTGCGGTCATAGAGAACGGTTTTCCCGAGCTTCACATAGGCGGGGCCAAAGCGCCGCAGCATTTCGATGGCATGGGTCATTCTGTGGCGCTCATCCTGACCGGAGCAGCGAAACGATAGGGCCTAGAGGTGGTCGATGATAACGTGGAGTTTCCCGACGGCGGCCAATGCCTGTTTATGGCGCTCGACGGAGAGACTCATCTCGGAAAACAGCTTGGGCGGGATCAGTTCCAAGTGTTTATGAATCTCGAACAGCAACTTGGCAAGGTCAGTGGCGGCAACCTGGAGTTTGCGCTTGGCGCCCTCCTTTTGTTGGCCTCAATGCTTTTGGGACGAAGTGATGGAGCTGGCCGGAGAACTCACGGAAGGGTCGGTCCCTACGTTGGTTCTCGCACGCCGCCACTGCTCAAGCTGGGAGAGCAGCGCCAAGGCCGGCGTTTCATGCCGCACCCAACATCGTGCGCGGGGATCTTGCCGTCGCGCGCCAGGTGCAGGACCTGCTACGCGGATGCCCCGATGAAATCGGCCGCGCCTCTGACGTCCACCGATGGCTCATGTACGAACGGATTTACCTCAACTCTCTTGCCGGCTTCGTTCTCCTCCTGTCCCGCTGCGACAATCATCGCTTTGCAAAATGAAACAGGTCGCCGCTGTGGCGACCTGCTCTGGTCAAAAGCCCTGCATCGCTAAGCGGCTTCAGCTTCCACGCGCCACTGATGATTGGCAAGCCAAGTAGCGACAATCCTTTCGCCATTGCCTTTTCCGTGGATTGATGCGATCCACTGTTCAAACTCAACTTCCTTGGACAGCACATCCTTGAGCTTGCGATCACCTGACAGGGCGCGGTATATCACCCGAATCAGCTTGTCGCGGCCAGGATCGAGGGGCTTCTCTTCATCCTGACATTCAATCTTAGAGAGATGTTGCGGCGTGACGCTAATCATCGCAGCAAAGTCCAGGCTGCGACGGTTCAAGCGCTTTCGCAAGAACCTGACTTGCGCCCCTGTCAATGCGGAAGCCTTGTTCACAACCGTGGTCGCAATTGAAGCCAAAAGGTTCTTTAGCGCAGGTATGTCAGCGGATTGCATTCCGCATTTCCTGCACACGCGGTATTTAACTCCAGCTAGGAAGACGTTTGGAAGCCCAGACCCTACGTAGTGGTAGGGAGCTTCGGGCGTTGCTGACCGTTCTTCCCAGAAGTCTTCGCAGCAGTGGGGAGCGGTGTTCATTGCCATAACCTGTCCTTCAATATTTCGTTATTACCGCAATTCGATTATCGGCAGGATACGCAGCGACCTTAAGATGAAGCTCGTCGCCTTCAATATCCACGGTTCGAATCAGGTATTCCCAACTATGGTGCCCCTGGTCGTAATTCGGGGGCATTTCAATCGTCCAATCGCCACGTTCCAAACCATAGCGCATATCATCGTCCGAAATGTTCCGGTAAGCACGGTCTTCGGACGAGTGGGGACTCTCACTAATGAACCCCTTGTCTAGAGCCTTGGTGATGAGTTGACGCAGGCCAGCCTCAGTAAGAGGCTTCCCTGGTCCCGTAGAACTTAACATAATATTAAGTCCTTCCGGAAGAAAAAAACAAACGGCAGGGTATTACGAACGTGCAAAATCGGGCAGTGGCGGGTTCGATCAAGGCGATCGACCGCAATGTCAGCCTGGCCCATATCCATCTCTGTAATGATAGCTTGATCACGCTTTTAGCCCTTTCCTTGCATACGCTTGTAGAAATCTCGGTGATCCCAAAGCAAAGCAGATTCCATTTACAAAGTGAGCACAATTGTAAGCATCTCTTGCATTTGTGAAAACAAGATAATTTTCTTGGCTCCAACATTGGCCTTACGGGTAGGCTCTCAGTTGGACGGTATGCGGACCCTCGCGGCTGGGAGATCATCGGCGAGTGCGCCGGTTCAGGGCCCCCGGCTCGAAAGAGTCCCGTCCCGAGTTCAACCGACTCATGACTGACGCCCATCAGCGCCGCTTTGATGCGATCTTAGTCTAGAAAATTGACCGCTTTGGCCGTTCCTTGAAGCATCTGGTCAACGCACTGGCCGATCTTGGCGCCTATGGCATCCAATTCGACGTCCTCCGAGGAGGCCCACGCAGCAACGCCGACCCTGCTGGTAAGCTTCCGGCGCGCCGCAACTTCTCAGGTTGAATTAGGAGCTCTCTCGCCGCACCCCAAGGAAGGCGAAAAGAATAGCCTCGGCCTGTCCTAGTGCCCACGACTGCCGGACCAGAGCCGGCACAATAACAATTTGATCACCTTTAGAGAGGCCACGACACAGAAGCTAACTGTGCTTTGCACCAATTCGCAAAATCCGGATCGACATCTTGCGCGTATGCGACAAGGCCTTCGATGTGATTTCGAAGTCCTGCAACCGCGGCGAATGTTCGCCGCCTCGCGTGTTCTGCGGCTCCGTACTTTCGCAGATAATAGAAATGCTGCCGCATCTTTGC
>Ga0302320_10017750_pt1 | contig 14417 bp, 9 predicted proteins | sample Bog_T0_3_FD_202130 | JGI IMG/M metagenome (GOLD analysis project Ga0302320, IMG submission 202130) | Peat permafrost microbial communities from Stordalen Mire near Abisko, Sweden - Bog_T0_3 | ecosystem: Environmental > Terrestrial > Soil > Wetlands > Peat | place: Sweden: Abisko, Stordalen Mire...
ACGCCGTTCCGGCAACACCTTCTCCGAAGTCGAGTTCTATCGGATGATCTCCGAGCCGCGCGACGTTGCGTCGCCCAAGGCGCACGATCTTCAGCGCGCCCAGCTTCTGGAGCGCAAGCAGACCTTTTTGTCGCAGTTCAAATCTGGCGGCCGGATGGGCCGAAAGATCGAGGACATTGCCGGGGAGACGCGGTTGAGTCCTCAGATATTCGCACTGGCCAAGGCTCAGGCCACCGGCAACCCTCTTGCGCTTGAAAAGATCAAGCTGGAGTACGAGATCAAGAACCTGACGCTACTCGCCCGCTCCAACCGGCTCGACCATTACAACAACCGGCAGCAACTGCTCAACGTCGAGTACCGGATCGCGCATCTCCAAGACAGACTGCCCCAACTCAAGAAGGCCAGCGAGACTTTCAAATCGCACGAAAAGCGAGACGACGAAGGCAAGCTCCTCAGCCTCCAGGTGCGCTTCAACGGGCTTGAATTCACCAAACTAAAAGACGCCAACGAATACCTGCGCACGGTCACCCTCGACAGCACAACGCAGCTCACCGTCAACGGCCTCGACATTCCCCTCGCGGTCAGCGACGCGCTCATCAAGGATGAACTCGGCACCATCACGGACATCACAGCCGTCCGCTACAACCTGGCCGGCGAGTGGTTCGATGTGCCGCGCCCGGAAGCCCACATGGGTTTGCCGTCAGCCCAATCCCTGCTCACGTCCGTTCTGCGCCGTGGCGGAGACCTGCCGTCGAAGATCCTCGAAACGGAAGCCACCATTCAGGGAAACGAGGCAACGCTGGGCCGCCTGCACACTGCTTTGGACTATGAAAGCCCCTACGAAGCCAAGCTCAAAGAGTACGAACAGCGTCTCGCGGAGATCGACAAGGAACTCCTCGGCAAGACGGAAGAGGTCGAGGAACTTGTCGATGCTGAAACCGAGGAGCTTTCGTCTGCAAGAACCGTTCCGGTCGAGATTGAATCCACTGACAGCGAGGACAATACCCACGTCGAAGCGGACCCCGTCGAAGACCGATCTGCGACCCTGGTCGGCGTCAATGATTCCCCAGGCGAAGCTCTCGAAGTGCCAGCGAAGCAGGCTCCGCGCTTCAAGAGAAAGCAAACAGCCGATCGAGGACGATAGAATTGCGCACTTCACTTGAAGAATGCCCATTTTCACCAAAACCAACCTTGATCGGTTGGCCAGAGAGAATCGGGATTCCTCGACCGGGGACTAGAATCACTGCATGAGTCCGGTGCCCACATTCTTAGAGGCGACCTGGGGGAATCTCTGGAAATACATTGTGGGATTCGCTTCGTTTCCAGTCGTTGTACGCGGTTCAGGGCTACTGCTTGAGGGCGCTCGCAAACGATGGGAGTCCGCAAGTGCCGCAAAACGAGTTGTTTCCACGCAATTAGATCCGCTCCTAAAGGCTGCCGACGAACTACATGGGAAGCTCCGGTCGCTCGCTGAAGAGGACTTTCGCGAATTCCGGACAATTGTAGAGACGAATGCGACCGGCTCTGACCTAGTGAATCTGTGCAGCACCCTTTATTTGTTTGCTCAGTTCTGGGGAAGACTGGAAATCCTCAGACGCGAGAGTTTCCATGCAGAGTTGACCAAGAATCGACAAGGCAAACTGTTAATGGATTTTCTTAGATGCCTTGAATCGAAGCACGTGCGCTTAGTTGACCGAGCATGGCAGCGCGCAATTGGCGAACTGGTGTTTACGGAAGCAAAGCCGGTCGTAAACCTAATTACGTTTAGGGAATTCGTCGAACGGTACGAACAGATTGAACGGGTCCGCGAGTGGGTTCGTCCACTGGAAGAACTTCTGCGAGAAACGAAGTTCCGCCGAGCTCGTCAGCGTGCGCTCCAATATGGCGTCATCGTACAGGCACTAATCGACACACTCGACCCCAACCATCACACAACACGTGAGCGCCCTGCCTATCCGAACAAGTTGTCGAGGAGAGCCAAACGGGAATTAATTGGGCGTGTCTTCGGGGTCTATTTGCAGGATGTAAAGCAGGTTCAAAAATACACAGGAATACGAAACTAACGGAGAAATCAAGAGGGCTTCCTGCTGTGCAGGAAGCCCTCTTTGGAGGCCGTTGGCCCGCCGGGATCTGATCCTCTCTGTGGAAGCAGATGATACCACCCATTGGGCCCTGGCTAGATCGCTGCCAAACCGTCCGGCATACCCGTAGTATCTCACAACCATGCCTCCGAGGCAATTCGACTTCGACTCTTGGATGAGGCATTGCGGACAGAGTGCTCATGTACCCGTTCGAAAAACCTGAGCCCGATTGCCGCCCTCAATATCCGAAGGGAGGCGATGTGGCGCGCATTGTGCCAGCTTAGAGGGAATCCAAGAACACAGCCAGCAACAAACCTGTCCCAACAAGCCACAATCATGGGCCCCGATCTCGATCATCGCAGGCGCACATCCGAATGCTCCAAATGAGGCACCGAGAGAATGGACTGGCGCAATTTCCTGCAAGTTCAGAAATATTTTTGCGGAACAGCCATCAGAACAGCCATTCGGGCGCAAAAAAGATAACCGCCTTTGGGGGCGGCTAGTAAATTACTTATTTTATTGATGTTATGGTGGACGCGGTAGGAATCGAACCTACAACCTGTCGGTTAAGAGCCGAATGCTCTGCCAGTTGAGCTACGCGTCCAGATGATCTATAGTTTCCGCTCCGCAGTGCCCCGCGAGCGGCGAAAGCCAGCCCGAAACCCCAGCCAACCCTTGAAGAATATAGCACATTCCCGCCCAGATTCCAATGGCCGGCCCGCCGTCAAAACGTGAACGCCAGCCCGCCCTGCACGCCGCGCTGATCCTGTGCGAACACCAGCAGCGATCCGTCGCTGGTAAGGTAGGGCCGGTAGCCCTCGGCCAGCAGATTGCGTGCATCGAGAAGCGCCTCTAGCCCGCCCGATCCATCCCGCCTCGCGCATATAGGCTGCCGCAGGTGGACGTTGAGGAAGGGGTCCGCCGCTCCCTCGGAAAACGGGGAAACCCGCGTCATGCTGTCTTCCGACTGCCAGCGATAGCTCGCCCGCCAGCGCGTCCCGGTTCCCTCCAACGTGCCCGAGAGCGAAATCGAGTACATCTGGGTGCGCCGTGGATGCGCCGTGGCAAGCATCTGCGCCAGCCCCGCCGGCAGTTGCGACGCCGACATTACCAGCGAATCCCCGTTGGCATAGCTCAGGCGAACCACGTTGGCGCCCGGCAACCGCCTCTCCACCGTGGCCATAACGCCAGCCGTCGAGAAGTCATTGCCGATGGCCCGAATAAGCCCGCTCCCCGGATCGAAGAGCGCCACGTTCGTTATCGCCGATGCAACCCCACCTGCGCCGGAATCGCCGCCTGCAAAGTGGCCCATCGCCTCAATCACTGGGTTGTCCACACGGTCGGCGAACACCATCACGGCCATGCTCGACTGCCCGGTCCGCCGCTCCCAGCCAATTTCCTGGTGCAAACCGTGCTCCATTGCCAGTTCGCCATTCCGGACTGAAAGTGCGGGCAGGGACGCCTGTGCCTGCGAATCGTCCCCATTGGGTGTCCCGGCCATCGCGGTGGCCACACTGTAGTGAACAGTGGAGTTGCCGGTCCGCCAGCCTGCGGTGGCAAAGGGCAGCGCCGCAAGCACCGTGTTTGGCGATTGGCTCGAGAAACGCGCCAGCACCTGCGTCGAACCAACCTCCGCCTCAACCTCGTCGCCCAGATGCATCGACTCCCAGCTGCGGATCGCCCCCTCGTCCAGACCCTCGGCCCCACCGGCCGCTACCGCCGGATGAACCGAGATTGCGGCCACCGATTGCACCGAACCCGCAAAACCCAGTTCCTGGCGGAAGCCCAGCATCGACTCCATGCCAGCGTTGGTGTCCGGAGCGAAATCCACGCGCGCCAGAAGTTCACGGCTATCGGATGGCGTCTCTTCCACCGTGCCGGAGATTCGTTCGCCGCTCTCGCCGAATGTGCCTTCCTGCCCGGTGGCCATCAGGCGAGCCTTAAGCCTGGGCGCGGCGCCCGAGCCGTCGGAGACCACCACCAGCGGTCCGTCTTCAAGCCAGCGCAGCAGCGGCCGGTTTGCGGCGGAGCGGAGCGTGTAAACCCAGTCGTCCGTCTGCTCGTCGCCGGTGCGCGGCTTGGCCGGCAGCCATTGCATCGCTTCGTATAAGGTGGTCAGGGTCAGGTTCACCACAGTGCTGGTGCGCACCCGCACATCCTCGCGCAACGATGGCAGAAACGACGTCCCCATTGCCTTCACCGCGTACCGGCCAGGAAGAACCCGCGAAATCGAGAAACGCCCATCCGCGTCGGTAAATACGCTCGCTATCAGCGTCAGGTCCGGCCGAAGCAACTCCACAACCACCCCGATTTGCGGCACGCCTGCGGAATCCCGCACTTGCCCCGAAACCGTGCCGGGCGCTGCTGCGCGATTCGGCGCACCAAAGCTTGGGACGCTCCCCAAGGCAATCAGCGCCGACAACAAAACGAAATGGACCCTGCGCATTCTCACGTTTGGTGAATTGGCGGCGTCCCTGGCAGTTTTCTTGCAATTGGTTCCCGCGCAGGTTTCCAGATCTACCGTCCGGTAACCATCTCGCGAGGGATACATACTATTCCACGACAAAAGGCGCCGATTGTGCAATCTCTTGTTTTGAGATTGTGTCATTTATTTTGATCGTCACCTTGTACTTTCCTGGCTGGAGGCCAGCCATGGATAAAGTTTTCTCCACAGTCACTTGATCGCTGTGGGCACCCAGATCTTTCGACTCCAGCTCTTTCTCCAGAATTACCGTATTGGTCGCGCTATCGATAATCTGGTAGGTCACCGTCGCCTGGTTGCTTTTGCTGGTTTCGTCGATACCCAGATTGTAAACCTGCATCCAGAAGTTCAGCTGCTGGCTGCGCTTGAAGTTCACCGGAGTTGCCGCCGTCGCCATCACCCTGGGACAGATATGCGTATTGCCGATCACGCAGCTGCCCGCACCGATCTCCCGCGACGAAACCGTGTTCATCTCGTCGGCCAGTATCAGCGACGATGTGGCCAGCCTTTCGTCGTGGAACGTCGGAACTTCGATGCCGCGCCCGTAAATTCCCACGTGCTCCGGATTATTCACGTCCTTGATAGCGATATCCAGCCGATAGAGACCCGGAAACAGCGGAACGGCCTTCCAATACACCGATCGCTTGTCCATGCTCTTCTCCAGCAACTCGGCCGGCTGCTCCACCTCAACCGTGTCTTCAAAGGTCTGCACCGTCTTGTGGGTCAGCGTAGTCACTTTGCCAAGAATATTCACCATTCCCTTGGCCACGCCGTCCTTGGTCACGAACGTGATATCCCGGTTCCTCAATTGCAGCGTCACCGGAACCAGAACCGTGTTCTCCGTCACCCGGATGAAATCGGTGCGCACGTCGAACGGAAAAATCGGCCCGCTCATCAGCTTGTGCTCGGAGATGAAATTCTCAAGATCCTTGAACTTGATCGGCGGCGGAGCGAAGATCTTGGCCGCCAGTTCCATGCGGTCGAATTCCTTTGACTGATTCTGAGCACCGATCCCGCCCGGGCCCGTCCCAAGATTTTCGATGTTCCCGCCCTTGAAGCGATCGGACTTCTTGGCCGAGCCCATCTCTTCATACTCCGTCAGGCCGGCGCCAGGGGTCCGCAGCAAAGCATCCTTCTCGCTGCGGTCGATGGTGAAGTGATAATCGCCGCACATGCAGCTATCCACAAATTCAAGATCGATGTTCTCGCCCACACCTTCCAGGTAACGGTAGTGCCACGTCTCGAACGGAAACGTCGAGGTTTGGCCGCCGCCCTCGTCCATGGGACGGTTATACGCGCCGCCGGATGGATGCGAATCGATCGAGTCGGGCTTGCCGAAAGAAATGTAGATGTGACCGCGGTCAGTCTTCCATCCCGGCTTTCCGGCCGCAAAGTGATCATTGGCATACTGAATGCGCCGGTAGTGTTCTTCGCGGAATTCGTTGTCGGGAGAGTCGGGGTTCGGATTGCGCCTCAGCCAGAAATTCTCAATAAACGATTCGCGTTCGTCGTCGTTGCTCAGCGACTTGAACGCCTTGGCCTCGTCTTCCGTGATGATCCACACCACGTCCTGGTTCAGCCAGGATTTGAAGGCGCCATGAAGCTCACCTTTCAGAGCTTGAGTGGCCTTGATTTTATCTTTGTCTGAACGCTCGCGCTTGCGGGGATCCGGTTCGTCGCCCTGGCTCGACGCCGGCTGGGCCTGCGGCTGCGTGGCCGTCGGCTGCGTCGAGCCGGACTGCTGGGCCAGCAGCCCGCTAGTCGGGGTAAAAATCAGGCCGCAACCAAGTGCGGCATACAAAATGCGTCGGCTCTTCAGCGTCATTGCCTTCAAAACTCCTGCGATCCTCTATTCTACGGTTCCCGGTAAGGCTGGGCAAGGCTTCTTACGGAGTCGGCTGCCCTTTGGACGGGAATTCGGCTGAAACGTAATCCGGGAGACTGGGCCGGCACCGGAAATTCCGGACTCGCGCAGCCCCTTTTCGAAATCCGGAGGGAGCAGGGGCCTTCAGGCCCCTGAATAGATGCCTGTTTTCAAGGGCTTTAGCCCCTGGCCTTTCCTGGATTTCAGGCACACTAGGTCCGGTTGTGATGTGGTTTCCGCATACCCGACGATCTTCCCAAAAAACAAGCTTGGAACTTATTCTCACCTCAGCATTCGCGATCAGTTGGCTTCCGGCGGCTCCGCATGGTCGATCACGACTACATTCACCGATGCCTTCGTTCCTTTGAGATTCAGCCCAAGCTGCTGCGGCAAGGCATTCAACAGATTTGGCGGGGCCGTGTCCGGCAGTTGCGTCATTCCAAGCCCATCAGCCTCCTCGCGCGTGAACGAAAACCGGATGTTGTAGACACCCGTCAGGCCGGTCTGGTCAACAATTGGCCTGTCCACCACAACGCGCTGCAACTCACCGATAAAATCGTCGATGGATGCGTTCAAGCCAAACCCGTACATCGTCTGCCCGGGTGCCCCGGTAAGGCCCATGGTCTGGTTGGCTTTGATATTGCCGTCACCCGCTGTGAGCTTAGGCCCGCCCCTCGCGACCACCAGCGCGAACGTCGGCATCTCCTGCTTTTCTTCATGCAGCTGAAGCTGGAACCGGTCGATCAGTAGCTTCCGCACAGCGATCCTCCACTGATGATCGTTCGGAACGCCATCTCCATCGATCTCGCCGACGATATCGAAGCGTGCAACATCCATCCATTGCGGGCCTCCCATTAGCTGCTTGGATTGCAGCCTCCATGCCCACTGGATCAGGTACCTAAGGCTCATATTATGGGTGTTGAAGTGCCTGCCGTTGCGTCCCCATCCCTGGGAGCAACACTTCGCCGGGTCGCTCGGTTTGATCGTCGCAACCTCGAATTCAGGTTCGCCTCCGTTCGGTGAGCTCCACGGCGCCGGCGCAGTAGACACCTCTTGAGTAGCCGTTGGCCCCACGCCGACACTTTGCGCGATCGCTGTCGCGCCGCCCAATACCAAGCCAATGCCGGCAATCATTGCACGAATTCGCATCTGCGGTACCGCCTCCAAGGCGGAGGGAGAACAGTTCCTGACAGCCTCGATTAAAAGCTCTCGTCGATCAAGTATTTGAGTGCATCGAGTTCACGTATTCTTAAGGAATATCGTAGCAAACTGCCGTTCCGAGTGTGTTACCGCAAATCCGGAAGTATCACCGCCTGTTTTACAGAAATCCATTCCGCATCCGCAAAACCTCACCGCCCACCCCGCCTTCCAAAACCAATACCGCGCAAACCCCAATCCACAACCCGCCATCCAAGCTTTTGCAACCCAACGCCCTCCTCAATCGTCCAAAAGAAAAGCGCAATCCTTTCGCTATGTTTTCCCATGGAACCTCTGCGATTAGCCGGCCCGGCAAAGCCGCGCAAACGCTGTCCGGCAACGGCTTCTCCGGCGGCATCTCCCAGGGCTTTCTCAACACCGGTAAATCCCGGCGCTGGTCGCCCTGAAAACGTTTTTTAATACCCGTTGGGAACCGTACCGGCAATCATTGCGTACACTAGACTTGGAGATACCCGGAGCACCGATTACCCATGAAAAAGATCATTCTCATTGTTCTCGCCGTCTTAGTAGCCGCCGGACTTGTCGCCTTCATGGTCATCAAGCAGCAGTCGGGTTACACCAAGGTCCTGACCGCCAAGCTCGCCAAGCAGGACCTGTCCACGGTCGTCAGCGGCACCGGGCAAATCAAGGCCAAGTTCTACGTCAACCTCGGCGCAACCGCCATGGGACGCATCACCCACCTCTACGTCAAGGAGGGTGAAAACGTCACCAAAGGCGAGACGGTTGCCACCATCGAGCATGTGCAGCAGGAGGCAAGCGTCGAAGGACAGCAAGCCGCCATCGCTGCCGCAAAAACCGATATCGCCTCCTATGTTGCGGCGGAAAAGACCGCTGAGGCCAATGTCGATCACGCCAAGGCCGACCTGGAGCAGAAAAAGCTGGATTGGGACCGCGCCCAGGCCCTCTACAAAGCCGGCATTATGGCCAAGCAGGATTTCGACGCCAAGAAAGCAGCATACGACTTGGATGTGGCGTCCGTGGCCCAGGCCGTTGCGGGGGTCAACCAGGCCAAGGCGCAAACCGACTCGGCGCGCGGACACCTGGGCACAGCTGAGGCTACGCTGCGTGGCCAGCAGAACATGCTTGAACTCACCAGCGCCATCGCTCCTTTCGACGGCATCGTCACCAACGAGCCGCTCCGTGAGGGCGAAACCGTGGTCGAGGGCATTCAAAACACTGAAGGCTCAACCATCATGACCATTGCGGACATGAGCGTCGTGACCGCCGAAGTCAAGGTCGACGAAACCGACATCGTCAATATTTCCATCGGCCAGCCCGCAGAGGTCACCGTCGACGCCATCCCCGGCAAGGTCTTCAAGGGACACGTAACCCTGGTTGGCGATCAGGCCCTGCTGCGCTCCACCGGCCAGGCCACCTCCACCTCCACCACCGGCACTGAAGAGGCAAAGGACTTCAAGGTTGTAGTCACGCTCGACACAGTTTCCAACGAACTGCGTCCCGGCCTCTCCACCACCGCCAAAATCACCACCGCGCACAAAGTCAGCGTGCTTTCGCTGCCCATTCAGGCCCTCACCATGCACAATCCCGACGACGACAAGCCCAAGGGATCGGGCAGCGTGCAGGCCGCGTCCACTTCCACGGCGGCAAAATCGGCAGCGGTACAGGGCGTCTTCGTGCTTGACAAGGACAAGTCCGGCAAATTGCGCGCCAAATTCGTTCCTGTAACCACCGGCATCACCGGCGCCACCGACATCGAGGTACTCTCCGGCCTGACCGAAGGACAGGAGATTGTCATCGGTCCCTACAAGACGCTGCGCGGCTTGAAGGGCGGTTCCCTCATCAAGCGCGACACCGCCAAACCCGCCACTCCGGGTTCCAGCACATCTTCGTAAATCGGCTCGCTTTGAGGGAGCAATCCGGAGGGAGCAGGGGGTTTCAACCCCCTGAAACCGGAGCAAATCAGCAAGGCCTTCAGGCCCGGGCCCTGTGACTCTCCCAGCAAGGGACCTCTGATTGAGAAACACCCGGCAGGCAAAAAGCGGAAAAGGATGAGATGCGGATGGCTACGGATACCACAACAAAAGAAGAGATTCCTCAAGCGCCGGCAAGGCCGCAAGGCGACGTCATCGTCGTCGAAGATCTCTGGCGCACCTACGACATGGGCTCCGAGCAGCAGGTGCAGGCCCTGCGTGGCATTTCCATGAAGATCAAGCACAACGAGTATGTGGCCATCATGGGTCCATCCGGCTCCGGCAAGTCTACCCTGATGAACCTCATTGGCTGCCTCGATACGCCATCCAAGGGCAAGTACTGGCTCAACGGCCACCTCGTCAGCGAACTCGACGACGACCAGTTGGCGCGCATCCGCAACAAGGAAATTGGTTTCGTCTTCCAGACCTTCAACCTGCTCGCCCGCGCCTCGTCCCTGCACAACGTCGAACTGCCCCTCATCTACAACGGCACCCCCGCCGTCGCCCGCCTCGCGCGCGCCAAGGAGTCGCTTACCAACGTGGGCCTCGGCGATCGCATGAACCACAAGCCCAACGAGCTCTCCGGCGGCCAGCGCCAGCGCGTCGCCATCGCCCGCGCCCTCGTCAACAAGCCCTCCATCATCCTTGCCGACGAGCCCACCGGCAACCTCGACTCCAAGACCGGCATCGAGATCATGGCCCTGTTTGACACCCTGCACGCCAATGGCAACACCATCGTCCTCGTCACCCACGAGCCCGACATCGCCGAATATGCCCACCGCGTAGTCCATATCCGCGACGGTCAGATCTTCTCCGACGAACCGTCCAAGCGCTTCCGGTAAAACCCCCACAAACCCCGAAACTACCCCGTCAGGACCGGAAAGAGCACCCATCTCATTCCGGTTCAAGTTTCCCCCGCCTTCGCCGATATGACATCTGTTGGCCTGCTACAGCCACTTGGGGCCAGGGAGTGAGGCGAGGCATCTTGATCTCCATGCAGAGCGCGGCTCCATTTCAATTCTCCGACCCCGGCCTGAAGCTTGTGGATTTTGAGTCCCACCCAAGCATGCAGATGGTGGGCGTCAGCGCTGCCTGGCGCAAATTGCTCATGCAGGCTGAGATTGCCGCCCCGCACCTCCAGGTGGCCGCCATTGAAGGCGAGCCGGGAATCGGCAAGCAGACCCTGGCCCGCTATCTGTTCAGCCGTTCCCCGCTCAGCAATTCCGCCAGCACATCCCTCTTTCAGCGCCGCGACGCGCGCGAGTGGCTCGTAACCGACGCCGATCCTTCCACCCTCGCCGGCTTCACCTATCTCGATCGCGTCGACCTGCTCGCTCCTCCGGGTCAGGGCCTCCTGCTCGGCTTCCTCAAGGCCCTCCAGGATCGCCCCGCCGGACGCGCCGTAGTCCTCGCTTCCTCGCAGATACCCCTGCGCCAGATGGCCGGACAGGGCCTGCTCCTCCCCGACCTGGCCTTTCGCCTTACCGCCGTCCGCTTCGCCATTCCACCCCTGCGCCAGCGCCGCGAAGATATCGCCCCGCTTGCCCAGTTCCTGCTCGAACGCATCTGCAGCCGCTATCAGCAGCGTCCCGTCGCCCTCGGACCAGGAGCCCTCGGCCGCCTCATCCAGCACACCTGGCCCGGCAACGTCCGCGAACTCTCCAGCGTCCTTGAAACCGCTTTGCTCGAGGCCAACAACGGCGTCATCCGAGCCTCCGACATCGGCATCTTCAACAGTGTCGACACCCAATCCAGCCTGCAACCCGTCCTTGAGATTGAAACCCTCACGCTCGATTCCGTCATCCGCCATCACGTCCAGTCCGTGCTCGAACTCAACCATGGCAACAAACTCCGCTCCGCCCGCCAGCTCGGCATCAGCCGCTCCACCCTCTATCGCATCCTCGGCAACGAAAGCATCCTCGCGCACTGAAGACCCGCCACAAATGCACCGTGCCTGTGGCTTCCAAAATTCTTTTACCACGATTTACAGAATTCTTTTACCACACCACTGTAAAAGAATTCTGTAATCCCATTTTCCATAGTCTAGAAAACACCCCTGAAAACCGGACAAAACCGGACAGCTTAGAAAGTGGTCCGGATGCCCCATCCCCGACCCGGACAGCCCGGCCCGAATTTACCTCGTTTGAACCAGATTCTGGCGATCTTCCCGACAATAACTCAAACCATCGCGAAATACCCTACCTCGTAATAAGTAGAGACATGGTCAGATTTGCTCCCAATTCAATGATTCACCCAGTTCGCCCAGCTACTCCACTACCCAGGTTGGCGTGCCTGAGAGCATCACGCAGCGCACTGGCGTGTCGTAACCCCCGCCACCGCCCACGGCTACCCCAGGGGAACTCATTGGCTCGGTGCTGTCAGTTATAAATCGGCGGGTCCCAGGGACCACCTGCGTTGCGCTCCAAGTGCTGGCTGTGCAAGTTGGCAGGGCGGCGAATAACATAGGTTGATCGAACATGCCACCCATCGGATCGATACCCGAAGTGACTGACCCAGTTTGAATATCTTTGTTGGTGACTAAAGGCGTGGACTGAGGAGCCCCGCCTCCAGGGATCAAGGCGACCGCAAAGTTATTAGTGCTGGTGGCATCGCTAGATGTCATGCTGGCATTCTGGGTATATGTACCGGCGATTGCTTCCGGCGTGTAAGCAGCCCACGGCCACCTGCCATAACCAGAACTCCATGCCAATCCGCTGGGACTGCTCGGAGTGATCATAGAGCCGTGTGCGTTGGCAAGGCCGTACACGATCATCCCATTCGCTGCGGTGGTCGTAACCGGACCAAGCGGCTGCGGAGGGGAACCTACAGTGTTTGTGGCGGAATAGTAGATGGCCCCTGAAACAGTCGAAGATGTGAACTCCCCGAAACTGAATTGCCATTCACTTCCACCCGTCGTAACGGCTGTGATCGTATCCGCGCCGCCCACCACGTTGGTGGCCACAAGCAAAGTTCCGCGTCCTCCATCGTATTGAAGCTGAGTGAACGTGTTGCCCTGAGTATCAGTGAAAGTGCAGGTACTGGTGGTGTCAACGTAGCAGCCCAAAATGAGCGTGTCTCCAACGCTAATCGTAGTTGTCAGCGAAGCCGAAGAACCGTCGTTAGCGACGCTTTGAACAAAGGCGACGGGGCTGCCAGCGGATGTGGTGCCTTCGATGGTTACTGCCGGTGTGGAAATGGAGGTTGGACGAAGAGTTTGCGTGCCGAAGAAAGCATTTGAGCCAAGCCCTGCTACCCCCACTCCGCTCTGCTCCAGCGCTCCGATCACATTAGTCACGCCGCTGTATGGGGTGATTACCACATCCCCACCGGCATCCGCCGCCACAGTGGACTTGCGAAGCATCCCGCCTGAATCGTAGTTATCCAGTGTAATTGGCATGGAAGGTTCGCTATCCGCCGTAACCGTCGGCCCGGCATCTAGGCATGTAGTAGCTGAGCTACCTTCGCATTCAAAATCAGTCGTCCAATGAACGCCTGGAATACCCCCTAAAGGTTCCACAAGAACAGCGGTTGAAGGGGCTGAAGGTTGTGCTGCCCAAGAACCTTGCACTGTAATTCCATATGCTTGATCCCCGGTATTCCGTGCGTTAGTGTCGAATTCTGCCGCTCGAATGGTGCCTGGAGTCCCTGAGTTTGTACCAGCAAGAAAGTTGCCGCCCCAAGCGTTCATGCTATTTCCTGTTACCCTGCCTTGACCGTAAACACCTACGCAAGCCGACGGAATCTCTCCGCCGTCGTTGGAAATGTCGCATAAGCCCATAACTCCAAATCCCCCACTGATGTTACCTGAGTTGTTCATGGTCATAAGTCCGACAATAGGAGATACAAAGTTCCATCCGCCAGACAATCCTCCTTGTTCGGAGCGAAACTCTGTCTGGGCATCTCCGCCGTTGATGCTGCTGTAGATATAGGGTACCGACGATGTCTCATTCAGTGGGTCGGTCGCCGCGCTAGAGAGCATGCCTGCGCCTGGTGTGGAGAGACCAGCCGCTCCGCCCACTGTCGTACCCGTCCCGCTGTAGTAGGCCATGGCGTTGGCCGTGGCAGTGCTCACGGTTCCTGAGCCGCCACCGCTTGCGCCCACGGCGTGCCAGGTCCAGGTGCCGCTCACCGGGAAGCACTGATACAAAACGCTGGCCGCCGTGTCGGTATAAAACACGCCGTTGTACGCTGTCGCCGAGCATGAGAGAGACGGCGCTCCCGACCCCCTGATCCATTGCGCGGAGCTTACTCCAAGGTTCTGCGCCCCCGCGAATCCCAGCGTCGAAAGCAAAGCCAAAAGCACAATTATGCGTCGCATCAGTATCCCTCCAGTGTGATCACGCCCGAGCTGGGCGCGCCGCTGATTGTTACCGCCGTTGTGGATAGAGCCGTCAGTGTTGCGCCCGAGGCCGATGCACCGATGAAGTAATCGGGTGTTTCGGTGAAGGCGGCCGGGAACGTGTAGCTCGCTGTTCCATTCAGCAATTCGAGGAGCACAATCACCTTCTTGTAATAGGCGCCTTCAAAAGGCTGCGAAAAGACTGCATTCCCCGATGTGGATCCGCCCACGGTTGTCTGGGCCGACCCGCTCGATCCGCCGCTGCCGCCCGCGCCCTGAAGCTGGAAATTCGCTCCGTCGTACACGACAGTGACGATCTGCCCAGCAGCGATCTCGCCGCCCGTGAGCGCGGCGGTGCCATTCTTCTTGATCGGATAAGCCGTAGCCGCCACGTTGAGCGTCGATGCGCCAGTGTTGGCGTTGAGTGCCTTCAGCGCCAGCATTGTTCCGGCCACCGGAGGCTGCACGGTATAGAGCGGCCACACGTAAGCGTTCGCCGCGC
>Ga0302320_10017751_pt1 | contig 14417 bp, 20 predicted proteins | sample Bog_T0_3_FD_202130 | JGI IMG/M metagenome (GOLD analysis project Ga0302320, IMG submission 202130) | Peat permafrost microbial communities from Stordalen Mire near Abisko, Sweden - Bog_T0_3 | ecosystem: Environmental > Terrestrial > Soil > Wetlands > Peat | place: Sweden: Abisko, Stordalen Mire...
TCGGCTTCAGCCAAAGCCGCTCTTCGTCGAGAGCCTGTGCGACCTCACGACGAAACCGCACCGGCACCTCCGGCGACGGAGAAAGCGCCCAGACAAGTTCCTGGACCTCATTGCGTGTCTCCGCGCGTGGCCGAAACGCCGAAAGATACACCTTCGCGACATCTACCAGATCGGCGTCCGGCGCAGCATCGAAGGCTGCGTAAAGTCGGTCGCGTTTTGAGGCTCCTGAATCGGGCGAAGGCAGACCTAGCTGCTCGCACAGCTCCGGCATGCGGTCGTGCGTGGCGTGGTCTTTTAGCCCGCCGATCAAGACACGTAGCTTTCGGCGTAGCGGTGAGTAGTCAATTGATTTCACGGCGGAGGTTGCACCTTGATACATGCAGTTTCTCACTGGGGGGAAGACTGCTCAAACAGACCTTCTACTGCGGCGCTTTCGCATACGCTTGCATCCACAGGCCGCCAGTGACTTGCTCCCCGACGCTGGGCCGCCAATTTCCCTCGAAGGGACCTTCTGCCATCCCGCCTTTGTCCGTTCAGATCGCAATCCTTTCCACATCGTCCAGGATCAACTCGTCACGCCTGCGGTCGTAGAGCTGCGTGGTGCGGGTACTGGAGTGGTTGGCCATGGCTGCTGCGCGCTCGAGTGTGCCGCCACTTTTCAAGTAAGCCGTAATGCCGGTGGCACGGAAGCTGTGGTTGCCTATGGGGGTCTCGATGCCGGCCGCGGCGGCACGGCGGCGGATCATGGCATGCGCGTTGGCCTGGGGCAGCGGTGTGCGGGTGAGCTTGCCGGTACCGCGGCCGACGGTGCGGAAGAGAGGCCCTTTAAGATCGCCAGCCAAACCTGCGCCGTCGATATAGGCAGCCAGGAACGCCGCGAGCATTTGATGGCAGGGCATGGCGTGATGCTTCCCGCCTTTCTCGTGCAGCCGCACCCACAGTTGCCGGTTCTGCGTGTAGACGTCCTCGACCCTCATGCCCAGCGCGGCGCCCGCCCGTGCGAATGAGTAGACCATAAGGCCGATCAGCGCGCGGTCGCGCAGGCCAACGGGTGTGGACGCATCAATGGCATTCAGCAGCCAGCGCGCTTCGGCCGGCTCGAGCACGGGCGTTTTTCCAGTGAGCACGACATGGCGCGGACCGCGCACCGCAGCGGCGGGATTAACCTGGACGATGTGGCCCGTGACCAGCCAGTCGAAAAGGTGGCGGATCGCCGCGAGCTTCTGCTTGACGGTAGGCGCCGAGGCATCGCGTCCCCGAAGCTCGATCCAGCCGGCCACGTGCGTTGGCTTGAGCTGGTCCAGCGCCTGTGCGCCGGCGTCGTCGCACCACCGAAGAAAATCGGCAGCTGCCCGGGCGTAGGCCTGCCGGGTGTGCGGATTGCGGATGTGCGCGGTGAAGAACTCAAGGAAACGCACGCCGGCGCCTTCGCCGGAGTTTGCCACCATCAAGGGCAGCAACGTGAATTCGGGTACCGCGACAGGTTCGCCCGTCATTGAGCGCCGCCCCGCCTCACGAGTATACTCTCGTCATTTCAAGCTGGAGGCTAACTGAGAAACTCCTCCTCATCGATATCGCGCTTCGTCAGATTGGGGCCAACGCAGAAGAGAGCCCAAGCGACCCCGGCATCCGCGCCGGGCTTGTCGGCCTCGATCTCAATTGGTTTGTACTTGTACTTGCGCAGGAAGTCGTTGGCGAGCCCCACTGCGGCTCTGCGGCTGTGAGCCCGGACTGCGATGACCAGGCCGGCGACTCCGGTGTTGGAGTTCCCGGCGTCGAATACGTATTTCTTCAGCGTCTTTTTTGCCATCATTTGTCCCTTGAATGCCCATCGGCTTTTGCCGGCAGGGCGGGCGCCGGACCGATTGAAGTCACGGTAATGGGCTGGCTCATAACGGCTCGTCGTCGGCCGGGGGAGCATCGGCCAGCGCGCGCAGAGCTCTCCGGTTGTCGCGCATGATCCGGCGGGCCAGTTTCATGTCCTCCCCGAATGCCTCCCGCTCCTCGTCCGCCAGGATCTCCTCCATTCGACCGATCCGGGCGCGGCTTCTGATCATCACCCTCATCCGCAATCTTGATCTTTATCCTCACGAACCTCCGCGGGACTGCCGCTCGGTTTTCTTGAAATCGCCAGGAATCCGGCACCAGCCGAGTTCCGGCAGGCAGCGGAACTCGGTGCCGCCGATCTTCTTTCTGAATCGAGTGTGCCAATGCCCGAATATCCACTTTCCTGGTCTATGCGCCTCGAGCATTGCGTTCAGGGCGCCGCCTGTGGCCGTGCGATTCAGTTCCTTGTGCGCCGACCGGTCGGCAAGCAGAGATCGTAAAGCTTCGTCCGGTCCGTCGTGCGTCAGCACGATTTGCGGTTTCATCTTTGCGTACAGATCGACGGCGGCCTCGAGCGCAGCCACGCCGAGTTCCTCATCCCGCCACCAGTTCACGCCCTCGGTCCGGTGCCACTGGTCCGATGACCAGGCGCCCGAAAGATAAAAGATCCGGATCCCGTCGATCGTCCTCGAGCCGTAGTCGCCGAGGTAATTCTCATGTGATCGAGCGGCCTCCGGGTTGTCGTGATTGCCGCGCAGGAACCAGGCATTGTCAGGAACGGCCGGAAGGGGGCCGTCTCCCGGGAATCCGATGACGAAGTCTCCAAGCTGCACGCTGGGTTCGCCGCAGTGCCGGCTAAGGAGCTTGAGGTATCGCTCCGTCTTCCCGTGGATGTCGCCGATGACGATCAACCGTTGCTCCTTCCTTCGCGGTTTCTCAAGGTTGCGGCACGCGGATTCTTGACATCCGCTCGCTCATGGTTCAAGCCGCGGTCCCCCACCCTCCGCGTCAGGCATCAGATCTTCCCCTTCAGCGTGTTGGGAAACGTGAATTTCACCCTGGCGCAGTACCAGATAGCGAACGCCATCACGCACTGCCAGTACGTGAGCCGGTCCCCCCCGAACACCGCGCGGATGGCCCCCGCCACGAACACGTGGTTGATCAGCCAAGCGATGGGGAATGACATCAGCAGCGCAGTGCCTGCCGACGAGAGCAGCATGCCGACCATGGCGAACACCGCATCCCATCCCCGCAGCGTCTCGGTCTTGCTATCGACTTTCATTCGATTTCCTTCGTTCTCCGGCCTCGAGATCGACATCCTTATCTGCCGTGCCGCGTCGATCGAGGAGCCATTGCGCATACTCGTCTTTGGCGGTCGGCTCGGCATTGCGTTCCGGACCGGTATGTCCTGTTTCCTCGGCGTCCTGAAGCCTGGTCTCCGCGGGATTTCAGGTATCGCTGGACTCCACTTCGCCGGGAAGGATCTCCCGGCCCGTTTCAGGCTTCCGCACCTGGTGCGATCGAACGCGTTGTCAATCGTAGGCGCATCAGTAGCCATCCCATGATCATGATGACCGTGGCAACCGTCGTGCTGACAACCGGCGACAGGAACACCAAATTAGCATTTCCTGTTAGCCGTCCATAGGCCGCCGCACTCCAGCACGAGACAAAACCGAGTGTTACCGCCCATGCCGCTGGAGTGCTCAGCCGCTGCGTCACCTCGCGCTCCAGGAGAAGCGTAAACAGGATAGGTGGAACCAGTCCCAATGCAGCCCCGTACACCGCAAACGCCATGTCAGCTACTGTGAAACCAAACGCCCGCAGTAATTCCACCACAAATACGGCCACCACTGCGGCAAACACAAGGATCAGACGTGACCGGAAGACCTCGATCTTCATGCCAGCGCGAAGGTGCACATCAACCTTCCTGAATGGCGCAATGACGTCCTCATACAAAGTGTGCGTTGCCGCGATCAATTGCGTGGAAGCCGTACTGAGCATGGCCCCGTATAGGCCCAGCACGATGCAGAAAACTGTTCCCCGCCCTAGTGCTGAAGCCTGCATAAACTTCAGAGTCGTGATGAGAATATTCTCGCCCGTGACCGGTCGGACAAACATGAATGAGCCCACTGCAGCAAACACGAGCAGTGACCAGCTCAGCAATGCTCCCATTACACTTGACCACATGCCTCGTATTACCACTGAAGGTTGCTGGGCCCCTGCGATCCTTTGCCACAGGCCCATATTGCTGGTAAAAGTGAGGAGATTCATGATCAGGATGCCCGCGATAAAGGACAACAGCCCATTGTTCCATGTCAACGTGCGCAACCCCGGTGGAATCCTTCCAATGCTTTCCGCCCATCCCTGCTGCGACGCATGTACGCTGTAATACACTCCAATCGCGAGAAGTAGCAGCCAGATAAACCACATCTGAATCCGGTCAGTGACCACAACCACACGAAAACCACCCATGCCAGTATAGGTAAAGGAAATGGCCGCAATTACGATGACAGTCGCAAGTTGCGGGATTTGCGGGAGCATACCGGCCAGGAAGCGCGCACCCACCGTCAGCTCTACCGCAAACGCGCTTAGATAGCCGATCGCGGTGAACAGGGATGCCACAAAGGCAAGCTTGCTGCTGTTGAACTCCGTTCCCAAGTACGCGTGCAGGGTCGGTCGATAGTCATACATCGCCATCTTCTGCCAGATCTTCTCAACCAGTAGACTGAAAAACAGCAGTCCCATCGCCGTGGTAATAGCAGGCCACAGCAACCAGAGGCCAAGAGACGGGACTAGCTCATAGAAGGCCACCACCACGGTCGCCAGCGATATTGTTGCAGCGACCGTAGACGCGGCAAACTCCCTATAGTTTGCTACTCGCGCATTCTGGCCCAACAGCAGCGGGAAAATATCTCCCAAGCTACGGATCCGGAAGCTGAACCAGAGGCCAAGTCCGAGGTACAGCGCAATCGAGAGCCCCAGCGCAAGTAGTACAGGAACGTTCATGGTCCTCCTTGGGTTATCGAGCTGCTTTATGAGCCCGTAATTCAACCAGTGTGTATTTCTCCAGCTTCGGCGCCACTCCAGGCAATGTTCCCGCCACAAATCCCTTCATTACGGGAAGATGTGCCCCCGGATAAACAAGCGTGCGGTACCCTTCCTCTAACATCTGCTCAAAGAGCACCAATTCCTCTAGCTGGTAATCCACGCAGTGCTCCAGAATGGCGTCATCCACTTTTGCATTCCGCTTGCGAGCAAGAAACGTGGATACCGCCTCATCTATGAAGCCCTTGAAACATGCGTGACTCGCGTACTGGCCTTTGAAGTATGCCAAACGTTCACCAAAGCCAGAAACATGATAGAAAGATGAGGAAGAAAGCACTCTTCCGCCGTTAGGGTCAGACGCCCCCATCAAGTTTGCGATCCGTTCCATAGACCGTTTTCCTTCGGCTTTGGTTCGCTGAATCGCCATGGCCTCACTCAACCCATCGAAAGCCTGATGATTGTGCCGATTCAAGTAGTCCCCAATAAAAACGTCGAATCTTCCGACATTCGTTCGGGTCCAATCGAAAATTAAACGGAGCGCAGGGTCGGAATTAGCCACTAGGCTACCGACGCTGATCCCAATAAATGCCTTCCCATGATCCGGGAGTAGCCGAGCATCTGGCAGCTGGCCGTTAACTGTTGCTCGTAGAGTCCAATCCATTCCACACCGCGTCGAACGCTCCCACCTTTGTGAGAGATTCCTCAAAAGTCAGATTTGTAACCTTGTCTCTGTCATGGAGAAGGAGCCCGACAAAGCCTATTTGTAACCCGGAAAACATCTCGAATGACCAGTAGCAATCGCGCGTAGTAGTAGCATCTTCGCTATCGAGCTCTCTTCGACGTATCAAGGTCAAATTTGAAGCAAGGCTTTTTTGCTGTTGCTTCGTTACGCACCTAAATTTGATCTTCGCTTCTTCCTTTGGCCCTAAGGCCACCTTTCCGTTAGCTGTTCTTCCCTGGTTTAGAAGCCTGATGAAATCGTCTCGTAATGCAGACGAATCACAAGTATCTTCGAAAAAGATCATTTGCAACTCTTCAAATCGATCAGAGAACAAATAGTCGTAGTGAAAGCGCGCGAGGTTGGGCGCATCTATGACGAGCGTGTGGGAGACGAAGAGACCGCGTATTTTGCGAAACTGAGAAGCTCGCCGTGACTCCCAATACGCCGCATCATTCGGTGTATGGCTGAAGGTCCGGTGCTGAAGTGACTCTTTCAGCTCAAAGAGGAGGTCAATATTTAGAGTTGGCAATTTCAGAAGCTCAGAACGTGGCAGAATTTCTTCTTCAATCGAGCTTTTGTCAGATTGACCATATGTGTTGGAACTGAGAAATCCACGGACCTCCGGGGCCGCGACTTCTTCCAGAAATCTTTGCTGTTCTCCACCGGACTTCACAAAATAAGCTCGAACCCTCTCATAGAACACCTCGAAATCGCTGACACGTTCTGCGAGCCCCTTCAGAGCCTCCTCCCCGTTCGTATCCTCAGGGCGGTCTGCCATCTGCGCCCCAACCCACTGCATTGCAACTAGGAAAGTGGATAACCGATTGAATTCGATCGGCCTGTTTGCCAGCTCGCCATAAACCTCGATCAGCTTGAATACCAGAGTTTGACCAAGCAGAGCTCGGCCGGACTCAACAAGTCGCAAGTAAGTATCTGAAAGGCCGAGCCGTCCAGCCATGGCTTTACTCGATTGGTTCAGCCTGAGCCGCTCAAGGCGCAATGCCACGCCGAACATCCTGACCAATGGGTTTACGCCCCCATCCGGCGAAACTTTCACGCGCGCCATATCGCCGAGCTCCCCCTCAACACAATTATGCCACAACGACATTTGCCGATGGAAAACATTTTCACCTTTAATCGCATGGTAACTATTACCATTATTCGGATAATATGCGCCATATTTATTATTGCAATATCGACTCATATAGCAGTATAGTTTTTGTATGCTTACAGGCGGCGCGTTGACATTATTCAGAGCCTGCACCCGGGAACAAATTCGGAGGTAGTATGGTAACGCTCAGCAAATTCCTGCTTGGCCTCTCGAAATTGGATTATGAGGCCCTAACCCACAAACTGCACAGCCACAACAATGCCATCCGCACAAATGGCGATGCAATGTCTGCAGTCGCGGTGGCTATCTGCGAGCTCAAAGAGGAAGATAAACACCACCCAAAACTGCTCACTCCCGCCCAGTGGAGGCAAGATCTTCTGCTGCAAGCACAGCGAGCACTCTGGCGTTTTCTGAAACCTGATTGGTTCGATACGCACACGGTATCTACTGAACAAAGCGGCCCCGATGGCCCTTACAGCCTTTATGATCGGGCGGCTTCTCCTGAGAAAGATCCTGAACAAAAGTTGCTGGCTGTCGAAGAAGCGGCAGCACATCGCCGCGAACTCAAATTCCAGGTTCTCAAATTGCAGGGACTTGCGATCCAGATCTGCAATGATCTTTCGCCTGCAAAAATCCGGCGTGCTGATCTCGTACCTTTTAAGGCGATCCTGGTGATGTGGCTGTCACAACAACCAAAAGGGTGGGTTGAGTGTATCCGCGATGTGGCCCCGGAGTTCTCTCCAAAGGTTTGCTCGCGCTACTGGGGAATCATTAAGCCCGAACTCTGTCGCCGAGCGTAGGCTTCTTGATCCAACAATAAGCCAACCGGAACTGGCAGCGGACTGAGAAGAACGGTCGGCTTTCGTATTCGCTGGCAACGTATTATGAACCAGGCCTACACCGGCTGCTTTGAATGTGGGCTTCGACCGCCGCGCGCACTGCTTCGATCGCGTCGGGGGGCGGTGCATCCTCGGGGTGATTTTTCATCCAGAGGTCCTGGCCCGCAGAAAGAACCTCGGCACATTCAGCACATCGGGCTCCATGGGCGAGTACCCTCTCGGTTACGGCCGAGTGATCCTGCAGGGTGAGTAATCCAACCATATCCAGCCCCAGCCTCTGGACCAGCCTTCCAATTAGTACACATCCTTCGGCCTCAGCCGCACCTGCCATAGGCTCTTCTGCTGCACCCGTTCTCACGATTTTCTCCTGTTTACCCATGTGGCTCCATCGGCGGGATCGAGCGTCAGCGTCGCAAAAAGCTGCTTCCGCTTACGTCTGATCATAAACTGGCTGCCACTCGTAGCCACTCGATGGTCTCTCTTGATCCGCAAGGCGATGGCTGCTCATCGCCCCAAAAAAATCACCGAATCCGCGGAGCCTATCTCCTGGATTCGGTGACCGAAGGCATCGGGCACCTGTGGTTGCAGTTGCTTTCAGCCCGGCAAATGGTTCCTTTCAGCTTGCCCTGGCGCAGTTGCTAAATCTTATGCAGCTCCTGGCGCAACCGTTCCACCTTGGCCAGTTGACGCTGCATGCGTTTGCACCGTGGCGAAGCACCGCCGCGGTCGCGCATGCCCTGCGCGACGCGCTTTTTCAGCTCGCGTGCTGTCAGGGCAAGTTGACGTTTAAGTTGGATGCGGGCCATGTTGCTGCTCCTTTCCTGGGTGGTGGCCGGCGCCATGCCAATCGCATAGCGCCAGCAGGTTGTGGTTGTCAGCGCGTCGCGTACGCCGCGCCGATGCCCGCAAGCAGCCGCTCCACCTGGGAATCAAGCGCGGACATACGCAACTCGGTGGACTCGGCGTCGAGCTTGCGCAGCTCAGCTTCCGCCTGCTCGAGCTCCTCGTTATCGATGAGCCGAAGAACTCCGTGAACTCGCTCGGTGAGGCTGTCCCGCTGCGCCTGGCTGATGTGAGGAAGACCAGTGAGTAGCTCCGCCGCCACTAACGTCCGCTCCATGGCCCAGGTCACCGAGCGGCGATGCTGCTCGGCTATCTTCGGGATCAGCACGTCCGCCGTGCGCAGGCTGCCTGCGATTTCGTGAAGGCGATCAGCATGCTTGTGTTTTTCGACTTCGGTGAGGCGCCCGTTGATGTACGCGTTGCGGATATGGTCGGTCTCCTGGTGCAGATCACGCCAGTGGCCGCCGCTGTATTGAATCTTCTTTGCAGTGTTCATGGCTCTCCCCCATCCTTGTTGTCTAGAGCTGTGGTGGTGGGCGGACATCTGGCAGATACCCGCCCGTGGTTGTTGTTAAGCCGCAGCGCGCAAGCTGCGCAACCGCGACAGAACTTTGGTGTCCCGCGGCGACAGTGCCTTGGCTGATTCCAGCACCGCCTGTGCCGTACTGCCCTTTCCCTCCAGCAGCAACCTGTCAGCAAGTTCCGTCATTTGCTCAAGAACTCGATCCAGCCCGCCGCGGGAGTCGATCAAAGAGTCGATGGCTTTTTGCGCCGCGGTCGCCAGCCGGTCGTCGTTGTCAAGCATCAGCGGCATCAGCACCGAGATAGTCCGCAGGTTTTTGTACCGCGCTGCATGCTGGATGGCCTGAATGCGTACCTCCACCTGGCCATCGCGAACCGCAAGTTGTTCGAGCACGCGTAGCGTTTTCGAGGGCTGCTGACAAGCAGCCAGGCCTGAAAGCGCAAAGCACCTCTGCTGCGTCTTGAGCGCAGTGTTCTGCGCCTTTTCTGTCAGCCACGCTACCATCACTTCGGGGTTCAGACTGGAAGCGGTCACTTCCGCAGCGCGGCGAACGTTGCCCGGTTTGGTTGTGTCGATGACCACGTTAAGGACAGGGTCGAGTGAGTAGACGTCCGCGCGCCCAGACAGTTCCTGAAGAATCTCGACCGTCTCGCCGTGATCCATTGAGAGCGGCAGGGCGCGAAGCAGAAGTTGTGTTGAAAGAGCAAGTGCCATCTTTTTCCTCCTTACTGTTAGGACTTCTCAGCCCGGTTAAATCCTCGCCATGTTCCGCTGGGTTAGGCGCACTTCTCGATCGCGCTTAGCGCCGATGCCAACCTTGCATCGCCTGTATAGCTGGCTCGCCGACGCCTGAACAGCACGACCGCCAGCAACGTAACCACGAGCACCAACACCATCACTGCACCGGCGACTCCTTCCTTATATGTTTGCCGCTCGCGAATCGACACCGCCCTCGCCTGTTCCAGAGTTTCTGCGGCGCTGGTTACGAAGTCCAAGTCGGCCACAAAGCGCATGCTGTTTAACCGCTCATCCAGCAATGCCGCTTCGCCACCAATCTTGCCGCCGGCCATTTCCAGCTGTCCCAACCTGGCATGGATGGCGTCTCGCTTCTCCCGCACCTTGCTCAACCTTGCCATGGCCTTCGGTGTCAACGAAGCATTCTCCGGCACTTCGAGTAGTGTGCCTTCGATCAACAGGTTGGGAGAAGGCGCAGCTGCATTCCGTGCGCGAAACGATGCTTTGTTCTGCTCATAGACGACCTGCCATGATGGCCCGAACAACGCCAACAAGCTGTCACCGGGCTCGACCGGCAATAAATAGCTTCCCTGTGCCGGCTGGCTGTCGGTACCCTGTGCATTTGCCGTTGTGAAACTGCAGAGCGTCAGCGCAATCAATACCATCTTCATCGTCTTCATTCCCATGTCAGGTCCTTTCCTTTCGGAGTGTGGGCGTCATGGAGAGGTAGCCCCTCGACGCCGGTTAGACAATAGTGGCGGCCGTGATCGAGACATAAGGTAGCCACCACGATTCCCATCGAATCCGGTGCACTCGCCACCAGCTTCACGAGCGCTAGAAGCATCCCGCCGGCCTCCCTTGTGAGGGGGGCCTGACATCGCAGGTAAAGAAAGCGATTGACGACGGCACCGCGCCGCATCGCCTGTATTGTGGATTTTTCCTTTACTTCGCAATGCCGGCCGGTAAATTGAATCCCCACAGAGGGCGTCAGAGGCTCGTCCTTCAGCCGCGCGATGCAGTCAAGCTTGTATATAAAATCGAGTTCCTCTGTGTGAAATACCTCAACAGCGCCGGTCGAACGTAACGCCTCACGCATGCGCTCCTCCTTGATGTGACCCGGCATAAGACGATAAGTCGGCATGGGACGCCTCGTGCATGTTGTCTGAGCGCTCAGCATGTTAAGCTCCCTTCCTGTGCGCGCCACCGGTGCTCACTGGATTTTGTGCCGCAACAGCTTTTCTCTTCACCCGTGTAAGAGCGGCCGGCGCCAGCGGATGTCGCGGCGCAATATCCATAACGCGCTGAAACGCATCCGCTGCCTTCGCAAACTGTTGGTTCTTTTCCCGACGGAGGCCAAGTTCGAACCATGCAGAAGGCGACTGCGGGTCGGTAGATAATGCTGCCTTCAGCACAGGCTTGATCACTAGCACAGGCCGTGCGACAGCCGGCGGATTTGACTCCGGCAGTGCCGACTCTACTTCCTTTGCTGCAATCTTTGCGACGGTAAACCGCTTCATCGTCCAGTCGGTGATCGCTGAGTCAATGCGCTGCTCGAGTTCTTGGCGCTGTGCTCCACTAACAGAGCTGCGTCCCAGTTTGGCCCGCGCATTCCCCAGCGTAAAGAAGGCTTGATTTCGCATTTTATTGAAGGCTGTCTCGCCAAGTTTCAGCTCTGAAATTCGACGATCGCTGGCCTTTTCGGCAAGATATATCGCGCGCTGTTTTTCTTCCGGCGTGCGTGCCGTCACCTTGGCCTGCACCACAGCTTCGACAGCTTCCTGTACGGCGCGAAAACCGTCGGGGTTATGTTCCTTCAAATCGGCCTCGTTGAATAGAACCGAGTCGATTATCATCTTCATTTGCATTTGCATCTCCTCACTAATTCCTATGACCTGTCGCCGGGGATGAATCCTGACGGGCTCTCATTCCGCAACTTTCAAACTCACTCCCCTGCAGATAAAGACTTCTCGAAGACGCCAAATCCGTACTGGTATATCCATCCGCTGGTTCACTCACATGGAGTGCCGTGATGAGTTTGGATGTGAGCGCCCGCATCCTCTGGAGAGGATTTGCCCCTCTCGACAAGTCTTTGTAAGTGCAGGCCATCTCAAATTGGCGGAGGTAACTACTATGTCCAGACGGCGACGCGGCAACAGGGGCAGTCAACGCAAGCCGCCAACACTGGTTCAGCGAATTCTGAGAAACCGCTACGACCCACACTCGCGCCGTGTATCGATCAACGATGTGCTGACGAATATAAAAACCATCTGGTATGCCTGGTCGCATCGGGTCACACCAGGGTCACGGTTGCACTTTCGCGACGGAAAGATCGTCGGTCATAGCGCGGCATGGCTTGGCAAGCGATAACCACGCTGAAGAGGGCGACTGAACACGTCAACAAAGGAGAGAAACGATGAGGCCATCTCAAAAAAGACGGAACCGAACTGGGGCACGGCGCAACGGTGGGATTCATTGCGAAATGTGCACCCGTAGAATTCAGGGAAAGACGTATCTTTGGGGCGTCAAGCGCCTTTGCCTCGCTTGTTACCGGACGCACTGCAATGGCTATATCACGCTGAAGAACTTCACGAAGAAACTACGGGCTCAGGGAACGGTGCCCGTGAGACCCAGCTCTTCGGCCAGACCGGGCTTTTGGCAGCGGTTGTTTGGTTTGTGAAGCGATCTCATTTTCTGTGCGGCGGCCCGACTCCGTGGCGCCGCACGCAAACCCAACTCCACATGGCCTATTAGCCAGAAAAGTGCTCAGCTCTTAGAATGTCTGTACGGCAGGAGGCAATGCATTGTTCTACGCGGGCAACAATACCGTTGAAGCGTTTTGCCGTAAGTTTATGGCCATGATCAGAGCCATAGGCGACTTTGTTAAGAACCACCTTCGCAAGGCGGAGGTTAGATGACCACGAGTTGTTTTGGAACCAGTCCGACCCGCCAGTAATCAAAATGACCCATCCAGATAGAGCACCGGCCTGAGAAGGCCGGTGCTCTATGGTTTTCCCCTAGCGAGCAGGCTTCCTTACTTGCCACCGCCGGACGATGATGCGACCGTTCGATGATCCCCCGCCCGCCTTTATACGCCTTTATTCGCGGCGCATATAATTATGCGCGCCGCGTATAATCGGCCCCTCCAACGAGCAGTGCGCCCGGCGCCGTTCCGTCCCCATTGGCTATTCGATTGGCCGTTCCCACCGGCCTTGGCAGCGCCCGATCCACCAGGCTGTCAGGGTGGCCAGATAGATTTTTCAAGCATCTCGTGGACCAAGATCATTGCCGCGCACGCGATCGAAATTCCGACCGCTACTCCATGCGATGGGTGAAAATACACTCCGAGAATGACGCCCAGGAGGATCATCCAGACGCTCCAGAAGAGGATGAGCAATGGATGTCCCAGCCTGACGGTGAAGCTTGCCGGGGTTGGTCTTGCTTTAGTCATAACTTCCCTCCAGAAAGAGTGAAGGCCGCAGCCCTGCCATTGGGCCGCAGACGCAGATTGTGAACGGGGCCAGCGCCTAGCGGGCGGGACGGCGAAAAGGATGATGTACAACCCTTCCCAGGTTTCCACCGGCGCGGCCTGGGGCATTATGGAGCCCGGTTTTAAGGCTGGTTGGGCGAGAATCCGGCCTGGGGCAGAATATCCTCCCCTTCGCCGGTTTTGTCCGCCGCGCCCGGATCCGGGCGCGGAACGCCTGCGATCGCGCGGAACTGCTCGTCGGACAGCCGAAGCATAAGGCCGCCGCGGCCGATTTTCAGGGAGCGCTCGAGCGCCGCTCTGGCCCCGTCCTCGATCAAACCATTGCCGCGCACGGCGGTCTCAATGACGCTGGTGTCCTTCCGGAAATTGAGGCACTTGGGAAGGGACTGCCAGCGCTCGGTGAAGAAGCGGCAATGCCATCCGCCGAAATAGAAGAAGGTCATCCGAACGTGATGGCTTCCGGCGCAGAGTGCGCAGCGTTTGCTCTCCGACGTGTGCGGCTGCGGCAACGGCCTCCGGCAGGAGCTACAAATCTGGCCCGCTCTCATTCTTTTTCTAACTAGTGGGTCCCAGATCCGGGCATGGGCGCAAGCGTTGTGTTCCATGATTAACATCTGAAGTTCTACCTCGTTGTTCATGACCCTCCTTAGGGCGAATTGGTTTAGCCACTGGGAATGGAGCGCCAGGCCACAAGGTGGCTGGCGCTCCACTAGATTGGCGAGCATTGTTTAACCAGCTATCGCTGACGGCAGATGCGGTATCCGCGCCAGCTTGCCTCACCGCAAACAGGGTGACCTTTCCGCGGCGCCGGGTTGGGCTGCGAGAAGCGCGCGGCGGGTCGACACGGCGCCGGACGGGGAGAAAGCTTTGGCGCCGGGATTGCGCGTCCCGGAGTGGTATCCGGATCTTCGGGCGCGACCAGCTGTCGAAGCGCGAACGGGAGTTCCTCGATCTCGCCAGGATTCAGCCAGACCGCGCCTCCGAACGGGGGAACGATGCAACTCTCGCAATCGCCAAGAATGCACACGCCAGGCGCCAGCTTCCTTGAAGCGATCCGCATCCCCGCTGGCTTCCGGAAGAAGGCATAGGTCTTATCTCCGCGACGCGCCTGGAGGGTGACGCATTCATCCAGATCGGGAACGAGAGTGGCAAGCGACGCTCTGCCTACCACTCCGTCGAGAATCAGAACGCACAGGCCGGAGGGGCCGAGGGCGAGCCTGTATCCCCACAACGGCTGGGCAGCGGCCGATAACACCTCGAGGAGCGAGATGTCACTGGTCGCTTCG
>Ga0302320_10017759_pt1 | contig 14413 bp, 9 predicted proteins | sample Bog_T0_3_FD_202130 | JGI IMG/M metagenome (GOLD analysis project Ga0302320, IMG submission 202130) | Peat permafrost microbial communities from Stordalen Mire near Abisko, Sweden - Bog_T0_3 | ecosystem: Environmental > Terrestrial > Soil > Wetlands > Peat | place: Sweden: Abisko, Stordalen Mire...
AGCACCAGCATCTAAATCGGGCACAGAAGAGTGTCATCGAAGATGTGCTCAGTTCTCCCGACCGCATCCAAGGAATCCAAGGTTTTGCCGGCGCGGGCAAGACCACCACGCTCACCGTCGTCCGCACCGCCGCGGAATCTCAGGGCTATCAAGTCGAAGGCTTTGCCCCGACCTCTCGCGCCGCGAAGCAACTGGAACAGGCGGGAGTCCACGCCGGAACCCTCCAAGGTTTTCTCGCCCGTGGACAAAACACAGAACCGAATTCAGAACAGAAACAATTCTTCTTTATTGACGAATCCAGCCTTGCCAGCACGAACCAGATGCGCGAGTTTCTTGCACGACTCGGCACCAATGACCGCGTGCTTCTGATCGGCGATATCCGCCAGCATCAGGGAGTCGAAGCGGGGCGCCCTTTTGAGCAATTGCAGGAAGCCGGGATGCGCACTGCCAAGCTCGATGAGATCGTGCGTCAGAAAGACCCGGCTCTGAAATCCACCGTCGAATTGCTGGCCACAGGCCAAATCTCCGCTGCGCTCGACGCACTCGGACAGCAGGGCCGCGTACAACAAATTCCCGACAAAGAAGAGCGCGTCCGAGCCATCGCCAAGAGCTATGTCGAATCGCCCGAGAACACTCTGATCGTCTCACCGGACAATGCTTCCCGCCGCGAACTCAACGCCGCCGTTCGCCAGGAGTTGAAGGCCACCGGCGCCCTTGCGAAGGAAGATCATACGTTCCGCGTCCTGGTTCCGCGTCACGACATGACCGGAGCCGAACGCTCCTGGGCCAGCCACTACGAGATCGACGACGTTGTCCGCTACACGCGCGGCAGCAAAACGATCGGAATCGAAGCAGGCAGTTACGCGTCGGTCGCAGCGATCAACCCAGCCGCCAACCATCTCACGGTCGAGAAAGCGAACGGAGAACTTGCCACCTACGATCCCCGCCGACTAACCGGCGTTAGCGTCTACCAAGAGATCGAACGCCAGTTCTCCGCGGGTGATCGCATCCAGTTCACCGCGCCCGACAAGTCGCTCGGCGTCGCCAATCGCGAGCTGGCTGCCATCGAGACCGTCCATCCCAACGGCCGTCTCTCCGCCCACCTCGCCAATAATCGCCAAATCGAGTTCAACCCCAGCGAGCATCGTCATTTCGACCACGGCTACGCCGTCACCAGCCACAGCGCCCAGGGACTCACCGCCGAACGCGTCCTCGTCCACGCCGATACCAGCGTCCACCCGGACCTGCTCAACTCCCGCTTCGGCTACGTCTCCATCTCCCGCGCCAGCCACCAGGCCACGCTCTTCACCGACGACATGGCCAAACTTGCCCCTCAGTTGGGCGCCGATGTCTCGAAGACCTCCGCCTTAGAACTCAACCCAGCCCCGTCCGTCGCGCAAGGACTAGGGATAGTGATGTAACGCGAGCAGCAATTTATGATGAAGGAGTCGCAATGACAAAGATGACAATCGTTCCAGAGAACTACGACAACATCCGCGCTGAAATCGTCGAACTGCTAAAGGCCGCCCGCTCTACCGCCGCCCGAAATGTCAATTCGATCATGACCGCCACCTATTGGGAGATTGGGCGGCGAATTGTTGAGCAGGAACTTAAAGGAGAGGCCCGAGCGAACTACGGCGAACAACTTCTGGAACTACTTGCCAAAGACTTGACCAGGCAGTTTGGCCGCGGGTTTGGGAATATCAATCTCTGGAGAATGCGAGCATTTTACCGTGCCTGGTCCGATGGACAGATTCTTTCGACACTGTCGAAAGAATTTTGCAAGTTGCTTCCCTTCAACAATGTAAACCCTCTATCCTCAAACATCTCGACTCTTTCTGCCAGCTTCCCTTTGCCCTGGTCGGCCTACGTTCGCCTACTTGGCGTCAAGCGCCCGGAGGCGCGAGTTTTTTATGAAACCGAGGCTCTCCGCTCTGGATGGTCTGTCCGTCAATTGGATCGCCAGATCGGCAGCCAATTCTACGAACGCATCGCGCTCTCACAGAACAAAGCCGCCATGCTGGAGAAGGCCGAGACTTCCCAACCCAGCGACGCGGTGACACCCGAAGAAGCAATCAAGGACCCTTTCGTCCTCGAATTCCTCGACCTCAAGGACGAATACTCCGAGTCGGACTTGGAGGAGGCCCTCATCCATCGCCTCACCGACTTCCTCTTGGAGCTGGGCGACGATTTTGCCTTCCTGGGCCGCCAGCGCAGGCTTCGCATCGACGACACATGGTTCCGCATCGATCTCGTCTTCTTCCATCGCCGTTTGCGCGGGCTTGTGATCGTGGATCTAAAGGTTGGTAGGTTTAGTTACGCGGACGCTGGGCAGATGCACCTTTATCTCAACTACGCCCGCGAACACTGGATGAAACCCGGCGAGAACCCGCCCGTCGGGCTCATATTGTGCACAGAAAAAGGAGCCGCCGAGGCCCACTACGCACTCGACAACCTCCCCAACAAAGTGCTCGCCGCGGAGTATCAGACTGTCCTTCCCGATGAAAAGCTCATCGCCGAGGAACTCGAACGATCCCGCCGGGAACTAGAACAGCGAGCAAGGTTTGCGCACGTCCCATCTAATCCTTAGACGACTGTCGGCCCATCAGCCGGCCTCTCTGAAAGGTACTGTAGAAACCGGCTTATGGCCGGGTTGCGGTGTGCCAACTGTGTGCCGGACTGTGGCTGCTGACACACACAGTTAAGCCGAGTGGTATTTGCGATGATTCGGCCCAAAACACACCTGAAAATCTCCGACACAACGCGCCTCCTATCCGCGCCCGAATTTTAGGGCCTTGCGCAGATACCGCATGAAGTCGAGTAGTTCAGCAATATTCGCAATCCCAGTACCAAGCGCGCCTACGAAAACGCGATCAAGGATTTCATCAGATCACACATTTAGACCAGGCGATATTAACGCCTCTGTGCCTCTTCATCAGTTCTCCGTCCTTATATATGCGCACATCAGACGTTATGTGGCGATCATGGTCGTTATTCGTCACATAGACTGCAATCGAGCGCTTGGAAAGCCGTGCTAGCTTCTCCCCCAAGTGATTCCAATGACCCATTGTTGTGTGGGCTGGATTAACAATAATGTCGTAGTGCAAATCGCGTCTGTGTTTGGTGCTGCCGTTTGGGTTGAATGCTATTAGCTCGCCGCAAATAAGGAATGTCACGCTTCTTTTCCCGACACGAATGGTTCTTTGAGGCAATATCGCAGCAAGCGCGTCCATATCTGCTGCTTTGGGCGACCGGGCAAACACTTGGGATGGCATCTTTTTGAGCTTTTGACGGGTAATGATGAATGCGGGGCATCCATTACTGCGCGGTGCGCCCTCAGCGAAAACCAACGACCCGCGATGAATTACGCGTTGGATCTGGCGAGGAGTCGGAGTGTTATCAGAGCGGCCAGGAAGCACAACAAGCGATGGCGGAAGGGTAGCCAGAAAACGCAATATTTCCTGCCTTGAAGCCTGCGAGAAGGGGGAGATGGCGAACAGTCTCATGTGATCTCCTGCTTGTATTCCCAGCAACTCACTTCACTCGCGCCTCGACCTGAAATAGCAGCAAAATCGTAGGTCTCGTGTCTCACCGTTCTTCGGCTGGCTGCCCTTTAATTTTGTGCTATGGTAGCTACAATGACAATCGCCTAGATTCTTCGACGGGGAGAGCATTGAAAATGATGCCGTTTATCTTACTTGGCCGCAAGAAGATTCCTCCCGAGAGTCCCCCCTCCGACGAACACATATACGACAGCGACCGTCAGCTCTGGATTGAGAGAAACACGGGTCTGCCCCTGGTTTCCTGCATGAGAGAGCAGGCGCAACCAACTCAGTTCGGCGAGACCACCCTGACAGAAACGCGCGAAGGCGCGGACCGGGCAGAGGGAATTGCCCTTCACGCAACGCAGTATGGAGAGACTTCAGTAACAGCGACGCGAGAGGGTCTCGATCAGACAGATCGAGCCATTCAGGCATCGCAACTCGGCGAGACAACCTTCACGAGGACAAGAGAAGGTGCCGACCAATCAGAAGCACCCGCGGTTCAGGCATCCCAACTGGGTGAAACAACACTGACGAAAACGCGGGAAGGAGCCGATCAGTCAGAAGGTGCCACTCTCCCGGTATCTCATGCTGCTTATTCTCACTTCTGACAAGGACCTGACGGCGGATTTTCTCATTGTCGAGCTGATCAATCGTCACCTGTCCTATTTTCGTCTGAACGCCGAAGAACTAACGAGCGCGGACTTCACCTTCTCCTTGACTGAAAAGGAGGTCCGCCGCGCCGTCTGCTTAGGCGCCAAAACGTTGGACCTCGACAGCGTTGAAGCGGTCTGGTATCGCCGAGCGCTCTGGCCCAGCTCGATACCCACGCTCCCGCCGGGCGAGCGAGTTTTTGTTGCGGGTGAACTGCGCCACCTCGCAATGGGCCTTGTTTTGAATCCCGATGTTATCTGGGTTAACCCCATTGATAAAGTGTCCGTGGCGGAACACAAGCTTTATCAACTTCAGGTCGCACAACAGTTGGGGTTTCGAGTGCCTCGCACCTTGGTGTCTAGTGATCCGCTTACGCTTCGTCGCTTTGCTGCAGAAAATAGGGCCGGCACGATCTGCAAACCAATTTTTCATGGAATGTTCATCGATGAAACATCCGCCTATTCCGTTTATACGCGCCGCATAACGCCCGAGTCCATCAACGACAATGTCAAGGTTTGTCCCGTCTTGTTGCAGGAAGAAATCACCCGGAGTGCTGATGTTCGCGTGACCTTTATCGGGGAAAAGTGCTTCGTGGCGGACATCAAAGGGGACTCGGGGATGGTGGATTGGCGAGACCCAGAGGTGTCAGTAGACTATTCTGAAGGTCGGTTGAGCTCCGAGGTACAGGCGATGTGTAGAACCATGCTGGAAAAGCTCGGCTTGCGATATGGGGCGTTTGATTTTGTGAGAACGCTCCAAGGCGATCTTATTTTTCTGGAAGTTAATCCTACGGGCGAGTGGGCATGGCTTGAGGACCGCCTCGGGTTTCCGATGCGCGACGCGTTCATCCAACTCTTCTTTGGGGGTTGCTAATTGAGTCCTCAATTTATTGCTAACCCACCAGAGCAGGTGAAATGGAGTTTAATCCCTAAACACTTGTGGTTGCACGTCCGTCGGTTCGGATACCTTCTCCTGCAACCGTTCCTCCCGTTTAACGCTAGGCCTGACGAAATCGACCCGTTCCCCGATCCGACGCTTGCCGTCACAGAAGCGCACGTACAACAGTGTCAATGGATATTTGATCAGGCTGAGGCGAGACGTGATCACCTCGAACAAAAGGCGCAATCAACCTTCGGGCTAATGACATTCCTGGTACCACTTCTCGCATCTCTTTTCGTTTTCATTATCAGCAGAGCCACAGCTACTGGCCCAGGCATCCGAACACTCGCCATTGCATTGTTGCTTTTATCTGCTGTGTTCCTGATTCTCGGCTTCATCTCGGCGGCGCGAGCCGTTGCCGTCAAAGCAAATGAAACACTTTTTCTACATTCGGTCGTCGATAAGGACGGACAATTTCAGGGATACAGTACGTCCTTACATGCGCGCGGATTACTCTATTGTGCATCGATGAATACGGGGTTGAACGATCACATAGCTCAGTTCGTCAAGGGAGCACATGTCCTGACCGCCGCCGCTGTCATCGTTGTACTCATCGCAGCGGTTCCAGCGGGTTTCGTCTTCTCAGCCCTGCCATCTTCACCCGTACAGACAGAAATCGTGAAGCCGGTAACTTTTTCCTCGCCAGATCTGAAAAATGATCTGGACAAGCTGTCGGACAACAAGGCTGCAGAGGATAAGATCAAGCTGCTTGAGGCGGAAGTCCAAAAGCTTGAAGTGAAGCTGAGCGAAACACAAAAAAAGAAGCCGAACGGTCCCAATATGAAGTGATGCCCCTGACCTGCCCCCCATTTTTAGTCCAGGGATAATGAGACTTTCTCCGGGTTTGAGTTTTCGGACGTGGTTGTTGTAACACGTCCGCCGTCGTCACGGCGGTGGGAAAGTGGAAATCCCGCGCCTTCTGCGGGATTTCCAAGCTCGGTGGGAAAGTCTGCTGTTGGACTTTTCCACGGAGCATCTTTTCCACGGCCGCTCACGGCCCATGCTTGGGCAAACTCCATTGGCGTCAGGTAACCTAACGCCGAATGCGGCCGGACGTGATTGTAGTCCCACTTCCAGTCGCCGATCTTGCGTCGCGCATCGGCCAGGTCCAGGAACCAGTTCTCGTTCAGACACTCATCCCGGAACTTGCCGTTGAAGCTTTCGATGTAGCCATTCTCCATCGGCCGGCCCGGCGTGATGAAGTGCAGCTGTACCCCGTTCTCATACGCCCACCGGTCCACCACCTGACTGGTGAACTCCGTGCCGTTGTCGATGATCATGTGCTTCGGTTTTCGTCCTTGCTGTTTCCGACCTTCCAACACTCGCACCACGCGCAGCCCCGGCAGCGAAGTGTCCACCTCGATCTCCAGCGACTCGCGGGTGCAACCATCCATCAGGTTCAGGGTGCGGAACCGCCGTCCGCTGGCGAACGTGTCCTGCGTGAAGTCCATGGTCCAGACCTGGTCCGGCTCGGTCGGCGGCGTCAACACCAGTCGCGCTGCGGCGGGGGCCCGGCGGCGTCCTCGCTTACGACGAATGCCCAACTTCTCCTCCACATACAGCCGGTATACCCGCTTGTGGTTTACTACCCACCCTTCGCGCACCAGCAGCACCTGTAACCTGCGGTAGCCGAACCGGCGCCGTTCTTCGGCCAGCTCGCGCAGCCGCACTCGTAGCTGGCCGTCCTCCGGCCGTCGCCGATACCGATACGTCCCCCGATGAATCTGGATCAGCCCGCAGGCGCGTCGCTCGGAGACCGCGACTTCCGAGCGCATCACTACCACCGCTTCCTTCCGCAGCCGCGGGCTCACCATTTTTTTGCGACCACCGCCTGTAATGCTCGTTTGTCCAGCAGCAGTTCGGCGACGGTGTGCTTGAGCTGGTGGTTCTCCTCCTCCAGTTGCCGCAGCCGCTTCGCCTCACTCACCTCCATCCCGCCATACTTCCCCTTCCAGCGGTAGAAGCATCCCCGCGCGATGCCATGCCGTCGGCATAGCTCTCCCGTCTCCACTCCCGCCTCCGATTCCTTCAGGATGGCGATGATCTGTTCCTCGCTGAATCGACTCTTCCTCACGACTCCTCCTCCGGCCCTGGCGGGCCATCGTAAATGGAGAAGTCACATCCCCACTGGACTAATTTTCGGGGGGCAGGTCACCCCAGGCAGTACCGAAATCGATTGATAGCCGACGCTGTTAGTGGCCGGCAATGGCGTACGCATGACCGCCAGGGCAAATCACCTACTGAGCCATGGTGAAATTATCCGGCAAGCTTCATGGCTCGACCCGGAATGTCTATGCCTTCGGCTGCGGCTTCATCCATCTTTCGGCTTTCCATGACTACCTGACCCGAAGAGAAGCCGGGCCACACAAACGATTTCTCAGCCCGCTTGCTCTACTTTCGACGCGACTATCACGTCCGAAACCTTATTCCTGAGATGCAGTGCTTCCGGAATCTGTCGCGCGCAGAGCACGGCCAGGATGTGCAAGAAAGCTTTGCGCAGATCGCCTTCATTCTCAACTTCCTTCTGCCGATGTTTCCAGCACAACGACAGAACCTCCGTCAACATACCGCCGAGATCGTGGCGATGCCAGTCACCGTCCGGCAGGGAGTCCACAACAGCCGCAAGCTGTCTTACACCTTGGTCTAGAAGAACCTGACCGGATTCTGAACGCAGAAAATACGCATACCAACCCGCCGCTGAAGCCTGCTTCAGCCACCGATTGCCCCACTGTTCGAAGGTCGCGGCCATTGAAGTTACCAGAGGTTTGTATTTGGCGTCACCCAGGACCTTTACTCCCGCTTCGCTCAGACCCATGAGGTGTACCGCTAGTCCTTCCGCACGGCTCCAGTAGTTACCGTTTGCCGGTTGCCAGGTGGGCAGGCCTTCCGTGTAAACAACCATGTCTCGCCAGATTTCTGCGAAGCCCTGAAGATCAGGACTGGCCCCAACGCCCGCAGTCGTCCAGGATCGCAGGAAGTCTTCGACCCAGTATCTCCCGGCCGGCCCAAGTTCAAGAATCGGCCGATAGAACTTCCGCGCGGTTTCTACCGAATTCACGTGAGCGACAAACTCCGCAACCCGCGCCATGATCCATCGGTCGGATTCGTAGGGCGTACCATCGATTTCGACACGTTCGCCGTCCTTTTCAAGAGGAGGAAATGTCCGCATAAGCAAGTCGAACAATTCCTGCACGTAGTGCTGCAACGCCTGCTCCTCGTTGGGTAAATGCTGGTCAATCATCCCCCACACAAATCCAAAACCTTGCTGGATCACCTCAACATCGATATCCGGCATCTCTCGATAGACCTTCCGATCGGCGTTGTGCTCAAGGGACCATTTCCGGTGCGCTTCCCTTTGCTCTCGTTCGACTGCTGACATCGATCGGCGCTCGATTCTCTCGACGAGGTGCCGTCCCAGCATTTCTGCACGGCGCAACGGGATGGGAAGCCCTTTCAGCCGGCCCGACACAAACCTTCGGAACAGAGTTGCCCTGTACTTGCCGAGGTGGGCCGTATCTGCGTAATATTGCGACTCCCGGATTGCTGCGCGCCGCAGGGCGCTCCACAGCACCACGACATTCAGCAATTCCCCGAACCTCTCGCCTAATGGTTGACGGCGAACGTAGGCGCGCCACATCGTGAACAGCGTCGAGCTGTAGCTGGCTCCCGTCACCCCTTCGAACGCCATCCGCAACACCCATTCCTCGCTGCTCTCTTGCAGCAATGCGACACCAGCTTCCCCGAGAAATGCTTCGGCGCCGTGGTTGTTAATAGCATGAGGCGAGAAATGCTCGGACTCCGCGGGCTTCAGTTCTCGCAACGTGCTGAGACACCATTTTTCCAGATCGGGATTTTGTGCAAGCCATGTCCGGTGCAGTATCACAAGAACGGCAAGCCCGCCGGCAATCGAGTTGATCCGGTAGTGTTCCTGCGATCCGTCTTCCCTCGGGTCTTTCCAGGTTGCGAGCTGTTGAAGCTGAGCCGCAAAAGCAGGCAAATCCTCAATCCGCAACGTCTCTTGACCTTCCAGCAATCGCCGGGCTCGGGTCGCCAGGGTGAGAGACAGCATCCGCAGATTCATTTCACCCTTGGATTTTTGCGCGATTTCTTCAAGGTGGAGTGGCCAGCGCATCGTAATCAGGACGCGCCCGTCTTCTTGAGGCGTTTTGGTATAGTTCGACGGGTCGAACCTGGCGAGGAAGAATTCCATGTCAAGCCGCGACTTCTCGCTTCCCTGTCGAAGTTTCGCCCATTCCGCCTTCCGCGCCAGTACATATTTCAGAGTGTCATCGTCCTCAAGCATCAAGGTCGGAACCAGATCCCGCAGAAGATACTGGCGATGCGGCATCCTGTGCCATTCCGAAGCCAGCTTGACCGCAAATTCGGGCTGTCCAGCCAGCGCAATGGCCCACATCCCGTTCTGTTCGTTCATTGCCCAGCTTGCCTGGCATTCGTATATGTAGAAGTTTCCCAGCAAAGGCCGAAGGTCCGTTGTAAAGAGTCCCGGATACCTCAACCCGACCGAGACAAGCAGCCCGCCAAAAGCCACTGAGTCGGCATGATCGAAGATGTACTGAACCCACTGCGAAATGCTGTGGCCTTTGCCGATTTCCTCGTAAAGCCACTTCTCCAGTGCCATCAATGCACATTCGACTGTGTCGCCATGCATCTGAAGATAACGATGCCAGCCATACACGTTCCCGTCGCCGATCCAGCACGCCGCCTTACCGTTGAAATCGAATTCGAAACCGTAGCGTTTGCGTTCCTCCTCAGTCGGTTTTCGCCCGAGACCGTCCTCAATCCAGCGTGAGGTCGCGTAGTTCACCAACCTTACAATCGCATCAAGTCCCTCCTCGGGCGACCGCTGTAGGAACTGCAAGAAAGGCCCTTTCCAATACATCGCCGGATAGCCATTCTGCCAATCAGCCATCCCAAGCCGTTCACGCGAAAACATCCTCTCGCTGCCGGTCTCGGCCCGCTTCGGCTCCTCAATGCAGACTGCGAGCAAAACTTCTTTCGCGGCTTTGGGACGTACTGCGATCAGTCCGTTCAAGGCGGGAGTTTCCATCACTGCGGATTGAAAGCCGTCTGAAACGGCCCGCAACGGGCCGTCGGCAGCCGGAGGCCGCAAGGGGCCATCTCGATACGAACCCACTTCGAACACAGGACTATGTCTGACGCGCTTCCTTTCCGGGTTTTTCTCTTCCCACTCCTTTCTCAGCCTAGCTTGCCGCTCCCGTTCTTCGTGTCGCCGCTGAGCCGCATGTGACGGTTCATTCTTCCGGCCACAAAGCTCCAGCGCGATCTGTGTTACCTCATCCGGGAACTCAGGCGCAGCGGACAGCATCGCTTCATAAATCACCTTGTCCTTATCGCCGAAAAGCATGCCCTCTGCGATCAGTCCTTGCGCTTCTCTTGCCAGCTCCAGGGCGAGCGATCCGGCCTCACGTCTTCCCGGCATCTCAACCGGCATGGTTCGGAGCCAAAGCGCACAGACCTCGGCTGCCAGTATCAGCGCATGTTTCGCAACGTCCACCGCGTGGCGATTCAGTACCCGCATGACGGGCGCCCAATAAAGAGGTTGTGGAATGCGGAACCACGCTTCGGACTGCTCGGCTAGCTTCGCGTCGCCAAAACCCTTCAGCCGCCAGTCCGGGAACGAAGCGACGTGCAGAAGCCGTTTCAGCAAGCGGTTGAGGAGCTGACCCTTATCAGCGACAAGGTCCGTCCAAACCTGTTCAAGAAGCAACTCCGAGTTAGCGGCGAAAAGCAGTCCGTCCAGGAAGAGGTCCGATGCCAGTTTTGATTCGGCATCCTCGCCAGTGAATTGCCCCTTCGCAGCCTGCCAATCGCCTAGACCCTTGCCACGTTCGGCCAAAGACTGCGCGTACAGCCGGATCGCACGGCCCCAACGTGGAATGTGTGCCGATGTCCCGATTGTTTGCGCCGCATCATTCCCTGCGAACTTGATGATGCGATATCTGGCCCAGTCACCCATCAGATCGTGAGCGAACTGTACGGATGGCGGCTCTATCCGGACCAGACCTTCCTGCCTGAATTCTCCAAGCAAGGGAAGCTCGCCGGGAGGGATGCTATCCACATGCACCGCGCCGCCCAGCTTCTCTCCCTCGCGCTGACCCAAAGTGCGAAGCAGTAAATCCCGCGCCAGGCTCATACTGCCCGAACCGATCCACCGATCCCAAATGGCTTCAATGATCTCCGTTGCCCCTATCCACGGTCGTGAAGGGGAGAAACGTTGAGCCACATCCGCCCGTAAGACCCAGTCCAGGACCATGAGGTTGCGAAGCATCGGTTGCACCTCGGCTCGTAACAGGAGCGGACCCATTCCCGGAAGCGTTCCCACGGCATCGAAGATTTCCTGCAATGTCGGTTTTTCGAAATCGATCCTTTCAACATCGGTCGCCCCGGCCTCAGCGAGCGCATCCATCGCAGACTCCACCACCTGTGGCTGGCATGTAAGGATGACCTTCCAGGCGACAAAGCCTTCCTCAGCGACCGCACGCACAAATTCGATTGCGCGGCGGCGCGTTTCGCCCTCGAATTTTTCAAATCCGTCCACCACCACGGCACAAGCATCAGCCCCGGAATGAGCGATCATGGCGGGGATGCTATGGCCGAGACCGAATGCAGTCGCGAGCTCCGCTTGGCTTGTTTTTGACAGTTGTCCAGCGGTCAACCAGACGACCTGCTTGAAGGCCCCATCATCGCCGACTAGCTGCGAGATGACCGCCGATTTCCCACTGCCGGATTCACCCGCAATGACGATGACATTGTGTTCCGCAACTTTAGTTTTCAGCCGTGTCTTCTCGTCCTGGCGGGCGAGTTGAACGCCGCTGCCGATGACCTTGCGGACAGATTTTACGTTTTCTGCGGTGACGCTTTCGACCTTGTTCCAGTCGCTCTGAAAGTCCGGGTAGTCCTTCAGCTCGAAATCGGGCCGAAGAACGCGGATCAGCTTTTGAACGTCGAAGAACCCGCCCGTTGCCCGGTTTTCCGAAGCCAGTTGAAGGAGTCGGCTCCAGAGTTTTGCTCCCTGCTCTACGCTTCCATCGGAAACAATCTCTGCGCAGAGATTGATGTAATCCCCGTCCTGATCTTCCGAAAACCGCAAGACGCGGAGGCAGGAGACAAGACGCGCGGTTTCGACCTCATCGGCCGCGCCGCCCGGAAGTTTCCGCAGCCCCTCGAAAATCGCGCGCTGAGGCGCTGATGATTGCCCGTCATTGCGTAGTCTTGCTGTCAGCCGATCCGGCGTTGTGCTCGAAGCCTGTTTCTGAAGTTCCTGCCATTCATGGAGCGTCGGCTCGTCGATGACGCCGACAACAAGTGCCATTATGTCCCGTGCAGGATCGAAGCCTGAACCATCCCCTCCGCGCCACTCCTCCCACGCATCCTGAACAAACTCGCTATTGAATCCCGACTTTGTGAGCTGCCGGTTGCTCTTCACGGACACAGAGCACCGGGTCTCTGCCGGGCCCCGCTTCAGTGTCAGCCGCAGATCATCGAGGACGTGCCCAATATCGCGCGTCTCAAAATGCAGTTCCGTGATGACGCCAACATCACTGTCCAGCGGAAATTTCCGCTTGAGCATTTGCGCAAGAAATCCGGCCGCGACCTTATCGGCAAAAGTGTAGCCACCGCCCCCGGTCGCTTTTATTGGTGCGCTATTTCTCGACATTCTGCCGCAAGAATACTCCGCAAGCTGGCCGGACTCAATTCCAAGCCTCGTCCGTTGGTTGGGTGAGATCTCGTTGTCAGCCGCTAGAGCATTCCGAGGACGCCCGACAAGCTCGGGCCCGGGAGGGTTGCACCCGAGCTCCCGATTCCTAGGCCGACACTCCGCCTAGGCAGCGACACCCATATCAAAGTGATCTTGCGAATTGACGTATGAGACCCCTGAAACCCGCTTTGTGGTCATGCATGAACTTACGTTGCTTTAGTGCGCTACCTGTGCGCTGCAAGTCCTTCAGTTTACGTTTTCAGGCGGGTTCGAATCCCACTCTTCAGGCTGATTAATTTGTGCTGTCAGAAAGAGAGTACCCCCGCCGAATTAAGTCGACTGACTGTCGATAGGTCGCCAATCCCATGCTTCGCCCGCTTCAGACACGCCGAGTGTGCCCATTGTGTGCTGATTCCGATCAGTTTTAGTACCCGTACTTGACCAGCCTGTTTTTTCCCCGTTCCAGTTGCCTGACTCTGCAAGGCAAAAGCAACTTCTCGGTTGCGCTTGGCCGCGCGTCTTTTCTCCACTCCCATCGCCGAGTGTGACCACTCCGCTTCGCTCCGGGACGGCCCTTCGGGACAGCACGGCTGCGCGCCAAACGATAACGCCGCTTTGGCACTTGCCGTGCCCGCCTCTCGGTCCTTCCCCCTCGCCCTCCGTCGTTCCTCTTTGTCTCCCGGTGGTCCGTTTTTTCCTTCGCTTCGCTCTGGATTGAAAGAAAAAAACGCCCCACCGGGCAGACAAAGGAAAAAACAATGGAATATCACAGCAACAACAACACCAACGGCGACGGCTCAGCCGCCGTCCATGCGGCTTCCGGCAGTAAGAACCGGAAGCCGGCCACCGCACAGCAACTCATCCGCGAAAACGTGAAATATCTCATCGAGCAATTGGAAGCGGGACACAGTGAAACGCTCACCGCTTACTTGAATGCAATGGCGAATTTCCACACGTATTCCTTCGGCAATGTCCTGCTCATAGCGAGACAACGGCCCCAGGCCACGCATGTGGCGGGCATACGGACGTGGAACGAGCTTGGCCGCCGCGTGAAACGTGGGGAGAAGGGCATTGCCATTCTTGCCCCGATGATCGGCAAGCGCCGCAAGAAGGAAAACACGGACGCCGGGACGGAAGAAGAAGCGAATCAGTCCACGTTGCTCGGCTTTCGCCGCGTTTTTGTTTGGGACGAATTCCAGACGGAAGGTGCCTCGCTCCCGACGATTGGTGAGGTCACCGGAGAAGCCGGAATCTATCTGCATCGCTTGCGAGACTTTGTGCAGGCGCAGGGCATCGCGCTTGAATACAACGAGAGCATTGCCCCTGCATTCGGCATGTCTTACGGCGGCAGGATCGCATTGCTGCCCGGACAGACAAAAGCCGAAGAATTTTCTGTCCTTGTGCATGAGGTCGCCCACTTATGTTGAGTTGGAACTTATGTTGAGCAGCCGGGGGAGGACCGCAGAATGACGGGAGAATCGCGCGCAACTACTCAACATAAGTATTAGAGAGAGCGAAGGAAGGTGAGCAATGCAGG
>Ga0302320_10017760_pt1 | contig 14413 bp, 19 predicted proteins | sample Bog_T0_3_FD_202130 | JGI IMG/M metagenome (GOLD analysis project Ga0302320, IMG submission 202130) | Peat permafrost microbial communities from Stordalen Mire near Abisko, Sweden - Bog_T0_3 | ecosystem: Environmental > Terrestrial > Soil > Wetlands > Peat | place: Sweden: Abisko, Stordalen Mire...
TTCATGCTTTTATGTACCTTATATATGTCACTTATGCTATGGTTTGCAGAGCGTTCCTTAGAAATGGGGGATCAAGGAGCCTGAGAGGTCGGTGTGGAAATCCCACCTACTGCTAATACTGTCTATGAAATTACAAACTAGTTTTCCCTCTAGTGCTTTTATGGGTGCTAATAGCACCCACCCCTAGGTGCTAATAGCACCCACCTCACACGTAGGAGACACATATCTTTAGTAGGGAGAATTGTGGGAATCCAAGGGTCTTTTTCCACAGAAAATAAGACTTATCCACAGAAATCAGCACTTTTCCACAAAGTTTTCCACAGAAACAGAACAACTCACCCGAAAACGCTTGTACCGAGTAAGCGATTTTGCTCAAATGGCCTGCGGGGTGAGACTCGGAAAAATGGACGAGCAAAAGATCAAGATCAGGGACAGGCAAACACTTCCGTTCCTGATGATTCCGAAACTATTCTTTACGCGCTATAGCCCGACCTGGAAGGCCACACAGACATTCGTGGCGCTGAAGTATTACGCCAGCAACGAAGCGGCGGCCTGCCAGAACATCAGCATCAGGACACTGGCAAAAATTGTGAACGTGAGCGAGGACACGATCAAGCGTGGCCTGGCGGAACTCGAAAAGAAGGGCATCGTGAAGATCCGCAAGCGATCTACCCGCAGTTCCAAAGGCGAGCGCATACCACTTCCAAACCTCTACGAGATGGTCAACCTCGAAGGCATCGACGGAGAGCCGATTTAGCCAAGTTCGACGCGAGCAGCCGCCAGCGTAGTACGAACCAACCAGGCATTGATAGACAGGCCGGACCTACCGGCAGCTTTCTCAACCAAGGCGTGCTCAGTCGGCGATGGGAACCTAATCTCGATTCTCTTGTGACCACCGGCAGACGCGGAACGCTTAGCGCGATCCACAGGATTCATTGGAACTTTCTTCAATCTAGCCTTGACCTTTGTACTCATGGCGGTATAATACCACTAGACTGAAGCAATGGAAAACACTCTTCCAACTGAACGCATGTCCGAGCTTCGATTCCGTGAGTTGGCGAAGTTGTGTGCAGAGTGCGGGATCTGCAAAATTGAAACCGCTCATGGTCTTTGCGAACCATGCTGGCAGAAAAAAGAGATTGAGAAAATGCAAGCACAGTGGCGCGAGTGGGGAATAGCCGCGTGATCGAAACGTCCATCACATTCTCAATGCCTATGCTTCCGCCCAGCGTGAATCACTACGTACTGCACCCAGCCGAGGGCGTGCACATCAAGAGCAAAGAGGCCAAGGCGTTTGAACGCGACTTTCCGCTTTGGTCTCGTGGACGCTACGTTACCGGCGAGAACTTTTCCGTCGCAATTCAGTTCATACCTGGCAAAAAACAGAAGGGCGACGTGGACAACCGCAACAAGTGCCTGCTCGATTGCATAGCCAAGGCTGGGATGCTGCGCAATCGTAAGGGAGAAGAGCTCTCTGATGCCTGGGTCAAGCGCCTACTGGTGGAAATCCTCGAAGACCGCAACCAGGGACCGAAGACGATTGTCACGATCGAGGCACTCTGATGGCTGAAATAGATCCCATTTTCTGTACTGTCTGCACGAACCAGATCGAACCAAAACGAGCTCGTCGACAGACAGCTACCTGTAGCGAAAAGTGCAAAGACAAACTGGACGCGATTCGCGCCAGGCAAAGGGATGATCGCCGTTGCCCACACTGTCTGCATCCCTCGACACCTGGCGAGCGGGCGCACTACCGCAAGTGGCGCGTGGCCTGCGGGGACGTGCAGACAGTCGATCAAGTCAAGCGGACTGGCGAGCTACCATTCAAGCGTGACCTGATGAAGGCACTCAAGGGCTCCCTGCGGCTCCTGGAGGAGGATCGGGCCCGGATCATTGAAAGTGGATGTCCGAAGGACGGGAATGGAAATCCAGTGCCGAGCGAGATGCTTCCAGAGTTCAAGCGAGACTATGATCGGCTCATCTCCCAGATAAACGAATCCGAAAAATTATTGACACCAAAGCCCGATCCGGGAGTAGACTCGGAGCGAGCGGATTCCCGCCCAGGAGAAGGAGAAAGCAATGGGTAACCTGTATGACCGGCCGAACGGCCCATCCACTGGCGCTATCGCAGTAGCAAACCAGATTCCGCTGAATCAGCAGGCGGCTCAGGCCGGACCACTGCCGGCGACACTCTCACTGGTTGCGGCAACCGAAACCGTGATGCCCAATCCAAACAACACCACGGTTCCCCTCCAGATCACCCTTCCCCCAGACACACCGAACGAGCAGGCAATCCTGCTCCTAGTCGCTTCCGGCTACATCAAGACGACCGCGGCCGGAAACATCACGATTAAACTCTACAGCGGAACATCTCTGACTGTGGGCAGCGATACCCTACTCGGATCGAGCGGAGCTATCGCACAAAACAGCGCCAGCGCGCCTTTCTGGGCACTAGCCCATCTGATCTACGACTCTGTGAGCGGAAAGCTGACCGGTAAGATCGAATTTTTTGTCAACGGAACTATCGTAGCGGCGGTTGCCGTATCGAACACGCTGACGGGAATCAGCAACAGCAGCAACCCGGTCGCATCGTTCCTGCTGAGCTTCACTTCGAGCGGGGCCGCAGGTGGGACACCGACGACAGTCAGCCTGGCGAAGTTCAGCGTAGGCTAACCAAGATGCCCGCTCGCCGAAGCGGAACAACACCAGGTAACCGGACTTAGCGCCGGGGCACTGTGCGGGAAGCGGAGCTTGCGGGCGTAAGATACCCAAACGACGAGTGCAGTAGACAGCAAGCGGGGTGTTCGGTGAGTCGGACACCCCGCATTGGGAGCGGCGATGGCGAAGGAAGAGAAAGAAAAAAAAGAAACCAGCGAAGGTGGCAAGAAAAAGAAAATGCACCTGCATCAGATTCGCAGCGTGCAGGCCGAAGACGGCTCAGTTGTGCATCACCACACGCACAAGGCGAAGAAGGGCGATCCGTTCACTATGCCAGAGCGTGAGAATGTAGCCACCAGCCAGAACCCCGAAGAGGCCGGCCAGCACGTCGAGGATTCATTCGCGCAGAATGGCCAGGGCGAAGAGGAACAGGGCGGCGAGGGACAGGAAGCAGAAGCACAGGGCGCGCAACCGATGGCCGGCGCAGGAGCTGCACAGCCGGGAGCGTAAGCCGTGATTCTCGACACCGACAAGCTGGAAGGTGATGCCGCATATCGCGATGATCTGCGGCATCGCTTTTTGACGGATATGTTTTTCGCAGCGGAACTGCTCGGCTTCAATGACTTCGTTCCGCGCGTCCATCAAGAAGCCTTCGATCTCTACGGCCCAAAGGTTCCAGAGTTGGGAATTTTCGATCAGCCGCGAAAGCATAAGATCATCCACCTTGACCCACGACACACTTTCAAAACAACAGCAAAGCGCATAGATCGCGTGCAACTGCTCTGCGCCTTTTCCGAGGAGATAACTTTCCTTGTTGAATCAGCCACACAGCCGCTCGCTGAGGCCATAGGCAAGGCAACACCCAAGTATTTTTTCAGGCCGAAGGGCGCAGCCACAAAGCCGCTGCAAATGCTCTTCCCTGAAATAGTCACAGACAAAAATCCGAGCTTCAATTCCGTCGACTCTCAGCGCTGGGCATGGAACACACCCAACCGGCGCGAGACTGGAGCGGGCGATCTGGACGCCACGATCGCCATCACGTCCCCGCAGTCTACGCAGTCAGGCTGGCATCCGACGCACATCGACCCCGACGACGTTGAAGACACCAAGAACAGCGGAATTCAGGCCAACCCCGATGTGCGGCAGAACGTGATCGACATCTGTGATCAGAACGAAAACCTGCTGCGCACGGGGGGCTACATCACGATTGGAGGCACACGGTACCATCCTTTCGACTGGTACGGCCGCCTGATCGAGCGCGCCCAGATGGACCCCGAAGCCTGGGGAGTCCTTGTGCGGTGCAGTGTAAAAACCAAAAATGGAGCGCGACTCCTGCCGGGTGAGTTTCCGCGCGAGGATGAGCTGGAGCTGCAATTTCCGGAACTCCCGAACCTGAGCTACAAAGAGTTGCGCGCCAAGTTCTACGCCAACTATGAGGCGTTTATGTGTCAGCAACAGAACGACCCGCAGGGCGGAAACGTGCCGACCTTCCCCGAACAGCTTTACTCAGGATGTGCGATCGCCGAGGAGCGCCTGCCACGACGCCACGACGCGCAGAGCTTCATCTGCTGGCGCCCGCGCTATGGAGGCAACCCGGCGATGGCTCGCTTCTCGGAAGGGGCCGCAGCGACCGTCGTCGACGGAAGAGTGTTCATCAAAGACTGCTGGCAGGGAACCTACACACCAAGCGGCGAGGCGGAAAGGATCGTGCAGTACGCCAAGGATCACGATGTAGACCTGGTGATGATCATAGGCGCGCCCGGCAGCGAATACCTGGCCGCGCACATTCGCAACGAAGCCCAGCGGAAGAACCGCAGCGTGCGCATTCAGTGGGTCGAATTTGAGGAAGACGACAATCGCCGCATGGGCAAGATCAAGCAGCTTGAGCCGCTGATGAAGGTTGGCCGCATTCTCTTCTCAACTGGCATGAGCAAAGCCGCCGAGTGTCACAAGCAATTCGTCCACTATGGGCTCGTGGTGGAGAATGGCATAATCGAGTGTGTCGCACGCTTCGCAGACCTTGTGCCGATCGCCCAGATGCGGGCAAACATGGAAGAAGAAGAGATCCAGTACCAGCGCAGGAGACGCGACGACGCGATGGTGCAGAGCTTTCTCGAACAGCAGGGAATGCCGGCCGTCGACGAGCGGGCACAGCAACAGGTAAGAGCGCATCAGGCGGCGATGTCTCAGGCGGTGAGCTGGGGGATTCCACCGTTGCCCGGAGGGTTAGATGGCTGATCTGTTGGAAATCGCGGCGCGGCCCGCGGGCGATGGGATGCCGGTCGGAAACGAACTGACGCCGATGATCCAGCCGAGTCAGGCAATCCTTCCGACTGACTCAAGCGGCGCGATCATGTTCGACGACAACGCCGCGGCGACTATCGTTTGGATGGACTTCCAGCGCGCGATGTCCTGGCTGGACACGAATAGCTGGCTCGCCGAGTGGCAATACGTCGATTATCTCTACCAGAGCCCGAACTACGATCGCGACTGGCGCATGCAGACCAACCGGCCTACACGAATCAGCCGCTTCAACGTAGCCAAGAACCGCAACACCATGAGCACGCAGGTGCGCCGTGGAGTGCTGGGCGACACCAACCCCTTCGTGCTCGAACCGCGCGGCAAACTGGCGGGCGATCCGGACTCAGAGAAAATACTCGAGGCGTGGACGGAGATATTCAGCGCCCTCAATGAGCGCGCCGATTTCGATTACAACCTCGACCTGGGAATCGAGACGCAGGTTTTGCAGGGAACGGCGATCTGGATTCCGCAGTGGGACACCAAGAAAGTCAGAAAGAAATCCCGCCACAGGAAGACACCCCCGGTCGCAATCGAAATGCCTCTGGGTGGAACGAAGAAAGTAGACACCTGGGCAAGCGATGATTTTGTAGTGCGCGAGGAGATAGTAGAAGAGAGCTGGCCCTACTTTGAATATCGCCGGCTTGGAACAACACTCTTCAGTGAGAAGTGGCGCACGCCTAGCCGTCCCGATCTCACCGGCTTTCCGCGCATCGACATCGACATGGTGAGCTTCGAGGATCTCCAGTCAATGCGCGAGATGGACTGCTACAAGGACATCCCCAGTGACGAAGACCTCAAGCGGTTCTTTCTTCAGAATCCCTACGGAGACGCGCAAGCCGGGAGCCAGGTTGCGCAGTCGATGAACCAGCAGACCAGCAATGTGCTACACGCAGCAGGCGAGCACACGAACGCGAGCGAGAACCCATTCACCAAACCGCTGATGAAGATCGCCTACTGGACGGATAAAAGCGTGATGGAGCTGCTTTGCTACGAGAGCCGCCGCAAGATCATTCGCAACGAAGAGCACGCGATCGGCGATCAGGCAGCCGGGTATAGCGCCACCTGGTGGAACATCGACAACAGCGGCTATGGACTCGGCCAGGGCAGGCTCAACGCGGGCGATCAGCGCATGGATCAGGGCGTGCTTAACGAAGTTCTGAAGATGATCGCCTTCCCCTTGAATGCGCCGATTCTCTACGACTCAAGCGAAGGCAACGCGCCCACGCAAAACGTGGTGATGGGGATGGGCAACTTCTGGGGAGTGAAGACGCGCGACGGCGATGTGCGCAAGGCATTCGGCTTTATGCAAATGCCGCAGATTCCTCCGGAGGCGTGGAAGATCTATCAGCTCGGCAAGGACGGCGGCGAGAACGTAGTGGGCGCCGATTCAATCTCCATGCAGGGAAACGCGAACACGCCGGGGTCGAGCGCCATGCGGACAGCCGCAGGTGTAAACCGCGTAGGCGGCAAGGCTGACGAAAATGTGAGCACGCCGATTCAGCATCTCGAGTACGTGATCAAACGCTGGCTGATGTTTCTGCGCGATCGCGTTCTTGAGGACATGCCGATTCAGGAGATACGCGACATCCTCAGCTACAGGCTGGGAGCGCAGATCCTCGAGGAGATCGACGCCGAGGCGTTCATCGCCGCCGAGTTTGAAATCAAAATTCTCTGCGGGCAGAAGTTGCAGGCAAAGGCTGCAATTATGCAGCTCATTCCCTTCTTCCTCCAGATCGTCCAGCAGCCCCAGCTCATGCAGTGGCTGCACCAGATCGGTGTGACCATAAACTTCAAGGCGATCGAAGACACCTTTCAGCGCATGAGCGAATTGCAGGACTGGCAGGACATCTTCATCCCCATGACCGACGAGCAAAAGCAGAACATGCAGCAGATGAGCCCGGAAGCGATGAAGGCGCAGGTGATGCAACTGCTGGAAACAGTGAAGGGCAAAAATAAGATTCAGGAGATTCAAGAGAAGGGCAAACAGGACGTGCAGCACACCATTGTCGACAAAGCTCTCGATCACGTGAGCGGCGACGTGCCTCTTGACCTGGCCGAGGCGAGGCTGGAGCGTAATACCGACATGGGCGAACTACAGAACGGCGTTCCGGGGGTGAGCGAATGAGTGACTTCTCGCCGCTTCCGGAACCCCTTCTACGCTACCTGTCAGGCGAGCCTCTCAACCCAGAACTGGCCGCCTTACGAGACGGCAAGATGGACGAGCGCATCACCCCGGCGCCCACGCCGATCCTGCCGGCAGCGACGGACCCCGATCGCGAGCTCAACAAGGAAGAAAGGCTCGCACTTTACGAGATAAGAACCCTGCCGGGATGGGCGGTTCTCGAGCGCATCTTAGAAAAAACGTGCAGGATTCACCAGAGCAAGGCTATAATCCTTGCGAATGGCGACCCTTTGAGGGACCGAGACGCGATCGCCGAGGCTTTTGCCTATGCTCAGATGTACCGCAGGGCAAAAATTGAACTCCTGGCGCTTGCCGATGCGGAACTGAAAGAGTTAGCTTTAGAGCAATCGAGGGGGACTGGGGAATGAAAGCGTACTGGAGCGAGACGCGACCGAACGGCAAGCCGGTAGAGGCCGGGACATTCTGCTGGATTACAGATCTGGAAGACGGCTGCCCGGTGATCGCCACCTACGGTAAGACAACCGAGGAAGTACTCGAGAAGCTCGCCTCTCAGAACGCAAACGCCCAGCTCGCCCTCGCCCGCCGTGCAACCGTCGCCCAGACCGCTCAGCCAGGCAACCATCCCGCAGCCCAGGGACGCCGGCCGCTCAGCCCCGACGAGATCATGCAGGCGACCGTTGACTTGCAGAACCCGGCTAAGTCTGCGGGCGCGATTGCAACCCTCGTTCAAGAGGCAACGGGAATTGACTTTCAGGCGGAATCCATCAAGCGGTTCGCCGATCTGGGGATGGAATGGGAGCGAGAGCATCCCGAATTCTACCCCCATCCCGGCAACCGGAAGATGCTCGCAGAGACCGCAGGCCGCAAGGTTGGCGGAAAACTTGGCCTGATCACAAAGGTCATGCTCACCCAAACATTCAGCGAGCTCTTGCAGAGCGGCTTACTCTTCGAGGAGTCGCAAAACCTCAACCCACCGACGCCCCCTGTACTTCCTGATGAGAGTCAGGTCCAGCACCTGGAGAGGCCACGAGGCACGCGCTTTGCAACCGGAGCGAGGAGCACAACTTTTCGCGCCCCGCAGAGCGTCCAGACACGGACAGTGAAGTACACGGAAGAGGAAATCCGCACGATGCCGGAATCAAAGTACCGGAGGCTGATCGAGACCAACGATCAGGACTTCGCGGCTGCGTGCGAATTCCACTTCCCCCAACAGCGGGCGACCGCCTAGAAGGCGTCGGGAGCGGGCAATGACAGAAAAAATGCAACTTAAAATCAGCCATGGGCTGGCGTGCGCTTTTGCGTTCGTGATCCAGCTTATCTCAGCCGTTGGGGGAGCGATCGCGGTAACAGCGTCCCTCACGATGGCGATGGCCGGCCAGGCTGCCCACGCGGCGATCTATTGCGACGGGCCAAGCCCCGCGGCGCAAACCAGCGCCAATATGCCGCAGGCGCGGCTCACCATCCACTACAACCGGGTGTTCATGAAGTGGCTCTACATGAACCTCAACAAACTCCTGATGGTCACCCACATGGACCTGCCCGAAAAGAGCGGTCAGACCTTCCGGAACTTTATGTCGATTCCGCTGGGCGCCGATACCCAGCAGCAGACCGAAGGAACCATCGGGTCGCCCGAACAGATCAACGTGAATTTCAAGGACATCGTTGTTGCGCAGTTGGCGAACTACAACAACATTTCCGACCTGGCCTTTCTCACTTCAATATCGAACGATATGGAAGAGAATCGTCGGATCATGGCTTACCAGCTTGGCATCAGCATCGACGATCTGGTCATGTACATGATGGATTACCTGCGCACCTGGGACAGCCGGACCTCGAATCAGGATGCGACAACCACGCCGTATTCGTTCACCAAGAACATGATCGAGCAGATGCCCGCTTCACTCGGCGGAGCGACTGTGCGGCCGATGGCGGACGGATTCTATAACGGATCGATCCACAACTTCTTTGTGGGCGATCTGACGCTGGATAACTCGAACAACTCGATTGTCGACATCTGGAAGCACACCGATGCCGGACAGTTGAAGCTCGAACCGCTCACCGACCCAGGAGCGGACGGCGAGGCGCCGACCAAGATCCTCGAACTCTTCGGCGCGCACTGGCGCCAGAGCACCAACCAGACGCAGTACAGCAACTGGCAGGGTTCGGGCATGACTGCGGTCAGCACCTACCTGGCCGGGGCCGATGCGATCGTATTCGTGAACTTCCCGAACAAGCGGCACACGAAGATCGACCCGCGCTGGCAGAATATGAACCTCTGGGCGGGCGAGTACAAGGAACGCACCGCGTATGACCCGAACGGCTTGATCATAGGCGGAACGGGCTACAACTGCGTTCTCGGCGTGGGCCTCCCCCCGGACGCAACCAGCCGTATGCGCATCGCGAACGCGGTTCCACAGACCACCTAGTAGGCGGGTACAACAAACCGGCGCGACAACCCCGCGCCGGATTCTCTCAAAGGGGGAAATCTCAATGTCACCGATGCCAAGCTTTCTAGGGCAGACTTCACTCGAGCCGCCAGCCGAACCAAAGAAGTATTGCCCGCGCTGTGCGCGCCCAGCCGTTCGCGTCTCGGACAACAAGTACGAGATTTGGAACTGCACCAACGGACACGGCGAGGTATTCCGCAAGGTACTCCCCGTGCCCGAGACAGTAGCAGCAGAGGGGCAGGCCAAAGGCTGGACCCCCGATCCACCGAAGTCGAAGGCACCAGAGAAGAAGACCGAAGACTGGACCCCGGCACCGCCAAAACAAAATGTCTGACCGCCTTGAGCACCGCCTCGAACACGAAGAATTGCAGCTACTCAGGAAAATACTGCGGCTGCTCGAAACTCCACGCCTAACCCTCACGCAACTCGGAGATGCCATGTCGATTGGTAACATCACAGCCGGACAGACCGGCCAATTCGGAATCGCTATCAACTTCCCCTCCGGTGTAACACCCCCAGCCGGATACAACCCGACCATCAATTGGTCTTCGTCTGACTCGAACATCACCTTTGAGCCGGCGACGACAGACCTCAGCAACGGAGCGATCCCGCTGTCTCAGCAGGTAGTGGCGAGCGTTCCGGCGAGCGACACGAACACGACGGCCTCGATCGGCGGATCGTGCCTTGGAACTGACGGCGTTACGGTTCTGACCTCGAACCCCGTCAGCTTCAGCATCACCCCCGCCCCGCCTCCAACGGAGCCGACACTGGTAGCCTCGCAACTGGGCTAACAGGAAACAACCGGACAGCCCGCGGACTTCAAACTCCGCGGGCATCCGCACCGAAGAAAATTTCAGCAACGCAGGGGTGAAACGTGGCAAAAGAAAAGAGCGAAGCGCAAATCGAAGCGGAGCAGGACCTCGAAGCACTCGATCTCGAAATCAAGCGCGTGGAACTGGAAACCGCGCAACTCAACCTCGAAGAGGCTCGCGATCGCAACGTGCGGTTGAAGCACGAGAAGGCGGATCGGACACGCAAGAACGAGCAGCGTCAATCGCAGCTGGCCACCGATCGCCACAATCGCCGCGTGCTGCGAGACAAGACGTGCAGCCACCGCCAGGGCGGATCACCCGCCAGCCCATTCAAGGGCAAGGGCGACAGCGCTCTCAATATCTTCAACATGCCGGACGGATTCACGCAGCTGGTGAAGTGCGTTATCTGCCGCGGCGAATGGTGGAGCCCTCATCCTTCCGATCAGGCCACAGCGCAGCGGCCAGAAGAATCAGCCAAGGAGCGCGATGCGCGCGTAGCGAAGTACAAGAGCGATCTGGCGGCCTTCAATGAGATCAAGGCGAAGGCGGAGGACAAACTCACAATAGAAGCGGCGCAGCCGATGGACTGCGGCGTGACGTTCACCACAACGAACACGGAAACCGGGGCACCGGTGCTTCGCCGGCGTCCATGCGATAGTTACGCAGCAGCATAGAAAGAGCGGAAGATCGTAAGGCAACGAGCGATCTAAACAATGGTCCCAGAGGGGCCGGAAAGCAGGGCAAGATGGGCGCAGATCGGATTACTCAGGGACCATTGAACTCAGTAGGAACCAACCCGTATGACTCGGAAGCTTTAGTCCTCGATGCGTTGAATAACATCCTTTCGATCAGCGGAAACAGCAAAGTTCTTACGGCGGTCTCAACACTTCGCCAAAACACGCCTGCACAGCCAGCGCTCACGGCCATCACGGCGGCCCAGGTTCTTTGGAGCAAACTTCTAAATGCTGGCGAACTGAATCTAGTGGGGCGAACCTATACCCTGTCGGGCTATGGAATCTATACATCGCCGGGAACCACCACACCGACATTTACATTCGTGCTCAGTTTGGGCGGAGTGACGCTGGCGACAATCACCACTACCGCTGTATCCGCGGTCGCCAGCACAAACTTGCCCTTCCAATTTAACTACACCTTCACGGTCGTGAGTGTCGGAGCAAACGGAACGCTAGAGGTTCACGGAGAAGTGGACATCAATCTGAGCGCCAACAATCCTGCCGCAGCTTTGAGCAGGTTTCCTGATGTCAATAACGCCGTATCGGGAGCCGTAAACCTACTCACCGCCGACACGTTGCAGCTTACGATTGCCGCCAGTTCGACGATCACCAGCGCACAGCTTCGGAGCGCTTACCTGCAAGTGCAGGCATAAGAGACGCCGGTCCGCACCCCCAGGGCGGAGAGGCGAGCGGCAGGGCCAGAGAACCGTTTACCCCCGGAGATCTGGCCCAGCCCGAAACAGAAGGCAGGAGCGCGAAGTGGCAACCAGCACACAGACCCCCGAGAATGTTCTCGACGTACTCGCCGCGAAAGGGATATTCGACCCACGGCGAGTTACAGGCGGTTTTGGTGACACACTCGCGCTCGACATATTCAACCGCGTTTTTGCGGACCTTCTAACCTCGCGCTTTAACTGGAAGTTCAATCGCAATTTTGCGGCGCCGTTCTACACAAACTCCTGGCAACAGGACTACCCGCAGCTCGCGCAGCCGAACGGACAGATCGGCTGGGGCGAGGACTGCGACCTGATCGACATCAACAACACGCAGATTCCAAAACCTCTCTGGAACATCACGTGGCGCCGCGGCCTCAGCCGCACAAGCGTGTCAGTGTGGCGGCCGGGTAATCTCTGTTGGATGTACAACTCGGAGCTGAGCTTTGGAGTGTGGCCGGGGGCGGGTGTCACTTATTACCCACTTGTTACGACCGGCACGGTCAGCGCAAACCCGATCATGAATTTTGTGGATGCGAACGGGAACATCCTGATCGTCACCGGATTCGGAACCACGGGACTAACCCAGCCGAGCGCGCCGATAAACAGCGCCGAGGGCGTCACAGTAGCGGACGGATCGGTAACGTGGACAGTGGTCAGCGGCTCCAGTCAGGGATTCCGGCTTGACAAGCTGCCCAACCAGAGCGGCCCGACATACCAGGTCAACCCTTATTACCAGTCGGACCCGCCAAGGATCACGACGCTCCAGCAGCCGCTCAATCCCTTTCCGGATACCTATCTGCGCCACGTCAACCGAGGGGTCGAGGCCGAATGCCTGGCAGCCAGCCCGAACCCGGCAGATGCCAAGCGTGGGATGGCAATGCTGGAGCTTGTGCAGGGCAAAGAAGGCGCGATGAAGGGATGGATCGCCCAGATCGTAGCAGAGATGACAGAGCAGGGCGACAAGGAGCCAAACGTCTACGGGTTGGTTCCGTTGACTCAGGTGGTAGAGCGCCGATGGGATCAGATCGGACCTTACACCGCAGACCAGCCATACTAAAAGTTAAGGGAAGGAAAGCATAAGCGGAAATGAGTAGTTCCTTAACACTTTCGGATAGCGTGGTTTTCTGCTCAACCCTGATCAAGGGCCAGCGGTTGGATGTCAATAACCAGCAGCCCGGTCTGACGATGGGAAATATCGTTCTGGGCAGGGTTGTGGGGCCGCCGTTCATCTGGCGGCAGAATCGCGCGACGACAAACTTTCCGATCTCGACCGCGGGCGGCACAGATTACGCGGTGAGCCTGCCCAACCTTTCGCGGATTGAGACGCAGTGGCTACAGGATGCGGCCGGCAAGGATATTCCCCTTGAGGGAGCGATCGCGCTTCCCAAAAACAGCACCCAGGCGCGCCCCGTGAAGGTTGCTCCGCAGTACGACGACAATCAGGGAAATATCACATTCCGATTCAACTCAACGCCCAGCGCGCCTTACATGGCCTTTTTTGACTTTCAGCAAAAGCCGCAGCTTATGACCAGCTTCGCCAGCAACTGGGGACCGGTTGCGGACGAGTACGGCTACATCTTCAACATGGGGCTGCTCGCCTTCGCCGGCCTTCTGGTAAACGATGCGCGATTCACCATCTGGGAACGCGATTTTGTCTCAAACCTGCTCGGCGCGCAGGATGGACTCGACGAACAGGCGAAGGCGATTTTCATTGGTGACTGGATGAACGTAACCCGCACCTTCCAGCGCAGCCAGGCGGCGGGACAGGCGGGCGCTCAGGGCCGATCACAATAACGCTTGACGGCTGGGAGCTATGACGGTATTATCACGTCAAAGGAGAAACACCATGGGGAACACCTTTCATTTCGTTCCAACAGGCGGCGCAGTACACATGTTCGCGGTGTACGCATGGCAAGTGGCTCATAGCTTCGCACCGGTATTCCACGGCACGATCTTTCTGAGGTAGGGTTAGGCGAGGCCAAAGACGATCACAAGGGGGATAGTAAGGTGAAATTCTTCAAGGGATGCCGGCCGCAGTTCTACTTTGACGGCGGCCGGTTGTTTAAGGACAAGAAAACCGACAAACAGATTTGGTCGCTGAAGATGGTGATCACGATGAAGAGCGAAGAGGTAATTTGCTGCGACGACGTGATCCTGCATAACTTCATGGCCATCGAGACGCGAGCGAATCTCGTTGAGGAGATCATCATCGGCCACGAGTTCGAGGGAGCGTGCATTGAGTTCTACGCGCTTTCCGACCATACGGCCCCCGTACTTTACTGCATGACCGACCTCACGGATCTGCGCCTCACTCGCGATGGAGATTTGACCGAATTGCACCTAAAGTTCGACATCGAGAACACAGACAAGGTGCATAAGTTCGTTCGAGACCACGTATTCACCCGCCTATGGGCCGAGTTCACCGAGCAGCAGAGGAGCCTGCCGATGGGAAGGCCGAAGCCGCGCGTGATTCAGCAGGATCTTCCAGACGGTCCGATCAACTAAGGGGACGAGATGCCAGGGCCAGTTGAAGCAACGGGGGCGCAACGCGATGCGACACGCTACGGCGCCCTCAACATGGGCGGCGAGCAGTTCACGGGCA
>Ga0302320_10017763_pt1 | contig 14411 bp, 10 predicted proteins | sample Bog_T0_3_FD_202130 | JGI IMG/M metagenome (GOLD analysis project Ga0302320, IMG submission 202130) | Peat permafrost microbial communities from Stordalen Mire near Abisko, Sweden - Bog_T0_3 | ecosystem: Environmental > Terrestrial > Soil > Wetlands > Peat | place: Sweden: Abisko, Stordalen Mire...
GAGACGTTGGTGTGCATGCCGCTGCCGTTGACGCCGACCACCGGCTTGGGCAGGTAGCAGGCCGTATAGCCCATGTTGTTGGCGATTTGCCGGGTGAGCAGCTTGTAGAGCTGAATCTGGTCCGCGGCGCCAACCACCTCAGCGTAGCTATAGTTGATTTCAAACTGGCTGGGCGCCACTTCCGGGTGGTCCTTTTCGTTCTGGAAGCCCATGGCGCGCTGCACTTCAGCCGAGACGTCAATGAACTGGCGCAGCGGATCCAGCGGCAGAGAGTGATAGTAGCCGCCGGCGGAGATGAACTCGAACTTGCCGGTCTGGTGATAGACCTGCTCGGCATCCTTGCCCGCGAACAGGAAGCCCTCAATCTCAGTGGCCGCGTTCAGCGTGTAGCCCTTCTCCTTGTAGAGCTTGTCGGCATAGCCCTTGAGCACGCCGCGCAGATCGCCGGAGTAGGCGGTGCCGTCCTTGTCAATGACGTTGCCGAAGACCACCACCTTGCCGGTGCCGAAGACGTCGGCGGGCACCCAGTAGAAGGCGCTCCAGTCAATGCCCAGGCGCAGATCGCTCTCCTTTTGCGCCGTGAAGCCACGGATGGAGGAGCCGTCGAAGGTCAGGTTTTCATAGGCTCCGAGCAGAAATTTCTTGTCGTAGTCCAGCAGGTGCAGGCGGCCTTCGAGGTCAGAGAACAAAACCGTGACGGCCTTGATCCGCTTCTCGTCGGTCAGGTACTTCAACCGCTTCTCGCGAATCTCGTCGGCCGGCGTGCGGTTGGCGCGGTCGGCTTTGGCGGCAAGGTTGAGTTCTTCCAGCTCGTCATACGGAAGAGCAAGGAAATTGCGGTACTCAGTAGACATGATTCTCCTTCTTGGCGGAAAAAGGTACAGTCCCGGCGTGCGATGACCCCGGCGGCTGATTGTTGGTCTTGTGAACATAGGGTAACGCCGCAGGGGCTGGTGCGCATAAGAAAAATGCGATTCCCCCTGAAGGCTTCACGCCCTATTCGTCCCCGCTACCGGCTCCCTTTGACTCGCCCCTGGCATAACCGCTGTCCCACTCGCCGCGGGCACGCAACTGCGCAATCTCCTGGCGAGCCATCTCCAGGGCGCGCAGATAGTCTGGCTTGACCACCCGGTTCAGCGGCATCTGGCCGGGTTCCAGAACGATCCAATGACGCGGCCGCATATAGGAAGCCAGGGAGCGCGCGTGCCGGTCCAGTTCCTGGAGGTTCAGTTCAACCCCGGGTTTCTTCTCCACCAAGGCCACTACCGCTTCAGAAACGACTTCATGCTCCACGCCGACCACGACACAGTTGGCAACCTTGTCCGTCAGGCTGCAGATATGCGCTTCCACATCGCCGGGAAATATCTTGTAGCCAAGCGACTTGATCACCCACTTGTCCCGGCCGGTCAGATGCAGGCCCGCGCCGTCTTTGCGCCCGAGATCGCCGGTATATAAGAAGCCGTCGCGAGAAATCGTCTGGGCGGTTGCTGCCGCATCGTTGACATACCCAAGAAAGGTCTGCGGTCCGCGAAAGCACACATGGCCAATCTCACCGGGCGGCAGTTCATCGCCGGCGCAGCCATCGGCGCGCATGGGCTGGCGAATGGTGCACGGATAGATCGGCATGTCCTGGCCTAGCCCGGCCAGAATCGTCTCCTCATCGGCGGCATTCGCCTGAATATAGGTGCAGAAGCCGGCGGTCTCGGTGAGGCCAAGGCCGGTGCCAATCACGTGCGCCATGGTGGCAAGTTGCTCCACGAACGGACGCGACACCGCGTTGCCTCCATAGGCGGCAAATTTCAAGCTGGAGAGATCGTGGCGATCGTAGTCTTTCAGCATCCACTCCAGGTTGAACATGGCTGGAATCTGGCCCAATATCTCCACTTGATGCCGGGCAATGGCGCGCAGCGAACGGCCGGCGTCGAAGACCTCCTGGAGAATCGCCGTACCCCCTCCGAACAGAGCGCTCATCAACGCCTCCGTCTGGCCGCCTACGTGAGACGAAGGCAAATTGACCAGGGTGCGGGGGCCGCTGTCTCCGCCAAAAAAAGAACCGCACAGGCACATGTTCTGTACCGTGATGTTGCGATGAGAAAGCAGGGCCGGCTTGGGCGAGCCCGTTGAGCCGGTGGTAAAGATGACCAGTGCGCCATCGTCCTCAGTCACGGCGATACCGGCCAGGGCAACGGAGTCCGCGGCCTGCGCAGAGTTTGCCTCCGTCAAGCTACGCCATGCGGGTTCGGCAATCGCAGCAAAGGATCGCGTGCCAGCAATTGCATCGTCCGAGTCCACAGCGATGCCATGCTCGATCCACGGGCAACGCGCCTGCACGGCGCGCCACAATTGCTGAAAATCAAAGGGCGCTTTCACGCCCAGGCAGGCAAACCCGCGCGGCCGGAGAATTTCCAGCGCGCGAATCACCTCGGCGGAGGATGAGCGCAGATCCAGTGGGGCGACGATCACGCCAATCTTGAAGCAGCTATATTCCAGCAGCACGTGATCCACGGACATCGGCAACACCGTGACCAGGAAATCGCCTTTGGCAAAGCCCAGGAGCAACAGTTCTCTCGCCAACGCCGTGGTAAAGCGGTCGAATTCGCTCCAGGTGACGATGCGGTCGCCTTCCGCGCTGAGAAGGGCAGGAGCTTCCGGCTTTTCCTTCGCCCACCTGGCCACCACGCCATGCAACAGGTGGCGATCGGCAAAGGCGCTTTCGTAATCGTCGAGGGTAAATTGTGGCACATGCATGGATTCAATCCGTCCCTGTTCCAGAACCAGTCGAACAGCCGTTGTGGCCCACGTCAAGGGCGGAGTAATAGTTGCCCCTTGCGCCCGTTAGGCGGAAGGGAACTTGCCCGGCAATAGCGGGATAATTGCCTCCATGCGTCCCCTCGCCGCGTCCACGTCCGCATTTGGATGCAAAATACGAAATCCCCAGAATTTGCCAGGAAAATCTGCGAATTTCAGGATGTCTTGTATGTCTTGGAACAGGTGCATGGTGGGCGGTCAGGGACTCGAACCCCGGACTTCCTGCTTGTAAGGCAGGCGCTCTAACCAACTGAGCTAACCGCCCATGCGAGGAGGCAACGTTCTTGCCGTCTTTCATCATCATACCAGTGCATTTGCACCCCTGTGGACGATGCACGAGGAGTTGATACACTCACCCGGTGAGCCGTCTCATTGTCAATGCCGACGATTTCGGGCTAACCTCCGGAGTCAACCGCGCGATCCTGGAGTTGCATGGGGCCGGCGTGCTGACCAGCGCCACTCTGATGGCGATGGCCGCTGCCTCGGCTGAGGCCATCGCCATGGCGCGCGCCACACCGTCGCTGGGCGTGGGCTGCCACGTGGTCCTGGTGGATGGCGATCCGGTGCTGCCGCCGCATGCGATTCCCACGCTTGTGGATCCGAGGACGGGCCGCTTCCATGCCACGCTGGGCGCATTTTTGCGCCGGCTGCTCACGGGCCGCATTCGTTCCACCGAGATTGAGGCGGAGACCGCTGCGCAGCTCTCACTGCTGCAGGCCGAAGGCCTGGCGCTCACTCACGTGGACACGCACAAGCACATCCACATGTTTTCCGCCGTGCTCAGTCCAGTACTGCGCGCTGCGGCCAGCGGCGGCATCCGCCGCATTCGCAATCCCTTTGAACCGGCGTGGAGCCTGGACGCCACACCTGGCGCTCCCTGGCTGCGGCGGACACAGGTTCATTTGCTGCGCCTGCTCTGGCCGGCATTTGGCAGGATTGTAGATACTGCCGGATTCGCCACCACCGACGGCGCGGTCGGGGTACTTGCCACAGGAACCCTGGATGCTGCTACAGTCGATTCCGTACTCCGGGACATGCCCCACGGCACCTGGGAGCTGATCACGCATCCGGGCTATAACGACGGCGATCTGGCCCGGACCCACACCCGGCTGCTGGCTTCGCGCCAGACGGAGCGGGAAGCGTTGCTGACCTTGCTGCAGTTCCCGGAAATTGAATACATTTCCTTTGTGGGCCTGCACTCAAATGCCCGGGTGAAAACTAGCCGGTAAACTGCGAATCTGCATCTTCGACGCTCGCGGCAACGTCAATAAGGTGGGCACATTCCACCAGCAGATCGAATCGAGAAGAAATCATGCGCATCGGCATTACCTGTTATCCCACGTACGGCGGTTCGGGCGTGGTCGCTACGGAACTGGGTATTGAACTGGCAGCGATGGGCCACGAGGTGCATTTCATCTCCTATTCGCAGCCGTTTCGCCTGAGCGGACGCGACGATGGGATCTTGTATCACGAGGTTCCCGTGTCGAGCTATCCGCTATTCGAGTTCCCGCCGTACGACCTGGCGCTGGCTTCGCGGATGGCGGAAGTGGCTGAATTCTACGATCTTGACCTGCTGCATGTGCACTATGCGATTCCCCACTCGGTAAGCGCTCTGTTGGCGCGTCAGATGCTGGCTGCCCGCAAGCGGCGGCTGCCGTTCGTGACCACGCTGCACGGAACCGACATCACCCTGGTGGGGCTGGACCGAAGCTACCTGCCGATTACGCGGTACGCCATTCAGGAGAGCGATGGGGTGACCAGCATCTCTGACTATCTGAGGGAGAAAACAGTTCAGGACTTCGAGGTGACGCGGGGTATTGAGGTGGTGCCGAACTTTGTCAACTGCGATGTGTACACGCCGATCCGGGATCTCAACAAGCGCGCCGAAGCGCGCAAGCGCCTGGCTGCGCCAGACGAGGCGATCCTGATGCATCTCTCCAATTTCAGGCCCGTCAAGCGCGTGTTGGACGTGGTGAGAATCTTTGCGCAGGTGGCGCGCGAGGTGCCGGCGCAACTGGTTCTGGTCGGGGATGGCCCGGACCGGTCAGCAGCCGAGTGGCTGGCGCACGACCTGGGGATTCAGGCGCGAGTACATTTTCTGGGCAAGATGGAGCGGGTAAACGAACTGCTGCCGCAGGCCGATCTGATGCTGATGCCAAGCGAACTGGAGTCGTTCGGGTTGGCAGCGCTTGAAGCAATGGCCTGCAAGGTTCCGTCGATTGCAACCTGCGTGGGCGGGGTGCCGGAACTGATCGACAACGGCGTAACCGGGCTGCTGTATGCGGTGGGCGATGTGGATGGCATGGCGTCGGGCGCATTGAGCCTGCTCCAGGATCGAGCCCGGCTTGAAGAGATGCGGGAAGCGGGACGCAAGACTGCGCAAAAGCGATTCTGCGCGTCGCTGGTGGTGCCCCACTACGTGCGTTATTACGAGCAGGTTCTGGCCGGAACAGCCTGAACTCCCTGGACAGAGATCAGGCTGTATCGCCGGCAGAAACAGGTCCGCGCCTGCCGCTGTACCGGATTTCTACCAGGGTACAGTCGTCCTGCGGCTGGTTGTTCGCCTGGAACTTTGCCACGGTGTCGAGGATGCCGTTCAGATCCTGATGCTGAGCGAGCTCACTCAATTTTTCGTCGCCAAAATCTTCGCCGCCGCTGTTCTCGGCCTCAACCAATCCGTCCGTCGCCAGCAAAATCCGTTCTCCAGGCTGCAAAGTGCAGCGCGCGGAGGTATAACTCGCTCCGGCAAGAAGCCCTACAATCAGGTTGCTTTCCTCCAGCCACCGCGTCCCGGTGGCGTGGATCAGAAGCGGTTGAATGTGGCCGCAGTTCATGTATTCAACGTGGCCGTCGTAGTAGAGCTTGAGCAGCACCATGGTTGCGTACTTGCCGACATTGCGCGTGCACAGAAACTGATTCAGGAGCGACGCGATCTGCGGCAGGCTTTGCCCGGAGAGCAACTGCGCGTGAATAATGCCCTGCATGGTTGCGGCCACGATGGCTGCCGGGACGCCCTTGCCCGAAACATCCGCAATGGCCACGCACACACAGTCGTCCAGCGCCACCGCGTCAAAGAAATCTCCGCCAATTTCATAACAGGGATCGCTCCTGGCCTGTAACACGGCGTAGGGAATCACCGGCAGAGTGATGGACATCAGGCCGCTGTGAATCCGGGCGGCTACCGCGAGCTCCTCGCGCGCCCTGCGCGACTTGTATTCCGCTTCGGCGAGTAGGGCGTTTTGCAACAGAGCGGCAGCTTCCGTAGCGATCGTGTCGAGCAACTGATGATCGACTTCGCTCAGGTGTCCGACGCCAAGCTGGCTGTCAAGATACAGCAGCCCGAGCAGTTCTGTATGCTGGTTCTTGTTGGCATCGCGCTTGCGCAGCGGAATGCAATAGATACTGCGAATCTTGTTCGCCATCACGCTTGCCCAGGCCGATGCGTTGTCATCCGACATCGTGTCGCTGATGGAGAACTTTGCGTCGCTCTCGATGGCCTTCTGGATGGCGCGGCGCGAGATCGTCGAGTCATGCTCAAGGATCTGGCCTTCCACATTCAGTCCCCGCGCAAGCTTCATCTCGCCGCCATCGCGCAGGAAGACAAAACCGCGCTCCACGCCGGTAAGCTGCAGCGTCAATTGCAAGAGAGTCGTGAGGATATCCTCGATCGCTCCGCCGGCGTTCAGTTGCCGTGCGGCGCTCAGCAGCCAATTCAACTGCTCCATCTCGCGTGCTGCCGGCAGGTGCTTCGTATCGGGAACGGGAAACTCGACAATCGACGAGAGGAAGCTGGTCGCCATGCTGCGCGGCCCGGCAGGCTCCCGCTTCTGCGCCGTATCAAAATGAAAAAAGAGCCGCGGCGCTTCCAGCGATCCCATTTGCAGCATATCGCCGGACTTCAGATTGGCCCGCTGCACGCGCACGCCGTTGTGATAGGTGCCCTGGCTGCTGTTCTGGTCTACAACCGTATAAGTCTCTGCGTCCTGCCTGACAATAACCGCGTGCTGACGCGATACAAATGGATCGAGCAAAACAATATCCTGGCCGGGCGAACGGCCAATCGATGTGGAGACTGATTCCAGCCGGACAGAGTGCTGCCCGTCGGTGTCGGTATAACCAAGCGTGGGGAAATCCATCGTACTCCTCACCGCCTTACTGCGCGGTTCCAGCATCCTGTCATTCTATCTCGCTGACATACTCCCCTGAGGGGCATTTTGCCAGGTTCATCCTGTTCAACATATCCGCAGAAACATGATTTGGAATCGCGATGATCGGTTCCAGTTTTGCTCTTCCGTCCATGAGTCAATGTACAGCTACTGCACCCCGTCATGTCCATAACTCCCATTTGTTTCCTATCCTCATACGCGGGCCAACAGCAAAGTGCCATACCTCGGAAACAATAACCGCGAACTACCTTGCTTTCAAGAAATTATCTGCACAACTTCAACAACTTTTTCCGTCATTCATGTTGTCCGCTTGCCGTTGCAGGTAATCGTTCAGGCTCTCATTGCCCAGCCTCAACTCAACAAAAACTGCAGCTTTGCCCAATAAACGCACACTTTTGTTTGTAAATGAATCAACATTTGCGTATCGTAATGAAGGAGCAAGTGGCAGACACTGTGCGGCGTTACGACTTAGCCCCACAGAGGCAGAACCATTCGCTTGAATAGATCAGGGAGAATCATACATGGCAATTTCAGACATTCTGGCAAGTATCGATCGCGATATTGCCCAGTTGCAGCAGGCACGCGCCCTTCTGACTGGGATCGCAGCGCCAGCACCCAAGAAGGCAGCAGGCATGCCAAAGAAGTCCGCCTCTGCGCCCAAGAAGGCAGCAACCGTTGCATCCGCCGCGGCAAAGCCAGCCAAGAAAAAGAAGAAGAGAAACCTATCGCCTGAAGGGCGGAAGCGTATCGCCGAGGCAGTCAAGAAACGGTGGGCGGCACAGAAGGCTGCTGCAGCCAAGTAACCATTAGCACTGCGTACGAAACTGAGCTGGCGTCGGCCCTTGCCTTCGTCAGCTTAGTTTTTTTCGCTTGTTTCTTCTTCCGGCCAAAGCGGCGGTTGAACGGCGCGCGTTTGCCGATACCTGAGATCGGCAAGGATGCGGGACCAATATGCAATACTGCGCTCTGTTCGCGCCAAGCGTTGTTGCGCTTCCTTGAGCTTGCGTTCGGCAGTGCGCATGCGCTGACGCCGGGCTTTTTCGAGTTGTGGGTCTGCAGGCATACAGGGTTTCAAATCTGCCGCTACGGCATTCTCGATTTCAGCTTGATCGTCTCGCCATCAACGGTGAATTTCCCGTACCCGTGATGGTGAATGGTTTTCGGATGCTTCTGCGCCGGATCGATCCAGGCTTTCAGCACTTCCAGCACAAACAGGTTGTACTTGTTGACGAGGCGCGTTTCCACTACCTTGCATTCCAGGTTGGCGAAGCACTCCGCCACCAAAGGCGGCGCCACACGCTCAGCCGGCACTTGCGTCAGGCCGAATCTCTTGAACTTGTCCGTACTCCTGCCCGAGCAGTTGCCGATTGCCACCACCTTTTGAGCCAGTTGAATTGCCGGGATGGCGATCACGCACTCGCGCGTCGCCCGCAATGCGGCAAAGCTGTAATCAGCGCTGCTCACCACGCAGGCAATCAGTGGCGGCTCGAACTCCACCATCATGTGCCAGGACATCGCCATGATGTTGGCCCGGGTTTTCCGTGCGGTGGTCAGCAGCACCACTGGCCCCGGTTCCAGCAACTGGTAGACCTTCGCGAGTGGCAGATCTTTCATCGCTTTAGTGATTCCCATTGGCCGGAATTGGCGGAGCGGAAGACGGCCTCGATCACAGCCATATTCCCGATGGCGTCTTCGATGGGAACGGGAACCTCCCTACCCTCCAGCACCGCTTTTGAAAAGGCGTCGCCTTGCAGCGTGTACTGATCGCAGGTGGGAAAAGTCTCCGTCGTAATGCCGCTACCGGTAAGATCGCCTGTGCTGTCGATGAAAATGCGTGTGGGGCGGTCTACGGGCGCGTTGAAGGGGATTTCGATCTCGATGCGACCCTTGGTGCCGAGAAACTGAACGCGCTGGTAGGGGATCAACTGCATGGCGCACGTAAAGATCGACTGGCCGCCCGGAAAGTCGAGAATGGCCGAGGTGAGGCGGTCGATGTGCATCGCGGGATCGCGCTCAATCAGGCCGACCACGCGCGTGGGCTCCTGCGCGAATGCATAGCGCGACGCCTGGATGAGGTAGCAGCCAATGTCCATCAGGCCGCCGCCGCCGCTCTCCACATGGTTGCGAATGTTGGCCGGGTCGGCGTTGAAGTAGCTGAAAAAGCCAACCACGGATCGCAGTTCTCCAATGCGCTTTTCGTCAAGCAGTTCGCGCAGGCGGAGCCATTGTGGAGTGCTGCGGATCATGAAGGCTTCGCCGATTTTGACGCCGGTTCGGGCGCGCACGGCAAGCAGCGATTCAGCTTCCGCAACGGTCAGGCTGATCGGCTTCTCGCAGAGAACGTGCTTGCCCGCTTCCGCGGCCTTGATGGTCCATGGCACGTGAAGCTGATTGGGAAGTGGATTGTAGATGGCGTCAATATTCGGGTCGGCGAGGAGCTCTTCATAGGAGCCATAGGCCCTGGGAATGCCCAAAGCCTTGGCTGCCGCCCGGGACTTGGCCAAATCGCGGGATGCGATGGCGTCGATGGTGCAGTAGCTGCACTTCATCATGCCAGGGAGAACTTTTTTGAGGCCGATGTTGGCGGTGCTGAGAACTCCCCAGCGGAGTTTGTTTGACATGCAGGCAATCATAAACGCAGAGCGCGGGAATGACTTGAAAGAACCCTGCTGCCTCCGCCGCAGAGTTCTCGATTCCGGGCTTTCGATGTCCAGTCTGAACGCTGCTGAATCAGAGGCCTGTGCATATTTTCGCCTTCTATTCTCCTATACTGTCCCTGATGGGATTCGGAATCCAGGATCGGAAGCTCTACGTAGTGGAGTGCAAGCGGTGCCAACGGGATGTATCTGCCGGGGTGAAGGAGTTCCCTTTTCAGTCAATCGTGGGCCTGCCCGCTATGCGGAGAACGGCGCCGGTACCTGCCATCCGAGGTCCTACTGGGGCGGCACAATCACCAGGTGGCGAAGCAGGCGCGAGCGGTAATACGCTGAGTGGCAGGGTGCGGCTTCACGGTATCGAGCCGCAACGTGCCGCATAAAGGTGACCAGGGGTGTCCAAGGTCACTGATAAGTCACTCAGGTTGCGGTAAGTTTTTTTGAGGGCCATTTTGAGGCGGCGCAGCCTGAGCTTGACGGGCATCCATTTTAGGATAACCGCTTTGTGATGAACGGTTTTTGCCTCGACACCTAAAGTAGCTCCTTGCCACAAAACTGATCCTCTCTGTGGGTCGTGGGTTCAGGGGAAAGCCCTTATGAACGCAAGGCACATCGCCAGCCGGCGGGATTTTCTGAAGCAGACCCTTAGCGGCGCTGCGGTTCTGAGTACTTGTAGCGGAACGGGGTTGCTGGCAGAGGCCGAACAGCGCCCTGCGCAGGCAAAGTCCCAGGTTGTCATCGCCAACGATGCCCTTCTGCGCGGCACCGGTTCCGCGGTGGATTCCCAGCGGATTCTCGCGCTCCTCGACCGTGCCGTGCAGGCTCTCTTCGACCGCGATCATCCGCTCGAAGCGTGGCGGAAGTTGGTCCGTCCCGGTGAGTTGGTGGGAGTCAAGGTCAATACCCTGGGCGGACGCGGAATCTCCAGCAATCCTCAGCTTGTTGCAGCTATTTGCGAGCGGCTGCAAGGTGCCGGAATCAAGGCTGGCGACATCGTGGTGTGGGACCGCGATACGGACGAGTTGGAGCGCGCCGGATTTCACGTGGCCGAGGGTGGAAACCGGGTGCAATGCTACGGAACCGATCACGTCGATTACGAACAGGATCTGGCGGAGTACGGCAGTGTGGGCAGCCGCCTTTCGAAAATCCTGACCCGGCGCTCGGATGTTCTGATCAATATTCCTGTGCTGAAAGACCATGACGGCGCCGGCGTAACCATCGCCTTGAAGAACATGTATGGCGTCATTCATAACCCGAACAAGTACCATCCCGACGGCTGCAATCCGTACGTGGCCGACCTGAACATGCTGCCGGAGATACGGGCCAGGATGCGCCTGACCATCTGCGATGCAACCACAGCCATGTACGAAGGCGGGCCAGGATTCAAGCCGGAACACAGTTGGGAATGCAATTCCCTGCTGGTTTCTCAGGACCCCGTCGCGCTGGATTACACGGGCTGGCAAATCATTGAGCGCAAGCGGGCCGAACATGGATTAAAGACGCTCGAGGCTGAGCAAAGAGCGCCGAGCTACATCGCGACAGCAGCCGATGCGCAACACCGGCTGGGCACAAACGATCCCAGGAAAATCTCGACTGTTGAAATATAGTCGCTGGGCGCGTGACCGGGAGGTTCATCATGGTGTTGGATGTCGAAGAGGGCAAGAGTCTCGGTATGAGCAGTGAGCGCGGTGTCTCCGGGTGCGGCTTCAATCGCCGCTCGTTTTTGAAGTGCGCGCTTGCGTCGGGTGCGGCCCTGGGGGTGAGCGAGATGGCCAACCCCGCCACCGGAATCTCCGCGGCGACCGAGCAGGAAAAGCAGGACGACGCGCGATTCATTGTGGAAGCAAAGTTCTACCAGAAACTCCCCAATCGCAAAATCAAGTGCAAGCTGTGCCCGCGCGAATGCACCGTAGGCGATCGCGAACGCGGCTATTGCGGAGTGCGGGAGAATCGCGGAGGAGCCTACTACACGCTGGTGCATTCGCGGGTGTGCGCGGCGCACGTCGATCCTGTCGAAAAGAAGCCGCTGTTTCACTACCTGCCCGGGAGTCTCGCCTTCTCACTGGCCACGGCCGGCTGCAACGTCAACTGCAAATTCTGCCAGAACTGGGACATCTCCCAATCGCGTCCCGAGCAGCTGCCCGCCCATTACGCGCCCCCCAAAAGCGTTGCGGAACTGGCGAAGCAGTACGCCTGCCCGACCATTGCCTACACCTACAGCGAGCCGGTCGTCTTCAGCGAATACCTGATGGATACAGCCGATGCCGGGCATGAAGCCGGCATCCGCAGCATTGTGGTGTCCAATGGCTACATGCAGGAGGAGGCGCTGAAGGCCGCGTACGGAAAGATGGACGCGGTCAAGATCGATTTGAAGGCTTTCTCCGAGACGTACTACAGGAATGTCGTTACCGGCCAGTTGAAACCGGTACTGGACACGCTGGTCACTCTGCGCAAGATGGGCAAATGGACTGAGATTGTTTACCTGGTGCTGCCGGGGATGAACGACGGCGATGCCGAATTCCGCGGCCTGGCGCAATGGATCAAGTCGAACCTGGGCGCGGATGTTCCGCTGCATTTCACGCAATTCCATCCCGAATACCTGTTGAAGAATCTGCCCATCACCCCGGTGCCGACCCTGGAACGCGCCAAGGCGATTGCCGACGCCGAGGGTTTGCACTACGTCTACATCGGCAATGTGCCGGGGCATCCCGCGCAGAATACCTACTGCCCGAAGTGCAGCCACCTTTTGGTGGAGCGCGCGGGATTTACGGCGAACCAGATGCTGATCCGCAAGGATAATTGCTGCCCCTTCTGCCGGCACCCCATCCCCGGCATCTGGCACGTTTGAGCGCAGAGGAGGTTCGGTAAATGAACATCAAGAGGAGTTCCACAATGTACTGGCTGATGACTCAACTTGTCGCGTTCGCGGTTTCCGTTCCCTTGCAGCAAGTCGGCGCTGCCAATCCGCAGAAGGTGAGGCCGGCCGGAGTTGCAGGCAGCTTCTATCCGGCCGACCCCAAAGAGCTTTCGTCCATGATCGACGACATGCTGGCGCATGCTTCTCCGCCGCCCATCAACGATCCGATCCTGGCCGTGGTTGCGCCGCATGCCGGCTATCAATACTCCGGTCCCGTGGCAGCTTATACATATGCCGCGCTGAAAGGCCGCAAGTTTTCGCGGGTCGTGGTGATTGCGCCGTCGCATTACGTAGCCTTTGACTTCACTTCAGTGTATGAAGGCGATGCCTACGCCACGCCGCTGGGCACAGTGCCGGTGGACAAGGTCTTTGCCCACCAGTTGGCGAAGATGAGTCCGTCCATACGGATTTCCGGCGAGGGACACGATGCCACTTCGGCAGGCGCTGAACACGCCATCGAAGTGCAGTTGCCGTGGTTGCAGCGGGTGCTGGGCGACTTCGAACTGGTGCCTATTGTCATGGGAGATCAGAGCTACGAAAGCAGCCGTGCGCTAGGCGTGGCCCTGGCCAAACTGATCCAGGCCGACAACAAGAACGGCAGCACTCTGATTGTGGCCAGTTCCGATCTGTCGCACTACCACCCCTACGATGACGCCGTGAAGATCGATCATAAAACGCTGCATGCGCTGGTTGCGTGGGACTACTTCAGCATGTCGCAAAATTTCCAGACGCGGGTATGGGAAGCCTGTGGCGGCGCGCCCATTGTGGCCGCCATGATTGCCACCGAGCGCATGGGCGCAAACCAGGCCCAGGTGCTCAAGTATGCAAATTCCGGCGACACCGCGGGCGATCACTCGCGCGTAGTCGGCTACAGCGCGGATGTTTTTGTAAAAGCCCCGCACGGCGTGGCTGAGCAAGCACCGTTTTCGTTAACCGGGGAGGAAAAGAGCGAACTGCTCGCCCTGGCCCGCAAGTCCGCGGAGTACGCTGTTCAGACGCATAAAGCGTATGAGCCCGCTGCAAGCGCAAGCGAAACGCTCAACCGGGAGTATGGCGCCTTTGTAACGCTCACTGAGGATGGAATGCTGCGCGGGTGCATCGGCTACACTTCCGCGGTCAAGCCTCTCTACATCACCGTGCGCGACACCGCCTCTTATGCCGCCCTGTGCGATCCGCGATTCCGTCCCGTGTCGGTTACGGAACTGTCGCAACTCCAATACGAAATCTCTGTGCTCTCGCCCCTGCGCCGCGTGACCGACACCCAGCAGATCAAGGTCGGCGAGCACGGACTGCTGATGAAGAATGGCGAATACGAAGGCCTCTTGCTTCCCCAGGTACCGGTGGAACAAAAATGGGATCGGCAGAAGTTCCTTGAAGAAACCTGCATCAAGGCAGGCATGCGCTCCGAATGCTGGAAGGATGAGGATACTGACATCTTCATGTTTACCGCAGTGGTCTTCGGCGAACACAAGCCTTGAGTGCTTATGCCCGAGAACGCAGTGCTTCCACGCTTACCCATGCGGCAAGCAGTGCCGGCGCCAGGTTGATCGCCGCACTGAGGCCTGCGGTTCTCCAGAATCCAAACACCGGGATGAGGTAAGTGGCCAACAACAGAGCGCCCGCGCATCCGCCCAGCAGATCCGCGGCATAGAGCGCGCCTAGTTTTGTCCGGCCGCCGCGGTCATGCAGGTAGATCTCCGCCGCAATGGGAAATTGATAGCCTCCCAGCATTCCCGAGAGAGCTGCCAAAGCAGGAAAGACACACTGCGCTGCCAGCCACGTTGCCGCCACTCCGGATATCTTTGCCAGCAAGCTGACCGCAAAGATCAGCGCTGGTGCGGACACGGCGAGCAGGAATTGGTTGAC
>Ga0302320_10017765_pt1 | contig 14411 bp, 12 predicted proteins | sample Bog_T0_3_FD_202130 | JGI IMG/M metagenome (GOLD analysis project Ga0302320, IMG submission 202130) | Peat permafrost microbial communities from Stordalen Mire near Abisko, Sweden - Bog_T0_3 | ecosystem: Environmental > Terrestrial > Soil > Wetlands > Peat | place: Sweden: Abisko, Stordalen Mire...
TCAACAGTTTTTTTGGTTTTGGCCTTGGATTTCATAAAATTTGTATTGACTTGATCTCTTTTCTCGTCTTCTTCTTCACTATCAAAATGTCTAAGCGAATTTAAAAATAAGTAAAATATTAATAATTTGTTTAGGAAAAAATATATATTAATATTTTTATACATATTAATTGACTAATGAAAAATGACGAAATAAGTACAATATTGTAAAAATTATTTTACTAAAGAAGGGATATAGAAAAAAGTAATTTTAATAAAAAAATAATTCACAAATATATAATACAAGCAAAAAACATTCAAATCATAATTAAAATATATACTTCAAAGATTGAGTTGTTTCAGTTTCTGTCTGAATTTTTAAAGATTTGGTTAAGGTTAATAAATTTTTAAAATTGCTGTTCATTTTTTGTAGGAATGCAGTGTCAATCCTAGTAATTTGCGTCGAATCCGTCATATCAAAGCTAACTTTTTTAAAAGATGGGTCACAAACATAATTTCCATTTGAACATAACATTAAATTATCTCCATTTAGAAAAGTTGGCGCTATATTTAAAAAAATTGGTCCTGAGGGTTGGATTTCTTCTGCACCCAAAAATCAAATACAATAGAATAAAAACAAAAAACCTTCATAAAATTCTTCTTTTGGTTGGACTTTTGATTTGTCGGAATTTTCCTTGCTAAGAATATTTTCAGAAAATAAAGAAGCTGATGAACTGATGGAGTTTTTTTCTTTTGTGAAAAAACATTAAATTAAAGAGTTTTTAAAGAATAATATACTATTTTTCAATAAGGTAATGCAATGAGTCAGCTGGGTTTCGAATTCATTTATTCGTTTGAAGAGTATCTGATCTTTTTCAAAAGTCTTGAAAATATAATCAATGTATTCTTGCTTGGGCACAACTTCAGAATCAGTCAACGAATTCCATATATATACTGGAAATGCCCATAATCATATTCTCAATATCCTTGTAAATAATCTTTCCTTTATTGCCTTTATCTATGATTCGGAAACTCAAGTTTGCCTTATCCTTGTCCACCATTAATCAAAGTATTCAAATACTTCAAATAATCATCAAAAGAAACCAGACCATCACAATCCTCATCAATTACTGCAAAAATGCGATCTGATAAAAATGAAGCCGGCTCTAATCCCAATAGGCCGAGAGAATCCCGAAAGGTTTCACTGGTCAAAACACCCTTTTTGGCGATTTTGGTGAACCTTAGATAAGTTGAAATGGGAAAGGTTTGATTACTTACCGTTTTTTGATGAGGAGGAGCTCTTTTTCGGAAAAGTTGAATTTTTGTTGGAGAGTCATTGATTGCTTGAGGAAAGAGCTTGATCTATATTTGCTGAGGGACGATAGCTTGGAAGAAGGTCTTTTCTGTGGATTTTCCATTTAAAGGAAGATAACTATAATTTAAGAGGTAAAAAAGACTTTGGAAAAATTATAAAAAATTGTTTTTGTTTAGAATGCAAAAATGATTTATTTGAATTTTTTTTCCTTTAATAAAATAAAGGAAAAATATCGATTTTTTGCGTTTATATTAATTTATTTCATAATTAATAAAAAGGGGTTAAAAGCAGCTGAAAATTCTGAGATTGTATTAAACTTTTAAAAAATTCATCAAATAATTAGATATATTCTGCGCTCTGTCCACTTTCAACTCTAATAAAATGTTAATAAATTTTATCTTAATAATACCTCATCTTGCATTTATAAAAATATCTAAAAAAAATTCAAAAAAAAAATATTGCTAACAATGGAAACCGAAGCCTTGGCCCATTCCCCAACCATTCCCATTTCTAAATCCCACAAAGACATGTCTTTATCAAAGAAGCTGCTCTATCTTGTCCCAAACTCCATCACTTACCTTTCCTTATGCTTTGGTCTGGCTGCAATCAAACTTTCAATAGAAGGTCGTATCAACAATGATCTAGATATGTTCCTTCGTGCGAGCTATTTTATCATATATTCCGGGCTATGTGATTTCTTTGATGGTGCCATTGCCCGTATGACCCATACAACATCAACTTTTGGTGGCCAATTCGATTCTCTATGTGATTTGGTATCTTTTGGTGTGACTCCTGCCTTCCTTCTGTATAATTTCTCCCTTCATGCAGATCCTTATGGCTTTATGATTTGCCTGCTCTTTGTTGGAGGAGGTGCATATCGATTGGCTAGATTCAATACTCAGGCCTTGGATGGGAAATGTGGTGGATATTCTAGTGGAATACCAATTCCTATGCCTGCTGCCTTGGTCGCTGCTTTGATTATGACTTATGAAGAGATCATGAGCTATGATTCAGAAATGGTGAAATCTTCACCTTTTGTAGGTTTCATTTTCGGTTTGTGCTCAGATAAAGAATTCATTAGGAGGTTGCTGGCATTTTATATGATCATCTGCACTGTTGGGATGGTGTCAACGTTCAAATATTTTAGCAATAAGATGTTGAAATTGCCTGACAGCAAGACTGGGAAAATCGTCACGATCAGTTGCATCATCATGTGTGCTTTGTTACTCAATTACCATTTCGTGTTCAGTAGTTTGTTCATTTTGACAGTTTATTGCATACATGGACCAATTGTGTGGGCGGTCGAGAAAATAAACATGCTAATGGACCATTAATTCCATTAATTTATTCACTAAAACAAAAAATTGATGTTAAAAGAACAAGTTCTTTTAATTATAATGGCAATGATTTTTTTTTATATTTTTTTTTTCGAATTTCTTGGAATTATTTCCCTATTTAAAAAATCTTCAATAATGAATTTGTTTAAATTTAGCAATTTAAAAACCATTAAAATTCATTAATTAAACAAAATTTTCATAATATTTTTTTTTTAATTAAATTATTTAATATAGAAATCTAGAAAAACAAATATTAAAAAAAAAAATGAAAAAAACATTTTTTTGAAACCTTAAAACTAATAAACTGCATTATTTTAGATCATCGTGGACTCTAAGAATCTGGCCAAATTTTCCTGTTTTTCCATGGTTTTATCAATGAAATATTTGAACTCCGACCAACACAAATTCTTATCTCCATCAATGTTCAAATCCTCGATGATTTCCTTCGACAAATTGCTAATAATCATCGTCAGATTATACTTCGTTTTCTCATCTTTCGCCTTCTTCACATATCCCTTGAAAATGTTCTTAATCAATCTTTTCACATCATGAGTCGTTAAGCTCCCAGTGTTATTTTTATCATATTTCTCAAATAATCTCTTCACCTCACTCCTGAATGTTTGTTTCCCTGATTTCTGATCCTCGACGCATAAATGCTTCAACCATTCTAACCGATCAATGGATTGATTCCCATCTTTGTCTATCTCCTTCATCTCAGCCTTGATTCTCCATTCATTCGGCTCTTCATCCTCATAAATCCATAACAACATCTTCAATTCATTAATGGACAAATAATTGTCAAAATTAAGATCAGCTGAAGAAAAAGAAGCCCATGCTTTCATAACATTTCGATAAGCAGATATTTTGACTTTGGTTGAAGCGGATACCTTTCGATTTTCAACCGATATATTATGGAATTTTGTAAAATCCATATATTTGATTTCTTCAGGGACCATGGTTTTCTGTTTTTTGGGTTTGCCATCCTCGTTATCACTATCTGAAAGGTCATCGATGCTGATATTTTTTCGCTTGGCTTTGGTCTGAGTTTGGTTTTTTTTCATCATTTTGGAGATCTCCATTTCTAAATCATCATCATCATCTTCTTCATCACCATAATCTTCAAGCAGATTTATCTCTGATATACTTGTATACGTCAAAACGTTAAACACAAAATCCTTAATTTCCTTATCAAAATAATGAAATTCATCATCTAAGCCCTTCATCAATTCTTCCACCTCAACTTCATCTGCTTTTTTGCTCGCTTTTCTGAATATTTCCTCATATTTTATCATCAACTCCTGTAATTTCTTCTTGGCGTAAGGATATGAATAAGTTCCTGAATATTTGGTGAGAAATTCTTGGAAATCGTCATTATTGGAAATCCAATTCAGATATTCATTAAAATCAATATGACTATTATGGTCGATATCCATGATATGAAAGCAAGTCTTTGAGATATTTTCAAGGAAAGTATATCCAGGAGGCATTAGATTTACCATTTTGCAAAGTCCCCTCACAACACATTGCACACTCATTGTTAATTCTGAGGGCTCAATAGTTTCAGACACATCAAAATCGAACAATCGAAAAATAAACGCGATTTTTATTTCATAAGGTTCAGAGGAAAACAAGGCAAATATCCCCAAAGATTCGAATAAATCAACCAAATATTTATTCGAGTTATCAGCATTTTTACCGTAATTTTCTCGCAATTGGAAAAAAATCGGCTCAGTGTCTGAACATAAACAAGAGAAAATGTCATCGAATTTCTCTAAATCTAATAAAGAATGGGACGGGTATTTATGATGGACTATTTCCACTGCGTCGAAAATGTCTTTCATTGAGTTTTTCTTAAGGTCGATTATCAATTCTCGGTTTATTTTACGCACTGGGTCTTTTGTCAGAATAGCTCCCATTTTCTGAACTTAATGAGTTATTTTTTTTTTTCAAAATATTCTTAAAATTCTTAACATTCTTGAATTTCTTGAATTTTTTTAGTTTTTTCAAATTTGGTTCAAAGAACTCTCGAATTTCTAAATTTTTTCTGTTAAACATTAAAAAAAAAATTAAAAAATTTCTAAATATGCCGCGTTTCCCTTCTGAAATAGAATATTCTGAGAAATATTTCGATGAAAATTATGAATATCGACATGTGTTTTTGCCTCAGGCCGTCTATATGGAAATGCCTAAGGGGATGCTGCTTTCAGAAAGAGAATGGAGGAGTTTGGGAATACAACAAAGTAAAGGGTGGTTGCATGATGGGATCCATACTCCTGAACCCTATATTTTGCTATTTAGAAGACCGATTGGAACGGATCCTTTGACTGGACTGCCTCCTGAAGGATTTAATGATAAAAGACAATTATATAATTAGAATAAAAATGAGTACTTTGGAATAAAAAAACTCTGTATTATCAAATTGAAAGTTGAAAAAAAAAATATTTTAATGAAAAAAAAAACATAATTGAGTAAAATAAAGAAAAAATTATCATTTTTGTCATTTAAAAAAGTATAATTTTATTGAAAAATATGGTTTTTTTTACTAAATTTGTATTTCCGTATAAAAAAAAGCTTATAAATTTTTAAACAAAATATATTTTCATAATAAACAAAAAATTAGATATAAAACCCCATCTAGTTGAATGAGGTCTCTTTGATTCTTGTTGTGTCATCTCCACTTTGATTTTGCATATTATTATTGTTATTAATTGGACAAATGACATAAGAGGGAAATTGAACATTGTTCCTTTGAATCGTTTCTTGTGGAATCATTAAAACATTGGAAACTGGCCTCAAAGACATTCCGACCTGAACAATTTGAAAAGAATTGTTTGGATTTTGACTGAGGACATAATTCGGCACTATTTGATAGTTATTGTTTAGATTTTGTGGGTTTTGAGCCAAATACATGACGTTGTTGTTTCTTAGAGGTGGATAGTTGTTGGTGTTGTTTAAGTTCCCGTATTGATATATAATAGTCTGTTGGTTTTTGTTAGGATCCATATAATTGTTGTTGAAAGGAATTTGATTATTGTAAGGCTGGTTCATTTGAATTGGAATGCAAATGGGCATATTTTGAATATTTTGTATATTTTGTAAATTTTGCATTGGATTTTGCATATTGTGCATTGGATTTTGCATATTTTGATTTTGCATGTTTTGCATGGGATTTTTCATATTTTGCATTTCATTTTGAATATTTTGCATATTTTGCATTTTAGGAGTGTATTTTATATATCCAGGGTTCATTTCTATGAGATTTTGCGAGGGTTGGACATTATTGCTCATGATTATGTTTGGGTTTTGGTTTCTGAAATTTATTTCGCTTGGGTTTTTGTCAAAGTTGTTGTTTTTAAGTAAAGCATCTGAGATACTGTTAGAGCATTGATGCGTATAGGCTTCAAATTTGGGAGTTTCATTTTTGATCCCGTTTTGAAAAAGGTAATCTTCATTATTTTGCTTAATATTTTGACTGGGAGCCTTTCCATTATAAGAATTTAAAAAATAATTCAAATTATATGAATCATCAGAATATTTTTGTTTTGATGAATTATTTGAGTCATCATTTTCTTGTGAATGCATAATATTGCATTTTTGTTTCTTGATTTGCCCTTTGGAATTTGCATATTTGCAGATCTTCTTATGTCTTATTTCATTTTTTGATATTGTGTCTCTGGTTTCAACTCCGGTTCCAGCTTTTGAATTGTTATAATTTAAATTGGAAGAGGAATTGGTTTTGAATTGGCTGTTATGTGATTCTCCATTAGAATTGGAAATTTGGTTAGAACCAGATCCTCGGTTGGAATTGGAATTAGAGTTGTTGCGATTCTCATTGAGATGATCGTTGGAATTATTATTGGAATCATTGGAATCACTATGGTTTTGGTCATTGGAGTTACTATGGTTTTCATTTAAAAAATTTGAGGCAACTAAATTAAATGAAAAAAAGGTAAAAAATTGTTAAAATGTGTTTATTGACCTGCCTTTTTCCCATTTGAATTGCTATGGCCATCATTGGAAGAATAAAATACAGATGAATTTTCTCCATAGCATTCGTTTTTGAGATTTCGGTTGAAGTCTTTTTTAATTTCATTATTTGAGTTGATCGTTGAATTTTTATTGTTTCTGCATAATCAAAAAAAACATTTAATTTCAAATTTATATAGAAATATAGTATTTTACTTCTTGTCATAATTCATTAAATAACTGTTTTCATTTGAAAAATCATTATGATCTTCTTTTTTTCTTCAATAAAAATCAAAATTAATGAAATTAAAGGTTTGTATTACATTAAATAATCGTTCAAATTCTTCGCAGAAGGGGCGCCCGAATTAGAGTTTGAAGAAAAATCTGAAAAGTTCTTGGATTTTTTTCTAGAAAACGAAAAAATTTAAGAAAATTATAAAAAAATTCAAAAATTTTAAATTTTTTTAAAAATTTTTATTTCTCAAGCAAATTTGAAAAATGATGATAAAATAAAAAAAAAACATACTTAGTTTTTTGGATTTGGTTTAATTTGCGTCTGCGATACGAAAACCATTTTTTAATGGGCTTGACATCGCTATCCAAGAATTTCGCTCTAATAAATAAAAATTTTAGCAATAAATTTTTAAAATCTCAAAAATATCCCCCAAACTTTCAAAATTAAATAAATCTTGATCAAAATATTTTTTTTCTAGAAATTTCAAATTTCTGGTTAAAAATCAACCCAAAAAAAAAAAAAACATCATTACAATTGTTTATATCTATCTGGATGCGGTTTAATGCAATCTCGGAAGGCATCTTCCAGGATACGTTCTTTATCCTTGCTAAGGATTTTCCTTTCCTTTTTTAAAAAAAAAAAAACGCTCAAAATTTCATAAAAAACAAAGATTTTGAAAATACCTTGAAGTCTTTGATGATCCCCGTAGTTTTATAGGTTCTTCGTTGATATTTGAACCAATTTTCTACTTTAGCTGCAGTTTCATCAATTTCCTTGGCGTAAAGGTCGTATTGCTCCTTTTTGGGATAGGGATACTAACAAATGAAAAACAAAATTAAGGAAAAAAATCTTCGAAAATTTAAGCTTGGAATTATTGGGAAATAAAAAAATGAAAAGATTTTTAATTTTGGAAAAATTTGGGCCACACTTTAATTATTATTAAAAAGCGTCAATATATCAAACTTTTGGAAAAACTCGTGTTCGAAATAAAAATTTCACAGAAAAACTAAAAGCGGCTCCATCCCAAAATACCCCCCATATACTATGTAAAAAAAACCAGGACGAGTAAAAAAATTACTCGTACACTGAAAATACTTTGAGAAAAAAATTCAAAAACCACTCAAAAAATAAATAGAATTGCTACCTTTTGAAAATACACCTTCAGAAGATCAATTTTTTCCTTTTGCAGACGAATACACTTCCGGTTTTTCTTTCGGTTTTTGAAAACGAGGTCCATGGGAGTTTGGTTGGCTGAGTTATTGCTAATAGGCTAAGGAGGTTCAAATTCGGAATTGGAATTCAAATGGAAAGGAAAAATACATTAAATGCTGTAAAATAGAAGACAATAGTACTTCAGAAATCATTTGATGATAGGTTGATGATAGACTGGAATGGGATGGGTCTATAGCTGAAGAGGGGTGATGACAGAACGAAAATAGAATGTCTGAGAAAACTACTTTGAAAGGAATGAGTTGTTCGTGGTTTTTCAAAATTAATGATGAAAAAATTATAAATAAAGTCAAAAAGTTATTATTTGAAGCACTTCAGATTGGAATTATTTTATTTTTTGGAAGAGAAATCTTATTAAAATTTTTTAAAATTCCCGATTTTTTTATTTCCAAGTACACTAAAATAATTCAAAGAACTTTGAATTCCAAAGAACCCTTTTTTTGTTTCCTTGTTTTTATATCTTAAACTACTAAGAAAAAACATAATTTTAAACATAAAAAACCCATGCCCTTTTCATTTCCCCAAAAAACCCAGAAAAAAGGAGTCTCTTTTTCAAACTATTAATATTCTTTCCGTAAAACTCAAAGACACTATTAAAAAGCCATGAAGAAAGACAATTATTATCAACTTTCCTGGTTATTTTGCTTGTAATTCGCCTAATCAGCACAAAAAAACTCGCAAACCCCCCATTTTTTACAAAATTTGGTACATGGTTTTCTGATAAATTTTCCTATAGTTATGTTATGGCAATTTTTTCAATACTAAGGTAATCCCCTATTGAAATGCTAAAAAACTCATAATTATTCTTTAATTAAGTTTTATTTCCCATGCTGGACTCCAAATTCATATGGCAAAAAACCTCTGATTTTAAGAAATTATGCATTATTGAATAGAGTATCCATTTAGAGAATTCATTTGGCTTTAATGAAGTAGTTTTTTTTGTTTGTTTTTTTCAATGTTTTTTAAAGTGAAAAACAAGAAATTTTATTTAATTTATAGAGTTTGAGTTTGGAAAGGAGTGAAAAAGAAAAAGAAAAAGAAAAGAAAAAGAGGGAAACAAATTTTAAAAATAAAAAACTCTTGGATATTTTGGGAAAAAACTGTTTTATTTTTTTAAAAGTAAAAGTGATTTTCATAAAGAAAAATTGATAATTTTTTTATTTTGAATTGTTTTTTTTGGCTCTTAGAGATTCTTCGAAGAGAAAAAAATTATTATAAACGAGAAAATTTAAAAAAAAAAAAAAAAAAAATCCATTTTATGTTAAAAAAAACTTAAACAATTATTCTGTAGAGAAATTTCATAAAAACCCAAACAATTTTTTATTTTCTAAAAATTTCATAAGATCCTTAAAAAATGCAAATTTTTATGATGATTAATGATTTTTTTTTTTTGGATAAAAACTAAAAAAATCAAAAAAATTGCATGTTTTTTTTCAAATGGTTTCTTTAAAATACTGTTCATAATGAATTTGTACTTAATGATATTTGTTCCTTTTTTACTAAGTTATTATCGAATGATTAAGAATGAGGTCTGATCTCATTTCTGAAATCCTCAAATGAAATTTTGCCATTAATCACAGGATTCATCCTTTCATTCAATAAAGTTATATCTTTATCGGTGAAATTGCCTTCATTTTCCAAAAACGCTTTCATCTAACAAATTTTTTCAATTTATTTCTTTTTTCATTCTTTTATATAAAAATACTTCATAAAAGTCAATCAATCCATCTTTATTGCTATCAATTAGATCAAACATTTCCTGCAAATTGCTCCTTTCTTTATTAGAAATGAAATCCCTTTGTGTTTCAATTGCGATTTCATAATCCAGGTGCATTTTCAACACTGAAGCGATTAATCTTCTGGTTTCTGCGGAAAACAGCTGAAAAAATTCTTTTTTTTTTAATTCTCAAATTTCATTACCTCATAATAATCAAATTGGCCCTCATTGTTAATGGATCTCCTTTCAGTTTGTGGTTGTCCTTCTAATAAGATTGGTGCGAAAACCTTTGAAAATTCCGCCAATCTTAATCTCCCACAATTATTCTTTTCGAACTTCTTGAAGAAAAGCACTGCCTCTCTACCTGAAATGTTGATATTCATCAATTTGAACCCTTGTTCGAAATCATTGAGGAAACAATATCCTTTCTTTTCCCTATCAAACACCATATATAAATCAAATAGGTTGAAATCTGGTCGAAAAAAGAGATCCTGCTTGTTTTTTTCGATGTCACTTTCGAAATGCATCACCTTCTTGAAATAATTCACGAGTTCATTCTTCAAACCGCCTCTTCCTCCAGTTTCATCCAATCTGCTATAATTCTTCAAAACGTTAGGACTCTTATATTCATTGCCACTTCCATATTTCGCTCGATAAGAGTTGAATTTGTCATATTTCTCAACCAGATTCTTTTCATTGTTGTTGATTTTGCCCAATTTCGGTGATCCATCCAAATTGCTTGACTTCATGATTTGCTCCTTCAAAGGCGAAAATGCCTTTCTAACAGGTTCATAAGGGTAATAACAATAAATTCCAGGTGTCTTGAGGGTTTCAGCTGCTGTGAGGTTTAGGTTCGTCAGATTGGAATTGGCGAGTTTATTGGCGGAAGTGTCATATTTCTCGAATTTTGTGGTGATCTTTGAATAGGAATCAGATCCTCCTTCTTCATTGTTCTTCTTTGAAGCAATAGGCGAACGATAGATTGTGCCGCTCTTATAATAAGGTGAGCTGTTGTTTTTCTTGCTATTGGATGAAACATAAGTGATCGATGAGGTCTTCATGTGTTTTTGTGAGGTGTTGCTAAGGTTTTTGGTTGCCGATTGATTCCTTTCATTTTGATTTGGGATCATTGGGGTTGAATAAAGTTTGGGCTTTATTTTGTCCAATGGTTTGAACCCTTGTTGCAATTCAGCTGAGGTCAAGCGGCCATCATCGTTTCGATCTAATCGCCGCAATATGGAGATGATTTCTTCCTCATATGGATAATAATTGTTGGTTTTGAAATATTCATTCAGGTTCTGGAAATCCACAAAACCAACATGATCTTTATCAATGTCTGAGAAAAGCACCTCCAAGGAGAAATCACCACAATAAGAGATCTCTTTCTTCTGAGAGTCCAAATTTATGTAGCATAAAATTTCGCTAAGAAAAGAATAAAACTTACAATATTTTATAAGATCTTACGCCTCCAAAAACTTGGCCAAACTCACTTCAACATTCTTCTCTAACAATTCATCTTCATTCACCTGATAAGTTGGTCTTTGAGTCACCAGAGTTCTCAATCCAGGTTGATCACAGGGTAATAAAGCTCTCAAATATCTTTACCCAAATTATATTATTCATAAATATGTAAAATTTAAAATTTACTCAGCATAACAAAGTCGGCCATCAGAATCATAGTCATAATTCTGTAGGAAGGTTGCTCGAAGGGTGTCCTCATCAAAGAATATCTCGTTATCTTGTAAGAACAACTTAAGGTCGTCTTCATTGATGAAATTCTTGCATTCGCGATCAATACGACGGAAGGAAGCGTATGGCTCAAACTCCTCAATCTCACAAAGCTTCTCACGCAACAACTCGATTTTCTTCTCTGCGCGAGCCAAATTCAAAAGGAAATCACATACCAGTTTCGTTGTGGGGGATGAAAACATTTATGATGAGTTTAAAATAAAATAGCAGTTAGAAATATTTTATATAAATTTTGATATTAAAGGCAATAAAAATTGGGGGGTTTATTTCATCGTAAATTTGCTATTTTGTGTATATTTTAGAAAATTTCATTCAATTTAAAATTTAAGGAAGAAGCGAAATATATTATATTTCTTAAAAAACATTAATTTTCATTGATTTTTTATTTTCTATGTTTTAAATTTCGTGTTTGGCTTTTTCCAAAAAGAAATTATATTATTACCATAATAGAAAAAAAAAAATCAGAGAATTAAGAATAATATTGTTTTTTTCCAAAAAAACAATGAATTTTATTAAATATTTTAATGAAAAATTTCTCATTTTTTTTTACAAAAATACAAATAAATATTTTTTTTTCATTTTTGTCTTAATGTTCAAGTCTGGCGGGTTTCTTATGGGTTGATATCAACGCTAACCCCAAGAAAATTACAAAGAATGTAATCGTCATGACGATGATAATGGTTGGCAGGAAAAATGCATACTTCCTATTTGGGAAATAATTGTGGATTTGATGATTTTCTTCTACAAAAGGCTAGAAATTCATAATTATTACTTAAAATGTCTTTTTTTTTACTGTGATTATGATCCAAATCATATAATAAATATAGGAAACAACAGTGGTTGATAACAAAATAATTCCTTTTAATTTGACTGATAACATTTTCCTAAAATCTTGAATTTTTTGAGAAAAAAGAACTTTTCTTAATTTATGTTTTCAAATTTTTTCTCATTGATCCTCGAATTTAAAAAACTATTATAATTTTTCGAAGCAGACAGAATTTTTTAATTAAATTTAAAAGAGCGGAAATCTCATTTTTATCACAAAAAAATGTCAGAATCACTCCAAATTTCCCATTTATTAACAACCAAAAGAAATCAATTCCGAAGTGAAATTCGAAAGGAAAAGAACCAATTCTGTCTTAATCAAAAACGGCTCTTTTCTATGAATTCAAACCCAATGATGATCCACAATGATATTAATAATGGCCCCCCAAATAGTCAATTTCTTTTAAATTCAGAAAGCATCTCTCAAAGGCTAAAAACATTCGCTTTTAACATAAATCATTCGCAATCTTTTACTGATACCAATAACAATTTATATTTGGTGAGATGTTTCCTGATGGACATCTTCCTCAATAATTCAAAGCCATCCTTTTCAGAAATCATCGATTCTGAAATTCCTCAAATATTGTTAAATTTCCTCAAAAACCATTATGGAAATGATCTCATCAACAGGATCGAAGCAGCACGAAGCCTTTTGATTTTAACAGCAGGTCCTGATTGTAATGATGAGAAATTGGCCACTATGAATATTGGCCAAATAGCGATGGAATATTTCGATGAGAAGGTGGAAAGTAATGAAATGACTGAAGTGATTATGACTCTCCTAGCAAATTTAAGTCTTTGTGAAGCAAACAAGAAGAAAATGCTAGAAGAGGACATCGTAGGTAAAGTTTTGAATTTCGCTCTTGATAATGATCTGACAGAAACAAGGGTATTGGCATCTTTGTTATTTTTAATAAAAAGTCTCTGCTTTAATTCGAATTATGCAGATGTTGAATGCTTCCTTGAGCCTGTTATCCATATATATGAAATCGATGATCTACAAATTCAAGAGGAATGCCTTGAAATCTTAGCCCAAATGGGCGAAATGATCAATGCCAATTATATCAATCGTATCTTTAAACAGGAGACGTTTCTCAAAGGATTGAATGGCGCTTTGAAATCAAAAGAAAATGCTATTTTCCAAAACGCCTTGAATATCGTGTCAAATTTAACTTATGGAAATGAGGGCCAGATCGACATTTTGTTTGAAAATCATTTAATTTCCACTTTGATTGAACAAATTAAACATCAAACATTCGCTAATCAACAGGAAATTATGAACATTTTCTCAAGTGTCTTAAAGGATAAAAATGAAAATTTCGAATTTTTTTATAAAAAGAAATTCTATGAAATATTTCCGCAATTATTGTTTTCAGGAAGGCATTTTTTGAAGATGGAAAGTCTGGAATTCTTATTTTCTTCGATTTACTTAGCTCAAAATAAGGAAATCATTCCAATCATTTGTCCTATAGACATATTAAATTTTATAATTGGAGAATTGAGGAATGAAGAGAATTCTGTTGATTGTGCAATAGAAATTTTAAGTTTTATAGAGTATCTGATGAAAATTGGAATGAATATAGAAAAGGAAGGCGATTTTATGCTAAAATATTATCGCAACATCTTTGAATATGTTGAGAATGGGGTTTTCGATCTTTTTGAATTGCATGAAAATAATATGGTCTCTAACATTGTTATCAGGGTTAAAGAAATAATTCATGATTATTATAAACCAAAAAAATAATAATCATTAAAATCAACTTAATTTGTGAATTATTTTAATTTGGGCATTTTCATTTTATCGAGAAATTGTTTTTTTTTTAAAAACATATTTTTTCTTTAATTTTCTCGATTTTAATATAAAAATGAAAAAACTTAAATTTCCTCGAATATTTTTGGAAAAATTAAAAAAACCTAGAATCTAATAACAAATTAAATCCGCCTAAAGTGCCAAAATTTCAAATCAAATAAATTTTTTAAAGAAATCATATTTTCCCTTAGACTTTATGAATCAGGAAGAAAATCCCCCTAAATCGTATAAGAAAAACGATCTTATTGC
>Ga0302320_10017766_pt1 | contig 14411 bp, 17 predicted proteins | sample Bog_T0_3_FD_202130 | JGI IMG/M metagenome (GOLD analysis project Ga0302320, IMG submission 202130) | Peat permafrost microbial communities from Stordalen Mire near Abisko, Sweden - Bog_T0_3 | ecosystem: Environmental > Terrestrial > Soil > Wetlands > Peat | place: Sweden: Abisko, Stordalen Mire...
AGTTCGAGCACCGATTTCTTGATAAGCCATCCCGCCTGGGCGGCGATGGCACGGCCTGCGGCCTCGCTTCCAGTCACCGTAACCGCGGCGACACGCTCGTTGGCGAGCACCATCTCCACCTGGCTGGCCTCGATCAACAGCGTCTGGAAGACGCCGCGGGGAAAGCCTGCGCGGCGCACCAGCTCTTCGATCGCGAGCGCGCACTGGGGAACGTTGGAGGCGTGCTTCAGCAGTCCCACGTTGCCCGCCATCAGCGCGGGCGCAAGAAAGCGGAAGACCTGCCAGAACGGAAAGTTCCACGGCATGACGGCGAGCAAGACGCCCAGCGGGTCCCAGCGCACGTACGCGTCGTTCGATCCGATCTCGACTGGCTCCGGCGCGAGAATGCGCTCGGCGTGGTCGGCATAGTAAATACAGGCGCTGGCGCATTTGACGACTTCAGCGCGCGCGGCAACTACGGGCTTCCCCATCTCAGCGGTCATCAACGCTGCGAGCTCATCCGTCTCCGATACCAGCAGGTCCGCGAGTTTGCGCATGCACAGCTCGCGGTGGCTGAGCGGGACACTCGCATATTCGATGAACGCCGTCCCGGCGAGCGCAATTTTTTCCAGCAGCGCCTCGCTGGTGAGCGGCGTGAAGCTGCGCAGCAGAACGCCATTCGCAGGATTGACGGATTGGATCGGCATAACGCGCTACTCCGATGCCAGCTTACCAAGTGTGGCGGCCAGCACGCGCGCGCCGCGCTCGATGTCGGCGGGCGCGGCGTACTCGTCGGGGCGATGGCTGACGCCGTTGCGGCAAGGGATGAAGATCATGGCGATGGGCGCGATCGAGGCCATGAACGAAGAGTCGTGGTAGGCGCGGCTGACCATGTGTTTGGCGGCGATGCCGTAGCCGCGGCAGATTTCGTCGAGGACTTCGACAATGTGCAGCGAAGAGATGGCGGGCGGATCGGCGTTGACCAGCGACTCAGTGACGCGGACCCCGCGGCGAGTGCGGATTGCGTCCACGTCGCGGCGGACGCCTGCCATCACGCCTTCGCGGCGGACAGGGTCGGTGTCGCGTACGTCGACCTGGAGAGTGACGCGGCTGGGCACGCTGTTGACCGCGCCGGGATAGACGTCGCAGGTGCCTACAGTGGCGACGGTGTCGATGACGCCGGTGGCGAGCGCGCGTTTCTCGATAGAGAGAATGATCTCGGCGGCGGCGCAGAGAGCGTCGCGGCGATCGGGCATGAGCAGCGCGCCGGCGTGGCCGCCTATGCCTTCGATGGTGAAGGTGTAGCCGGCGGGCGCGGCGATGGCAGTGACCATGCCGAGCGGCAGGCCTTCCCGTTCGAGCAGCGGCCCCTGTTCGATGTGGAGTTCGACCCACGCGTGGTAGTGGTCCTGGGGCAGGCGCACGCTGGAGAGCGGACCGGTGAAGCCAGCGGCAGCGCGGACCTGGGCCAGCGTTTCATCCTCACAGCCGCGCTGCGCGCCGCGGAGGGCGTCGGCCCGTTCGGGCGAGAGCGTGCCGGAGATGAGGCGGCTGCCGAGACAACCGATGCCGAAGCGTGTCGGCTCTTCTGAGGTGAGAAGAACCAATTCGACAGACCGGCGCGGGCGCAGGCCGCTACGCTTGAGGGCGCGGATGGCTTCAAGGCCGCCGAGCACACCGACCGTCCCGTCGTACATGCCGGCGTGGGGGATGGCGTCCATGTGCGAGCCGGTGGCGATGGCGGGCAGGTCGGGCTCCGCACCGACCCAGCGGAAAAACGTGTTGCCCACAGCATCTTCGCGGATGGCGAGGCCCTCGGATTCGGCGAGTCCCTTCAGCCAAACGCGCGCGCGCAGGTCGTCGAGGGTAAAGACGATGCGGGTGACGGCGGTGCCTTCGGCAGAGGGCTCGACTGAGGTAAAGGTGGCAAGGGCTTTCAGCTCTTCGTTGAGGCGCGTTGCGTCGATCTGAACTTCGCCCGGAGCGGTGCGGTCCGGCGGATTTTCGATGTGGGTCTCCATGATTCCCTCCTGCGCCTGCGGAATGCGGCTTGCAGCCGCTAGCCCAGCGGATGGCGGTTCCAATCTTTATAGATTAGATACTTGGCGGGCTGCTTGCCGAGCGCGCCGAACCACTGCGGGCAGAATGGCGCCATCCAGATGAAATCGCCCGCGGTGACCGGATACCAGGCGTCACCAAGACGATAGATGCCGCCGCCTTCGAGCATGAGCAGGCCGTGCTCCATGATGTGGATCTCGACCATGCTGAGAGAGGCGCCGGGCTGGTAGGTCATGGTGTTGACAGCGAAGTCGAATGTGGGCTGATCGGGGAGCAGGCTGCGCACCTGGAGGTCGGGATCGCCCATCAGTGCGGTGGGTGCTACGTTGGCTTCGTCGCCGATAAGCAGGTGCGGCGTGGCAACTCCGGCGAGCGGCTCATAGGGCCTTTCGATGACGGCGAGTCGGGTTGCCGACTGGGCGGTAAGCGTGTGGGCCAGGCCCGCAGGAATGTAGGCGTAGCCCCCGGGCGCGAGCGATTGGAAGCTGGCGTCGGTGGTGAGGTCGACGGCGCCGCTGAGCACATAGACGAAGCGCTGGGCCGGCACATTTGAGGATGCGGGGCCGAGTGTTCCTCCTGGTTCGAGTTCGGCCGTGTATTGCGTAAAGGCCGCGCCGGCCGCGGGCGAGATGTGGACGATGGCGGCGCCACCCTCAAGTCCCGGCAGCGGCGTGCGGACGAAGGTGTCGGGCGTGAGCAGAAGATGGTCGCGTTGGTTCGCGCTGCGCGAGTGGCCGAGGTTATGCATGAATGTCTTCCCGCTTTCGACGCAAGGTTCGCGCCGCAAGCTGTTCGAGCATCGCTCTATCATCGCGCAACGTTCGCAGGAACTCCACTCCGGCGGCGAGCGCGGCTGCGACATCTTCGGGCAGCACGGACTCGTCGGGGTGGTGGCTGAGGCCGCCGGGGCTGCGGAGGAAGAGGATGGCAGCGGGCACGCGGCGGGCAACGATCATCGCATCGTGGCCGGCACCGCTGGTGATGGATCGAGGCTCGACGCCGGCAGCGCGCGCGGCTGCGGCGCTGAGGAGCGCGGAGAGAGCGGAGCCCATGGGCACGGCGGGCTGATCAATGGAGGTGGTGTGGGCCACAGTAACACCGCGCGCTGCGGCGGCAACATCGGCGCACTCGATGTAATGCTGGACAGCAGCACCGCGAATCTCATCCAGCGCGTGGCGCACGTCGAGCGTCGCCGTAAACCTGCCGGCGATGACGTTGCCGGCTCCGGAGCTGGATTCGACTTTTGCGACCGTGGCGACGAGGCCCGCGCATCCGTTGGCGTAACGCTCCACTTCGACAATCCACTCGGCGGCGGCGGCGAGGGCATCGTGGCGCAGTGCGCCCATGGGCGTGGTGCCCGCATGATTGGCCTGCCCGGTGAAGATAAACTCCATGCGCGTTTGTCCGGCGATGGCGTCGACTACGCCGAGCGAGCAGGCTTCGCTTTCGAGCACTGGGCCCTGCTCGATGTGGAACTCGATGTAGCCGAACGTGGAGTCGTCGATGACCGCGGCGGGCAGGCCTGCGGGGTCCAGGCCGAAGTTGCGGATGGCGTCGGCGACGCTCACGCCGCTGCGATCGGTGCGGGCGAGGGTTGCGGCGTCCAGTTCTCCGATGAGCGCGAGGCTGCCCAGAAAAGGCTTGGCGAAGCGCACGCCTTCTTCTTCCGAGAAGCCGACGACTTCGACTTCAAAAGGAAGCGGCTTGGCAGGCAAACTCGCGCGGGAGTCCTCGACCAGTTGCTCCACGACAGCTACGCCGAGAACCACGCCGAGGATGCCGTCGAATGGGCCGGCATGCACGACCGTATCCAGGTGCGACCCGATGAGAAGGCGCGGAGCGTTGGGATCGGCGGCGGGCAGAACGCCGCGCAGGTTGCCGGCGGCGTCGACATGCACATGCATTCCCGCGGCCCGCATCCAGCCGCCCACAAGCGCATGGACGCGATGCACTGAGGGCGCGAGGAAGGTGCGCGTGGTTTCGCCGGGGACCTCGGTGCAGAGAGCGAGTTCGTGGCAGCGCGCGACGATCTGTTGCGCCCGCTCCGATGGTGCAGAGCCCGCAGCTAGGTTGCCGGATGCGCTCAAGCCGTGCGCCTCACGCGCGCCTCAATGTGGCCGGCGGGCTCGTCCGTCGGCACGAAGATTTCGTTCGGGTTGTCCTGCCCGAAGCGCTCCAGGTCGACCAGCAGGCAGTGCTTGTTCGGCATGATGATGTCGATCTGGTCAGCCTCGGCGACGCGCTCCAGCGCGCTCTTGCCCATCGCGTACAGCGTTTCCTGCACCGACTTGCTCTTGTGGTTCGCAAAGGTCTTCAGCATCGCTTCGCGCAGCGCCACGCGCATCGCGTCGAAGGCAAGCGTGTCAACCGAATAGCGCCACTCCGCGGTGACCGCGGTGCAGAAGAGGCGGTCGCTGGTCGGCTTCAGCGTTGTCAACTCATCCACGATGTAATCTTCGAAGCCTGAGTCCGCCGTCTTCATGACGATGAGATTCTTGAGGCCCGAAGCGATGCTGAAGTCGCCCGCGCGCGCCCGCGCGACCGTAGTGGTCTGCACCTCTCCGGAGCCGCGGATGAAGCTGGTGGGATGCGGCTTGCCATCGACGGTGAGGCGCTTCCACATGGTGCTTTCGACCGCAACCGAGACGGAAGCTACCTGCGGGTTGCGGCCAAGCAGGAAGTCGGCCAGTTCCTTTGCGAAATCCTCCATCGAGGTAGCGGAGGACTTGCGCGCGATCGAGTAGACGGTGTTCTTCATGGTGTCGGTCGGCAGGATCTTGCTGTTGTCGCCATCGTAGTGTGCGCTGGCGAAGTCGCCCGTGAGCAGCACCTGAACGGTCCACTCGCGCAGTTCATTTCCCCTGGGGCCGCGCGTCACCTTCATCAGGCGAACGCGTGATTTTCCGTAACGATTTTCCGCAAGCTCGATCATTCGTGCCTCGTAAGAGCCGGTCAGCTTCCCCGGTAGGTTGTGTAACCATTTGCGGTCAGTAAGAGCGGTATGTGGACGTGACGATGGGTGTCGCGCACTTCAAAGACGATCTCCACGTAAGGGTACAGGCCGGTGAGTCGCTGCACCTTATAGTAGGCGGCGGTGTCGAAGCGGATGCGGTAGAGTCCGGGCTCGAACACCGCACCCTCTGGCAGAAGATGACGGCAGCGGCCATCCGGATCGGTCCTGCTCTCCGCGATCACTTGCCATTGCTCCTGCTGCCAGCGAGACAGCGTGGCGGGAACGTCCGCGGCGGGACGGCCGAGATTGGTATCGAGAATGTGCGTCGAGATGCCCATAGAGTTCAGTCCGTCCCCAGCCAGCGGCGAAGTCGAAGCTGCGTGATCTGGCGCTGCTGCTCGGCCGCTTCCAGCAACTCGGCTGCGGCGGTGTTGCTCATGCGTGCGTTCAGGATCGCGAGTATCTCCTGGGCGCTCCGGCCCGATGCGCAGACAATGAAGATGCGGCCGAATCTCTCTTCATACTGACGGTTTCCTTCGGCGAGGGCAAGCTTTACGGCGTCGTCCGGCGACATCGCTGCGCGCTGCTCTTCCGACGACCAGGCGAGCGACTTGGCCGTGGCTGCGCGCGCGTGCTGCTGGCCGATGCGGGGGTGCGAGTCGAAGGCCTCGCGCCAGGCGGGCTCCTGGAGTGCAGCCCAGATTTCATCCGACGCGGCGAACAATTGCCGCGCATCTGTGAACGGCCTGTGCGTCACCAGGGCATCGGCCCAGGCATGCGAGCCGCAACACGGCAGGATCTCGTGAGCCGCTGCCTCGGCATCGAGAGCATTCCAGCGGGTAAGAACAGGGTTGGACGGCGGTGTCATGATCGGAGAACCTAGCATAGCCTGAGTTCGCGGCCGCGCGGAGCGGAAACGAACTCGCCATTCGCATAGACCGGCTCACCGCGCAGGTAGGTAGCGTCCACTATGCCACGCAGCGTCTCGCCCAGGTAGGGTGAGATGGCATGGCGATAGTGCAGCCGATCAGGTGTAACCACGAATTCACCCTCGGGATCGAAGACGACGAAGTTCGCCTCGCGCCCAGCCTGGAGCACTCCCGCGCGCGCGCTTAAGCCGGCGAGTACCGCGGGCGCGGAAGACATCCAACGGGCTACGTCATCGAGCGAGAAGCCGCGGCGGCTGGCGTCGGTCCACACCACGGGCAGCGCCACGGAGAGGCTGGCAATGCCGCCCCACGCGAGGTCGAAGCGGCCCTCATCCAGGCGCTTCATCGCCGGCGGGCAGGGCGAGTGATCGGTAACAACCAGATCGATGATGCCCGCACGCAGACCTTGCCAGAGAGCGGCGCGATTTCCTGCCCCACGAATGGGCGGCGCGCATTTGAGCAGAGTGGCGCCGTCCGCAATCTCCTCCCGGGAGAAGTGCAGGTAGTGGGGACAGGTCTCGACGGTGATGGGAAGACCCTCCGCGCGCGCAGCTTGCAGTTCGCGCAGCGCCTGGGCGGTCGACAGATGCACGATGTGCAGCCGGAAGGCGTAGCGGCGGCAGAGCTGGATCATCAGGCGGATGGCCTCAAGCTCGGCCTCGTCCGGGCGCGAGGCGAGGTAGGTTGCGTAGCTACGCCAGTCGGCATCGCGAAGTGTGGCCGTCGCCGCTTCGATGGGGCCCGCGAGTTCGGCGTGTACCAGCAGTGGCAGCCCGGATTCCGCGATGGCAGGCAGGGCGCGCTCGAGCTGCTCGCGGTCGATCATGGTGAAGCCGTCGCAGCCGGGGTAGATGAGGAAGCATTTGAAGCCAGGGACTCCGGCGCGGGCCAGCGGCAGAAGATGCGCTTGATTGTCCGCGACGGCACCGCCCCAGGCCGCCCAATCGACGAGGCATTGGCCAACTGCGGCAAGTCGCTTGGCCTCCAGAGCAGCGACGGTGGTAGTCTCGGGCAGGCAGTTCAGCGGCATGTCGACCAGAGTGGTGTAGCCGCCGGCGGCGGCAGCTCGGGTGGCCGTGGCGAAGCCTTCCCACTCGGTGCGGCCGGGCTCGTTGATGTGGACGTGGCTGTCCACCAGGCCGGGCAGCAGCGCGCGATTGCCGAAGTCGATAACATCGGCGTCCGCAGGCAGATCGCCGATGCTGCATACCGCGCGAATCATACCGGCCGTCCCGTCCTCCAGCAGCAGGGCAGCGCGGTGTGTGCCTTGCGGAGTGACCACCCGGTTTGCGGTAAACGCCTGTGCCATACTGGCTATTATCCGCCATTGAAAACACAGGTATAAGAGATAAGTAGCGGCTCGGCAACGACTCTTGCGGCAGTAAACGGAGGCAAGGCCATCGAAGGCGATCCTAACTTCATGCGGCGGGCGATTGCGCTTGCCACCGGGAATGTGCTCTCCGGCGCCGGAGGACCGTTCGGCGCGGTCGTCGTGCGTGACGGCGAAGTCGTCGCAACCGGCGTCAACATGGTGACGTCGACCAACGATCCAACGGCGCACGCCGAAGTGGTCGCCATTCGTGCGGCGTGCAGGGCGCTGGACAGTTTCCAACTGCATGGATGCACGGTGTACACGAGTTGCGAGCCGTGCCCGATGTGCCTGGCGGCGCTCTACTGGTCGCGCTGCGATGCGATTTTCTACGGCTGCTCCGCGGCGGATGCTGCAGCCGCCGGCTTCGACGATTCGCTCCTATACGACGAGGTGAAGCGGCCGATCGACCAGCGAAGGATTCCAACCAAACGCCTGTTGGGCGATGAGGCGATCGAAAGCTTCAACACCTGGCGGGCCAAGACAGATAAGATCGAATACTGATATGGCAATTAAACGTAAGGCATCTCTTCCGAAGAACTCAGTTACTGCAAAAACAATCGTGAACACCGGTTCGCCGGTGAAGATCGCGCTGCTGGGCTTCGGCACAGTCGGCAGGTCCGTGGCGCGCGTGCTGGCCGAATCGAAGTTCCCCGGCATCGAACTGACGCACATCTTCAACCGCGGCGTGGAACGCAAACGCGCGTCCGACGCGGCGAAGTGCGTGGCGTCGTCTGTCGTGTGGACGGAGAACTTTGCCGACATTGTGAACTCGCACGCGGATATTGTCGTCGAGCTGACCGGCGGTCTCGACCCGACCGAGAGCTGGCTGCGCAAGTGCTTCGCGGCGGGTAAGTCCGTGGTAACGGCGAACAAACAGCTCATCGCTTATCGTGGCGCTGCACTGGCACGGCTGGCAGCGAAGCATAGCGTGCAACTGGTGCATGGAGCGGCAGTCGCAGGCGGCGTGCCGGTGATTCCGGGAGTACTGCAAGGCCTTTCCGGCGACCGGATCACGCGCATCAGCGGCATCGTGAACGGCACCTGCAATTACATCCTGAGCAAGATGGAGACCGGCGCGAGCTACGCTGCCGTGTTGGCCGATGCACAGGCGCTGGGCTATGCGGAGGCGAACCCTTCGGCCGACGTCGACGGCTTCGACGCGCGCGCCAAGCTATGCATTCTGTCGCGGGTTGCGATGCACGCGGAGCTTGACCCGGACGCTGTCGCAACGCAGACGATCTCGACCGTGCAAGCGATCGACTTTGCGTATGCGAAGGAGCTGAACTGCACCATCCGGCAGGTATCGCGCGCGCAGTTGGATGGGGCGCTGGTACATGCGCGCGTGGCGCCGATGCTGGTGCCGATGACTTCGCCCATCGCGTGGTCGCACGGCACGCAGAACATGGTGGTCACCAGCGGCAAGTTCGGGGGCGACGTGGTGTTCTCCGGGCACGGCGCAGGCGGCGAGCCTACGGCGGTCGCGGTGGTGTCGGATATTCTGGCGGTGGCGCAGCATTCGGTTGCGGTGCAGCTACCCATCCGGCGGCGGCAAGTGACAGGCGAGTTCCTCGCGCCGTACTATCTGCGGTTTGTGGTGGACGACAAGCCGGGAATTGTAGCGGGGATTGCGGGCGCGCTGGCGAAGGTCGGCGCGAACATCGATTCGCTGCTGCAGCATCCGGGGCATCCGAAGAACCGGCTGCCGTTTGTCGTGACTACCGAGCCTTGCTTGACATCGACGATTGAGAAGGCGGTCGCGCTGATGGCAAAGATGGACTCCATGCTGGAGCGCCCGCTATGCCTACAGATTCTGACAATCGACGACAAAGCGGAATAGCGGGAAATACTTAACACCGACTTACTCCAACGAGCACCGATCAAGAATGTCTCAATGTTCTGATCGGTGCTTGTCCGCTTGGATCGAGGTTAAGCCTTTCAATACTTCGGCATGGTCGGATCGATTTTGTCGGCCCACGCAAGGATGCCACCGGCCAGGTTCTCCACGTGCTGGAAGCCCGCGTTCTTCAGGATGAGCGCGGCCTTCTGGCTGCGTGCGCCGGAGCGGCAGTGGATGACGATCTCGCGGTCCTTCTGGCCGGCGAGGTCGTCGATGCGCCTTCCCAACTCGCCGACGGGAATGAGCGGCGCACCGAGATTCACGATCTTGTACTCATGCGGCTCGCGCACATCCAGCAGGAAGAAATCTTCCTTTGCGTCCATCTTCTTCTTCAGCGTCTCGACGCTGATCTGCGGGATGCCGTCGACGACCGGAGCCTCGGCTACCGCCTTGTCGTGCGCAACTTCCAGCGGGCCAACGGACTTGGGCTTTTCGATGCCGCAGAACTGGTCGTAGTCGATAAGCTCCTTGATCTCGTGCGTGCCGCAGGCCGGGCAGTCCGGATTCTTACGCAGCTTGAGCGTGCGGAAATTCATGCCGAGCGCATCGATCAGCAGCAGTCGGCCGGCGAGCGAGTCGCCGATGCCGAGAATCAGCTTGATGACCTCGGTGGCCTGGATGACTCCCACGAGACCGGGGAGAATGCCGAGTACGCCACCCTCCGCGCACGAGGGCACCAGGCCCGGCGGCGGCGGTTCGGGATAGAGGCAGCGGTAGCACGGGCCGGCTTCCGTGGCGAAGACGCTTGCCTGGCCCTCGAAGCGGAAGATGGAGCCGTAGGCGTTGGGCTTGCCAGTGAGCACGCAGGCGTCGTTGACCAGGTAGCGCGTCTGGAAGTTGTCGGTGCCATCGGCAATGATGTCGTAGTCCTTGAAGATTTCGAGCGCGTTGGCACTGGTCAGCATGGTGTTGTGCTTCACCACATTCATGAAGGGGTTGAGGCCCTTGAGCATGATTTCCGCCGAGTCGACCTTGAGCTTGCCGACGGTTGCTGTGGAGTGGATGATCTGCCGCTGCAGGTTGCTCGCATCGACCGTGTCGAAGTCGACCAGGCCGAGCGTGCCCACACCCGCCGCAGCGAGGTACAGCGCGAGCGGCGCGCCGAGGCCGCCGGTGCCGACGCAGAGGACCTTGGCGGCTTTGAGCTTTTGCTGGCCCTCCATGCCGACTTCGGGCAGGATGAGGTGACGCGAGTAGCGGGAGATTTCTTCGTTGGAGAGTTTGGGAAGTTCCAGTTCAGGGAGAGTTGCGGTTGCCATTTCGTTATCCTTCGCCCGCAGGGCGGGCACATCGTTCAATTTCGGTTACAAAATTATGTCGCTTGTTCAGGGACGGTTACATTATTTGCGCGCGCGGTTACAGACAGTCACAACAACCACCCGCGATAGACGGGATGATGGTCAGTTCGTCTTCCTGTCCGGTCTCAGTGGCCTCCTTCGCCGGCAGGTAGCGGATGTCGTCGTCGTTGAGGTAGATGTTGACGAACGAGCGCAGCTTGCCGTCGGCGGTGTAGAGGTTCTGCCGCAGGTCGGGATATGCGCCAACCAACTGCTCCAGTGCTTCACCAACCGTGGCGCCGGGGACGCTGACGGTCGGCTGTCCGCCTGTATACGCGCGCAACGGTGTGGGGATGTGGATCTTCATGCGTACCTCTCTCTTTCCGGTTCCGAATTTCAGCCCTACTTCATTTCAATCTCGATGGGTTCATCGATGAACTGCTTGTCATCCTCGCCAGTGCCGGTCAGCAGGAACGAATTGCTCACATCGGCCTTGCCTTGGTTGATCCGGGTGATGATGTACGAACAGCCGACCCAGTGCGCCTCGTCGAAATCGGTCTTCGACCACTGTGCGGGACAGTCCGGGTGCGAGTGGTAGAAGCCGACGATGTCGAATCCCAGGCCGCGCGCCTGGCGCTGGATTTTGATCAGCTCCTCGGGCGCAATGTTGTAGCGGTCGTGAGCGCGGTCGGTGCGCGTATTGCCGGCGCGGACGATCTGGCGGACGTGATTGCCGTCGGGCGTGGCGTTGCCGAGCAGCGCACCGCAGCACTCGTGCGGGTAGGTCTCCTCGCCATGCGCGCGCAGGGCCTGGTAATCGGAATGGCTTAGTTTCAACATCCGGGTCAGCCTTCCTGCCAGAAGCGTTCGCTTAGATATTTGTCCGCCGAGTCGGACAGCATGGTTACGATAACGGCCTCGCGTCCGGCCTTGGCTTCCTGCTCGGCGACGCGGAGCGACGCGGCCACGGCGCCGGCGGCCGAGATGCCGACCAGCAAGCCGTCCTTGCGGCCGAGTTCGCGGGCCATGTCGTAGCCGGCCTCGGTCTCCATGAAGATGTTGGCGTCGGCGAGGGTAGCGTCATAGATGGGCGGAACAATCGCGGTCGCCATATGTTTGAGTCCCTCGAAGCCGTTGAAGGGCGAGTCCGGCTGCATGGAGATGCACTTGATCTTGGGATTCAACTCGCGCAAGCGGCGCGTGGTGCCCATGAAGGTGCCGCTGGTGCCCAGGCCGGCGACGAAGTGCGTCACCTGGCCTTCGGTCTGCTTCCAGATTTCGTTGGCGGTAGTGCGGTAGTGGGCCTTCCAGTTCTGTTCATTGCCGTACTGGTTGGCATAGAAGAAGCGATCGGGCTCTGCGGCAATCATGGCGCGCGCCTGGCGAATGGCGCCGTCGGAGCCGTCGGCCGGGTCGGTCCAGATGACGTTGGCTCCATAGGCGTGGAGGATGCGCTTGCGCTCCTCGGAGACATTCGACGGCACGCACAGCGTAACCGGAAAGCCGAGCGCGGCGCCCAGCATGGCATAGGCGATGCCGGTATTGCCGCTGGTGGCGTCGAGCAGCGCGCGGCCGCCTTCGCGCTGGTGAAACTTGAGCAGGCCGCGCTTCTCCGCATCGACCACAATCGCGGCCGCGGCGCGGTCCTTGATGGATCCACCGGGATTGGCCCACTCGGCTTTGCCCAGAATCTGCACGCCGGGAAGATGCGCCGTCAGCCGCTTGAGACTGAGCAGCGGGGTGTTGCCGATGCGTTCGAGCAGGGTCACACCAAGCGACTGGGTCCCAAGTGACTGGGTCGTGGCAATCATCAAAGAATTCCCTTCATCCCGTTTACTGCGCGTTCATCCGTGCGCGCGGACGTTAGCCCCATCTCGATTCGCCCGGGCGACCACCTTCCCGGCAATTGCGTTTGAAGGCCGCCACCGGATGTGCGACAGTTAACACAAGTCTAACCTGATCGAAACCTATGGCAAAGAAGACCCCGCCACGAAACTTTACCGACGCGCTGGCAACGCTCGCCGGCAGCCAATTTGATGTATCCGCGGCCAAAGACGGTTCAGGCAACGGCGCTAAAGCCTTTCAGGTCCGCAAATACGGCGTTGCGGCCGAGATTACCGCCGCTCCCGACGGGACCACGCTGGTGCTGGCGCGGCCCGGATGGCTGCTGGGTGGGCAGATCGCCCGGCTGGTCGATAAGGGCTACCAGAAGTTCCTGAAGACGCCAAAGCTGGAAATTCCGGCAACCGCGGACATCCTGCGTGCCATCCACGACTTCAGCGAAGAGTTGAACGAAGCGGCCGGGGCGACCAGTTTGTACAACGAATCGCTGGGGACCACCAGCGACCGCTACGTGTATGACCGGGTCAAGGGGCGGGAGTAGCAAGTCCGAGCGTTCTTTCTCTTCCGGCCGCGCGTACTATCGTGAAAAGGAGGGTGTATGCCACAGAGCCAGATTCACTTTACGCTCACTGACGAAGCTGCAATCGAGTTCATTCGCGGCAAGGTGCGCAGTGGCGAGTACGCCTCCGAGAGCGATGTTATCCACGAAGGGTTGAAGGCGCTCAAGGAAGAGTCCGAGGAGCGGGAACGCTGGGAGCGCGAGGTTTTGCTTCCGGCCCACGACCGGCTGATGGCGAACCCCTCGTCAGCAATTCCAATCGAGCAGGTAGAACGAAACCTCGAAGCGCGGCGGCGTCAGCGATTGAAAGCAAGCTGATGCCCTATGTGGTTGCCTTCTCCGCAGAGGCTGAATCGCAACTGCAAGAGCTTGAAGCGTATCTCGCAGAGCGCTTCTACCCAGCAAATGCCGAGCGATATATCGAGCGGCTTACCGATGCCTGCCGCGCATTGGCACTCGCGCCGTTTCAGGGAACCACACGCGACGATCTTGCTCCCGGCATCCGCACGACCGGATTCGAGCGCCGGGTCACAATCTATTTCAAGGTTGTAGAAGAACGGGTACTGATCCTCGGTATCTTCTATGGCGGGCGGAAGTTTAAGGCTGATCTCTGAGGCGGCTGGAGCGACGAGTTTGTCGGGTGAGTCGCTGGGCACCACCAGCGACCGCTATGTGTACGACCGGGTCAAGGGGCGGGAGTCGATTTCGCTAGCAGTAACGCTGCCTTAGTGATTCTTCCGTGCCGCAATTCTGGCGTTCTCGAGGATTTGAGCTGCGCAGTCCTCTAGCCTGTCATCCCAACAGGATCCAGCACTCTTGCTAATTACCTGACTGCCCATCGTTGAAAACTCCACGGTATACGAGACTCGGGTTCGCCTGCCCCTCTTCTTCCAGTCAACATTGGTGGGAATAGTAACGACCAATATCCCCGGTACTTTTGCACTGCTCAACGTGAAATCTGAGGATCGTTTGAATGCGGCCTCGACTTGATCGGCGAGCTTTTCTGACAACCCGTCGTCACCTACATGCCAGAATTCGACGGGCGTTGGATTAGGCGAGGCCGCGCCAGCCGCCAGTGCGGTCGAGGTCATTATGGCGACTATTGCAAATCGAATCATTTTCATACGTTTCCTCACTTCCCCCGCTCTCTTTGGAGTTCGCGGTAGGCTTCGCTTTTGCCGATGTTGCGGGCGCGGGCGACTTGCTTGAGGGCGTCCTTTTCGGAGAGGCCCTGGGATTTCATCAGCTCGCGGACTTCGGCGGCAATGCTCTTCGGCTTGTGCTCGTCGGAGGCTTCGGCGGCTGCCGGCGCGAAGAGCAGGACGAACTCGCCACGAACGGTGGCACGGTCTGCGAGCGTTTTGCGCACGTCGGAGACAGCCCCGCGCAGGAACTCCTCATGCAGTTTGGTGAGTTCGCGGGCGACCACCACGTGCTGCGTCGCCCCGAAGTTGGCTTCCACGTCGGCAAGCGAGTCCAGAATGCGGTGCGGGGCTTCGTAGAAGATCTGGACCCCGGCGGCGTCACTCCCATGTCCCAAAGTCG
>Ga0302320_10017768_pt1 | contig 14409 bp, 13 predicted proteins | sample Bog_T0_3_FD_202130 | JGI IMG/M metagenome (GOLD analysis project Ga0302320, IMG submission 202130) | Peat permafrost microbial communities from Stordalen Mire near Abisko, Sweden - Bog_T0_3 | ecosystem: Environmental > Terrestrial > Soil > Wetlands > Peat | place: Sweden: Abisko, Stordalen Mire...
AGAACCGTGAGCAGGAGCGTGCCGATCAGCGCCAGAAGCGCGGCGGTCTTGAGGGTCATGGTCGCAGTATGGACGGTCTCGGCGGTGGAGGCAACCAACGGCCCGATCCCAGATGCGTCGCTCAGATGCCCGGTTGACCCACGAGTGCGGCGGTTCAACGGGAACGCTGGAGCGGCCCCCCGCCCCTTCCGCCACAATGATCGTCGGGCAGCATCGAACCGCCAGGGAGGTAGGATCGCGTTTTGACCGACCAGATGCGGAGGAACACGACCGATTTAATCCATCAGACGATAACCGAAAAAGTCGCTGGCTGGCAGGGCACAAACGGTGGGCTTCGGTGAGAAAATGCAGGCATGTAAGACCTCGCGACCGAACTCCAGAAAATGTACGACTCTGAGATCCACGTGGATATCGGCTGGCTCTGGGAGGGCGGGATCGATGTGAGCGTCGGGAGCGATGAGTTCACCGGCAATGTGAAGACTGTTGCGGAAGTCCTGCCGTGGCTCCAGAACGCGATTGCCGAACATTACCCGGAAAGCAGGTACAACGTTGAGCGCCTCGGCGGGGTATTCGTATCGAAGTGGTTCCGTCCGGAAGAGTGGAAACATGCCCAGTGATCTCGCCTGCCCGGTATGCGGCTTCTCCACGGAGTTTCTTTTCGAGGACGATGAAGAAACTTTACCGCGAATCTGTATGAACTGTAAGACGCTTATATGGGAGAACGATGACGGCTCGGTCGAGTACCTCAAGGGTGAACTGGTCGTCCAGTAAGTATCCGAACGGCGACTCGAAACCGTTATAACTGACAAGGGCCGGCAAGCCAGGATTTGGACCAGAAGACGGTGCAAGAATTGACCGACTAAGTCCCTCGGACCCGGGATCCATCCGTCGCTGGTCCACGCCAAAGAGGTTGCACCTGAGCTTTCCCTGACATTTACCCTGAGTCATCCAGATGCCCAGTAAGACTCCCGAGGCCCGCGTTTCCGCCTGCCCGAAAGGCGCACGATGTCCGTGTGGCGGGCAGCGAGCGGTGTGGACGGTAGAGACAACGACACGGGTCCGTGCGCTGCAAAAACGCAGCGGCGAAGTGCGCCAACTTAAGAGCACTCTCTTCTTACGGGGCGTTCAGATCAAGGACACGACAGTTCCAGTGGAGGTCGGGGAAACGCGGGTTCAAAAGTTGCTGGCTCGAAAGTTGCCGAACGGCGTAGCGAACACCATACGGTCGAAGATGTCCGCTACGAGCTCGACCTGACGGGGGGCGCGTATTATCAACTGAAGTGCCAACCGGTCTCGGCAAGGGATGCGACCGATGAACGAACGGCCGAAAGCCCCCGGCTGGCGGACGCGTCGTTGGAGAAAACTGCTGAATCAACACCAATGGGCCTCAGGCACAAGACTCGACTGGAATCTTATGCGGCAGATCGATTGCGACGGTTCGGGCAGCACTCGTCTGACCTGCCTCGTAATGAAAAGCGGGCGAATGTCAACCTGAAAGGTCGTCAGTTTGTCCATAGTGCCTCGCAGTCTGAGAGTTCCACAACTTATTCTTAAACTACCATCCACTGGGCGTCTATATTCAAGGGTAGTCAGATAAATGAAGCAGTCCCGAACAGCGACGCCTTCGACATTTCGCCCCGCTAACGTTTGCGAGAGTGGGAATACGCCTAACGGATGTAGCCTTTAAGTCGAATCGGGTCGGCAATCCGGAATGACAACAAAGTCTGCGACCGTACACTGATGCGCTGTCCGGTCGTCAGCGATTGCCCCGCCGGATCACCGGCGCCGACGACGCTTGGAGCGTCACTGTCAGCTACAAGACCGCCGGTGTCCGGGGTCCCCGTCTTCGTCTCTACCGGATAGGTCGCGCCATTGACTGTAATCGAGTGCACGCCCAGAGTCAGTTCAGTCATCACGCCTCCGGGCCCGAGGTACGGGAGAGAACGCACGACCAATTCGACAGGTGATGCTTTCGGGATAAGAATGCTTCCGTTCTGGTCGAGAACGTCTTCGGCGACGAATGCCTCATAAACAGTGCCTTGCGCCGCTCGGCGTGTACTTACGGTCTCGTTTGTGCGGATCAGCAGCGAAGTACCGGAAGGTACAACTCCAGGCTCCGCGGTCATTATGCGCGCAGGCCTGGCTGAAAGAAAACTGGCGCGGTTGGCCTCGTCAGCAGCGATGCATGAGCTGAGCGCTATGGTTGTAAGTACTGTCAATCCAGCGATAAAGAGTTTCATCTGTTCCGTCCTCGCAGCAACGATATGCAATTTGACGGCCCCGATTAAGGAGATTCGGGTTAAGAGTCGGCCAGGTTCAGGAATCCGGGAGATTGCCATCCCTCAGCGGTCCCGCAAGCCTAAGCATTCGAAGATCTTGCCGATCTTCGGGCGAGTAGCGATCTAACGCCTGCGCGGGGTGCAGCGTCGAGGCACTGGTGTCAGGCCCTGTTCAAAGTGTCCAATTCCAATACGCGAAGTCGTCCGCTCGACATTATAAGGCACGGCGGTCGGAAGATCAGCTTCGTTGCCCGTTGCACCGGTTGAAAGTCCCTCTACGTTACCCATGAGGACTCCACTCGGCTGAAAGGACAGCGCACCTGAAACGGAAAAAGCTTTCCTTCCAGGTAGTAATACCAGCTCATCGCTTTTCTTCCGACCCGTGGGCGTCCACGATAGCCTCCTCATGGACTCCGTCTTCGCGGATCGGGTCTTTCGTCGGTTTCTTAACGGATGCTTTGGTCGCAGTACGAGGCGTACGTGAATCAGAAGGGCTCCGAGAGATCCGTGGACGGATGTTTTCTTGGGGGGGAAATTCGCTAAAGAAATGAGAAAATCTTCGAGGGCAGGGGCATCCCAGCGGGCAATACCGGGCAATGCGCCACGGCATTAACGGCAAACTTGGCGGTCTTGGCAACGTAGAATCAGTAAGCTACAGACTCCGCATACCAGCTAGAAGTTCGACCCCCTCTTCCGCCACCAACAAGAGCCGGACAGCAATGGTGAACCGCCCGGTTTACCAGCCTCCGGTTTTACAGCCCTTCGCTCATCACGATGCGGACGGCCTGTTCGCCACTGAAGGAAACACGGCATAGCACCACTTAAACGTTGACCGTATTCAGCCACCTGACGGTGAGCCGCCACTCCCTGCCGCGGCAACCCCTGCATTTGCCGATTGTGTGGTGGGTGCTGCGCGTGCATTCTCCTGTCTGGCGGCCGCCATCATGAAGATCCTGTTTCTGTCGCCGCTCGCTGTCGCCGCAATCTTTTTCGCGAAACCTTATTCATGACTGCCGAAAGCCAGAGACTTCGCATCCCGCTGGCGAAGAGAACGCGGGAAATCTTCTGTTTATTTGTCGACGTCGGCGGCGTCCTGCTTACAAACGGCTGGGACCACCACGCGCGCAGGCGCGCCGTGAAGCATTTCAAACTCGAATGGGCCGAGATGGAAGAGCGGCATCGGCTTACCTTCGAGATCCATGAAGAAGGCAAGCTGACCTTTGAGGATTACCTTAACCTTGTCGTCTTCTATAAAAAGCGACTGTTCACACGGGCGCAGTTTCGCCGCTTCATGTGCGCCCAGTCAAAGCCTTTTCCGGACATGATCGACTTGCTGCGCCAGCTCAAGGCGCAACAAGGGCTGAAGATCATAGTGGTCAGCAATGAATCGCGCGAACTGAACGCGCACCGGATTCGAACGTTCCGTCTGGACACTTTTGTGGATGCGTTCATCTCCTCCTGCTTCGTTGGGCTTCGCAAACCCGACGCCAACATGTTCCGGCTGGCGCTCGATATCTCTCAGGCGCCCGCCGCGACGATCGTCTACATCGAAAACACTCCCATGTTTACGCAAATCGCGGAGGGCATGGGAATTCGAAGCATCCTGCACACAGACTACAAATCCACCAGCGCCCAACTCGCCGCGCTCGGATTAGAAATCGAGCCGGCAAAATGAACACGCAGACATTGATAGAGACCGCAAGACTGCTGGTGGCTCACGATAAGGGTTTGCTGGCCATGGATGAAAGCACAACCACGTGCAACGAACGATTCGCGGTGCTGGGAATCCCTCAGACAGTGGAATCGCGACGCAGCTATCGTGAGCTTTTGGTAACAACGCCGGACCTGGGCGACTATATCAGTGGAGCGATTCTCTACGACGAAACCATCCGCCAGCAGACGGCAGACGGGATTTCATTCGTGAGGGTTCTTACCGACGCGGGAATCGTTCCCGGCATTAAGGTGGACACGGGCGCGAAGGATCTCGCGGGAGGCCCCGGGGAGAAGATCACCGAGGGGCTGGACGGATTACGGGCGCGCTTCAGCGAATACTCGCGGATGGGCGCGCGTTTTGCGAAGTGGCGAGCCGTGTTCAGCATCGGACCGGATTTGCCGAGCCGAAGTTGCATTGAAGCTAACGCACAGGCGCTGGCGCGCTATGCGGCGCTGGCGCAGGAAGCCGGGATTGTGCCCGTAGTCGAGCCGGAAGTGCTGATGGAGGGCGACCATGATATCGCCACCTGCCGCAGAGTGACGGAGCAGGTGCTTCATACGGTTTTCGGGCAGATCTATACGCAACATGTGATTCCCGAGGGCATGCTTCTGAAGCCCAACATGATTCTCCCGGGTCTGGTCAGTCCCGTTCAGGACGCCCCTGATTTGGTGGCTGCGGCCACGGTCACGAGTCTTTTTCGCGCGGTACCGGCCGCTGTTCCAGGGGTAGTGTTTTTGTCGGGCGGCCAGTCCCCGGAACTGGCCTCGGCTCGGTTAAATGCGATGAACAAAACTTACGGATCGCGCCCGCCGTGGGCTCTCTCCTTTTCATTCGGCCGCGCGCTGCAGCAGGACGCTCTTAAAGCCTGGAAGGGCGATGAGACCAATGTGCGGGCGGCTCAGGACGCTCTGATCCACCGCGCGCGCTGCAACCACGCAGCCCGGCGCGGCGAATACACAGCGGCAGTTGAAAACGCGCCTGAATGTGTGACTATAGGCTCATGAATGCCCGTCTCGCCTCATTCGGGCTCGGGGCTCGTCGAATACAAGCCACGGAGGTTGTCTGATGGCCGCTTCCCATTCGGACGCATTGGTGGTGTTCGGCGCCACCGGGGATCTTGCCCACAAGATGATCTTTCCCGCTCTCTACGCAATGGTGAAGCGGGGGACTCTCGCGGTTCCGGTAATCGGCGTGGCGCTGCCGGCGTGGAGTCCGGACCGGCTTCACAAACGCGTGACGGACAGCATCGAACGAAACGGCGGGATCGACGACAAACAGGCACTCAAGCGCCTGCTTGCCCAACTCAGGTATGTGGGCGGAGATTATGCTTCTCCCGACACGTTCGCCGCTTTGAAGAAAGAGCTGAACGGCGCGCGGCGCCCGGCCCATTACCTCGCAATCCCGCCCTCGCTTTTCGCGACCGTGATTGAAGGACTAGGGCCCGCGAACCTGGCCAAACATGCGCGGGTCATTGTCGAAAAGCCTTTTGGCCGCGATCTCGCGTCGGCGCGCGAACTGAATAAAGTCGCGCACGATGTGTTCCCGGAAGACTCGATCTTTCGCATCGACCACTACCTCGGCAAAGAGGCGATCATGAACGTCCTCTACTTCCGGTTCGCCAATTCATTCCTGGAGCCGATCTGGAATCGCAACTATGTGTCGAGCGTTCAGATCACCCTGGCGGAAGAGTTCGGTGTGAAGGGACGCGGGGCGTTTTACGAAACCGCGGGATGTCTGCGCGACGTGATCCAGAACCACCTCTTTCAACTGGTTGCTCTGCTTGCGATGGAGCCGCCGGCGGGCCGGGACTTCGGAGCGGTTCACAACGAGAAAGCTAAGGTTTTTGAGGCCATGCGGCCTCTGAAGCGCGCGGATGTGGTGCGCGGCCAATATGCGGGTTACAAAAATGAACCGGGCGTTGCGAAGAAGTCCGATGTGGAAACCTTCTGCGCGCTGCGGCTTTCGATCGATTCCTGGCGATGGGAAGGCGTGCCCTGGTACCTGCGCTCCGGCAAGTGTCTGGCCGAAACCGCGACTGAAGTACTGGTGCAGTTCAAGCCGCCTCCGCAGAAGCTATTCGCCGATTCAGAGCCGCCAAACGGACGGTCCAACTACCTGCGCTTCAGGCTTTCCCCGAACGCGGCCATCGCCCTTGCTTCAAGGGTAAAGCTGGCGGGAAAAGAGTTCACTGGCGAACAGCGTGAACTCTTTTTGTCCGAAGAACAGTCCGACGAGCAATCGCCCTATGAGCGGCTGCTGGGCGATGCGATGGCGGGCGATGGCGCGCTCTTTACGCGGGAAGACGCGGTCGAAGCCGCGTGGGCCGTCGTAGATCCGATTCTAAAAGCCCACTCAAAGGCTCGTCTCTATAAACCCGGCGGCTGGGGACCCAAAGAAGCCGCCGCGCTTCTGGCTCCAGGGGACAGATGGGAAAACCCTCTGATCTGACGGCCGCGCGTGCATTATTTTTTCGAGTCTGTTTTGAACAGCATGATGGTGGCGCCGTTCCGGCTTTCGCGCCCGGAGTCCGGGGCGGGGGGCTTCACCAAAGGCACAATTCCTATGTCGCTGTGTCTTATTTAAAGTGGGCTTCCAGGTAGAGGCGCACCAAGTCGGCGCATCTTCGCGAAACCACAAACTGCCTGTCCGGCGAACCGAACGTAGAGTACCCCTCCACGATGATCACGTCGCCCGGAAGCGACTCGCTGAGCGCCAATGCCCGCGCCCACCCTGCCAGCCACCAGAAGGCCCGCCGGCAAAGGGCCGAGCTCCGCGAAGAAGGCAATCGACTGCACAAAAGAAATGATCGAACCCGCGCCGAAGCGCACCAGCGTGCTTCGGTATGCAGGGTAAGCAGCAACCCACGGCGAAGCCACATGAAACCACGAGGAGCACCGACTTCTTCGATTTACAGCAGAATCAGCGTGAATTCGATCGGGGACAGAAAAGCACGCCGCACGGCGCGTGCCGCGAAAAGCCCCAGGTTGCCGATAACTTCCGGAAAAGCCCGCGTTGCGTCTCATCCTGGGGCAACTCATTGCTGCCAGCCGCCGCCGAGAGCGCGGTAGAGTTGCACCACGGACTGGAACTCATTGCCGCGCGACTGGGCCAGAGTCAGTTGCTCGGCGAACAGTGACTGCTGGGCCTGCAGGACTTCCAGGTAGGTAGTGACTCCGCCGTTGTAACGCATATTGGCGAGACGCACGGATTCATCCAGATCGTGGACGTATTCGTCGTCTCTCAGGCGGACTTCTTTGTACTTTTGAACGTCCACTAATGAATCCGATACATCGCCGAAGGCTTTCTGCACAGTCTGGATGTAAGTGAGGAGAGCCTGGCGCTGCTGCGATTCCGCAATGTGGAGATTAGCCCTGAGCTTGCCGCCTTCGAAGATGGGCTGAGTCAGCGATGCGGCGTAAGTCCAGATACTGACCTGGCTGTCGAGCAGGCTGGTGAGAGCAAGGCTGCGACCGGCGGACGCGGTGAGTGAAATCTGAGGAAAGAACTGCGCCCGGGCGACACCTATATCGGCGTTGTACTCGATCAACAGCTTCTCCGCCCTGCGAATGTCCGGGCGGCGGTCTATCAGACCGGAGGCGATCCCCACCGGAACCACGGGCGGTGTCTGTTGCGAGGTGAGCACGGCGCCTCGCGGCACAACCCCGGGATAGTTGCCCATCAGAATGCCGATGGCATCTTCCATCCGGGCGATCTGACGCTGCAGTTCCGGTATCTGAGCGTTGGCGGCGTCAAGGACCTGACGGGCCTGGAGCCAATCGGCATTAGTGGCCACGCCATAGTCCGCTCGCGACTTAGTCAGTGTTACAGAGTTAGTCTGCGATACCACGGTCTGGCGGGCTATTTCGAGCTGAAGGTCCAGAGCAAGCAACTGGTAGTAATCGCTGCCGATTTCGCTGACCAGGGTTACCATCACCGTTCGGCGCGCCTCTTCGGTAGCGAGCAAAGCGGCTTTGGAAGCTTCGGTAGCGCGCCTCAGGCCTCCAAAGAGGTCGAGGGCATAGCTGAGATCGGCGGTAAGGCTTTCGAGATTGGTGTTGACGTTAGGGATTGCGGTACCGGTCTTTCCGCCTGTATAGCTCGGATTGAGCGTTACCTGAGGAAGTTGTGAGGAGCGGGACAAGGCGACCTGAGCGCGCGCCGCGATAATCTGCTCGGCGGCGATCCGCACGTCGTAGTTTCGTTCGAGGCCGGTGCGGATCAGTTTCTGCAGGACAGGGTCTTTGAAGACATCCCACCAGGGCAGGTCGGCGAGCGAGGCGGCCGACTCCGGCTCCGCTCCGGCGTTCCGGAAGGCCTGCGGCGGAGTGATTTGCGGCTTTCGGTAGTTGGGCCCCACCGTACAACCCGCCAGTAGCAGGAACAGGACGGCGGTGGGAGCGCGGCGGCTCATGCATCGGCTCATGCGGGGCCGGCCTCCGGAGTGGCCGCGGGAACAGGGACAGGAGCCTTCGCGGACGATCCCATGAGCTTTTCGCTCAGACGCTCCACGAGGATATAAAGAACGGGGATCAGGAAGATCGCGATCGATGTCGCGGCGAGCATCCCGAAACAGACCGTCGTGCCGATGGAGTGCCGGCTGCCGGCTCCGGCGCCGCTTGCGATGACCATCGGAAACACGCCCAGGATAAAGGCGAAGGATGTCATCAGGATCGGGCGGAAACGAAGTTTCGCTCCCAGAATCGCGGCTTCCACCAGATCCTTGCCTTCTTTGTCGCGTTGTTCTTTGGCGTATTCGACGATGAGAATTGCGTTCTTGGCCGCGAGGCCGATCAGCATGATCAGGCCGATTTGAACATAGACATCGTCGTTGTAGTGGAAGAAATGAACGGCGAGGAAGGCCCCGAAGATTCCGATCGGGATGCCGAGCAGAATTGAAAACGGAATCGTCCAGCTTTCATAGAGAGCCGCCAGACAAAGGAACATCAGGAGAATTGCCAGACCCAGCACGAGACTTTGCTGCGATCCGGATTCTTTCTCCTGAAACGCAGTTCCGGTCCACTGGAAAGCAGCGCCGGGCGGCAGGGACTTAGCGGCCTGCTCAATAGCGGCGATCAACTGCCCGGAACTGCCGGCGCCACGGGGCTGCGCCTGGATCTCGGCGGAAGGGTACATGTTGTAGCGCATCAAACTGTCGGGTCCCGTGGCGTCATGGGAGGTGACGATCGTGCTGAGCGGAATCATCTGGTTCTGGCTGCCCCGGATATAGATCCGGTCGAGATCTTCCGGTTTGGCGCGATATTCGGATTCGGCCTGTACATAGACGCGCCAGACGCGCCCGTAGAGATTGAACTGGTTTACGTAATAGCTGCCCAGATAAATCTGCATGGTTTGAAAAACATCGTTGAGCGATAAGCCGAGTGAACTGACCTTCTCGCGATCGGGGTTGAGCCGGTATTGCGGAACGTGAGGACGGTAGGAGCTGAAGATCATTCCTACGTCCGGTTTTCCTTTTGTGGCGGCGAGCAACTGGTTTGCGGAGCTTTCGAGAAACGAAAGGTCGCCGCCCAGCTTATCCTGCACTTCGAGCGTTACCCCGCCACTGACGCCGAGACCGGAGATCGGCGGCGGATCCACGGCAAAGATGGTTGCCTCGGGAATGGAACTGAGACGCATATTGATCTGGCCGATAATGGCGTTAGCGGATTCCGATGCGGCAGTGCGCTGCTCCCAGGGCTTGAGGACGACGAAAAAGGTGCCGACGTTTGAAGTGTTCGCGCCGGCGAGGATTCCGAAGCCTGCAAAGCCAACAACCTTTTCGACACCGGGAATTCGAAGAATGATCTTCTGTGCTTCGTCCATAGTCGACTCGGTGCGCGGAAGCGCGGCGGCATCGGCGAGTTGCACGTTGACGATCGCATAGCCCAGATCTTCGGACGGCAGAAAAGCCGAAGGAATTTTCTCGAACAGGAACCCGGTTCCGGAATAGATCGCCAGCAGAACCACAACCGCCAGTGGCGCGAAGCGGACGATCCATCGGTTTGCGCTCACATAACCGTTCGTCACACGGTCGAACAGCCGGTTGAATCCCGCCATGGCGCGTCCGAACAGGCTGGTGCTCTTTTTAGCCGGCTTCAGCATCAGGCTGCAGAGGGCGGGCGTGAGGCTGAGAGCTACAAAAGCGGAGAGCGAGACGGAGATGGCGAGAGTCAGGGCAAACTGCTTGTATAACTGCCCTGTGATGCCGCCCAAAAAGGCCACAGGGACAAAGACGGATACCAGGACGAGCGCGATTCCTATCACCGGGGCCGACACATCGTCCATGGCTTTCTTTGTGGCTTCTTTGGGATCAAGGCCTTCCTCAATGCGGCGCTCGACGGCTTCCACTACGACGATGGCGTCGTCGATCACCAGGCCTATCGCGAGGATCATGGCGAAGAGCGTGAGCAGATTGATGGAGAAATGCAGCACCACGAAAAAGGCAAAGGTGCCGATCAGCGATACGGGGACCGCCAGAACGGGGATCAGAGTGGCGCGCCAGTTGCCGAGAAAGATGAAAACCACGATGACAACAAGCCCCATGGCTTCGCAGAGCGTAAGCAGGACTTCCCGGATGGAAGCCGAGACGAAGGTGGTGGTGTCGAGAGTGACTTCGTACTTCAGCCCCGAGGGGAAGACTTTGGACATGTCAGCGAGTTTTTGCCGCACCAGCTTCGCGACGTCGAGGGCATTGGAACCCGGCAGCTGATAAATCAGCAAGTCGCTCGAAGGCCGGCCGTTTAACGTAGCGCCGGTGGAGTAATCCTGCGAGCCTAATTCCGTCCGGGCCACGTCTTTGAGATGCAGAACCGCACCGGCAGCCTGAGAACGCACGATGATGTTGTCGAACTCGCCAACCGTCGTCAGGCGTCCCTGAGCGGTGGCCGTGTACTGGAACTTCCGGTCCTTTGGAGAAGGGGGCTGGCCGAAGCCGCCCACCGGAGCCTGAACATTTTGGTTCCCGATCGCAGTGATGATGTCGTTCGCCGTTACGCCCAGTTGCGCAAGGCGGTCCGGCTTCACCCAGAACCTCATCGCGAACGCGCTGGCGCCGGTTACCGATACAATACCGACGCCCGGCAAGCGGGAGATTTCATCCACCATGCTGGTGGTGGCATAGTTACTCAGAAACAATGCGTCATAGCTGTCGTCGGGCGATGTAAGCGACGCAATGATCACAATGCTGGTGGACTGCTTCTGCACGGTGACGCCGGCCTGAGTGACAGCGGCCGGAAGACTGGCGCTGGCCTGGGTCACTCGATTCTGCACGTCCACCGCCGCGATATCGAGATCTGTGCCGACGGCAAAGGTGCAGGTCAAAACATAGGTGCCATCGTTGCCGCTCTTCGACTGCATGTAGATCATGTTCGGAGAGCCGTTCACCTGCTGTTCGACGGGCGCGGCCACGCTTTGCATGACCGTGGCGGCGTCGGCTCCGATGTAGGTGGCGCTGACCTGAACGGTAGGGGGCGCGATCTCGGGATATTGGGCGATGGGCAGGGTGAACATTCCGGCGCCACCCGCGATCACGATGACGAGCGAGAGGACAATCGCCATCACGGGATGGTCGATAAAAAACTTTCCGATCACTTTTTTGCGCTTCCTAAATTGTTGCCGGCGACGGGTTTCACGGTCATTCCGCCGTGGACCTTATCTACGCCTTCCACGACCACTCGCTCCCCGCCGGTCAACCCTGAGTGAACGATGAATTCATCCTGATAGTCGCCATCGAGTGTGACGGTTTTCTGCATGGCCTTGTTGGCCGCGTCCAGCGCGAATACGACCTTGATGTTGAGTACCTCGGTCACAGCGCCTTTCGGGACCAGAACCGCGCCCGGCCGCTCTTCAATGATGAAGCGGACGCGCGCAAACTCGCCAGGGCGCAACAGACCTCCTGGGTTGGGAAACACTCCGCGCGCCGACAGCGTTCCGGTTTGCGAATCGACGGTTCGCGCCGCGTAGTCGAGCACGCCTTTGTTGGGCATCGGCTTGCCGTCGGCCAAAACCAGATTCAGAGGGATCGGGGGAGGCGCCTCCTGCGCGCCGAGCTTCCGTCGCACCGTGAGGTACAGTGCTTCGGGAACCGTAAAGTAGACGTAGATGGGATCGTAGCTGGAGATGGTAGCCAGCGCGGTGGTTTGCTCAGCGGTTACGAGATTTCCCTTCGTGACGCCGAGTTTGCCGATCATGCCGCCGATGGGCGAGGAAATAATCGTGTAACTGAAGTTCAGTTTTGCGGTATCGATCGCCGCCTGGTCGCCCTCCATGGCGGCTTTCTGCTGTGCCACGCCGGAAACTGCGGTATCGAGGTCGGTTTGCGTGGCGGCGTGCTGCGCGGCCAGGGGCTCGAGGCGTGCCACGTCCCGCTGATATTTCACGAGTTGCGCCTGGTCCTGCGCCAGTTTCGCTTCTGCGGACTCGATCGCGATTCGATAAGAAGTCTGCTCGATCTGAAACAGCGCTTCGCCCGGGTGAACCTCAAGGCCTTCGGTGAAGTAGATCTTTTCCAGAAAACCAGTGACTCTGGGGATAATGTTGACGGTTTCAATCGCCGAACTTTGTCCGATGAAATCGCCTGTCACAGGCACTGTCATCACCTTGACGATGGCTGTTTCAACGGCAGGCGCAGGCGGTTGCGGTGCGCCTTTGGCAGGCTCGCTCTTCCCGCCGGTCGCGCAACCGGTCAGGCCGATCACACAAGGGACTAAACAACCGATGAACACCAATGTTCGATTTCTCATATCCAGCTTTCAAAAGCGATCGATGAGGGCGAACCGTGGCCCAAATTGGCATATTACAAGCACGTTTCTGGCCGCCGTTGTTGCGCGGGAATCTATCGGAGCCAGCGCCACTATTGACCGCGAAACACTTTTTTCTTAACGTCCGGCCAAAACTCAATCCACGCATTGCCGCCCCAGTGGCCGGCGAATCCGAATGCGGTTCGCTCCGCGAAGTGGCTCGGGCCGGTCTCGCTGTCGGGCCGCCAGATATTGGAGATGCCTGCGGCTGCGGGAACGGCAATAAAACGTTCGTACGCCGGACGCATCTCGCCGTTGGCATTGCGGGCGAGAAAGGTCCATTTGGCAGTGCGCAGGACACGGGCCGTGAAGGGAGTGCCCGGCGCCGCCGGCACATAGCGCGGATCTTCTCCCGTGGCGGCGCCTAAGCCGGCTTCGATTCCGTGGCTCAGTAACCCCGTCGCCATTGCATTGAAATATCGTTTTTCAAATCCCGTCCAGTGCGTTCCCAACTCTCGAGGAGAATTGAAGCCCGTAGCGATCCCGGCGCCTACCGCGTCGCCAAGCACGCTGGTGGGCATTACGGTACTCTCTATGACCCAACGCAGGCGTTCCGCAGGTGTGATGGGCAGGGTCAACGTATTGGAAACCGTTTGGGCGAACAAAAAGGTAGGGAGGAACAGAGCGAGAGCGAGTTTCATGCAGCTTCATTAGTCATGTTGAGGGCCATTTCAAATGCCTTTTCAAATGGAGAAACGAGCAGTCGTGGCCGAGGAGTCCTCTGACCATATAAGGTCAATCCAACAGCAGGGTTCGCCGAGCGCGACTGTCGATCAATAACTATTCGCATGAATGGCCGAAATCATTGCGCCCGCATTGCAGTTGGTGGGTTGGCTATCGACGTGCATCACGGCACGGCCTGAGTATGTGCCTCGCCGTGCCCGGAAGAGTGCTAACCGTAGCGGGCTCAGATCCCGCATTCCGCACCGGATGTGTCGATTTCTGCGGCCTGCACAAGACCGTTAGCCTGGCTTTTACTCCCGAAGTGAGTGCGGGCGAGTTCGTTCTGGTGCATGTCGGCTTTGCGATCACACGCATCGATGAAGACGAAGCGGCGCGAACATTTCAATATCTGGTTCAGATCGGCGCGCTGGCCGAAGAAGGCATTGTTATACCGGCGGATCGGAATGGCTCTTCATGAGGTATAGCGAAGAGTATCGCGATCCTCAGATTGCGCACGCGCTGGCGGACCGGATCGCGCGCGACACCACGAAGCGATGGGTCCTCATGGAAGTTTGCGGGGGCCAGACGCATACGCTGATGCGCTATGGAATTGGCGATCTGCTGCCCGATTCGATTGAGCTTGTGCATGGTCCCGGATGTCCGGTATGCGTTACTCCGCTCGAACTCATCGATCAGGCGATCGATATCGGGGGGCGCACCGGCGTCATCTTCGCTTCTTACGGTGACATGCTGCGGGTTCCCGGGTCGCGCGCGGACCTTCTCAACGTGCGTGCATGCGGCGGCGATGTACGCGTGGTTTACTCGCCGCTTGATGCGCTGGGAATCGCAAGGGAGAATCCGGAACGGCAGGTGGTCTTTTTCGCGGTCGGATTCGAGACTACGGCGCCCGCCAACGCCATGGCGGTGTGGCAGGCACAGCGCGAAGGCATTGCGAATT
>Ga0302320_10017769_pt1 | contig 14408 bp, 6 predicted proteins | sample Bog_T0_3_FD_202130 | JGI IMG/M metagenome (GOLD analysis project Ga0302320, IMG submission 202130) | Peat permafrost microbial communities from Stordalen Mire near Abisko, Sweden - Bog_T0_3 | ecosystem: Environmental > Terrestrial > Soil > Wetlands > Peat | place: Sweden: Abisko, Stordalen Mire...
GCTGACCAGGTGAAGCAGGGCCTGGTGCCGGAGAGCGACGTGGACCGCGCCGTGGCCCGCGTGCTGGCCGCCAAGTTCCGTCTGGGCCTCTTCGAGAACCCCTACGTCGATCCCGATTACGTGGAGCGCATCACCAACAGTGAAGAACATCGCAAGCTCGCCGTCGAGGCAGCCGCCAAGGCCCTCGTCCTGCTCAAGAACGAGAAGGATCTGCTGCCGCTCGATCTCACCAAGCTCAAGACCATTGCCGTCATCGGGCCCAACGCGGCCGATGTTCACCTGGGCGGCTACAGCCGCGATCCGCTCCAGGGCGTCAGCATCCTCGACGGTATCAAGGCCCGCGTCGGCAACAGCGCAACCGTGCTCTACGCCGAGGGCTGCAAAATTACCACCGCGCCGCAGGGTTACATGGGCTCATGGTTCGATCCCGTTGATCTTGTCGATCCCAAGACGCAGACTGCGTCAATTCAAGCGGCCGTCGATGCGGCCAAGAAGTCCGACGTGGCGATCGTTGTTGTCGGCGAAAACGAAAGCACCAACCGCGAAGCAGGCGAGTACCACCGCGGCGATCGCGACTCGCTCGACCTGCTGGGCGCGCAGAACGACCTGGTCAAGGCTGTCGTCGAAACCGGCACGCCCGTTGTGGTCATCCTGATCAACGGCCGCCCGCTCTCGGTCAACTACATTGCCGAAAAAGTCCCGGCGATTCTGGAAGGCTGGTACCTCGGCGAGGAGGGCGGCGTCGGCGCTGCCCAGGTGCTCTTCGGCGACGTGAACCCCGGCGGCAAGCTGCCCATCACCTTCCCTCATTCGGTCGGCGACCTGCCCGACTTCTACAATCACAAGCCCTCCGCCAACGTGGACTACGCCTTTGCCACGCGCACTCCGCTGTTTGCCTTCGGCTATGGACTCAGCTACACCACGTTTGGCTTCAGCAACCTGCGCGTGGAGCCGGCGCAGATCCTGGCCGGCGGCACGGCAAAGGTGAAGGTGGATGTCACCAACACCGGCAAGCGCGAGGGCGACGAGGTCGCGCAGTTCTACGTTCACCCCAAGGTCTCGTCCGTCACGCAGCCTGTCATGCGGTTGCGCGGCTTCGAGCGCGTCACGCTCAAGCCGGGCGAGAAGAAGACCGTGGAATTCACGGTGACGCCGGAGACGCTCTCCATCCTCAACGTCGACATGAACCGGGTAGTCGAGCCGGGCGAGTACGAGTTGATGGTCGGCCCCGCCTCCAACAAGACCACCACCGCAAAGCTCACGGTGGTTGGAGCGCATGGCGAAACGGGCAAGCCCATTCCGCCTCCGCCGCCGGCCGGCTCTGAGTCCGGCGTCGTCAGCACCTTCGACAACGGCAAGGTCGAGGCGAACTACGGCGCGTGGCTGCCCGCCGGCGACCAGATGAACGGAGGCAAATCGATGGCCGCCTTCAAGATCGTCGAGCCCGGCGCGGACGGCAGCAAAGGCGCGCTCGACGTCAGCGGCGAGGTGGTCGGCGGATCGGGCGCGCCATTCCTATTTGCTGGCGCGCTTTACTCGCCGGGCCCGTCGATGATGGCACCGGCCAACCTGTCCACCAAGAAGGAGATCGGCTTCTGGGCCAAGGGCGACGGCAAAACCTATACGCTGCTGGTGCTCACGGCGAGCCGCTCCGGCAATTCGGGCGAGATGCCGGCGATGACCAGTTTCGTGGCAGGTCCCGAGTGGAAGAAGTACACCTTCCCTTTCTCCACCTTCCAGACCGACGGCAGCGACCTGACCGCGCTCGGGTTCATCAAAGTGATGGCTCCAGGCAAATTCGATTTCCAAATCGATCAGGTGGAGATCAAATAACGCGGAACTCAGCCGCATCGCTGCGCGAGAAAAAATGCGGCACCCTTCGGGGCGCCGCATTCTTTCGTTTGAGCTTTCGTATCAGCTTTCGTGTCAGTTTAGGTATCAGCCCCGCGCCGCCACGGCCCGATACCGCGCATACGCCTCTGCCCACGCGGCCCCGCTCTGCGGCTGATACACATTGCACGCCACGCTCTCCGCCAGAGCAGCGCGCGCCTCGGCCAGGTTCCGCAGGTGCCCGGTGGCCACCGCCTGCAGCAGGCCGCTGCCCAGCGCCGCCGCCTCCACTGGCCCCGCCACCACCTCCCGGCCGCACGCGTCGGCCGTCATCTGGCACAAAAAGTGGTTCAGGCACCCGCCGCCCACTACGCGCACCGTCCGCAGCTCCCGCCGCGTAATCCGCGCCAGGCTCTCCACCACCGCGCGATACGAAAAGCTCAGGCTCTCAAACACGCAGCGCGCAATCTCGCCGGGGGTCTCCGGAACCGGCTGCCCGCTCTCCGCGCAAAAGCGCTGCACCGCGACGCACATATCCGCCGGCGCTTGCAACTCGGGTGCCGCAGGGTCAATGAACGAGCGGAACGGCGCGGCCTGCTTCGCCGCCTCCTCCAACTCGGCCCATGCAATGCACCGCCCCGCAGCCTCCCACACGCGCACGCACTCCTGCAAGATCCACAGCCCGGGCCTGTTCTTCAACAGCAGCACGCCGCCCGTGGCCGACCCCTCGTTGGTAAATCCGCCCCCAAAAAACTCATCGCTCAGGTTCGGCTCGTCCGCGGTCACGCCCATCAGGCTCCACGTCCCGCTGCTCAGCAAAACGCTTGTCTCATCCAGCCCCGGAATGGCTGCAACGGCGCTCGCTGTGTCGTGCGAGGCGACCGCAACGCACGGCAATGCTCCGGAGAATCCACACTCCGCCTGAACCGCAGCCCGCAGCGGGCCAAGCCTTGTGCCCGGCTGGATCACCTGCGGGAAGATGTGCGCGGGAATCCTCAACTTCCGCAGCGTCTCCGCCGACCAGGCTCGCGCACGGAGATCGTAGAGCTGCGAGGTCGTAGCCTCCGTATATTCGGCGCGCTTTTCCCCGCTGAGCAGAAACTGGAAATAGTCCGGAATCATCAGCAGGGTGCGCGCGGCCTCCAGTTGCGCATCGCCCGAGCGCACCATGCTCGCCAGTTGAAAACTGGTGTTGATCGCCATGGTCTGCACGCCGGTTGCGTTGAACAGTTCCCGCCCGGTGACTACCGCACTCATCGCCTCGGGCAGTCCATTGGTCCGCGCATCGCGATAGTGATAGGGATTTCCAAGCAGCCGGTCGGCGCCATCCAGCAGGCAGTAGTCCACGCCCCACGCGTCAATACCGATGGCTGCGGGCGCCTCGCGGCCCTGCGCGGTGAACTTCCTCAGCCCGGTCCGGATCTCGTTCCAGATGGACGCTACGTCCCAATAGAGACCGGTCGAGCTGCGCACGCCCCCGTTCGGAAACCGGTGGAGTTCTTCAATCTCAAAGCGGCGGCCATCCCAGCGGCAATCCATCAGCCGCCCGCTGGACGCGCCCAAGTCAATGGCCAGAAAACTCGCACTCGCTGTCATGGTGTTGCTTTCAGACTAATCCGAACAAGCGGCGGTGGGTTGGGGCGCATCCCAGGTCCGAAAAACGGGACCTGGGCACACGGAAGCACATGCCGCCCTACTCCTCCGGCGCGCCCTGGCCGCCCTTCAGAATCCGGAACGCCATGCCCACCTTGTCGCCCAGCGTCTTCTGCGAGAGACACGTAATCAGGCAAAGCTTCTCGCACTTCACCGTCCCCTCGCGCACCTCGCGGGCCCTCGCACTGTACCAGATCTCCCGCGCCGACTGCTGCTTGATGTTGCCGATCGTCGGGAAGCCCATCACGCACACTTCCACGTCGCCGTTGGTGCGGATGAAGAAGTTGCGCATGCCCACGCGGCAGGGGAGCGCCGAGCGAGGCGCGGCCTTGCCACGGAAGTGGTCCGGCATGAGCCGCAGAACATGCTCCGGCGTCAGAATCGGCGCGCCGTTTTTCTGCATCTCCACCAGCTTGTCGATCACAACATCGAGTTCGGCCATGTCGGCCTCTTCAATCCAAAGTTCGTTGTAGGTCTCCGGCGTCCAGCGGTTCATCGGCTGCGGGCTCACGCACAGGTCGCCCTTCGCGGCCGCCCACTCCACCAGCGCCGGCAGGTGCCGGAAGTTCGCCTGGTTCACGGTGGGCTTCACAGTGATGGGAAACTCCACATGCTGGCGCTTGCGCTCTTCCATCAGGTAAGTGATACCGTTCGACAGCTTCTCAAACAGCCCCGGCGAGCCGCGCAGGTAGTCATGCACCTCCGACGACGGCGCGTCCACGGAGATGTTCACGTTGAACGGATGCGCGGCCACAATCTTCTCCGCGTTGGCGCGCGTCAGTGCCGATCCGTTGGTCGTCACACCGGCCTTGATGTCGTGGTCCCGGCACCAGGCCAGCAAATCGATGAATCCGGGCTTGATCAGCGGCTCGCCGCCCGAAAAATTGATCGAAAAGTGGCCCACAAACTCCTTGACGCTGGTGAGCGCCGCCTCCCACTGCGGAATCGTCATCTCCTCGGAGTACTCCGGCATGCGCCAGTACTCGCAGTAGCGGCATTTCACGTTGCACCGCTCGTTGACCAGCCCGTAGAAGGTCACCGGCCGCGTGGAGTCGACGCCGGTCTTCAGGTAAAGTTCCTCGGCAAAAGCGCTTACAGTGTGCTTCCAGCCCAGACTTGCAAGCTCTTTGAGTTCCATCACAACCTCGTGTGACTAGTCTACTGCCCGGGCAGGTTTCTCCCGTGCTTTTTGTGGTGCACAGCGGGATACCCCATCAGGCCTTGCCCCAGCCGCCTCCGCCAGGGGTCTCCAGGCGGACTGAATCGCCCTTTTCGAGCGAACGGCTGCACTTTCCAGGAATTGAGGTCGGGCCAGCATCACCGGCTTTCGCAATCCACGCCGCTCCCGCAGCGCCCGGCTCTCCGCCTTCCAAGCCGTAGGGCCCGGTCCGCCGCCGGTCTGCCAGCAGGGTCAGGCTGGCGTCTGTCAGCAACTCAATTTCCCGCACCAGGCCGTCCCCACCGCGAAACCGGCCCGCCCCGCCAGAGCCGGCGCGATAGCTGTAACTCCGCACGCGGAACGGATAGGCATACTCCAGCGCCTCAATCGGCGTATTGAGAGAATTCGTCATGTGGGTCTGCACGCCGCTGATGCCGTCCAGCCCCGGCCGCGCGCCCATTCCGCCGGCCGCGGTCTCGTAGTAGGTGAAAGGCTCCCCGGTGCGATGGTCCACGCCGCCGATCGTGAGGTTGCTCATCGTGCCGGCGCTGGCCGCGGGAATGCGCTCGGGAATTGCCTGCGCCAGCGCGCGCAGCAGCACATCCACAATGCGCTGCGAGGTCTCCACGTTGCCGCCCGCAACCGCCGCAGGCGGCAGAGCATCCACGATCGAGCCTGCTGGCACGGTGAGCTTGAGCGGCCGCAGAATGCCTTCCGTCGCCGGCGCATCCTCCTGCAACAGGCAGCGAAGAACGTAGAAGCAGGCCGAAAGCGTGATGGCGCGCACGGCATTGACGCTTCCGGCAACTTGCGGCGAGGAGCCGGTAAAGTTCACATGGATCTCCGCCGCCTCAGGATCAAGCTCAAGTTCAACCGCAATCCGAATCGGCGCATCCGAAACTCCGTCGTCGTCCAGCCAGTCCTCCGCCAAGAAGCGGCCCGCCGGCATGAGCCTGAGCTGCGCCCGCACAAGCCGCTCCGAGTAGTCGAGCAACTCGCAAATCAGCGCCTGCAGCCGCAGCTCACCGTACTTCTCCGCGACTTCGAGAATCCGCCGCTCGCCCACGCGGCATGCGCCGATCTGCGATTCGAGATCGCCCTCGCGCTCGCGCGGGGTACGGACGTTGAGCAGAATCAGGTCGAGCATCTCGCGGTCCACCTGGCCTCCTCGGACGATGCGCACCGGCGGAATGCGGATGCCCTCCTGGAATATCTCCTCCGCAGGCCCCATGGAACCGGCAAAGCGGCCGCCCACGTCGGCGTGGTGCGCGCGATTGGAGACGTAGAACGAAGGCCGCGCCGCGCCGGGCAGAAAGACCGGCAGAACCATGGTGATGTCCGGCAGGTGAGTCCCGCCCGCGTAGGGGTCGTTGAGGATGGCGATGTCGCCGGGCGCAAAGTCGATGGCGGCCACCGCGGCCTGCACCGACATGGGCATGGAGCCGAGATGGACCGGCATGTGGTCGCCCATCGCGATAACCCCGGCCTCGCCGTCGAAGATCGCGCAGGAGTAGTCGCGGCGCTCCTTGATGTTGGGCGAAAGGGCGGTGCGGCGAAGGGCCGCGCCCATCTCCTCGGCGATGGAGTGGACCTGGCTCTGAAATACGGCAAGTGCAATCGGATCGATGGTTAGCTGGTTCATGCGCCTCCCTCTTCGACGGTCAGAATCAGGTTGCCGAACCCGTCCACCCGGAGCAGTGCACCGGGCAGCAGCACAGTGGCGGCAGTGTACTCGGTGATCAGGGCGGGACCGCGAAAGGTGTCACCGGGGACGAGCTGGTCGCGGCGATAGAAGCGCGTGGGCAGCGGCTGGCCGTCGAAGAACACACTGCCCTCCGCATAGCAGGCCGCACGACCGTCGCCGGGGATGGATTCACGCTGCGGAGGAGTGTACGGCTCGCCGGGAGCGATCATGCGCAAGCGCAGGTTGACGATCTCGATGGGCCGCGCAGCGTCAGAGAATCCGTAGCGGCGCCGGTGAAGCTGGTGAAATGCATCGATGGCGGCATCCGGGGATGCGCTGTTCCAGGGAACGTTCAGTTCATAGCCCTGACGCCGATAGCGGATATCGAGGGAACATTGCGCCTCGCCCGTCAGATCCTCCGCGGCGAACTCTTCGCGGCCCTGCTCTTCCAATTCCGCGAAAAGTCCGGCCACGCGGCCGATCTGGCCGGCAGGCAGCATTACGGTGCGCGAATAGTCGCGGACGGTGTCGGCCAGCAGGATCCCGATAGCCGAGAGAGCGCCGGGGTGTGCGGGAACGAGCACCGTGGGAATGCGCAGTGCGCGGGCCAGCGCGCAGGCGTGGAGCGGGCCGCCGCCGCCAAAAGCCACCAGCGCAAAGTCCCGTGGATCGTGGCCGCGCTCGATGGAGATGACACGAATGGCCTTCTCCATCTCGGTCTCCACCATACGGAGAATGCCTGCGGCGAAGTCCTCGACGCTGGCGAGACTTCCCTTTTGTTGGCTCAAGAGTTGCCTGGTGCGGTTGAGATCGAGATGCACGCCGCCGCCAAGAAAGCTCGCCGGGTCCAGCCGCCCCAGAACGAAGTTCGCGTCCGTCACCGTCGCCCTCGTCCCGCGGCCAAAGCAGATGGGGCCCGGCTCAGCGCCGGCCGACTCCGGCCCGACGCGCAACATCCCACCCGCGTCAAAGCGCGCAATGGAGCCGCCGCCCGCGCCCGCCGTGTGGATGTCCAGCATGGGCACGCCGATGGGCACCCCGGCCACCTGCGATTCGCGGGACAATTGCGCGCCGCCGTTCGAGGCATCGGCCAGAAAAACATCCGTCGAGGTTCCGCCCATGTCGAAGCCGATGATGCGATCGAAGCCGTCCCAGCTTGCCACCCGGCAGGCGCCAACCACTCCGCCCGCCGGCCCTGACAGCACGGTCCGCACCGGCTCCTGCGCGGCGACGCGCGCCGGAATGATGCCGCCTGAGGACTGCATTACGTCCACGCGCCCGCCCGCGTGCTGCTCGGCCACGCGGTGCTCCAGGTGGCGGAGGTAGCGCTCGATGCGCGGGGCCAGATAGGCGTTGACTACGGTGGTGGAGGCGCGCTCATACTCGCGAAACTCAGGCAGGATGCGGTGCGATGTGGAGACGGGCAGCCCCAGCGGCAGCAACGCGGCCTCGACGCGCCGCTCGGTCTCAGGGTTGGCAAAGCTGAAGAGCAGGGAGATGGCAACGGCCTGAGCGCCGCTGGCCCTCACCTGTTCAACCAGCACGGCAAGCTCTTCCCCGGCCGGCGACCGAAGGATCTCGCCCTCAGCCGACACCCGCTCCGGCACGCCAAAACGAAGCGCGCGCGGCACCAGGCACACTGGCGCCGGCGCAAACCAGCCGTAGAGCCGTTCGCGGGTCTGGCGGCCAATCGCGATGGTGTCTTCAAACCCCTCGGTGGTGACGAAGGCCACGCGCGCGCCGGTCCGCTCCAGCATGGTGTTGGTTCCCACGGTAGTTCCGTGGCGCACGTCAAGCGCCTGGCCCGCGCCAATCTGCCGCAGCCCCTCCAGTACCGCCAGCGAGGGGTCCGCGGGCGTGGAAAACAGCTTGAGCACGCGCAGACCGCCATCCGCAAGGTACACACAGTCCGTAAAAGTTCCGCCGGTATCGATCGCTGCGCGCAAAATGGTCTACTCTCGTATCCTTAGAACTCTAATCCACCAGGAGTCCATTTGAACGGAGTATTCAGTTGGCTGGCGGAAGCCACGCAGGACCAGAAGCGGGCGCTCACGGCCGCTTCTCTGGGTTGGATGCTGGACTCGATGGACGTGATGCTCTACGCACTGGTGCTGGGCCAGGTGCAGCGCGAGATGCACCTGACCGCAGCCGCCAGCGGAGCGATGATGTCGGCCACGCTCGTTTCCGCGGCAGTTGGCGGCCTGGGCTTCGGCTGGTTTGCCGACCGGTTTGGCCGCACCAAGGCGCTGACCTGGAGCATCCTCATCTATTCGGTAGCGACCGGAATGTGCGGCCTCACCCACTCGGCCTGGCAGTTGCTGCTGTGCCGCGTATTGCTGGGGCTGGGCATGGGCGGCGAGTGGGCCAGCGGAGCCGCTCTGGTGGCTGAGACCTGGCCGGCCAGGCACCGCGGCAAGGCCCTGGCGCTGGTGCAGAGTTCCTGGGCCGTCGGCTATGCGCTGGGAGCGGCGGTGGTGGGGCTCATCATGCCGCACTTCGGTTGGCGCGCGGTCTTTTTTGCGGGCATTGCTCCGGCGCTGGTCACGCTTTGGATGCAGCGAAAACTGCGCGAGCCCGACGCGTGGAAGAGGGAACACACGCCCAAGGTGCACTTCGGCCAACTCTTCCAGGGCTCGCTTGGTCGCGGCGTCCTGGTCTGCGCCACCATGAACGCGGCCACGCTCTTCGGCTGGTGGGGCCTGTTCACCTGGGTACCCAACTTTCTGTCCCGTTCCGCAGCCGAGGGCGGACGCGGGCTCAGCATCGTCCAGACCTCCTTGTGGACGATCGCGATGCAGGGCGGAACCTTCCTGGGCTACATCGTATTCGGCTTCCTGGCCGACCGCTACAGCCGCAAGGGAACCTACATCGGCTTTCTGCTGATGGCCTCGTTGATGGTGCCCTTATTTGCTTTCGTGCGGAGTCCGGCGGCGCTGCTCGTGATCGGTCCCCTGGTAGGATTCTTCGGCACCGGCTACTTCAGCGGCTTCAGCGTGATTGCCAGCGAGCTGTTTCCCACCGCTCTGCGTGGAACCGCGATGGGCTTCGTGTACAACATCGGCCGGGTTACCAGCGCCGCCGCGCCCTATCTGATTGGCCGCTTCTCTGAGACGGCCGGGCTCAGTTCCGCGTTGTGCATCACCTCCGCCGCTTTTCTCGCAGCGGCGCTCATCGCCACTGCCCTGCGACCACCAGCGGCGCAAACGGCATGAACTGAGCCACATCCCGGCTTCTGCAGGCAGATGGCAACTATTCCTGGCCAGAGTGCACCTAAGTGGAGAGAATGCACGAAAACCTGGTCCGCGAAATGCCTGAAAAAGATGGCGAAAGCGCAATCCCGGCTGCTAACCAACGGCGGGAATGTGAGTCGCAGTTTCCCGATTGGCCAGAGTTGTCCACCGCTTTCGAACTCTCATCCACGTACCTCTTCGCACACTCTGCGAGGGTGTTGGAGGGTGCTACTCTATCGCTGCCGGGGTTCTTCAGGAGAGCAGCCGTGACTGCGGGGAACGCTGTTGACCGCCATCAACTTGTGTTGTACAGACGAATGCCCTGGCTTGGCCGGGCAGCGCTGGAAAGCCTCTGCCCAGCCGGTCAAGGGCCTGATCGATTCAGATTCCGGGAAACCTCAGGGAGTGACGAATGAGCCGCATACCAGTTCTATTGGCCAGTGAAGCGATTGATGGCATGAATCTGCCTGGACGTTCAACCGTCGGCGATCCGCGGCAACTGCCGGGCCGGATACGAGTCTGGGCGATGGCGCTGGCGGGTCTTTTGCTGGCCGCGGCGGGCGCTCAAGCGCAGCCGGCCTTTGGCACGGTGGCGGTGGGCACCCCATCCACCGCGGCGATCACGGTAACCGCCCAGGCCGCGGGCGCTGTAAGCAGCATTCGGGTGCTAACAAGCGGAACCACCGGCCTTGACTTTACCCTGGGCAGCGGAACCTCCACCTGCGCCGGGGCGACACTCTCCGTAAGCCAGACCTGTGCGGTATCGGTCACCTTCACACCGCTGTATCCAGGGCTGCGCCTCGGCGGAGTGGTCCTGCTGGACAGCAGCAACGACATCCTTGGCACAGCCTATGTGTCCGGCGTTGGCCAGGCTGGCCTGGGAGTTTTGACCTCGGGCAACCTGGTCGATGTAGCCGGCAACGGCTATGGTCTCGATCCCCCACAGGATGGAATCCCCGCAGTTTCCGCGGAACTTGAATTTCCCTCCAGCGTCGTTCTCGACGCCTCCGGCAACGTATACATCGCAGATAGCGTCCACAACCGGATTCGCATGGTCTGCGCAAGCTCAACCAGCGCCACCATCTTTGGCACTGGCGCCGGTTGCACCGGGGCCGGCATCATCGTCACCATTGTTGGCAACGGCGATGCGAACTACTCCGGCGATGGCTCCCTGGCCGCCGGCGCAACGCTGGATACTCCCTTTGGCGTGGCCCTGGATGGCGCGGGGAACTTGTACATCGCCGACGGCGGCAACAACGTGATCCGCAAGATCTCGGCGGCCACTGGAATCATCACCACGATCGCGGGGAATGGAACTAAGGGGCACTACGGCGATGGCGCGGCCGCCACCCTGGCCCAGCTCAATCATCCCAGGGGCGTCACGGTGGACGGCAGCGGAAATCTGTTTATCGCCGACACCGATAACCATCGCATCCGCAGGGTCGATGCAGTAACCGGCATCATCACCGCAGTGGCTGGCACGGGTTTCATGAGCGGCGACGGCACCGGGGACTACAGCGGAGACGGCGGGCCGGCCACGGCGGCCCGGTTCGACTTTCCCTACACGGTGGCCTTTGACCTGGCGGGCAACATGTACATTCCCGACTCGGGAAATAACGTGATCCGTAAGGTCGACCCCGCGGGCATCATCACCGCCTTCGCAGGCACTCACCAGGCCGGCTTCCTGGGCGACGGCGGCCCCGCAATCGCGGCGGAACTGGACGAACCGCGCGGCGTGATCACCGATCCCGCGGGCAATGTCTATATCGCCGACACCCAGTCGAGTGCAATCCGGAAGGTAAGCGCCACCACGGGAATCATAACCACCATCGCCCAGAACGGAGTAGGCAAATACCTATCAAGCAGCGGCAACCTCTACGAGGTGTCCCTGAACTGGCCGATGGGCATCACCATTGACGGAAGCGGAAACCTCATCTTTGCCGACTATAAAAACTTGAGGGTATGGGAGATTCAAAGCAACTTCGTTGCCCTGGACTTCACGGCGAATGCAGTGCGCCAGGGAGACATCTCAGCCCCCATGGCCCAGAGCATCGAAAACGACGGCAACGCGCCTCTCGACCTGACCGCCATCACCCTCGACACCCCTTACTCCAACGCTGCCTTTGATGCCACAACCACAACCTGCATCCCCGGCACTCCCCTGATTGTCGATGCCAAATGCGTCATCGTCGCCGAGTTTGCCCCTTCGCCCCACATCCCTCCCACCAACCCTGAGGCCGGAAATATCTACGTCACCGACCCGGCCGGCAATTCGCCCCTGGATATCCAGGTGATTGGAGACGCCACGCCGGTGAACTCCACCAGTGTGACCTTGACTTCGGATGTCAACCCGTCCACTCTCGGGCAGAATGTCACCTTCACAGCAACGGTGACCACAGGCTCGGGCACTGGCGCCCTGACCGGAACCGTCACCTTCAAGGAGGGCACAACCACCTTGATGGCGGGGGTTGCGCTCACCAGCACAAACACCGCCAGCTTTGCCACCCCCGCACTCGCAATCGGAGCGCACCAGATCGTCGCGCTCTATAGCGGCGATCCAATCCACTTCGCAAACGCCTCGCCTGTTTACAGGCAGGAGGTAGACCAGGCCTCCCTGACCACGCTGAATTCCAGCCTGAATCCGTCGCCACTGGGCACGAGTGTCACTTTCACCGCCACCGTGACCTCTCCCGCAGGAAGCGGCGCGGTGCCGGATGGCTCGGTGACCTTTACCAACGGCGGAACGACACTGGGCACCATCGCGCTGAACGCCAGCGCCGTAGCCACAATCACCACATCGACGCTGCCACGGGGCGTGAATCCGATCCTGGCCACCTATAGCGGAGACCCGGCCAAGTTCATCCCCGGCAGCGTTTCCGCGGTCCTCAACCAGGACGTGCAGGGAAACTCGGCCACCGTCGTCTCGTCCTCCGGAACACCCACGTACTTCGGCAGCCCGGTCACATTCACCGTGACGGTGACCACCCAGGGAAGCCTTCCCGCGACCGGAAAGGCAAGCATCCTGGACGGCGGAACCGCGATAGGTACCGCCAACCTGGTGGGCGCCACGGGCATCGGCACATTCACCACATCCTCGCTCAGCGTCGGCACGCACACCATCACCGCAATGTACCTGGGAGACAATAACTCCAGTTCGAGCCTGAGCGTGGGCATCTCGCAAGAAGTCGACCAGACAATAACCTCGGCAACGGTAAGCGCTCTGCCCAATCCCGGCACAGCGGGCGCGCCCGTGGCGGTCACGGCAACCATACTGGTGACTAACGGAGCGGCAACCCCCACGGGCACGGTAACCTTTGCCAGTGGCGCTACTGCGCTGGGTAGCGCCCCGGTAGGGGCGGGCGGAAAGGCCACCATCAACCCCGTGTTTACGCCCGGGCCCTATACCATTGTGGCCACCTATGCGGGCGACACCAACGATGGCGGCAGCGTTTCCGCAGGATATCCATTAACGATTCAGATTGCTGCCACCACAACAACACTGACCTCCAGTTCCAATCCGTCGGTCGTGCAGTCCCCCATCACGTTTACCGCCAAAGTGGCAAGCATCGGCGGCGGAACGCCGACCGGGAGCGTGACTTTCCTTGCCGACGGCACATCCATTGGCTCCGCCAGCCTGGATGCCACCGGCTCGGCCAGTTTCACCACTGCGGCGCTCCTGGCGGGAAACCACCAGATTACGGCCAGCTACGCCGGGGACGGGAACGACTCGCCCAGTACTTCCAGCGGCCTCACGCAGGCTGTCAATACCATTCCGACCATCACCGACCTGGCCGCCTCCACCACCACCGGCCCCAACCCGCAGGTGATTCTTGTGGCCGTCGTGCTGGACAGCACAGGCCCAGGCCCCGTACCCACCGGAACCGTCACATTCACCCAGGGCACCACCGTCATCGGTACAGCGCCTCTGGATGCAAGCGGGGTGGCTACACTCACACCCAACCTGGCGAATGGGTCTTTCCAGGTGGTTGCGGCCTATGGCGGAGACGCCCTGCATACTCCATCCACGTCCCCCGCAGTCTCTGTCACCAACCCTCCTGCGGGCTTCAGCCTCTCGGTAACCCCGGCCAGCGTCACCATGGCGACATCGCAAAACACGAACGTCGCTGTTGAACTCATGTCCAACGCCGGTTTTACCGACACCATCGAACTGGGGTGCGCATCGCTGCCGGCCGGCGTCAACTGCCACTTTGCCAGCATCAGCGCAAAGCTGACAGCCAACGCCACTCAGAGCGTTCAGCTCACCATCGACACCAACTCACCGCTCAGCGGGGGCGCATCCGCCATGAATTCGCAGCCAGGAGACCGGGGCGCGTGGATGGCGGGATTGTTCCTGCCCTTGAGCATGTTCTTCGGCTGGATTCTGTGGCGCTTCAGAAAACGCCATGCGGCGGTATTCACCCTCATGCTCGTTCTGCTTCTCTCCGGAGCCGCGGTGCTGGTAACGGGCTGCTCGGGATTCACGCAGAATAGCGTTGCTCCGGGCACATACGTCATCCAGGTGGTCGGCGTGGGCGCCGACAGCAACATTACCCATTACCAGAACGTCACGCTGACCATCACGAAGTAGCACACAGGGCTCGCGACGGGGCTGGCACAAACCAGCTCCGTCGCTGGAGCCGGACAACTATGCTGGCAGGAGAAAGATGATGAGCTTCCATTCGTTGGGCAAAAGGCAAAGTACGGGAAGGCCAGGCGGCTGCGCGTTTTTGGCGGCTCTGATCGCGGTCTCCCTTGGATCGTCCTGCCTGGCACAAGCCCAGGCCGTACCATCCGCCTTCCGCGAGGGCTACTCTCTGTCGGCAGGCGGCAGCGCCTCCGGGGACTACATGCA